>Ga0209647_1000378_pt1 | contig 41881 bp, 62 predicted proteins | sample GraSoi_2013_60cm_FD_185827 | JGI IMG/M metagenome (GOLD analysis project Ga0209647, IMG submission 185827) | Grasslands soil microbial communities from the Angelo Coastal Reserve, California, USA - Sample 9_17_2013_60cm (SPAdes) (version 2) | ecosystem: Environmental > Terrestrial > Soil >...
GGGTTGACGGCGTCGTGGGCCGGCGGGACCCGGGCCCAGGCAATTGTGCTCAGTGCCCGGTTCCGGAGTGTCTGATGACTAGCTACAGAGGGAGGGTCCCCACCCCTGCACACCTCAGTACGTAGGAGTAACTGTTAGGAAACGATCGCTTCGTCACGCACTCACGAGGTAAATCAAACGAATCTCTGGTTCCTTTCTGTCTACACGCGCGTAGTGCTGACGCAGCTGATCAGTAATCTGTTTCTCAGATAACATGATGATCAGTAATCTGTTTCTCCTATGTAGAACTCTAATGCACCGAGTGTCGCGCGCGTGGCCATGTGCGCATAGTTTAGGAACTTGTCTTCACGGGTTCACGAACTTTCTTTAAGAAAGATTGAACGAAGCGCGAGGATCATTGTCACGACGACATTCTTAAAACTTTTTTAAGAAAAGATTGAACGTTTTGGCATCTCGCCTTGTCCTGAGCTATTGCAGCCGCAAATGTTCTAGCTAGTCTATGCTACGGATGGCCTCTATGGCCGGCCGGGCCTAGTTTCTGTATTGTTCCAGGGCTCACAATCCATAAACCGCTGTCTCAAGATTTGTTTGTTCTCTATGAGAAGAAGAAAAGGTAACAATGGAAAGCTCAAGGTGCAGGTAGCGCCGAGGAACGCTGAGTACAAGATCACACCTGAGGCCTTGATAGGAGCAGTGAGGTTCATGGCGCAATATCTGGCAGACGACACCGGGTTAGCGATCTCGAAGACGCTAGTGAAGGCATGCAAGCAGGTATTAGGGATTTATAGTGATCGCCAGAAGATATGGCATCTGCCTGAGGGCTATGAGGGACGTCTGATAGCGATTGGGGTAGATCCAGTGACGTGGTTTATCAAGGACAGGAAGAAGCTGGCCAGAGCGTGGGAACAGCTATTGACGAGTGGTGCACTTGACATTGAACTACAGCGTCAACGCAATTTCGCTGATTACGAGCCGCCTCAAATGGAGCCGTTAGGTTGTACAGATCATGAATGGGGAAGACAAATAGCAGGAGCTGGGAAAGAACCGGCTATACCACCTGGGCAGCAGGCAAATGGCCACCTAGAGAAGCAGATAAAAGATTATTTATTTGACAGATAAAAATAAATCACTTGACAAGCTAGGTGGGTTGTGATTAATTGCGTTTATATGGAAATCCAATTAGCAAATAAGTTCAGAAAAGAATACGATCCGTTCCATGGCGGATATCATGAATTCGGGTTTTACCGGATCCTGGAACGCTACCTGGACGGCAAGTTTGTCAATTACGCTTGTGAACACGCTGGGCTTGTGTTTGCGCATGCGGATCTATTCGAAGAAGCTGTCGAGAAATGTCAGCGGCACGGGAGGCCGTTTAACCGATGAGAACACTTATTCAACAAATAAAAAACGATTTTGCTGCCAGTTATTGGCTACAACACGCATTAGAGACAGCGTTAAGGCGCGACCCGGTTGACGCACTAAATGATGCTGAAATCCTGGTCCTGGCTTTAGAACAACGACTAAACGATGAAAGCGCTTAACACTCTCCAGTTCGTCATTTTCGGTAGCTTCTGCTGCTTGATAGGCTACGCTCTAAACGAGTTCACACCTAAACAAGAACCTTCACTCACTAACGCGCAGCTCGAACAAATCGTGGAAGCAGCGCAATTCCTGGAGCACAAATGAGTCCTCTTGTAACGCTTTTCTGTATCGCTCTTGCCATATTTGCGGGGCTAACAGTTTACGCATTTTGGAAACAATGAATATGAACCAGTACATCTATAGCGAGAATAGCGACCGGATCTACGCAGGCGACTACATCCGCCTAGTGGACGGGAGATTGGAAGGGTGTGGAGCGTTCGAGAAGTACACCGAGCCAGAGCTACTGCGAATAGCTGACCACCTACACGAGTACACGGTTCATATTCGATGGCACCAGGAGGCAATATGAGTGAACAATGGTTAGCATCCTGGGATTTGTTTTTCTTTGGATGCGGATTCGTTTGCGGACTTGGTGTTTGGTTACTCTTTAGCTGGAGGAGATAGAAAATCATGAGTGAGCGATGCAGACAATGTGGTAATCAATGTCCCCCTGACTGGGAGCTCTGCCTTGAGTGTGCTGCGGACAATGCGGACACTGAGGCGCGAGTAAACGAGTATTTAGACGAAAGAGAGCTATGAATCTGGACACTATACGGCTTGAAGAGCTCCCTGAGGGGGAAATCCATTCACGGTATACCGTAGTGAGTCCTGGAGTCGTGGCGTTTCAAGTGTTGTGCGCAGATGGACTTTGGCGCACAGTAATTGACCCGAAGGACTAAGAAGCGCTCAAGAGCCTAGTACGCGTTTAGTCGCGAAATCCCAGCCTTTAATAACCATCGGGGCCTCGCCTAGCACAATCATGTAGGTGGCTAGAGCGAGGCCTTGTGTATTAAGCTGGCGTGCCACAGCGTAGGTCAAATCAATCGCGTTGTGGGTACTGGCAGTAGGCCCAGCATCCACAATAGGCATTCCGATGTCTGTGTGGCCGCCAGAATCGATTGTGACCAGCGGCTGGTTATTTGATACCCAGTGCAGCAAAGTCATGGCGTGCTGAGCCCACGCGGTGGCTATGCCCATGGTCTGCCAATCATCGTAGCCCAGGAACGTCGAAAGCATCACCTCCCGGGGCAATGAGCAGCCCACTAGGGTCCGGCTTCTGGTCTGATAATCCGCATTGCTGGCCGGGTTAATAAAAAAGCCGATGCCGTTATCACCTGAATCGATGGAGCCATCCCAGTTAAGTCCGAACATGGTAGCATTCCCCGTCACAGCATAGGGCGGGTCGAGGGTAACCGTGTGGCCGGGGGAGGGGACGGGGACCCCAGGCCCGGGAGAGGGAAGAACCGGACCTGGGGTATCTAACGTGAAGGAGCCACTAAACCCGCTCGCCTTAATGGCGTCAAGCTCAACCTGAGTGAGCGAGAGCTTCATTTCTCAGGCTAATGGTGGGCGAATTGGAAGTGCCCAAGCTAGCGGTGGTCGAACTGGAAGCGATGAGGCTGAGCCGCAGCGAATATACTTAGTTGCTGCGGCCGACGGAGACGCTTTAGGGGCAGCCTTACCCGCTTTGTGCGGCCGCATCGCCCACTTAATAGTATCTGGATCAACAGACACACTCATCTCAATAGCGTGCTCATCGCCTTTGCCTTTCCAAACGATCCGCGCCATCAAGGCGTCACCATCAACATGATTCAGAATCCCGACCTCGGGAGTGTCAGTGCCGTCGCTACTGTCTTTCCCTACCGTAAACATCACAAGATCCCACTCTTGGAGCTTATCCACTGACTCAACCGCAGAAAAATAGGTGCTGTAGGCATAGGTTGATCCGGGCGTTGGCATATCGAAGCCGTTCTTTTGATAGGTATAGAATATCCAGGCTAAAACCGGATTATCCCCTGTCTGTTCATCAAAATTCCTAGGGTCGTCACTCGGGTCTTTCTTTTCGTAGGCATACGAAACCCCGATTAGAACAGCAGCGGCAGTACAGATGACCGCAGCTCGAATGGTAGAGAATTTCATGGGTTTGACGCAGGAATATTTGACTGTGGAAGAGTTACTGGAAGAACACCGACAGGAGCCGCCGTGTTGATATGCGGTAGCCCGTTAGCCGCTAGCTGGGAAGCTAGTTGCGCCTCAAGGAGTGCGACCCCCTGAGCGCCAGCCTGCAAGAGGATCGGCATGAGGGTTTGAGCTAGTTGACCTATTAATGAAGCGAGAAATGGATTCATGCGAATTGATCTACTTGTTCAGGTGGTTTGTCAAATTGTGTCGGCGTAAGGCAAATTGACTTTCTTTTCTTCTTTAGGCTTCTCTGAGGGCTTTGGCCGGCGCCAGGCATGGTAGCGGTTTACCCAACCCGTGCCACACCGGTCACATTCGCCATTGTAATCCCAGTACCGGCCGGTTGAATTGAGTTGTGGAGCTATGCGCCAGGTCGCGCCGCAGGAGCAAACAAACTCCTTTGGCCCGAGCATCACTTTAACCGTGAAGTCTTTTTCCTCGGGGTCGTACCAGCCGTCAGGTCTCATGCCACCTTATTAAGCCAGTTCACGAACCGGCGCACTGATTGGTTTCGGTTATTCGCCTCGCACCACGATTTGAATTTCCACGCCTCTTTAACGACGTCAATTCCTTTGTAAGCCGGATTGGCAACCAGTTCTTTAAGCACTGCAGCCGTCATCATCGGGCCTCCGCGCCTATTTAATTCGGCCGACCGAAGCATTTGCTCCCATTTCTTGATCGTTGGCGGAGCATTTTGCATCTTGGCGATCTCTAATATCTCTTTGCAGATGGCAATCCGTGTTTGCGCTAAGTTCATCTTTTTATCTCTCGTTGTTCATGATTCGCAGTATTTCAGCATCTCTTTTTGGTCATCAGGAGATGACTCTTGATTTTTATCTAGTTCAAATTGGAGGATTTCAGCTTGCAACCTGCACTCGTGCGCTTCGTCCCGGAAAATGGAAGCCATAATTAATAGAACCGCTCTAAAGCCTATTCGGTTAAGTTCTTCGCGAAGATAGTCTTTAAAATATTCACTTGGAGTTGTCAGTTTGCGATCTTCAGCTTTCATTATTCTTCCCATCCTTTCTTTAACCAATGTTGGTTGATCGACATTATCTCCCGTTGGTTCCCAAAGCGGACGTCGAATATCCCGGTCCCGTTCACTATCAAGGGTAATCCGTCCGGTCCCATTACAGGTCGGTCATGCATGTCGGTCGCCACGAAACAGCCCCAGGCTTCCGTTATTATCCCATTTCCGTGCTCAGGTGTGTGCACCTTATCCCCAATTACGTAACCTCTCCGAATCTTGGAATATTTATTCGCCGCCCGAGCATTCATTAATGCTACGTCAGGCAATGTTTTTTGTTTTTTCATGGAATTTCTCTTTATCCTGCGCCGCTCATTCTTTTCAGCAGTCCATACCGCTGGATGTTTCGCCGAGGAAGCCCTTGAACTAGCCTTGCCTTTCGGTGTTTGCCTCCAAAGACGACTTTCTTCCCTGTGTCGTTTTCGCCATTCCTCGGCCTTTTCCCCTTTTCGCCTCATCGTAGTAATGCGAGCCGCCGAGCTTCGATTCGCATGGCTTCTGCTGTAAGTTTTCGCACTTGGCGCGGTCGCAACGTTTCGAGCGGGATCGACTCCAAAGGCAATTGGTCGCGCAGCATACGTCTGAATTTCTTAATCCTGCTCATAGGTCATCATCTCCGTCTAACCATTCAAGGCATTCCTCACATGCGCCGTACTCAAAAGGTTCTTGTTGAAAGGCTCCGCACCAAAAACAATATTGGTCTTCGCTCATAACCACCTAAATAACTCAGGGATTTCCATTTGACAAGCGGATTTCTAGGCCTTAGGTGGTTGCCCACATAATGAACGAATTACCTGACTCCTTTCCGGATGACGAAATAGTAACCCCCTCAGCTCTTGAGGCAATCGCCCGAGCCGACATCAATCAACAGATCGCAACGGCAAAGCGTTGGCCCCGAACCCGAGATATTCATAAAATGCAGGAACGGATGATTGGCATGGCATGTTACAGCACCGAGGCTGCGGCTGAGTGTTTTTATGCTGTCCCGAAAGCTGGGCTAACGCTGTACGGTCCGAGCGTCCGATTAAGTGAAATAGCGGCCTATTGTTGGGGAAATCTCTACGCAGTCAGCCGGATCGTAGACATTAATCCCGCGAGCCGGATCGTAACCGCTCAGGCTGTTGCGTGGGACCTTGAGTCAAACGTCAAGGAGGGTATAGAGTACACGCAGCGGATTACTATCAAAGGCGAGGACGGGATCAAGATCGCCACACTGGCCGCAATCGCTCTAGCTGGCCGCAACGCGAAACTGAAGGTGGTTCCACGTGTTATCTGGTACCCAGTCTATGAGCGGTGCCTAGCCACGGCTCGCGGGTCCGCTATTCCGCTAGGTGCTCGGGTAGCCGAGATGATCAAAGCTTTCGCCGTGTTCGGCGTTACCATAGACCGCATTCTGTCAAAATTAACCTATGAAGCAATCAACCAAATCACCGAAGACGACCTCCAAATGTTGCGCGGCTACTACACCGCAATCAAAGAAGAGGCGAGCAGTGCAGAAAGTATCTTCCCAGTTATGGGGAAAACTAGCACAACCACAGAACCCAACAGAGAAGCTTCTAGCGGACCTACACCAGAGCCTAGCGCTTCTAGGCGCCGCGGTCGTCCGCCTGGATCACGACGGAATGATGCAGGTGATGCCACCACACCAAGCCAGGAGTCTGATGATCCAGGTCAACCAACTCAGCAAGGAGCTATACCTCCAGTATCTGAGTCCATTCAACCCACCAGCGCCCAACCTCCAGAGCCGCCGGAAGACAGCAAAGCCAAAGTCATAGCCGAACTCCGCGACCTCCTAGCGACCAACCAGAAAAGCGAACCAGGGCTGATGGCGAAAATGCAGGAGTGGGGTTTTGCAAAGAACTTGGACACTCAGCCGATTACGCTAGACGATTACCCAGAAAACACGCTCGTCCAGGTTGCCGCTAAGTGGGAGAAGATCCAGGATAAGCTGCGATGAAAGAACTACTTAAATTTGTTAGCAATGACGGCACGTGGGTTATTCAAGAAAATACGAATGGGGGGATAACGTTGGAACGAGAGGTCCCCATGAGCCTGATGCCGAATAAGATATCCTTCACCAAGGAAGATTTTGGCTCCTTAATCGGGTTACTGGGGAAGTTCGAACAAAAACTTTATGCTTCGGGCAAGTGAAGTCTGGCGAGTACGCCATTGTCTAGCTAGTGTGCGGCTTAGTGAAGAGGTTAAGGACACACCGCAAGAAGCACCGATCGGCGAGATGGCCGAACGCGGAACCGCTGAGCACGAGGAGTTAGCAACGGGCAAAGATTCCTATCTCCAACATCTAGCGGCCAAGGAAATCGAGGCGTGGGCAGAAGGACACTCTTACAAGGTCTATGTTGAACAAGAACTCTATCTACGCCGCGATGATCTTGTGCCCTATTTTGTCGGGCACCCGGACCGGTATGTGATCCGGGATGATCATGCGCTGCTAGTGATTGATTTCAAGACGGGTCCAATCTTAGAACTCGACTCCTGGGCTGATCAAATTAATAGCTATTTTGCGCTCATTTATGAGGCTCATGGATGCCCTAGTAAGATAAATCTAATAGTTATCAGCAAATATCACGGTGTCTTTAGGATTATTGCCGATATTGCCGACGTAGTTACAAAGGTTATCGAGCAAATCGCATTTCTCACTCGCCACACAGGCGACAGAGTTCAGCCCCTCCCCGGGGCTTGGTGCCGCTATTGCCCAGCCCGCCTAATATGTCCGGTTGCCGAGAAATATAATACTCCATTGGTTCTTTCCGGCCAACCTTTGCCGACTGGCGAAGCTGGCGCGGAAGTGCTCGCTCGGCTTCACATTCTCAAAAAGCTTGTTGCAGAAAAGATTAGCTACTACGAGGATCTGGTCCGCTTTCAGGGCCCCGAGACATTGGCTAATAAGTGGGTAGTAGGTAAAGGTAAGCGCATTGGTGAGATATCCTCGCTTACTAAAGCCCTCCCGCTTCTCTCCCAGCATTTCAGCCATTTTATGATGACCGCCTCGTTACTGGAAGCGGTCGGGACGGTTTCTTATGCTAAGCTGCGCGACCTTTTAGCCAAGGAGAAGGGTTATAGCGCAAAAGACGCAGAAGAAGCGCTCAAAGACATCCTGGGAGAACTGCTGACTTTCAAGGAAACTAAGGGGTCAATCGAAGAGGCGCCGAAACAAATCGAATGAAAAATGAAATTTCATCCGTGTCCATTTTGTTTTGATCCACATGCCGATAAATCTCTCCACGTTATCTCTGTCACACCTACGCCAGGCACGCGGTCCGACTTCGCTGTTACTTGCGACAAATGCGATTGCCTTGGTCCCTGGGCTTTTACAAGAAAAATAGCTATAGAACTCTGGAATTATGCCATCACCCGAACCGAACCCGATGAGAAAACTGCAACCCGGTTACGACGTTCAGTACTGCGATCACGAAGGCCAAAAAATCGTGACGCCCAAAAATCCAAAGGTGAATCCGTTTAGCCTGCTGTTTACTGCCTATCTGCTAAGCGAGATTATATCGAATCAGCTTAACCCGGGGGAACTGGATCCATCTCCAGAAATCGATCAATGGTTGATCCCCTTCACTCACCATATAGCGCGCGCGCTACAAATGGACCCAGAGAATCTCTGCGACTTACTGCCGCAGTTCAGTAAACTGAATGGAGTTTTCACCTATATGTCTGATGGAGTTAGTAACTCATTCGGGATATGCCGCTCGCTAGAACCAGCTCACATCGTCGCATTTATCGAGAACGGAATAAAGCAGTTATATGAAGGCAGGACCAATACTACCGAGCCACATCCTGGACAAGATGAGTCCTGAGGACAGGAAAGAGCTAGGTAAGGCTGGCGAGTTGCCGAGCGAGGTAGCCGCAAGACTAGAACGGAAAGCCGAGCGAGTGCTCCGTAAGCAATGCCTCTCTTTTTGTGCCAAGCACGGTTTTTGTGTAGGCACAGCGCGCGATGATCGCCGGAGCACCTATACTGTCGGGTGGCCAGACCTGACTATTATCCTGCCGGGGCGCGTGATATTTGTTGAACTCAAGACGGCAGTAGGAGTCCTTTCGGACGAACAAGATGTCATACTAAAGGAATTAACGCTTGCCCATCAGGTCGCAACGGTTATACGTTCGTACGAAGCGTTTCTCTCTTTGATGAGGCATTATTTGGGGAGGACAATAAACTGAAAGCCCGTTTTTTATACACCATAATCGGCGAAGCATACGTCTATTATCACCAATGGGAACGGCGTTACGACGGCAACGAGATTTGGTTCAAAGCTATCAATCACGATATTTGGTGGAGATGGCAATAATGGAAGCTAACATTTACAAGCCCTGGACAATCGAAGCTGAACCATTTGGCGACCCCGGCAACATCACTTGGCTTATACGCGACAGCCGAGGCACCGTGATCGCGTTAGTGGATACCGAGGCGGATGCCGTCTACATCTGCTCTCGCGTCAATATGATCCAAGAATACGATCAATGGAAACCGTGGAACCCTACCAACTCTTGACCGTTGTTAACGGGTTCACGTAGTCGATGAAGTGGTTATTATCCGGGATCATCAGGTCCGGATTATTGTTGATCTGTTTCGCGTACAATTCCATAAACCAGCCCAGGTTGGTCTTAACGATATCGATCGTCTGGGAATAATCAGTGAATGTATGCGCCATCTGATACCCAGCAGGATTAGTTAGGGTGTTGGCTAGCATGAATGCGTAAGGGGGCCCGCTGGTCTCGTTGACGAAAACATCAGCGTTATTCCATTTGATCCCGAATTGGTTCCCGGCTTGCGCTTTCCCTGCGTTTGAGGCCGCGATCGCTAGGGTATCGCTCTCGGTTGGGAACGTCACTCCTAGATAGTTGGCGATCAGTTTAGTGTTCGGGAACGCTGCTTGCCACATGGCTAGGATCTGGCTGAAGGCATTATTCCACAACTGGTTCCCGGTGACCCCGTTATAAGTGGTCGCGGCCAGTGTCGCGTTATCGGTCGAGCTCAAGCAGAGCTGCATGAAATGGTCTTTACCCCAGCCGGCCATCGTGACGTAAGCAAAGAGCGGGTTCGTATCATAGCGCGCCCCAAACGCTTTGATAAACGTCTTTAAGACTGCTTGGTACTTAGTATCCCACGGTGCCGGGTACACGAGCCCGGTTGAACTCGTGAAGGTCGTCATGCCGGGCGTAGCAAACACCCAAGGGGGGCAATCGATCCCCATTGATACCAGGACACTGAGCCGCTTGCCCATCTGGATAGCCAACTGCACAGCAGCATCGACGTAACTCCAATCGTAGGTGGTGGCATTAAGCGGCTGGATCGCTGACCAATTACGCCGGTGTGCAGTCCCGTTTATCCCGATTGTCGTGTAGCCGACTTCACCTTGGAGCTGATCGATACGCTCGTTAAACCCGAGAAGCTGCCAGAGGCCGGCTGGCTGATATTTGCCGTTTGTTGTGTTCGGGATTGCCACTTTGTCTGCTCTTATGTGTTTGTGTCTAGGCACAAGTATTGATTGCCATCAGGTTACTATAGCTTATCCTCGACCTTGATGAAACTTCTTGTTGCTCTCGCTGCTTCCTTACTGGCCTGTCTCGGGCACGCTCAAACCGTAAGCGTAATCGGTAACACCGGCCAACCCACAACCACTGCAGGGAAAGTGCCGTTTCTACTTTCAGGAATCACGGTAGATGGATCTAATAAAATTTATACTGTACATGACTGGGACGAAGCTCAGGTCACTATTCGAGTCTGGGACCCGTTAACCGGCAAAGTGTTATCTGGTTCCGGGCATGTGGTACCAGAACTTTGCGAAACGATCGCAGTCGAACCGGATGGCAGTTACGCGTACGTAGGCAGTTGGCACGGAACAGAGAACCCGCCGAACTTCAGCTTGGATATCTGGAAGGTCAGAATGACAGGGACTCCGATCGCTGTGAACTTCACAACTGCTGGGCAAAAGATCCAAGTCGATACTGGAAGCGCAACCGGATTGTTACCAATAGTTCTATCAGGGAATGATCTCTGGGTGGCGGATCATGACGGAAATAAGCTTCTGGAGTATGACAAGAACACCGGTTCATTGCTTCAGACAATCTCGGTTCCATCGCCGCTTGGGCTTGCCGTTGACGGATCTGGTAATATTTGGGTTAGCACTAATCTTACCAACATCAATGTTTATTCGCCGAGCGGCACGCTTTTAGGAACACCGATCACCAATCGAGTGAATATCTATTGGCTAGCAATCAATGGAGCAAGATTAGAAGTCTGGGACTCAAGCAATGCAGTTATCTGGGCTTATACAATCTCTGGGGTCACGGCCACCTATATCAATTATGTCGGGTTATTGGAAACACCAGGGGACCCGAATACGCATCGGTTTAGTAAGTACGGAGCGATCGCCCTGGATAGCAATGGTCATTTAATCATCTCGAACCATATAGGGATTAGTGGTGCCGGAGGGTCCCGCCTAGAGTCGCTTCAGGTTTCCAATTACGGCGCGATTTGGAAAGTTACCGACACGGAATTCTCGAGCAACGCTGCCTATACGAGTGCGAATCCGAATCAATTGCTTTCGTCAAATCGGCAAGCCTATTCAATTAATCGCACCACCCAAACCTCGGCATGGTTAGGTTGCGGCCAAAGCGACACTACCTATTGGGGAGCAATAAATGCAGCCGACGGGCAGATCAAAGCTCTCACGCTCGGCGGTAATGACTTTTTGTTTTTCCCTCACACTTGGAATGGATGCGCAATTTACCGGGTTATCCCCCAAGCTGGCATAGGACCTAAATTACAATTGGCATCATGCCTTGGACTAAGTAATCCAGGGGCAGATGGTTCATTTAATGGCTCGATGTGGATGTGGTCCTGGCAGGACACGACAGGAACAGATGTTGTGCCTAATGGTCCCGGACTTACCATCGACCAGAGGCCACCAAACGCTACGGTGCAGGTGTCCATTATATCAAACGTAGTAGACGAGCAGGGGACAATCTGGCTCTCCCTGATTCAAACCTATGCTCCTCCATTTACGGAAGATTCAGCCGTTTGGAAGGTACCGCTTAATTCGATCAATTCGGCTGGTAATCCCGTGTATCATTGGGCAGATAGGACCGAAGTCATTTCGGAATCAACCTTGCGAACAGCGTTTAATCAACCACGCCCGGCGACATTAAACGTCATGCAAGTGACCTACAGCCCGGTTGATAACCTGATCTATACGTTGCTCTATATCCCGGCCCTACCGGGAGCAGCCCAAAATGGAGGGACGATCTGGATGGCTGGCGATGTACTGGCTGCCTGGACGCCATCCGGGATGCTTGTCTGGTCTACTATTCCTACATATCTCACAGTCGGCATGACGTGTGTCAGCGGCGGTAGCGGCGTGTTAATCGGCCAGAATGTTGATAACTCGGGAGCTGTAAGAGGTGGAGTAATCCACCGTTATGCGTCAAATGGCGTGCTCCTTGCCACTTATATGCCACCAACGCCTCAATTTGGTACTGTAGGAACGTCGAACAACCCAAGCGGTCGTTTTGATGAGTTCGGAGCATTGAACGCACAGAAAGCACCTAATGGGACAATCGATATTTTCGCAGAAGACAATATTAACGGACGCGTGTTCTGGTACAATCAACCGTAACTAGATTGCCCAGATTGCAGCGTTGATATTACCGGTTGACGTGCCAAAAGCTGGAATACTGACTCGGACCTGGCTAATTGGTCCCGGAATATAGATAAGCGGGGGGACTGTTCCAAACGCAACAGAAATAGGGTTGGCTACTTGCGGGGAACCAATCTGAGTTGGTGTCAGGTATAGAGAACCTTGTGGACTAAAAATCTGAATACTAACCGAGAGATTTGCCACCCCAAGCGCCGTAGCGTCTAAAAGCACATTCCAAAACTTGGCTTGCGGAGCGATCAAGGTGAGATTTCCGGCAGCAGAGAAGACATTAAACACGAGTTGAGCGACATCCTGGACGTACATAATTTTAGCTCTGTATTGTTGCGCTTAGTTCCATGAAGCTCCCTCCAGCACCTGACGCACCACTTATATTGATCCGTAGGCCCCGGAATGTGCCTGGGATTGGGTTATTATAAACCGTAGCCTGTACAAGAGTGATGGGAGCAGGCATCACGAGCGAACGCCAAGTGCCGTCTAAGCCCAAGGCTTGGAATGTTGCGACCCCTGGGGTTGCGGTAACAGCCAAGATGAAGTATGCGCAATTAATCAGGAGAGGACCATAATAGGCCGACGGCTGTGGCGGGATCGTGCTCAGCCCTGTCCCGCCAACCTGAATAACAGCAAAGTTACTGTTAAGGTTTGTCGATGTGTTAACGCCGTAGTTAGAAATTGCCTGCTGACTCATTCGGCTACTCCTCCCGGCTCCGGTCTAATAGCGAGTGCATCAACGAAATCGTTCTCTCGACCCTCTCCTGATTCGTCTCGTCGCTCGCCAGCATCATCAGGTCCTGTTTCAACTCCCTCACCCTCTGGAATGGCGTATCCGTCGAAATCTTCAGGCGCAAGCTCAGGCGTTCCAGGCTCGATTTCGGTAGGAACGACTTCATTCTCTCTTTGAACAACAGGCTCATTTTCGTCGGGTCCTTTGTCTATCTGGGCAATTAAATGAATTGTTTCTTCGAGTTCATTACGCGTCGCTTCTAGCCCAAGTTTTAGAACTATATCACTAATCCGCTCGACCGTCATACCAGCCTCGCGCGCAAGCTTGACGATGCCGCGCCTAGCCCAGGCTGGAAGCGGCGGGATACTAGAGATCCGCGTCTGTTTCTGTTTCTTCATTTCCTCGCCTTCACTTCGTCCCGTAACGCAGACACTTGTGCCTCGATAGTAGTTATCCGTTCGCCCATCCCACCGATCTTTTCGACCACGTTCATGTAAGAAACAAAGATGGAGCTGATCATACCCAAGGCCATGATAAACACCACTATCATGGTCAAGATATCCCCTAGTCTGACCCGGAGACTAAATCCGTTCTGCTTTTCATCCATTTTTCTGCAACTCGATTAGAGCCTGGAACGCCTTATCGTGACCTGTTTGCGTCGGGAGCCCAGGAATTTTGGGATCATTATGGTAAGGGCCGGCTAAAATCTGATCTACGTAATGGGAATGATCAAAAGCGGGATGTAAATACGCCGTCAATTTAGTCCCGAATGTGGTGAGAACTACGTAGAATCCAGGCTCTCTGGTCATTTCCGATTACTGCGCCGCATCTGGCGTCCACGACCTGGGATGCTGCGAACGAAATTCATCATAGGTCGCCCGACATCAGCGACCTTGTCCCTGCCAGGCATCACTTGACTCACCGGCGGTTTATAGGTTGGCATATTATTTCCCCTTCTTTTTCTTTTTCTTGCCCTTTGATCGCAGCGTGCCCGATATCGTGTGATAATCCGGGCTGCCACCGTAAATCTTTGGATTAGTTACCGCCATATTTGCTCCCTAGTGTTGATAAAGCTGGTACTCTGACATGTATCTTTGTTGTGCCGGGATCATGCCATTCTCTGGAGAACAGTCCGGACCGATAGCGGGGAATGGCAGTGTTTCCGGCCACCAAGAAGGCTTTACGCCATCGGCATAATATAGCGAAGACGGTAAAGAAGTAATGTTCCCCGGTTGTGCCCAAACACGAATGTACTGAATTTTCATGTTTGTCGTGTTGGTCCAAGGTTGATTGTTGCCTGGATCTGTTCCCCAGTTTTGCTGGTCGGGCCAGCCGCCACCCTCGGCAAAGTTGGCCAAAATATACATGAACCCTTGATCACCTGAACCGCTCAAGCAGTTGAACACTTCCACGCCATCGAGATAGGCATGGATCAAAGTCGGGGTGACAAGACAACTGAATATGTGCCAGCCAGTCGAGAGATCGCTGGCCGCCTGGACGGTCGTGAATCGATTAGGATGAGTCGCATCAGTCGGTGCGGTCGCTCCGTTGTAGTTGTGGATGTTCACGTGGTACTTGGTATAGTCCACCGAATACCCTTCCATGATGTCGATCTCGGAGTAGGCATTTGGGAAAATATTCCCTTGATCAAGTAACCAGAATGCTGGCCACAAGCCTTGCGCATTCGGTGGACTGCCCGCGGTCACTGGCGGCAACCAGATCTTAGCCTCGAAATAGCCATACTTTGCTGCGAAGCCGTGCCCGGCCGGATCTACTGAGCATATTAGCCCGCTGAAGTCACCCACGCTATTCGAGCTCGTGCGCACATCCGAATGGAACATTGGGATATCTAAGTAACCGTCGGCGAGCGGCCCAGCAGCAGGCGGTCCTGGCGGGAATCCAGCAGTAGCGGCATCAGCGGTAAATACATTAGGGAACTTGTCCGTTCCATTATTACCTATGCTGTCGAAAAAGTATGTTCCGTCGGGCTTTTGATCGTACCAGCGAGGAGCATTCGGATAACGAGCGACCGTGCCGTGCGTAATCCACTGAGTATCAAGCGCGGAGCCTTCGTTAAACTCTTCGTCAAATGCTAAAGCGTATCCGCTCGGCAAAGTAACGACTGGGGAAGGTCCTCCAGGTGGCGTAGGACTGGGGGTAGGCGTTGGAGTCGGAGTAGGAGTAGGCGTTGGGGTGGGTGTTGGGCTAGGGCTGCCGACGGTGATGCCGTAAAAGCCGGAGGTGTGCAGCCCGTAGGTGCCAGGCGCAACAGTTTGGGTGCCTGGTTGGAGCTCGATGGTTCCCGGAGTCGGGGTGGGCGTCGGGGTCGGGCTCGGAGTTGCGCCATTGACACTAAACGTGGTGGTCCCCGGAGAAAATGGGTATGACAAAAGGACGATGGTATTGCCCTGGTAAGTCACCCATTGACTGCCATTGACTAAAGTCGAAGTAACTCCACTTGGAGTAGTTGCCGTCACCTTCATTGAATCCAAGATCCCTACGGACGGCCAGGACACCCTCGCATTGATCACGACAGACGCCGCATTCTTTACGCTGGCCGCCGAAGTGCTTCCCGAATCCGTGAATGTCCCGGTGATATTGGTGCCTGCTCCGGGATCGGAATAGCCAGTATTGACGTAAACAGCGTTGCTTTGAGCAAGGGCGATCATTACGCCAAAAAAGAGCGCGACCGGCAGAAGGAAAATTAAGCGTTTCATTTGGTTTTACCGAATCGACAAAATAGCGTGAGACAAGCGGCCCCGACGGCTCCAGCCACAATCCGGACCGGAGTCGGCTTATTCATCATCCAGATCGCTACCCCTGAGATCGTTGATAAAGCCATCAAACTCTTTAGCTCGTCCTGAACCCATACCTCCCATGCTATTTGGGAAAGCGTTTTGGATCTGTCTGAGTGATTCGAGTTCGCTTGGGGTCGGGTCTCGCGAAAGTCCTGCCCCGTAAGTTGGTCTAGTTCCGATTGTAGAGAGTCGTCGTCTGACATAAACAAGTATTTTTGTGACCTTTTCTAACTCGTCAAAGTCCATTAGTTCGGTCACTTTTTCAAGGTTGCTGGTCTTTTCCTCAATTTCAGCGTGTGCTTCCTCGAATTCGCCGTCGGCCACCAGGAAGATCACCAGGGCCTTGAGCGCCTTAGCTTGACCTACGAAATCCATTACCCCGGCAAACTGATGATAATGCCGACGATATAGGTCAATCATCTCAGCGCTCATTGGCTCCGTAGGTATCGTGAGTAGGGCAGATCATTTCGCGGTGTTTCATGGCTTCCGGAACATCGGCGTTAGTATTCGTGGATGACCATGTAACTCTCTCTACTAGCCTTTGGCCACAAATCCGACAATATCCCAAAGGGAAAGGTGGCCAAGCAAAGTCTAAAGTGTTCATTGGTCAGGCTCATTAAAGGCTGCTTTGGTTTTCTTGCTCGCTAGGGGCCAATATTCGTCTAATTGCTCTTGGTTCATCTTGCGCAGCAGCATGAGTTGCCGGTCCTCGGTCAGATCTCTGAAATCGGTATGAGCAATTGGCTCGTCAGCGTGTTTGCGGGCTAGCTTCAGCATATGTTGATCTGCGCCGTGCGCTATGTAATCCTCCTCGGTCTTAGCGATTAGGTCCTGATCGTCACCTTGTAAGGCCTTCATGTAGCTGGATTTAGCGTCCATTTTAGCAGCTTCATTCAAGGTCGGATGGAATTGCGACTGGTCCCGCTTCATAGTCAGGATCTCGTTTTCGAGCCCGGTGCGCGTAGTCCAACCTGGTGCTTGCTGGAAGCCCATGAGACCCATAACCACTTGTTTTGGTTCGTTTAGGGTACCCCTCTCATCGAATAACCCCTGGAATGAGATCGGTTCCAGCATGTCTTTGCCCAGGTAAGCAGCTACTTGTCCGGTTCTCTCCCATAACCTTTGGAAGAACGGATCCCGTGTATCATTCCATTGGATGATGTCTCGCCCCATGAAATCCTTGTTGTTCATGACATGGAAAATCGCGGCAAGCCCAGGATTCATCTTGTTCCCAAAATAGCGGCTCAAAGCGTTGACTTCCGCCATCCCTGGGGTGGCGTTCTTCTGATGTTCTTCCATAGTGTGCTCCCAGATACTCGCCCATTCGCTGGTCCAGTATGGTGTACGCACTCGCTCAGCTTCGCCGTTTGGTTTTCTGCCGACCTTCGGGAAAAACCAGTCCATTGCCTCATTAGCTGAGCCCCCAACAAGCTGACTAATGGCCCCCATCGAAAGAATCGACATTAAGTGATAATTCACCCCGTACATTAAACGATTCGAGAGGTTTGGAGCTCGCCCTTCCGCGCCCTTGGTTTGCCAGTATTTCATGATCTGGTCAGCATGGGCAAGGTTATCAGTTAGATCGACAAGCATCCCGCCTTGCACCCGCCAAAAACCTAGGTTCCAGCCCATCGAGAGCGGTAACGCTAGCCCTAACATTTTCCAGTTCTTGTTCCAAAAAAGGTTGTCATACGCCATCTCACCGAATCGGCCTTCAGTCTCTATGCCGATATTAGACATGTCGACTTTCCAGTTCAGGGAGCCCCGGTAAGCTTCACCGTGTTTCTGGAGCAGAGTGTCGCGACGTGCAAGAAAGGCGGATATTTTAGCTAGAGGGATAACCCTTCCGAACATGAACTCTTGGTACGGCTCAGCTTTTGCAATCGCATAGCCGACAGACAAGGCATCTCGCACTTTCGCCATGTTCGCGCCATTTTTAAAGATCGCATCACTCATCTGACTGCGGCGTTCTGTCCCCATGAAAGGCATAAGCCCACCCGCCAAGATATCGCTTAGATCAGTTTTTAACTTATCAGGGAGCTTTTCCCAACCTTTACCCGTTCGAAGCACGTCGAGCAGGTTATGATAGGTCCGATAAGCGTCTGCCATCGGGAAGACACCGCCCACAACCGGGATAGATGCCTTAATAGCGTCCAAAATATCTTTCCCTGTCGCGGTCCCCTGGAGCGAGCGTTGCATTGCGGTCGTAACGACCTCGCTCGCGCTAATACCTGCAATATGGATCGGGTGAAATACACTGAACGACAGTTTCACCCCGGTCGTGCCTTTAAACGCCCGCGCGAAGACGATCGCAGGCATCGCCAGAGTGTTATAGATCGAAGTCATATCAAAAGCGTTATGGAGAACGCCTTCGACGCCCTTGCGGACATACCAAACCTTTTTATCCGGGGTAGAAAACCGGGTAAACCCGTTGCGGTTAGCGAGTGCATCGACCTCTTCATCATTGGCTTTGGCTGCCGATCTTACTGCTTCTGCCGGGATCGCCAAGTTAGACTCATGAAGAGACTCCATGGTCTGAACCTGCTCAATCGCTGTTATGGCCTGAGCATGGTAAGCCATTAAGTTACGTTCCGGGTTATAGCTTTTAGGCGTCAGCCCAGCAGCCTTGGCATCCGCGAGCGTAGGGAAATGCCGCGTTTTAGTAAATCCCGGGGGTCGCCACCCGTTTTGCCATTTCTCCATAAAAGCATTAACCTCGGTTTCCGTATTCTTAAACGCATGGCGGAAATAGTTGTCGATATGGCCAAAAGGGACTTTGTTCGCCCGTAACATGCTTTCGTCGTAATCGTACCCGCGCCGCACATAGTCGAACATCTTATCCATTGTGGCGTCACCGGTGGATTTGCCTTGTTCTCTTAATGTCTGATATTTTACGATTTCATCGTCTGTGTACTTGCGCCACTTAGCTTCACGGCGACCACTCTCATGAGGCTTACGAAAAATCTCGTGCATGTTATCATCCAAGAGAATCGCCTTTAAAAGCCCATACTGCATGGTGGTGCTTACGCGTGAGTTAGTCCCCCTTGTGAGCGCCTCGGTTTGCCTTGCGGCGCCTCCCCGTGCTCCGGGATCAAATGTCCTAAGGTATAAATCCACCCAATCGTTCACTAATTTTTGACTGCGGATCGATGCAACGGTGGATGAAAAGGCTTTGCGCACAGCGGGCAGACCAGTCCAATTCACGTCGCCCTCACGTCGCGCTTGTTCAGCGCGCAATTTCTTGAGCCGTTCGCGTTCTTCGAGACTACAGGGATTTACGGGCATGGGTTTTTAAGAATTTCCTCCATAAGCTCTTGATCCTCCATGTTCTCGATATCTTTCTTGGCACCCTCTTTTTCTGGCGGCCTTATCCCCATGTAATCATCCATTGTATTGGCTTCTACCTTCGGGGACTTTTGGGTTACAGCCTTTAATTGATCCGCTACCTTTTTGTTCTGCTTTGTAAGCTCTGGCTCTGCTAACAGCGTTCGGGCTTGGGTAGCATATTTAGCGGCGGTATCAAGGTCATCATTATCCCTTGCGTTCTGGGCTTTTTCTTGTGCCTCTTGGGCTGGGGGCCGGCGTGCTAAGGCTTGACTCGGGTGCGACGGCTCTTCTGGCTCAAAATGCCTAAAAACTCCACCCGGCCTAGCCGCGATATCTGGGGTGCTGAATGGATCTGCCCTTAATGACGCTTCTTCTGCCTCTGGATTAATCCCAAATTTCGGCTCTAAATAGATGGGTGCCTTTAATAGCGAGCCAGGTTTCTTTGTTCCGGCATCCTCGGCCTCGTAAGCCTTTCCCGCTTGTTCTTTTTCCTTAGCGTACCGCTCCGGGGAACCTTCTAAAGCGTATCGTTGACGTAGGGTATCGGTTGTTTCTAAGCCTCTAAGCTGGTTTCTCTCAGCAATATCCCCATATTCCGAAGGGGTGACTTCCGGCTGAATGGTTTCGCGCTTAATCTGGATAACGTCACCAGGATACTCTTCGGAAGGAGGACCAAGGTTTTGAGTGAAGCGGCGCGCCCCCCTGGTATCTGGTGGTTCTATCCCAACATTGCTTGGGGTTAAAGGCTCCATGGCGGCTAAAATCATATCTACCGCGTTCCGAGTTGCTTTTCGGTTCACTTCTGCGGTTGGATCGCCTGCAATAATTTTATTCGCTTCTTCCGGAGTCGCCGCAATAATATCGCTAGAGATACCCATTGCTTGACGGACCTCAGGGAGTGCTTTAAAACACCTGGACAAGCTCTCAACAGTGAGACCCAATGCCCGGCCAGTACCACCAATCGTCGCCATCGTAACAGATGCATCTAGAACCCCACTTAATGGATCACGCCCAGCCGCTACATTCTGAATCGCTTGATTTGTACCGCCGACTAACGCTCCTGTTCCTACCGACTCTCCTGTTTGAAGCGCGAGATGACCTACCCTATTCCAAAGTGTTCCAACAATTGCTGGACCTCCTCGAACAAACGCTAGGGCCATTAACTCGTTACCGGGAAACTGAAGAAGAGTCGCTTGATCCGCCCGCTGCCTCAGCTCATCAGCCGACATTCCCGGATTATTAGCCTGAATCGCTGCTTTATTCTCCGTGTATAGAGTGCTTGCGAGCCCAGTCTCGCGCCATACCGGGATACCAAGCTGAAACGCATCCGCTGGCAGCCGTGAGATCGTCCGCGCCCATTTCGCTTGACCCGGCGGGAGTTTATTCGGGGTTTGGGCGTCTAATTGCCCTACCATCTTGTTCAACCCGGCGATACTTTTCTCGTATTCGGCTTTCTTACCCAGAACCTCGTAGGCAGCGTTTAGGTCGCCTGACAATTGGATAGGATCATCTGAGGGCTCGTGCTGACTATTGGGCTGGTTCCAGGCTTGGTTAAAATCCCGAGTCCGTTGGTCAGGAGTCATCTTTTGGTACGAATTCATTATGGCACCAGGATCGGCGCCAGGGTAAGCCTTGGCCAAAATGCCTTTAATAGCGGGTTCAGCGTGATCAATTGCACGCTGCTGGGCGCTTGAGATGCCCCACAGAACGCTCGACTCCGTTCCTGGCGCTGCTTCAGCCAGTGCCTCGTTCACGAAGCGCTCAGCCTGCGTCACGGCGTCTGTAGGGGGCTTTAAATTCCAGGCGAACTGCTGTTTAGTGAGTTTTTCGGGGTCTAGCTCTTTATCGGCTACCTTTTGGTCATAAATCATGTCCGATAAATCCTTATCGGAGTAACCAGCCCATTCAGGATGTTGATCACGGATCTGTTGGAGCGGGTCTTTTTGCTGTTCCTTCCAGTCATTAATGATGGCTTCGCCGTCGGGCGACTTGGCCGCCTGGGCAAACTCGCCCTGTGGCATAGTTGGGGCGATAACCTCACGCATTTTCCCGATTAAGCTGTCTTCAGTGCGGTTATCTTCCGGGAATTGCGACCGGTATTTCTGTACCAGACTTTGCTTTTGCTCCTCTTCCTTCTGTTGCGCTTCAAAAGGAGCACCCTCGGCTAACGCCTTTTTATATCGCTCGTCGTCATCCTTAAACCCGAAGGATGAGGTATCTAGGTGCTCTGGGAGTGGTGGGGCGTTGGAGCTTGGTTCTCCGCCTATCTGGTTGTAATAACGAGAGATTCCTGCTGCTTCGGTTGAGTTAGTTCCATACGGATCATTTGACGCCCCAACCGGTGAATAAACAGCCGCTATTTGGTCAATCGACTTGGTTCGTATATCGCCATATGGCCCTTTTGGGTCGACCATTAAAGCGACTTGCCTGTCGATTGCGGCTTTTGCCGCGTCTAAATTATGGAAATGAGTAGGGCCGCCGCCTCCTGGGCTGATCCCAAGTGGATTTAAATCCCCAGGGTTAACATTTTCCTGACGTGTGATCGACTTTAATAAGGCCGGGTCAACATTATACTTCGCCGCAGCCTCGTCTAGGTACGGGTCCCACCCGGTTACCTCAGTTGGAGCATCCCCTCCACTCGTCGTATCTAGCCAATTGCCGCTCATCCGAATGGCCTCGATGGATCAAACCCCTCATCCTCTTCACTGATACCAGGGTGCGGGTTGTACTCCTTGCCGCTCCCTGGTCGACTCCTGGGAGCAGGTTCCGGTGAACCGGGCTTAGGGAGTGGCCCTATTGTGTCCGGGCTGAGTTTCCTGATATTGTCTTTCGTCTGCTCGTCCAATTTACCAGGATTGTAAGGAATATGCGGAGGTTTTTTCGCCGCTGTATCTGCCGCGTCCTTCTCTGTTGCGGTCGGATTAAGCTCCCTCAAATGCGCGACATGCCAATCGTACCAGCGCATCCCAGGGATCTTTTGTAACTCCATGTAAGTCGCGGTCTGGACATCAGGGTTATTTGAATAAAGACCTGCCGCAAGCCTTGGGTATTTCCCGGCTGCATCAGATTGATAAAGCGACCCTTCCTCAGTCCCAAAGAATTTGCCGATCGCGTTTAGCTTATTGATCACATTATCGCCCGCGTCTTTATTAAGCTTCTGTAGATTTTCCAGCGTTTGGGTCAGAGACTTCAAGTCATTAAGATCGGCGGATTGGGCCGTAGTTTCGTCCTTATACGTCTCTGCCATGTCTTTTATTATGGCGATCTTCTCGGTCACGGTAGAGTTCCGATCAGCCATGACGGCTTTATAATGGTCTTCGCGTTCCTTGTTCGCCTCATGAACTGCGGTTACCTGCTCTCGCCAAAGAGCGTAGTTTTCCTTAGCCCCCTCTTGATTGCCGTGTTGAACGGCCTGGAGCCCGTTTGCGAAGGCTGCCATCCCGGAACCGTGCTTGCCCCCAAATGCGATAGCTATAGGGATAGCGAGCAGCGAGTACCCAAGAATCGCTTTTAGATTTTTCTGCTTATCTCCATTTGGGTCCGGCATTTTAGGATATGTCATCAACTCAGGCATTGGATTGGCTTGCCGGAATTTCTCTTGCTCTTGCAAAAGCCGCATCTCTTCGGACCGCATGCTCTCAAAAAACTGATTCGATTTCTGAATATTTGCGTCCGCTTTCTTAATCTGTTGATAGCCCCATTCCGCTAGGTCTTTAGGCGTCGCCCCGGCTTGCTGCTGTTGTGGCTGCTGAGGGTCTTGTTGACCAACGGCTTCTGCGCGAGGTGCTGAACCTGGAACAATTAAGGGTCCGGGTGGATCCGGGTCCGGTTGATTGACTGGGCTAACTTGGAAATCAGGGGTGTCATCAGCCATAAATCACTTTCATTGCATATCCTAGATGCATTAGAGCGTTGTTCGTGCTCGCCTTAATGTACGGGTAGAGTTCAGCAGGTAATGAGTTAATAATCTCAAGTAATTCCTTAGCATGCTCTCGGTCTTTGATTGCATGTAGCCGCAGGAATTTGAACAAATCCTTACCGTGTAGTTCCTCTAGTTTCTCCACTAATTCGATAGGCGTAGGATCAGCCTCTTGAATCATCATATAGCCAAGGAGCGATACCGGGTGCCGGTGCTTCAGCAGATAATACTGAGTACCAATCATGGCCATCGCGATCGGGTTCGGATCACAGAACGTCACGTCTAGCCCAGCAGATTTAAGGTCGTTGGCTAATATTGGAACCTCGTCACGCTCCTCCTCTAAGTGTTCGTAGAAATAACCGCGAAGGTCAAAAGCAGGAACGCTCATTACCGCAGCCTCTTCTAGTAATTCCTCGCTCGCCACGCAACAGTCATAAAGAAACTTCAGGTTGTGCACGACCGCCGCACGGTCCGATAAATCCCAGGTAAGCGTTCGTTTGAACGCTCTGATGTTATCCAGTAATTGGCCTGAAAATGTCATGGTTAGAACCCGTCGATAATCCCGGCGATAGCGCCGACTATACCACCAATGCTGCCGAGGAGGCCACCACCGCCAGCGCCAGCCGCGGTCGCACCTAGTCCTATTCCAGTTTCAGCGAATCCAGGAACAGCAAACCCCGCCCCAGATGCAGCAGCAGCCCCAGCAGCCCCACCGGCCCCGCCTAATCCCCCAGCCCCGAAAATAGAGCCTAAGGCTGAAAGCCCGCTCGATAGGCCTTGCGAGCCTGCTTGCGCGTTGGCAGCTGCCAGGCTAGCCGCGCTCTGCGCGGTGGCCGTTTCCGCACTAAGTATATTGCTAAAAGCCTGCAATTGTAACGAGTACGGCGCGGTAACCGCACTCATAAACGTATTCATCAGTTGGTAGCCGGTCGTCCCTTCGGTAAAGAGGCCAGCCTGTTCCTGGGCGCTCATAGAGCCGATAGTCTTCACCATATCGAAGAGTTGCTGTTGCGCCTGTAGCCCGAGCTGCGTCGTCCCGAGTTCTCCGGTGAGAGACAATTGATTGGCGTTAAGAGCCATTTGCTGACCAGACTGGCTAAGGGCGATATCCCCTTGGAAGAGGTGCTGCCAGTTCTGGGCCATCTGCATGTTGCCTTGCTGGAGTTGACCCTTTGCGGCAGTCCCGGCCAAGCCTGCCTCCTGATTCAACTGCGCTGCCATCGTCGAACCAGTCAACCCTTCTGCGCCTAAATTCTGTGCAATTTGTGCTTGACCAGATTTAGTCTGCTGCTCGATCATCGCGTTTTGCTGCGGGGTGAGCCAGTTTGGTCCAAACTGAGCTATATCCCCTTGAATCTGTTGTTCTTGAAGGGTGATCGGCGCTTGACCAGCCGAAATCTGATTCTCAAGGTTCGTGATATTGCCTTGAAACGTATCCTGGTAGTTCTCGATCGACCTGGGCGAGGTACCCGGAGGCGTCATCCCGGTTATCTGCTCCATTCCTCCTAGTGCACCGCCAAAGGTATTTAGGAGATTAGGGAACCCGCCGGGTCCGCTTCCGCCACCGCCGCTAGTTCCTCCACTCCACCCCCAAGGCGTAGCACTCTGACTTCCAGGAGTGCCACCAGCTCCAGGCGTCCCGTAGGTCTGGGCGTTCAGCCAAGGGTAAGCATTCCCCATCACGCCGCTATTCCAACTAGGCCCGAAATAGCCGGTGCCGGGACCAGCTAGGCCAGCAGGCGAGGTGACTTGCGGACCTTGGCCGCCAGTCGCATAGTTCATTGCCCAGTTCCCAAGGGAAAACGGGTAATTTAAGAACTGGCTTTCGTATGATCCAATATTGCCGAGTTGGCTGGCTGTGTCCATCATCCCTGGAGGGATCGCCGCTTGTGGAGCACTGCCACCGCCTTTTCCACCACCCTTACTCATGAGTAACCCTACTGAAGATTTTTATACTATCGCGTTGCCTTGGTTAGCCCAAAAGGTACTCGACAAGGCCCATTTTACAATGTGGGTTGACCCGGCGACAGGCCGAAAATGGGACTTCAGGCTTTGGCTAATTTGGGCTGCGCGACATGGATTCATCCATTTCTGGCCTAATATGTCTTGCCCTACCGGGGGAATCGTCGCTCGCCGCATATCAATGGCTCAGCTTAAAAACTGGCGTAATTATTCTAAATCTGAACTCCTTTATGTCTATGACCCGGATGGCGATGGGGCCTGGATCGATTTCCTATGGGCCCCAGGTCAACAACTAAAAGCGGCTGAAGCAGTTGAAAAAACCGGAATCAAATGGGTCGGCTGGGATCATCGCAAAACCGGGGCTCCACATCTTAAAACGCTGAAAGCGGTCAAACGTTTGATCAGCCTGGGAGATAAACGGTCCTCACCGATCCGGCTTATCTAGATGTAAAGCAGGTTGAGTCGCGGGGTCGCGCTCGTGCCGATAAAACCGCTCATCCCGAAAAACACCCATTCGCCAGCTAGCCCGGTTCCACCCGCTAAAAGAACTCCTAGCCCAAGATCAGCCGCAAGCCCTGTATTGGTATTAAAGGATGTGACTGTATAGGCGTTACTGGCTGTGTCAGTCGCCGCCACATTAAAAGTCAGGGTGAATGTGGCCGTAACATCGACCGAAATCATTACGTACGCCCCTTGCGGCAAATTCGATAAAGTTAAGGTCCTGGTTTGATTGGATGCCGATGTTAGCCTGACAAAGACAATTCCAGAGCCTTTACAGTCGACCGTTTTATTCGTTGTGATGGTCCCCAGATCGGAGATGGCAGTTGCGAGCGAGGCCAAAGTCAGGGTCGAATTCCCGTTTAGAGTGCTCGCAAGAGCTGAGGCGCCATTAAGCGAGGTCACCATTTGGTTAAGCAGAGTGCTAAGCTGACCCAAGAACGTTGCTTGCGCCTGCGGCGTATCGATTGGCATCGACGCAAAACTGAGCGGATTAACGCTGAAGTTCATGGGTTAAACCTGGAAGTCCAGGTAATAAGCTCCGCCTAAGAGAAAGGTGGTGCCCTGAAATATTATTGGCCCCGCCGGGCTAAGCTGTATCCCGCCACCGCTTAAAGTATAAACAACCTGTCCGTTGGGCGTACCGACCGTCGCTCCGTAAGATTGCATCGCCTCAACTATGTAATCGGTTCCTCCAGCATGTCCAGCTACGCAGGTAATGCCTTGAGCGCCGGGACCAAAAGTACTGTCATGTCGCCAGAACACCTGGGTCCCAGCGCGCAAGTTCGTTAACGTCAAGGCAAAGGTCGATGTTATAGATCTAGTCCTCAAAATTATCGTCCGATATCCGCCGCAACTCTGGGTTTGAGTGGGGTTAGTTCCAAAATCAACCATCAATGTATCCAGGTTTATGATCCTGAATTGCGCCCCATCATATACAGCGATGTAAACTGTGCCTTGATGCAACATGCCCGTAGAAGGGGCGTTCCCAGCGATATCAGTTAAAGCAACGTTACCCAGCGAATTGACATTGATCGTACAGCCGCCAGTTAGATTGATATTGAGCACCCGGAAACTAATCGTCATCCCGGTGATATAGGCGCTTGGGGCTGAGGTGAGGGTCAATACGTAGGCATTGGCGATTCCGGTATCTACCGCATAATTATTATACCCGATCGCTGAATCATTGTAGTCGGTGAGAACCTGAGCGAAAGCGGCGTCCAGAAGAGCGACCGAGGTTGGCGGTGGCTGGATCTGAGTATTAAAAATTGTCGAAACTGCGGTGTATGGTCTACCTGGCATATCATTCCCAGTCGGCGGGCACCTCTACGTATTCAACCCCGAAAGCGTTCACACCTGCCCCCACGCCGGTAATCGTGAAATTAATCCCTATATTACGGCCCTGCATGCCCATAATGGCGTCATATGTGTTGTACAGTATTCCGTTTATAGCCTTCCCAGCCCAAATAAACGCTGCTCCTCCTGAGAATTGCCAATTAAATGGCGAGCCGCCTGAATACTGCCACAGATATGTTCCAACCGGATTGCCAGTCTGGTTGTCAGGCGAATATACGGCCTGATTTTCGTCAAGTACTCCGAATGTGAGTGTAGCGGGAGAGGTTGTAGCAACCAATGCTCCCACCCGGATAACCTCTTTTATCCTGATACGTGTGCCAAAATTCCACATCTTGGTGTTGGCAATTGATGTCACGATTGTGTTCGAGTTAACGTACATCTGGGTAAGATTCCCGCTAGTATCAACCCCCCAGATTTTTTGCTGGCCGTTAGTCTGGTCTACCCCGTATGTGATGAAATTAATATTCCCGAACACGGTGCGGAAGAAGCGCGGAGTACCGCCGCTAAGGCTCGCGGTATCAATCCCGATCTGGGTATATTCATTAGTCCCATTATTGTTCCATTGGATGTTCCATAGGACACATGGCAATTGGCTGATCGGTCCGAAAGCGGCGCTAAAAGTCGAGCCTCCAACAACCAAATTCTGAAAGAATCCGCCGATCATTTCGGATATGAATGATGCTTGCGCTCCGTATAAACTCCAGAGCCCGTACAGGCTAGAATACAAGAGCGAATAGCCATATGGCATCACGGACCATTTGTTGATAATGCCCGCCTCATCTGTGACCGAGTTGCGGCTTAACTGCAGGACGGCTGGGTTCCCTGTATCAAATAGATTCCCGACAATCTGCACCCAGTTATAGCCGAAGATGTAAAGCGACCCTTGGAATGGTACGAGCGCCTTGATGGGTGGAGGCGTATCGTAATCAGTCATGATCAAACTGCCAGCATCACCCGCGACCGAATTGAATGTACCTGCCGCCGTGAAACTGAGCGAGTTGTTGTTGGCTAGCCAGAGCCGTCCAGAGAACACCGTGATGAACGTGGCCGGTTGCCCACTTAATGGGGTCGCGAAGGTTGTCCCGTCCCAGCTAAATACTTTCGCCTGGTTAACGTCCGAGATTAGGATCGTATTGCCCTGCCAGTTCGCGATATCACACAGGGTAGAAAACCCGCCAGCCGCGTGAATATCGGTGATAACGCCCCCTAAGCTAACCTGATAGATGTGGCCATTGGTGCAGAGGCAAAAGAGATAGGTCGCGAGGTTCAATGGCTGCGCCGAAATCCAAACAGCCGGCGCTGCTAAGGTCGCGATAATGATGCTAAGGCCGGGAACCTGTTGAAGATATTTCCCGTAGGAAATGAAGTTAACCAGATCGTCAAAGTCCGTGTCGCCGATTGTCCAGCGTCCAAGATTGGACGGTTTATTCAGCGAGCCGAATTGCTGCCCTTCGTCCGGGAACCAGACCGTCTGGATCTGCGGCTCCTGAGTCTGTTCACGGGTTGTTGGGCGATGCGTGATCATGGCCTACGAGGGTCGTTGCCATAGCGACTCGGTATCCTAAACACAGGGAACTGGCTCATCCGTTTTTCGAGCTCAACCGCGTATTTGTTCTCCCAGTAGGTGCTCATCGCTACGTCTTGCTGGTTCTGTTTCGCGATACTAGCCGCTTTGTACGGGACTAGGATGAAATCTGCTATTGTCGGGGGCAAAAGATCCGTGTCGGTCGTATTGACGAGATAATTAGGCAGGTAAATCGCATCAATTTCAAGCTGGTATGAGCCGTTTGGGATCGGGTACAGGTAGAACGATTGAAGATCGTACATTCCCCAGATACTAGGGATGAAAGTGAACCCGGTAAAACTGCCGAACCAGGCGTTTAGATCACCCCACTCCATGTAATCCAGGGTGGGCTTAAGGGTCGCTGACCAATAAACCGCAATATTGGCTATCCCGATTATCTGCTGGGCTTGGTAACCCGCGCCCTGAACCGCGCTTAAGACCGTCTGAAAGTTGTAGAGGGTCTGGTTCTGATTGGTGAAGATCGTGTTTGTGAGCGCCCTGGTTACCCAGGTATCAGAAACAATGTCACTTCGAGCCTGATTAATGCAGTCGGTCAGGTTCTGCGTAGTGTACGCAATCCCTTGCGGGTCTCGCAAGAAGAACCGTGTCTTCGAGAGATAATCGCCCAGCGTCATTCATCAGGTAACAGCAGCCAGTTTATTGAACGCCTCGGAGTCAATCGCCGAGTTGAGCGCAATCGCCTTAATCGTGAACCGCTCAAACCGTTTCGATTTAGACGCGCTGTTTGCCCACCCATAGGCCATCAGGCGTTGCGTGTATAAGGGCGTTTGCTGTCCAATCCCGTGCCCCATCTGCCCAGTCGAGATTGTGTCCCGGAAATTGCGCTGCTTAGGCGGGTCATATTCGTTCCCGTATCTGTCCAGCTCGGTCCGCGTATCGAAAAGGAAGAGGTGATAGGCCGCCTCTGGCGAGATCACTTCCGGTTTACCAGGCGGAAAATCGTAGAGTTCCCCGTCATATTGGAACTGGCAATGACCGCTAAACTTGTCGTCCGAGTTCGGCTCCGGTTTATTGTCGTTGCGGATGGCAACCCGGACATTGCGAGGGAAAGGTCTGGTATCAACAACCATATTATCTGAATTGGTAGATGGTGATCGCAGTCGCGAAGGTCGCAGCGGGTAAGAGGATTGACCAGTTGGCGCCATCGCTTGGCACGTACACCGCTGTCTGGAGCGAGGCAGTGAACGAGTGCACCGTAACCCAAGATGGCGTTGGCCCCTGCCAGTTCTGAAGCAGGTTCGCGCTCGCCGCAGCCGTGACGCTCACAAGCAAGTCGCCTGGTGGCAACACGAACCGGTTATTCGCAATCAGATTACCGGCAGGTACAGAAAGCGGGATCTCATGCAGAGCACCAGCGACATCACCGGCAACAGGTGGCAATTGATAGCCGGGCCAGTTCCCGGCAAAAGCGCTCTGGGACGGGTTAACGGAGGTGACGGTGAATAAACCCGTCCCAGCGCCTAAGGCGGTCGTAGCGTTGATAGCCGCCGCGATCGCGCTCGAAGAGGTAATACTCGCAACGGTCGTGCCGCCCGACGGGAAGCCAGGTCCAGAGAGCAACGTGCTCGTACCGGCCATGATGTTGCCAGTGGTCGCGAACTGGGCCGGAGTGAACGGGCTTGTGATCGAAGTGATCGCCGCACTAGCGTTCGTGCTCGTGCCGGTGAAGACTATTGTTTGTTGCAACCAAGTTGCAGGTTGCGGCGTGTTACCGGCAAGCGCTGGGTTATCTAAAATTGCGATTCCACGAATACGCGGCATAAATTATGGCACTCCTACTTCATTTGCATTTAAAGGCACGGTTTGGCCCGCTTGAGTCGTAAGACCGTTAGTTGTCTGGGCTGACCAATACGCACCTTGAACTCCCCCTTGTTCTCCCCCGGTCCGGTCCATCACGTCTTGCATAGCCTCACTTAAACTACTCCTAGCTGAGCTTTTCCCCCACGGGGCCACTACTTGGTAAGTCGCGCTGTTGACCGGGTTATTGACTGACCCGCTCAAGAGAACCGTGATAAAGAATTGTGAGAGAGCCGCCATTAGATGTTCAAGAAGTTAAAGCCCGTTACGACACCGTTGGCCTTTGGCTTGGTATTGATAATCGTCCAGAGCAACATGATAACCCCGGTGAAGGAGAGAGCATTCGCGGGCAAGTTGGCCACGAAATCGAAGAACTCCCACTCGGCGTCCTCGTGGATCCGGATACCGAAATAGTTAAAGTTCGGTAGATACGCGGTACCCTCTGGGCAATAGGGATCGATATACGCTGGCACTCCACCGACATCCAAAGCTCTGAATCCAGACATATATTTGTCCGATCGGTCGGTGTTTGGATGGTAACGGTCCAGCCCCATGAAATCTTGCGCCAGTAACGTCCAGGTCCCGGCGTTCATGAAGATCGCGTCAGGGATTTCCCCTTGTGCCTTCATGACACCGTTAAGAAACTGGAACATGAGCGCCCGGGTTGGATTAACCGATCCAGCAGCGTACCGTTTGGCCGACCACCATGGGTTAGAGGTCCGGTTGATTCCGCCGTAAGTGACCAGGTTCGTTCCGTCATCAATAGCGCCTGGCAACCCGATTGGCTGCATTGCATTCGAGACGTTGTTGTAGAGAGTGTTCCCCATCATGTCGCGGAAAGCGTTCCCCGCGTCATTAAATCGCAGATCAAGAATCGATTGAATCTTCTGCCGTTCCTGGATCAGTAGCTCAGTAGCCAAGACCGGTATAGGGCATAGACTCATGCACATCGACCAGGAGGCCGGGGTTAAGCCTACCATCGTAGTCGGGCTCGTGAACGATCCATCAAACCCGGTGTACTGCGGCTGAACGAGCTGTTGGTATTGGACGTTCGCGATGACGCTGTCGATACCGCCGTCCTCAAGGATCGCGTTAGCCAACAAGCCCACGAGCATCGGGCATGTGTTATAGATTTGGACAATCGCCCGCTGTAGAATGGCGCGGCGCGTGATGTACGATAGTTGTGTACCTATCGCACCTGCTGGTAAAATTCCACTCCCGAGGGGCATCCCTTAAAACCCTTGCCTTTCGATTTAAACTAAGACTTCGCCAAATGCTTCTCTTAACTCTTCTCTTGCCTCGTCTGCCTGTTCCTTCACATAGTTGCGAGGATCAGTAAACAAACGACTCTCCGGATCTCGAAGAGCTTTTCTGAAATCGTTTTTAGGCCGATTGGCCTTAGTCGAGAATGGGACACGCGCCTGGGTGTGCCCTGCCGGGACCGCGTTAATCTGGAGCCAGGCACGAGCTGCGTTCTCTAGCGAGATGAGTTCGCCACCTTTTGCTGCTTCAGCCTGGTAAGTGATTACCTCGTCTATCTCGCTTTGTGAAAGATTAAACGGAGGGCGAGTAAGCCGCTCGCGTTGGCGGGTGCTGGCTTCTTCGGCTTCCTTTTCGAGGATCCGGCGCCGGGTATCTTTAAGTTCCTCTTCAAGCTTACTGAATTTTGCGTCGGCTCTAGCGTCCGCTTCCTTTTGCTGCTCTAGCTCAGGGATCTTAGCTTCCGGATCCGCCTCCTGGTACAGCTCGAAAAAACGTTTCCTGACTTTCGGATTGAGTACCTTGCTCTCGACGTACCGGAGCCTCTTTAACTCCGCGAGCTCTTGATCGCTAATCTGTGGCATCCCTTATTTCCCTTGTTGCCCGTTATTTCCCTACGCGCATAGTTGGCTCAGTAAACTTGCCCGGTGCCAGCTTGTCAAGCTTGACCGGGGCCATCTCTGGAATAACCGGCGGGTTAATTGAGTCCAGATAGACCTGATTCGTATCGGTGATTTTGCGAGCCTTATTCCCTGAAGGTCTTTTCATATTATTGCCCTGCCCTTAAAGTTCTGCCTGATCTTATACGCCTTTTACGAGGACCATTCAAGATTTTCATACTAGCCTCGCTATCGGGCCTGCAATATTCGTTCTCTTTCGGGTCACCCATTTCGTTCCCGACAATTACCTCGTCAGGGTCATCGAATTTAACCGCGGTCATATCAGAATGCGGGACCGCGCCTTCGCCCCGGATATCCGATTTACTGAAATTAACGTCTGCCATTAGATGTACTCCCAGCTTTTAAGCCATTCGACCAATTGATTAAAAGAATCAGGATCAATAAAAATCGCAGGATCGTCGTTCCTTTGGATTCTAATCGGACCCCCAAATACTGAGCTTACGACAACGGTGCTGCTATCGGCACCCGGAATAATGAACATGTCGCGCCCACCGATACCTTTCTTCTCTTCAGTCGCTTCCATTCTTATTCTCCTGGTGGCGTCATCATGCCGGGTTGCGCTCCTGGAGGTGGACCGCCCATAGGGACCTGCGGCATCCCAGGCGGCCGACCGCCAGGAGGTGGTGGAGGACCCCCAGGCCCCTGTCCCCCACCAGCTTGCGCCTGCTTTGCCTGCAAAATTTTTTGCATGATCTCGGTAGAAGAATCCTTGGATTCAGGAGTCGGGACTATTTTTTGAAGCTTAAGAATCGCCTCATGGAGCGAGTTAGAAGCGTCTCGATCAAGAATATGAGGGACGGACATCTTGAGAAGATTAATCGCGCCATGGATCAGATCGAAAGCCTTAGCTTGTTTACCGAGCGCTTGAACGGGTTGCGGAACTGAACCCGCATTAGGAGGAAGGACTCCACTACCTTCTTGGGCGGTGGAGTCCCCATCTGAGCCTGCTGCGACCGGAGGCGGTTGGTTGCCTCCAGGAGTACCGGCCCCCGGGGGCATCATGGTTGCTGCGCCTGGCATATCAGCCATAACTTTTCCGAGGAAGGGTTTCCCTAACCAGTCGCTAACAGACGCTTACTTTCGGCGATGTTTACGCCGACGGAATTCGATAACGTCAGTTACTTTCACTGGTTGTAGCCCTCCTTTCGGCATTAAAGAAACCACAACAGTAGGCTAAATAGCAAATCAACCCTTACTTCTGCGGATCACCTTCACGCTTCTGTTGTTGCTTAATCTTGGCATAAGCTTGGGCAACGAGCTGGGCTTGGTTCCGACGTTTCTGACGTTTGAGTAACAGCTCCATGCGCGGCGGATGCGTAAACTGGATTAAGGTCTCGCCGTCCATAGCCCCCGCTCGCATGAGCGCTTCGGCTAACCGGGCGTGGTCATCCATGAAAAGCGGGCTGGAAGAGTGGCCATCCACCTTCATCGTTACGCCACCTGGAAGTTCAGCGGGCCGGAAGAACGTGCCGCTAAATTCCCCGGTATCGTTATAGACCGGGTAAAGACCGGGATCATACCGCTCTTTATACCGGAGGAGCATAGTCGCAAGCTGCTCAAGGCTTTTCTCGACGGTCATCGCCTTTACTTTGGTGGGCGACGCTCCTGTTCTAAGCGCGGACTGTTGCATATCACGAGAGCGAAGCCCAGGCTGCGAACGGCCAAACTGACTCTCCTGCATCTCAGCAGCTTCCAAAAACATGGAGTCCATCGCTTCGAGCATAGTAAACGCGATCTCGGGTAACTCGGGTCGCAGCTCCTCAATTTTGGCATTCGGGTTCGGGACAGATGTATAAGAGCGAGGACGATTGAGCGCGCTAACCTTTGCTTCACGGATCTGACCCATGCCATAGCCGACCTTAGGCGGGCAGAGGATTTTCTCGAAGAGCTCGTCCATCTGGATAAGTCGTTTCGATTGCCAATCTTGCAGTAGCGCGAGCCCATCCACTTGTGAATAGCCATAATAAAAATTGGGCATTATATCCGCACAGATCTTTACCAGCGGGACCAAGCCAGGAACGCCCACACGACGCAAAGGCAGATCGCTAATAACGTCTTGGCCAGAAATAAGGAACCAGTTCCAATCGCCAATATCGTCATCATAAGCGAATAGGTTTGTGACCTTGTAAAGCCCGACCGAGGTGTGGGGATTATAGTGATAGCCCCCGCCTAAACGGCTCATCACTAGGCCGCTCTCGGAGTTTGAACCGCTGATCCCGGAATAGTTGGCAACAAATACCCGGTCAGTCTCAATCCCCCCCAGAGCAACCGACTCTAGCGAGGCCATGATGTTAGCGCGCTCTTTCGGAGTCTTAAGCATGAGGCGCGCCTCGATCTCGGGTTTAGTTAGGTATGTTTCCCAGGCGATCGCCTGCTGGAGCGCCGTTTCATGAATGTCAGGACGTAATACCCCGACGCATTCAGGGGCAACCATACGAGCAACCATTGCGATGCCACCATCTGTAAGCCTTTCGGGGAGGAGGCTAACGAAAGAGCTGCCACAAGTGAGAGCTTCTTCAACCGAGGAATAGGCAAGTAAATTGATCCCGGTATCGTCCCACGCATCATTCATCATCTCGCTCAGCGCTTCTTCTTTATCGAGATGTTCTAGCTCGTCCGCCGGGAAATGTGGCCAGAAGGTGACGCATTCAGGAGCGTAGAGGAAGCTGGCAAGCTGCTTAATGATCGGCTTAATCTTATTGTGCCGCGCCACATCCGCATCGCGGGAGCCGTACCGGAACCCTTGTCGGCATTTATGATAAAAATCAGAGCGCTCGCTCGCATCCGACATACACCAATTGCGGATCTCGTTAGCCTGCTCGGCCCTGAAGCGAGGCGAGAATTTCATTTCTTCGGAGGCTTGAGTAACCTGGTTAAAACGTTGCGCAACTCGCCCAGGTCAACCTCCGAGGCAGGCTGTTTGTAAATATGCCGGATCGCCGTCTCAGGCAAGCGCCCACCACGATTTACTCGAAACCCCGTGACCTTACTTACCGCTGGTTCTTGATGTTTATATTTGTAGCTCATCGGCGTCCCTTACGGTACTCTTGCGGGTCATGCGCCTCGATGTTCGTCCGCGGGCTAAGATGGCTCTTGGAATTGATCTTTGCTCCCGCTTGAGTCACGGCGGCTAGGTTCTCCGGGTAAAGCCTGGCTACGTCTACCGGCTTATACGCTTCATCTCCTTGTACACCGCGCTGGACCAAACCCTCGTCAAGTCTTCGTAGCTGCCCTCCATTGGTGACTCTACGTAAGAAATCCATCCCGTAGCCTGCGACAAGGCCAGACTCATGCTGGAACTCATTTGAGAAAGTTGCTTTTCCGGCGTTTCCATATCCTGTCGCGTTCGAGTAATTAGTCAGATTCTGTGCCCGGAGCGTGTCATCCATCAGTTTATTCGTCCTCTGGTAAGTCGCTCGCGTGATCGTCGGGGCCGTAAGAAAAACCCGCTTAACCCGTGAATGACACGTCGGACAGATTGATACCATGAGCGCGGCTTCAAACTCACCGCACTTAGGACAAGACCATTCTTTATTGACCACCTCGGAAATCCTCCAGCGCTTCTTTTAATGTTTCTTCGCGTTCACCTTGCCGGTCGCGTCGGTCGCGCACCCAGTCAAAAAGCCTCATTGATACAAGATCATCAGCGTTAGCACCACGCAAGAGCAGTTCCCTAGACTTTAGCCCACGCGCCAAGGTGTACTCAGTATCGGCCATGTCATACCGGATCTGGTCGTAATAGGTCTGGACCGCGATCCCAGCCGACATCACTAGGTCTTCATGCTGTCCCTCGCTTGATTGGACATCGCCATCCGGGGTCCTCATCATCATGGCCATTTCGTTTATCAGATCCAGGGACCGAACGATCAGGTGTCCGTGTTCGAACATCGACTTCATTAGGTTTAGAAACTGAGCCTTGTTGCGGCTATTGGTCTGCCAATATTTGGCGCTATAGGCCGGGGTCAGCGAATCAACCCGCTTGTACGCATAAGCCCGCATGGAATCGAAATGTTTATTCAGCTTGTCGTAGATCCCGCCAAGATCTTGTTGGACTTCTTCAATCTCATTGACCACTGCCGAGCCGCCTCCCTGAAGTTCCACGTTCCACATCACGTTATCGAAGTCCTCGTTGATGTGGTAAGCGGCGAACAGATAGAGCACCACCCAGGCGAGTTGCTTGGTATTGATCCCGCGCATAGCAAACTCGGCGACTTGCTCAATCCCATCGGCGTAACATCTAAAAACTTGAATACTGGCATAATCGCTTTTCTCGCTCATCCCCCAAGCAGGATCAACCCCGATAATATATTGGACTCCTTCACCGGCCCGCGGCGGGTCCCAGACCGCCAGATGATAATATCCGGCGCGTTCCTTGCATTGTTCAAACTCGGTATCGACAATCCCTTTCCCGAATCGCAACCGAAAATAAGTCGGCTTATACTGGTTACGCGGGCTCTCAATATCGATCATGACCTTGCGCAACTCTTCCGGGCCAAAGAACACATTACCGCCGTACTGGAACGCGTGATCAGGAAGCGGCGGGTACTCCTGGTAAAGCGCGGGAAGATTATCATAGAATTCCTCGTCGAGCTTATGCCGCCACCAGGCGATCTGTTCTGGCTGGATATCGAAATCGTACTTGGCTTTAACCTCGCTTACCCACTGCTCCTCTTCGCCATTCAGATTCCCATCCCAGTACTTTTCGAAGATCCCTAGCTGATCGTTCTGTTCAACCCGGTACCAGGGATGACGCCACCAGCCGATAAAAATGAAGCGTGCACTCGAAGCTTCCATTGCTTTGTAGCACATCTTACGGAATAGGTTGAACCCACGAGCAGTACTTTCGAACACGTACAACCGATTAGCATATTCCTGATCGAGAGCGCTCATCAGGGAGAGGAGGCCATCTTGGTCATTCCAAAACCCTACCTCACTTCCATGGAAAAGGTTGAGGCCAATCGAACGGAAGAGAGTCCCTTTCTCTCGTTTGTTCGCGTTCTCAAAATGGAGCTTGCTCCCGTTCTCGAAAGCGACCATTTCCCGACGCTCCATATTGAGAGGCACGTAAAAATCGTGGTCGGCAGGGTCGAGTGAATGGATCATGCGGCGATACACATAATTCATTGCCGTTCGTTTATCGTTGTCGTCGATAGCGAACCCGCCAGTGACACCAGGAAAGCGCATCATCCAGTACATTAGGAAGGCTAGAATGATAGTGGTGGTCCCGCTCTGCCGTGGTTTGAGAACCACGAATTGGTGAACCCCTTCGTTCAGCCCCTTGACGATTTCCTCAATCAGATAGACCTGAGTCGCAATCGGAACGAGAGGACAGGTGCCGTACCGCTTGGATTCAATCCCGATTTTGCTGCAAAGATTTAGAAACGCGGCTGGGTTGATCGAGGTTTGATTTGGCGTGATAATCCCTGGCATACCCTATGGACCCTCAAGACTACGCTAGACATTTACCACAGAGCCCAGCGCCTGGCGATCTTTCGCTTGGCGAGTCGCGGGCATATGAACTCGCGCTCGCTTATCCACAGACCCGTGGTGAACTCCCGCCATTCCTCCACGCTAATGAGCTTACCGAAATCGAACTCGTTAAATCGATCAAGTGGGGTGTCTGCCAAGGGAACCCGCTCCTGATCATAGTGAGCGCTCATTGGCTTGCGCTGCCTGATTTATCGCGTATAAAGCTCCGCGACCGGTTGGAACACGAAGTTCCTCACTTGTTTTAAGCGCGTCTTTCGTGCGTTCCCTTAATGTCAGCCCATGGATCGATGCCCCATCGGCCCAGTTTATCCAATCCAGGAGCAGGCTTTTCAGGTGGTCAACCTGTTTAAGTTGATTCAAGACATTCACATAGTCCCAATTGTATTGGGAGTCATCGGGGTTCATGGCAGTTCACTCGGATACGTGGCCCCCCCAAGTTCTTGGTCGGTGAGCCACTGGTTATAAAGGTCTACCTCAAACGCTCTGGTAAGGAGGCTGTTAGCAAGTAACACCTGCCCCGTATCACCAACATTATCGTTTCCGGTGGGTGCTGGGTTATTCCCTCCACCGGCGTTACCGAGATAGAAAGGTTGCCCTCCTCCAGCTTGAGGTACCCAGAGAACGGTATTGTTAATGGCGTGCCCGCCTCCGGGCCAGATTGCGATTCCATAGCTATATGCTTTCGAGTCTCCTAGACCTATTACTAAGTTATCTTCAAAAATGTCGGTGTTGCCGTCATCGTAATACGCGCCAATCCCCTGGTTAAGTGAGACATTACCCACCACATGGATGTAGCTGCTGCCTAGGTCTGGCACGATCCCGCCAGCGTTCTTAACCTGGGGCGCGTCCGGGTTCCAGTTGATCAAGTTATTCTGGACCATGATTGGGAAACCTAGCACCCCGCTAGACTCGAATAGGCTGATTTCATCATTGTGCTGATAAGCGGTCGTCTGGAGCACCTGGTTCCCATAGATCCCGATCGCCGGATCACTCTGATAGCCCGAGATTTGTATAGCTGGCGAGCAATCCAGGAATACGCTGGCCGCGATTGTTATTGGGACAGAGCCAGGATGACCACCCCAGATTACGAGGCCGCCAGCGCACAAGCCGCCAGCGTTTCCAACCTGACCATTGAAATAACAATTCCATACGATCACACTGGCGGCCCCCTCGAAATAGACCAAATCGAACTGGTTGTCACCTGTGTTACTGGGTGACTGGGTGATAAAGCGAGAGTCGCGCAGCGTCACGTTGACCGGCGGCCCGTAACTTGTGCCACTCACATTCGTTACCTTAGGGCTATTGCAGCTCTGCAAGGTTACAGGCTGGGAAGTAAAGATGTAAATTTCTTCGTTAATCCCGGTATAAAGGCCGCCACTAGTGATAGTGAAACCACAACACTGGCCAACGATAATCAACAGAATTCCGAAGATCAGAAGCGCGATATAAAGCTTTTTCACTCGTTCGGTTACGGCGCATCATTCAGGTATTTATAGAATGCCTCTTCGATTACATTCAAGCTAGGCAGTGTCTCTGAATGATAATCACATGCCCATTCAGCGCCATTAATGTACGCCGCTCTAAGCAATAGTTCCTGCTCGCGCCGCTTCTCTAATATCAGATCATCCTCATTCATCCCCGTCCTCCGTTACCCCGGATAATCTTGCCTTGTGCGATCTGCTGCGCCATTAGTTGGGCTTGCGCTGCCTGCTGCATCTGGCTTTGCAACGTCATCGCGAGGGTCGTCTTAATCAGCGACTCAGCCCGCATCTTGTGCTCGTGGATCAGCCAGTTGCTTAGTTTGTCTGGGCCGGATCGCCTCATGCTGATCCCCTCGCTGTGACAGATCAGAAGAACCGCCGCAAGTAACTCCTTATTAATAACCATCGCTTCAAACGGATTGAAATAGTCTACTAAAACTGTGCTCCTCGCCAGCATGTTATGGCAGTATTCGCTACAGGCGTACACCGCTGACTGGTTCCCGGCTTGCAGATACCACACCATCGAATCGTTCCCTGTCCCGAAAGTCGTGCACAAGAGCGCTCCTAAGAATTCACCGCGCTCAGCCGCTTCACCCACCGGCTCAAAAGCTTCGTTTAGTTTATCGAGTATCTGTTGGTTCATTTGTTTTCTGGGTTAATTCTCTATTCAGTTTCGCCATATTGCTATTGCAGTAATCCCGTAAAAACCCTTTCGTAAAACCTGAACCATAGCTGGCACACCTGTGACCTTCAGGATTTACGATGTCGACTACTTCACCATCAGCGCTAAGCCGTACAATTAAGCCGCTCACCTTGTATCTCATGCTAAACTCAATAGCGGTAAGAGCAGATGGATCAAGACCAATAGGAATACCAGGATCACACAGACCCTTGCTATCTCGGCAAATGGTGATGGTAACGGGATCGCGTTTATCGCCCACCACACTACGAAAGCGATTAGGCCCAACACGACCACCACAATCAGGATGTGCACCAATACCCCGATTGCCGGGCTTAATTCAGTCAATAGTAATGCACTCATATCTTTTTAAGGATCAGGAAAATTCAGGTCGCTACGGCTGCCACAATAATACACCGCTGCCCGGTCCCATGCTTCCGCCGCCTCAAGCGCAGTCGCAAACGTCCCAAGATTAATCCTTTTCGCGTCCACGTAGATCTCGGCTCTGAACCCATCCCCGTTCTTTGTCACCCCGCGAAAGCCAGTCTTACCGATCGGCCGCGTCATACTTGGCTTCCATGTTCTCATAGGTCTTCTTTTATGGGCAAGCTCGCTAAATGCTTTTGCCGTACTTCAAGTAATTCTCCGATCATCTCGTTAAACGCATATTCTCGAAGATGAGGGATAAACCACTTTAACGTATCCATCGCGACACAATACCGATGCTTGCCTGCCTTCATCTCCGGGAGATGCAGCCTGCCCCCGCATATTAAGCAATTCCGCCTCATTGCGTTAAAGTAACCGTTACCGAGCCGTTAGGATTTAGCACCGGGTTTACGCCCAGGTTCATCACGTGTGTCCCAGGCTGAGCACTAATCCACGCTGCTAATGCCGCCATCACATCAGTCTGCGCTAATGTCATCTGTAATGTCGTTGCCATCTAGAGTTCGACCGGAGCCACCTCGTAACGCCCTCGTTTATTCTTTATGTACAGTACTGGATACTTCTTACGCAGGTACTCAAACTTCTCCTCGTAAGCCTTATTGATCGCCTCCGCATCACCCTTCCTGTCATTAACGCAATCCTCATACCCGAGCTTGTACACCGTCTTGGTAATCCCTAGCTCCTCAATCACGAGCTTATCCGCTAAGAGCTGGCCGTACTTAATCAGATATTCCTTAGCCGCCCTCCCTAACCCCTCGTGCTCGGTCTCTAAATTGAAAAACTCGCCCCCTATCCATACCCCGCGAATCTTCGTGCACGGCTCAAACAGTATCCGGATAGGGACGTAAACCTCAGTCGCAGGCAGCTCGACCGCATATTGCCCAGTGTGACCAGGTACCTCATAATCATGTAGTCTCATTAGGTGGCTAGGTGGTTACCATAGTGGGCTTAGGTTGTCAAGACGACGTGATCACTAGCGTCCCCCGCCCTATCCATTCAGCTAGCCGCTTCCCCTCCTCCACATCATCCACATACGCTGCCCGTATCCCGTCACAGTGCAATACCCACCCCATCTTATACCCCCGCTTATCCCCTCCAACTACCGCCCGCGTTATCTGATGCCGCCCATCCAGCGAACGAAAATTATCCCCGCTCTTTACCCATTCAATCATGCCCCCGACCTTACCACAAAAAAGAGCAGCGCCCCACCCGAGTATGTCACGCTGCCGACATATTTGTAGAACCATGCAATTTAGTGAGAAGAAAGAACTGCCTCGGTGTCCTTACCCTAACATAGGTGGCTTAATTATTCCAGGGGGAGAAGGGTTGACGGCCTCGTGGGCCGGCGGGACCCGGGCCCAGGCAATTGTGCTCAGTGCCCGGTTCCGGAGTGTCTGATGACTAGCTACAGAGGGAGGGTCCCCACCCCTGCACACCTCAGTACGTAGGAGGAACTGTTAGGAAACGATCGCTTCGTCACGCACTCACGAGGTAAATCAAACGAATCTCTGGTTCCTTTCTGTCTACACGCGCGTAGTGCTGACGCAGCTGATCAGTAATCTGTTT
>Ga0209647_1000380_pt1 | contig 41765 bp, 27 predicted proteins | sample GraSoi_2013_60cm_FD_185827 | JGI IMG/M metagenome (GOLD analysis project Ga0209647, IMG submission 185827) | Grasslands soil microbial communities from the Angelo Coastal Reserve, California, USA - Sample 9_17_2013_60cm (SPAdes) (version 2) | ecosystem: Environmental > Terrestrial > Soil >...
CCGCCATATTCGACGAATGCCGCCTGCAGCGAAGGCTCTACCCGCGTAACCTTTGCGAGATAGATGTTGCCCTTTATCTGCTTCTTGGTGGATGTCTCGAAATCGAATTCGTCGAGACGGTGGCCGCTGAGCACGACGACCCGGGTTTCCTCCGGATGCGCCGCGTCAATAAGCATGCGCTTTGCCATACGGGCATGACTCCAAGGAGCGCCGTCCCGCCCGCGCGAATCTCGGGCGGCGGCGTCATCCTGGCTGGGGCGAAGCCGGCAGCGCCTCCGGTCAATCCGTCGAACGGCACGATATCAGGAGCCATGGCGGAACTCGTTGAGGCTGCCGCGCCTCGGCAACAGGCCGAGGACGGCTTCGGGGTTCATCCAAACCGCGTCGTCCGAGCGCATATCGGCAGGAACGGCCGCACCTCAAGGGCGTGGGCCCGAAAATCCCACCGCTGCGCCGCCTTGCGGCCCCACGGGCCGGGTCGGCAGACTGCGGTATTTCGCACCGACTAAGATACAGGCCAGGAGCCGGCTCGACAACCGCCTCGTATTCCGCGGCCCGAGCAGGTGCTCAACCGGGTCTTAACCCTTAGTCGTTAACAGAACGGGGCTGGGAACCCCGCCTTGAAGGCGCCATAAAGCCACTACACCTTTAGATGGGCGTTTCCGCAGGCGGCACGGCCGCCGGACAACGGAGCGACGCGCGGCATGCGGATCGTCAAATTCACCCTAAAGTTCCTGGTCGGCCTGATGACCGGCCTCATCCTGGTCGGTGCCTGCGTCGGCGCGCTTGCCATCTGGTATTTCGGCCGCGACCTGCCGGACTACCAGCAGCTCACCGACTATCAGCCGTCGATCGTGTCGCGCGTCTATGCCGGGGACGGGCGGCTGCTCGCCGAATACGCTACCGAGAAGCGCGTCTTCGTCCCCGTCAAGGAGATGCCGCCGCTCCTCATCCATGCCTTCCTCGCCGCGGAGGACAAGAACTTCTACACCCATTCCGGCATCGATCCCCTGGCGATGGTGCGGGCAGGGGTCACCGACATTATGCGCATCGCTACCCGGCGCCGCCCGGTCGGCGCCTCGACCATCACCCAGCAGGTCGCCAAGAACTTCCTGGTCGGCAGCGAGCTCTCCTATCAGCGCAAGATCAAGGAAGCGCTGGTCGCTTTGCGCATGGAGAAGGTGCTCGGCAAGGATCGCATTCTCGAGCTCTATCTCAACGAGATCTACCTTGGCGGCGGCACCTACGGCGTCGCTGCCGCCGCCATCAACTACTTCAATAAGTCGCTCGACGAGTTGAGCGTCGATCAGGCTGCCTTCCTCGCGGCGCTGCCGAAGGGACCGAACAACTACAACCCGCAGCGCTACCCTGAGGCGGCCAAAGGGCGGCGCGACTGGGTGATCGGCCAGATGCTCGAGGCCGGCTTCATCACCAGCGAGCAGGCGGCGGCGGCACAGGCGGTGCCGATCACCCTGCGCCGGCGCGATGACACCGAAATCGTGACAGCGAGCTACTTCACCGAGGAGGTGCGGCGCGACCTGCTCGCGCATTACGGCGAGAATGCGCTCTACCAGTCGGGTCTTGCCGTCCGTACCAGCCTCGATCCGAAGCTTCAGACGATCGCCGACCGCGCGCTGCGCGCCGGCCTGGTCAATTACGATCGGCGCCACGGCTGGCGCGGCGCCGTGGCGCATATCGATCCCACTGGCGACTGGCGACCGCGCTTGGTCACGGTGGCGCCGCCGGGCGGCACCGTTGAGGCCGGCTGGGCGCTGGCAGTGGTCCTTGCGGCCAACCCCGACAGTCTCAGCATCGGCCTTGCCGATGACGGCCGCGGCACCGTCCCGTTCGAGGAGATGCGCTGGGCGCGCAAGCCGCTTCCGGGTGGCGAGCTCGGCCCGGTGCCGCGCCAGCCCAGCGAGGTGCTGCGCCCCGGCGACGTCGTGCTGGTCGAGCCGCTCGCCACCCCCGCCGCGAAGGCCGCCAAGCCAGCCGTCTACACGCTGCGCCAAGTCCCCGAAGTGTCCGGCGCTGTCGTGGCACTCGACCCGCATACCGGCCGCGTGCTCGCGCTCAGTGGCGGCTTCAGCTACGAGCTCAGCCAATTCGACCGCGCGGTCCAGGCGCACCGGCAGATCGGCTCGGCAATCAAACCCTTCGTCTACTTGACAGCTATGGACCACGGCTTCACGCCCTCGAGCGTGCTCCTCGATGAGCCCTTCGTCGTCGATCAAGGCGTCGGCCTGCCGAAATGGAAGCCGAGCAACTACACCCATAAATTCTACGGGCCGCTGACGCTCCGCGTCGGCGTCGAGCAGTCGCGCAACTTGATCACGGCTCGTCTCGGCGAGGCCGTCGGGCTCGACCCGATCGCCGCGATGATCGAGCGCTTCGGCATTATCGATCGCGTGCCGCGTCAATACGCCCAGGTGCTGGGCGCCGGCGAGACGACGCCGCTGCGCCTCACAACAGCCTATGCGATGCTGGTCAATGGCGGCAAGCGCATCACGCCGACGCTGATCGATCGCATCCAGGACCGCAACGGCGTCACCATTTATCGCGCCGATCAGCGCCCCTGCGAGGGTTGCCAGAACAGCGAATGGCAGAACCAGCCGGAGCCCGACTTGCCGGACGACCGCGAGCAGATCGCCGACCCGCTGAGCGCCTACCAGATCGTGTCGATCCTGCAAGGCGTCGTCGAGCGGGGCACGGGCCGCATCGTTGCGTCGGTCGGCAAGCCGCTCGCCGGCAAGACCGGCACAACCAATGATTCGGACGACACCTGGTTCGTCGGTTTCTCGCCCGACCTCGCCTTCGGCGTCTTCGTCGGCTACGACAATCCGAAGAGCCTGGGCGCGCACGAGACCGGCGCGTCCGTCGCCGCGCCGGTGTTCCGCGATTTCATGTCTGCGGCGCTCAAGGACAAGCCAGCCATCCCGTTCCGCATTCCCCCGGGCATCCGGCTGGTGCGTGTCGACGCCGCCACCGGGCAGCTGGCGCGTCCCGGCGACAAGAACGTGATCTACGAGGCGTTCAAGCCAGGCACCGAGCCCACCAACGATGCACCGGCCCCGGCCGTGGTGCGTGGGCCGATCAGCGATGACGAGGACGCGGCCTCGCTCGGCGGTCCGGCGGACGAGACCCCTGACGGCGGGACGCCCATCACCGCGGCATCGCCGACTGCGCCGGCGGAGCCGAGCGCGCCGCGCTCGGTTCCGGCGAGCGGCACCGGCGGCCTCTATTGACATCGGCGCGTTCGCCTTCATCTTCCTCGGAGTCGATTCAGCGAGGGTTTGCTCATGGGCGCTGAGGTTCAGGCCGTGGCCGACGAGATTCGCCGCTCGTTGGCGCTGCTGAGGAGGCATCTTTGACTGGGAGAACGCGACGCGGCGCCTCGCCGAGCTGAATGCGATCGTCGAGAATCCCGATCTCTGGAACGACCCGACACGTGCCCAATCCTTGATGCGCGAGCGCACGCGGCTCGACCGCGGCGTCAACGGCTACCTGCGCATCGAGCGCGACCTCAAGGACGCGCTCGACCTGATCGAGCTGGCCGAGAACGAAGGCGATCGGGCGATGGTCGCCGAAGGCGAGCGCGCGCTCGCGGCGTTGCGCGAGGAGGTAGGCAAGCGCGAGCTCGAGAGCCTGTTGTCGGGCGAGGCGGACGGCAACGACGCCTATCTCGAGATTCATGCCGGCGCCGGCGGCACCGAGGCGCAGGACTGGGCCGAGATGCTGCTGCGCATGTACACGCGCTGGGCCGAGCAGCACGGTTACAAGGTCGAATGGATCGAAGAAAGCCCGGGCGAAGAGGCCGGCATCAAATCCTCGACCCTCAAGATCATCGGCGAGAACGCCTATGGTTGGCTCAAGACCGAGAGCGGCGTGCACCGCCTAGTGCGCATCTCGCCCTTCGATTCCAACGCCCGCCGGCACACCAGCTTCGCCTCGATCTGGGTCTATCCCGTAGTCGACGACAAGATCGAGGTCGAGGTCGACGACAAATACCTGCGCGTCGACACCTACCGCTCGTCAGGCGCGGGCGGACAGCACGTGAACAAGACCGACAGCGCCGTGCGCATGACCTACACCCCGCCGGACGGCGGCGCGCCGGTGGTGGTCGCTTGCCAGAGCGAGCGCTCGCAGCATCAGAACCGCGCCAAGGCCATGGCCATGCTCAAAGCGCGGCTCTATGAGATCGAGCTACAGCGGCGCGAGGCCGCGGTCGATGCCATGAACGCCACCAAGACGGAGATCGGCTGGGGACACCAGATCCGCTCGTATGTGCTGCATCCCTACCAGATGGTGAAGGATTTGCGCACGGGCGTCGAAACCGGCAACACTGGCGCCGTCCTCGACGGCGATCTCGACCGCTTCCTGCAGGCCTCGCTCGCCGCCCGCATCGCCGGCGCCGATGCGGCGACGCAGCAGGCCGAGGCGCGCTGACCGGTGCCGGCACCTCACAGGGCGAGCGACGCGTAGTAGTGCTCGGTCAGCCCGGCCGCGTTGCGTCCGCCGCGGTTGAACGGCGGCTTGAGCGCCCCCTTGAAATGCTGTCGCACCAGATGCTGATAGGTCGCGACGGGCTCGGTGCCGCGTTCGGCGCAAAGCCACGCAAACCAGCGCAAGCCCGTTGCGACGTGGCCGATCTCGTCGTCATAGATCAGCTGCAGGACGGCGGCGCTCGGCGCGTCGCCGAAGCGGTTGAGCCGCGCGATCATCTCCGGCGTCACGTCGAGGCCGCGCGCCTCGAGCACCAGCGGCACCACCGCGAGTCGCGCCAGAAGGTCGTGCGCTGTCGCCTGCGCCGCCTCCCACAGCCCGTCATGCGCGGGGAGATCGCCATAGGCGGCGCCGAGCTCGGCGAGACGGGCGGCCACCAGCGCGTGGTGCTTCGCCTCGTCGCCGGCCACGGCAACCCAATCGTCGTAGAACCCGCGCGGCAGCGACCGATCGGCGAAGCGGGCGATGAGGTCCCAGGCGAGGTCGATGGCGTTGAGCTCGATATGCGCGACCGCGTGGAGCAACGCGATGCGCCCGGCCGTCGAGCCGCCGGCGCGCCGCTTCGGCATGTCCCGTGGCGGGAGCAGCAGCGGGCGCGCGGGACGCGCCGGACGGTCGCGCGGCGCGGCGCGGCCGATCTCGACGAGGGCGCCGCTTCGCCAAGCGGCCGTTGCGGCTCGGGTGAGAGCTACCTTCGCGGCCGGCTCGGTCACGGCAAGGACGGCGCCGGCGGCGTCCGCCAGCGTGTTGCGCGGCGCCGTGGTCAGAGCGCCTTCGCCGCGGCGAGCACCGCGTCGACATGGCCGGGCACCTTGACCTTGCGCCATACGCCGCACACCACGCCTTTCTCGTCGATGAGGAAGGTCGCGCGCTCGATCCCCATGTATTTCCGCCCATACATGCTCTTCTCGACCCAGACGCCGTAGCTCTCGCACACCTTGCCCTCGGCATCGGAGGCGAGAATGAAAGGCAGCTCGTACTTCTTCTTGAACTTGTCGTGCGAGGCGACGGAATCCTTGGAAATGCCGATCACGGTGGCCTCGACCTTGCCGAATTTCGGGAAGGAGTCGCGAAAGCCGCAGGCCTCGGCGGTGCAGCCGGAGGTGTCGTCCTTGGGATAGAAGTACAGCACCACTTTCTGGCTCCGCAGCTTGGACAGGGTGATCTTGCCGTTGCCGTCGGTCGACAGGGTGAAATCCGACGCCTTGTCACCGATCTCGATGCTCATGGGGCTTGCTCCTCGGCGGAAGGAAGGGCGGCGAGCCGCGCCTGCGCGGCGGCAGCCGGCGCCTCGACCAGCGCCTCGTAGTGGGCGAGGGCATGCGAAGCGGCGGCGTCCATATCCTCCTTGAGACGGACGAAGTCAATCGCGCCGCTGCAGCGCGCCAGCAGCGCCCGCAAGGACGGCGGTGCCGCCGTCTCGTCGAACGGCTCCTCCGCCGTGAGCTTGACCAGCCCCTGGAGGTTGCGCCAAAGCCGCAGCGCGCCCAGGAGATCCTCCTCAGCCGCAGGTTCGAGCGCAGCCGCCGCGGCGAGCGCTGCCAGAGCGGCGGCGGTGTTCTGATGCAGCACCTGCGGCCGCGCTGCCGCCTCGCGCAGCTGCAGATACTGGGCGATGAACTCGATATCGACGAGGCCGCCGCGGCGGTGCTTCACCTGCCAGATCGGCGGGTCGCGATGCTGCTCCGCCATCCGATGGCGCATCTCAGCGACGTCCGCCACAAGTCGGTCACCGTCGCGCGGTCGCGTCAGCACCTCGCGCACGCTGGCCATGATTTCCTCGCCGAGCGCCGCCGGTCCGGCCACCACGCGCGCGCGGGTCAGCGCCATCTGCTCCCAAGTCCAGGCGAGCTCTACGTGATAGCGGCGGAAGGCGGCGAGGCTCGATGCAAGGGGGCCTTTGGTTCCCGATGGCCTGAGCCGCATATCAACCTCGTAGAGGCTGCCTTCCGGAGTAATCGCCGTGAGCGCGTTGATGAAGCGCTGGCTCAGGCGCGCATAATAAGTGGATACCGGCAATGGACGCGCCCCGTCCGACGCCTCGACGCCTTCCGGTGCGTCGTAAACGATGATGAGATCGAGGTCGGAGGTGACTGTCATCTCGCGGCTGCCGAGCTTGCCGAGGCCGAGCACGGCCAGCGCGCCGCCGTTGACAACGCCGTGGCTCTGGGTGAACGCGGCGGCGACGCGCGGGAGAATGCCGGCGATCGCCACCTCGGCAATATCGGCAAAGCCGGCGCCGGCACGCTCCCCGTCGAGGCGATCACGCAGCATCTGCACGCCGATCTGGAACTTGCGATCGCCGACCCAGCGCCGCGCCAGGTCGAGCATCTCCTCGTAATGGCGCGCGCCCGCGAGCATGCGCTCGAGCTCGGCGGCAAGCTCGGCGCGCGGCGGCAGCGGCTCGAAAAACCCTTCCGTCAAGACGCCGTCGAGCAAGCCGGGACGCCGCGCCAGCTCATCGGCGAGGCGCGGGCCGGCGGCCATGATCTCCGCCACCAGGTCGAGCAGCGCGGCGTTGTTGTAGAAGAGGGAGAAGAGCTGAACGCCCGCCGGCAGACGAGCCAGGAACTGATCGAAGCGCACGAAGGCGACATCGGGGTTGGCGGAGGCGCCGAAAGCGCGCAGCAGCAGCGGCACCAGTTCCGTCAGAAGCTCGCGCGCCCGCTGGCTGCGCGTTGCGCGGTAGCGGCCGTGATGCCAGCCGCGGATGATCGCGGCGACGGCCGGCGGGTCGGCGAAGCCGAGCCGGGCGATGGTCTTGAGCGTGTCCGGGTCATCCTCGCTGCCGGTGAAGACGAGGTTGCCGGGTGCGGACAGCGTCGGTGCCTCCTCGAAGAGCGCGGCATAGCGGTTCTCGACGGTCGACAGGTGGCGCAGCAGCTCGGCCGAAAACGCTTGGAGCGAGGGGAAACCGAGAAAAGTCGCAAGCCGTGTCAGCCCGGCGGCATCGGCCGGCAGCGTGTGCGTCTGCGCGTCGTCGATCATCTGCAGGCGATGCTCGACCCGGCGCAGGAAGCGGTACGCCTCGGTCAGCTCCGCCGCCGTCTCGGCGCTGATGCGCCCAGCGGCGGCGAGCGCGGCGAGCGCCTCGCAGGTGGCGGCTTGGCGCAGCGCGGGCAGGCGCCCGCCCCAGATGAGCTGCTGCGTCTGAGCGAAGAACTCGATCTCACGGATGCCGCCGCGGCCGAGCTTGATGTTGTGCCCGGCTACGGCGATGCGCCCGCCGCCGCGATGCGCGTTGATCTGACGCTTGATCGAGTGGATATCCTCAATCGCCGCGAAATCGAGGTGCTTGCGCCACAGAAAGGGACGCAGCTCGGCCAGGAAATCCGCGCCAGCGGCGCGGTCGCCGGCGACCGGGCGCGCTTTGATCAGCGCGGCGCGCTCCCAGTTCTGGCCTGCGCTCTCGTAATAAGTGAGCGCCGCGAGCACCGAAAGTGCGGGAGCCGTCGAGGCGGGATCGGGCCGCAGCCGCAGATCGGTGCGGAAGACATAGCCGTCGGCAGTCCGCTCCGCCATGATACGCACCAAGTCCTGCGCCAGTCGGGCAAAGAACTGGGCCGGGCTGCGCCGCCCGGCGTAGCGGAGCTTCGCGGCGTCAAAGAGCACGATGAGGTCGACGTCGCTTGAATAGTTAAGCTCGCGCGCGCCGAGCTTGCCCATGCCGAGCACGATGAGGCCGCTGTCGCGCTCCGGCTGCGCCGGGTGTGCGAGCTCGATCTCGCCCGCCGCGGCGGCGGCTGCGAGAAGATGACGCACCGCGTTGCCAAGCGTCGCCTCGGCGATGGCGCTCAAGGCGCCGGTGACACGCTCCAACGGCCACCAGCCGGCGATGTCGGCGATGGCCACTAGGAGGGCCGCACGCCGCTTGGCGAGGCGCAGGTCGCGCATCAGACCGCGCTCGTCGTCACTCAAGTGGAAATGCTGATTGAGCCACTGATCGAGTTCGGCGAAAATGGCATCCGGCCCCTGTTGCACGAGCCGAATCAGGAAATCGGGCTCTTTGAGGCAGCATTGCGTAAGGAAGGGACTGTTGCCGAAGAGCGAGGCGAGAAGCCGATGTCCCGCCGGCTCGGTGGCGAGCGCGCGCGTCGCGGCGGCGAGCGCGGGGTCCGCGCTTTCCGCCGCTTCTTGCCAGCGCATCAAGCCGAGGCGCAGTTGGGCGGCATCGGCGGGCGCCGGCAGATGGTCGTAAGCGGAGGGCGACGATAGCAACATTTCGGTGGCGGCGGCGGGATCGCGTGGAGACTGCTCGGCCATCTCCCGCCGGTCAAGGGCAGGTCGGCGCCGGCGGGCCACGGAAGCCGCGCCGGATGCGGCGGCTACTGCGCTGGTTTGCCGCGCTGACCGCCGCTGTGGCGCTGCTCGTCGCTGTTTTCGCCTGGCGCTTGTCGATGGGACCGCTGGCGCTCGACTTCCTCGGCCCCTATGTCGCCGACGCCATCGCCAGCGCCCAGCCGGGGCTCCTTGCGCGCATCGATCACACTCTGGTGAGTCTGGAGCAGGGCGGGACCGTCGACATCGTCGCCCGCGGCGTGCGCCTGAGGCGCCGCGAGGGCGATGCACAGCTTACGCTGCCGGAGCTGTCGCTCGGGCTCAGCCTGCGGGCGGCGCTGATGGGCGTCATCGCACCGACGCGCATCGTCCTGAGACAGCCGGAGCTGCGTCTCGAGCGCGGCACGGACGGCACGTTCCGCATCGGATTGGGCGAGGATGCGCCGGGCGCCGGCGATTGGGCGGAAAATCTGCTGCACGATCTTGCCGTACCGCCCGATCGGCGGGGACCGCTAGGCTATCTCGCGCAAGTCGCGGTGCGCGACGCGGGGCTTACCGTCGACGACCGCGCGCTCGGTGTCACGTGGCGAGCCAAGCGAGCCGACGCCAGCATATTCCGCACCGATGACGGCATCTTCGGCGACATGGCGCTCACGGTGGAGCGAGCGGACGGCGGCGAAACCCAGCTGCGCAGTGATTTCCGCTATCTCCGTGGACAGGACCGCCTCACGGTGCAGGTCGGCTTCAGCGAGCTGCGCCCGGCGCTGTTCGCCAATGCCGCGCCCGGGCTGGCGCCAATGGCCGCTGCGGACCTGCCGCTCTCCGGGCAGGTCCGCCTCGAACTCGATACCGCGGCGCTGCGCATCAGCGATGCGTGGTGCGATCTCTCCCTGGGGGCGGGTCGGCTGGTGCATCCGGCGTTTCAGGACGGCGCCGTCGCGGTGACCTCGGGTGAGCTGCGCATCGGTTACGATCCTGCCCGGGGCCGTGTCACCATCGAGCAGCTCAGCATCGATCTCGGCGGCCCGCAGTTCCATGCCACGGCCACCGTCGACGGCCTCCGCGACGGATTGCTGGCGGGCGGTCTTGCCACGGCCATCGACGTCGCCGCGGAGCTGAAGCTGAGCCAGCTGCCGCTCGAGCAGCTGCCGAGCCTATGGCCGGGACGATTGGCGCCCAAGGCGCGCAGCTGGGTGATCGAGCACATTCATGACGGCGTCGCGGCGGAGGCGACGGCACAGATCGGCGCGCATATCGATTTCGCGGCCGATGCAGCCCGACCGGTGCGGCTCGATTCGCTCGGAGGGACGCTCGATTACCGCGGGCTGACCGTCGACTACTTCAGGGGCTTGCCGTCGCTGCGCGGCGTCGACGGCACTGCGACCTTCGACCGCTCGCATTTCGATCTCGTGCCGACCGCCGGCGCCGTCAACGGGGTGCAGCTCACGGGCGGCACGGCCAAGCTGTCGAACCTCGACACCAACGACGAGGAGATCGCCCTCGATCTCGCTCTCCGCGGCGCGCTCTCAGCGGTGCTCGAGGTGCTGGATTCCGAGCCGTTGCACTACGCCCGTACGCTTAAGATCGACCCGGCGCAAGTGGCCGGCCAGGCCGACGGGCGCGTCCTCTTCAATTTTCCACTCAAGCACGATCTCGCAATCGCTGAAATCGACTACGGTGCGCGCGGCACGCTGAGCGGCGTCGGCGTCCCGCATGTGCTGGCCGGTCATGATCTGACGGATGGCGATCTCAAGCTGCGGCTCGATCGCTCCGCCTTTCGGGTCGAGGGGACGGCGCGTCTCGCCGACGTGCCGGCGACCTTGAGCTGGGTCGAGAGCCTGCACCACGGCGATGCGGTACAGACCCGCTACACGATGAAGGCGCGTCTCGACGATGAAGCGCGCCGCCGGCTTGGCGTCGATTTCCTGCCGGATGTGATGAAGGGGCCGGTCGGCGTCGACCTCGCCTATGCGCTCATGGCGACGAACCGCGCCAGCGCCGATGTGGCGATTGACCTCAAGGACGCGGCACTCGACGCGGTGAAGCTCAACTGGCGAAAAGCGTCTGGCGAGCCCGCGACCGCCATGCTCAGCATCGAGTTGGCCGACGGCCGCGTGCAGGCCATCCGCGACGCGACGCTCAAGGGCGCGGGTGCGGATGCACGCGTGTCGCTCGCCTTCGGCGACGGCGGCGTCATCCGGCGTGTCGATGCGCCGCGGCTCATTCTCGGCGAGACCGATGCCAGCGGCAGCATCACTCAACGCCAGGAGGGCGGTTGGCAGGTGGATCTTCGCGGCATGAGCTTCGACGCGACCGGCCTCATGGCCGATCTCGGCCGGTCCGCCGGCAAGGAGCCGGCTCCGCCGCTCGTCATCGACGCCGCGGTCGACCGCCTGATCCTCGGGCCGAAGCGCGAAGCGCGCGCGGTCAAAGGGCAGGTCTATAGCGACGGTATCCATTGGCAGGCCGCCTCGCTGGACGCGACGCTGTTCGGCGGCGACAAGGCGAGCCTACGCTTCGGCGAAGCCGGTGGCGCCCGCAACTTCCGCCTGTCGAGCGGCGACTTCGGCGGCCTGCTGCGCGTCCTCGGCCTGTCCGACAATGTGACCGGCGGTCAGATCGAGATCGCCGGGCATGCCGAGGACAAAGGTGCCCGGCGCGTCTTCGCCGGCAAGGTGGATGGCAGCAATTACCGTGTCGTCAACGCGCCGCTTTTCGCACGACTGCTTTCGGTAGCGTCGTTCTCCGGCATCGGCGGGCTGCTCTCCGGCGAGGGCATCCCGTTCACGCATCTCACCGCGGATTTCGCCATTGCCGATGGCAAGCTCGAACTCAGGGACGCGCGTGCCTATGGCGGCGCGATCGGCGTCAATGCCAGCGGCAATTTCGACATGCCGGCCAACATGCTCGAACTCTCCGGCACCCTGGTCCCCGCCTACAGTCTCAACAGCGTGCTCGGCAATCTGCCGGTGCTCGGCCCGATCCTGCTGGGTGGCGAGGGCGAGGGCATCTTCGGCGCCAATTTCAGGATCGCCGGGCCGGTATCGGACCCCAAGATCACCGTCAATCCGCTCAGCGCGCTGGCGCCCGGGATCCTGCGCAAGCTCTTTCTCTTCGATGCACCGGAACCCACGCCGGCGCCTCCGCCGGAGCCGACAGCGATCCCGGCGCCGTTGCAATAGGACCGTGGCTTCAGCTCGGCCGGACGAGCGCGTGGCGCTTCTTGCCGGCGGAGAGTTTGATCGTCCCTTGCGCCGTCACGTCGCCAAGCCCGATCGCCTGCGTCTCGGAAGCGATCGCCCGGTCGTTGACGCGCGCGCCGCCGCCCTTGATGAGGCGTCGCGCCTCGCCGTTGGAGGCGGCAAGTCCGCTCCGCGCGATCAGCTCGAAGGCAGGGACGCCGCGCTCGAGGACGGCGCGCGGTACCTCGACGGTCGGCAGCGCCGCGCCTATGCCGCCCTCGGCAAAGACGCTGCGAGCAGTGTCGGCGGCGGCCGCCGCCGCGGCGCGGCCGTGGCAGAGCGCCGTCGCCTCGGTCGCCAGCATCTTCTTCGCCTCGTTGATCTCGCTGCCCGGCAGCGCCTCGAGGCGCTCGATCTCGTCGAGCGGCAGGTCGGTGAACAGGCGCAGGAACCGCCCGACATCGGCGTCGTCGGTATTGCGCCAGAACTGCCAGTAGTCATAGGGCGACAGGCGATCGGCGCTCAGCCACACCGCACCTTGCGCCGTCTTGCCCATCTTGGCGCCCGAGGACATCGTGATCAGCGGCGAGGTGATGCCGAAGAGCGCGCGGTTGTCGATGCGGCGGGCGAGGTCGATGCCCATGACGATATTGCCCCACTGGTCGGAGCCGCCCATCTGCACCTCGCAGCCATGCTGCCGCGCCAGTTCGAGGAAGTCGTAGGCCTGCAGCACCATGTAATTGAACTCGAGGAAGCTGAGGGGCTGCTCGCGCTCTAGCCGCAGGCGCACGCTGTCCTGACTGAGCATGCGGTTGACCGAGAAATGCCGCCCGTATTCGCGCAGGAACGGTATGTAGGCGAGGCCGTCGAGCCAGTCGGCATTGTTGACCATCACCGCGCTCGTCGGCCCGGCATCGAAGGTCAGGAAACGGTCGAAGACACGGCGGATGCCCGCCATGTTGCGGGCGATCTCGTCCTCGCTGAGCAGGCGGCGCGATTCGTCCTTGCCGGAGGGATCGCCGATCTTGCTGGTGCCGCCGCCCATCAGGACGATCGGCTTGTTGCCAGTCCTCTGCCATAACCGCAGCAGCATGATCGAAACGAGGTTGCCCACATGCAGGCTATCGGCAGTACAATCATAACCGACATAAGCAACGACCGGCCCGCCGGCAAGACGCGCCTCGAGCGCCTCGCGATCGGCGACCTGATGGACGAAGCCACGCGCCTCGGCAGCGGCAAGAAAGGACGAGCGAGCAGCGGACATGACGGATAGCCGGGACATTCCCTGGGGCGGCCCGTGTAGCACAATCATCATGGCGCGACAATTCGCGCGCGGCCGATGAGCGCGCCCCTGCACCGCGTCGTCGGGCTCATGAGCGGCACGTCGCTCGACGGCATCGACGCCGCCTTCGTCGAGACCGACGGCGAGCAGCGGGTGAGCACGGGTCCGTCGCTCACGCTGCCGTATGACGACGCGCTGCGCGCCCGCCTCCGTGCGGCGCTGGGCGGCAAGGGCGCGGTCGCCGAGGTGGAACGGGCACTGACCGAGGTGCATGGCGAGGTGGTGCGCGCGCTCATCGCCCAGCACAGCATCGCCGGCGTGGATCTCGTCGGGTTCCACGGACACACCATCCTGCACCGGCCTGACCAGGGGCGGACGTGGCAGCTCGGCGACGGCGCATTGCTTGCCGGGCTGACCGGCATCGATGTGGTCTGTGACTTCCGCTCGGCCGATGTCGCGGCGGGCGGCGAGGGCGCCCCCTTCGCACCGCTCTATCACGCAGCGCTGGCGAGCGGGATCGAGAAGCCGGTGGCCGTGCTCAATATCGGCGGTGTCGCCAACGTCACCTGGATCGGCCCCGGCGCCGGCGACATCCTCGCCTTCGATACCGGCCCGGGCAATGCGCTGATCGACGATTGGGCGCTCGCGCATAGCGGCCGGCCGGTCGATCTCGGTGGCGCACTGGCGGCGGCGGGCCGTGCCGATCGCGGCTTTGTCGAGCGCTTCCTCGCGCATGCCTTCTTCGAGCGCGCGCCGCCGAAATCGCTCGACCGCGACGATTTCGCTGGCTTTGTGCCAACCGGACTGTCGCCCGCCGACGGCGCGGCGACCTTGACGGCCATGACCGCGGCAGCGGCGGCGCGCGCCGCCGCGCATTTCCCGCTGCCGGCGCGACGCTGGCTCGTCTGCGGCGGCGGCCGGCGCAATCCGGTGCTGATGGCTGCACTTGCGAGCCTCGTAGGCAAGCCCATCGATCCGGTCGAGGCGGTCGGCTGGGACGGCGACGCGCTGGAGGCGCAGGCTTTTGCCTACCTTGCCGTGCGCTCGACGCTGGGGCTGCCGCTCAGCCTGCCCGGCACGACGGGTGTTGCGCGCCCGATGACCGGCGGACGGCTCTTCTTTGCACCGACCGATCAGAGCTTGCCGCGCCGCCCGAGCCGGGCGTAGGCGTAAAGCCAGCCGCCGAGCAGCAGGCATGCCAGACCCGCGAGGAAGACGCGGCGCAACGCGCGGGCGCGCTGCTCAGTGGCAGGGAAAGGCGAAGGAATGGCGCGCGTCGTGCGCCGCGTTGTGGGCGATGGCGATCGGCGCGAAGCCGGCACCGAGCAACAGGAAGGCTCCGAGCAGCAACGCCGCCATCGGCGCCGCCAGCGCCGCTGCCGAGCGCACCGCCTCGGGCGCCGAAGTCACCGCGAGTCTGCGCATTCCTCTCTCCCTCGCTCGGTCCATCGCTGAGAGGCTAGGGCGGATCGGCCTGCTCGATCAAGCGCCGAAGCGCGGCGTCAGCCGGTAAGCAGGCGGCGGTCGAGCGCCGCCGTCTTGATCGCCTTTTGCAGCTTCTCGAAGGCACGCACCTCGATCTGCCGCACGCGCTCGCGCGAGATGCGGTATTTTTGCGACAGATCCTCGAGTGTCGTCGGCTGTTCCTTGAGCCGCCGCTCGATCAGGATGTCGCGCTCGCGGTCGGTCAGATGCGACATGGCCCCGCGCAGGAGGTCGCGCCGCAAGCCGAGTTCCTGGCGCTCGCCCAGATTGGTCTCCTGGTCGCTGACATCGTCGACCAGCCAGTCCTGCCATTCGCCCTCGCCATCGCTCTTGAGCGGCGCGTTGAGCGAATGGTCGGGAGCGGCGAGCCGGCGGTTCATGCTGACCACGTCGGCCTCGGGCACCCCGAGCTCGGTGGCGATCTTCTTGACGTTCTCCGGCGAGAGATCGCCCTCGTCGATCGCCTGGAGCTGGCCCTTGAGCTTGCGCAGGTTGAAGAACAGCTTCTTCTGCGCCGCGGTCGTGCCCATCTTCACCAGCGACCACGAGTGCAGGATGTATTCCTGGATCGCCGCGCGGATCCACCACATGGCGTAGGTGGCGAGGCGGAAGCCGCGGTCGGGATCGAAGCGCTTCACCGCCTGCATCATCCCGACATTGCCTTCGGAGATAAGCTCGCTGAGCGGCAGGCCATAGCCGCGATAGCCCATGGCGATCTTGGCGACCAGGCGCAAATGGCTGGTAACGAGGCGATGGGCGGCGTCGGGATCCTCATGCTCGCGCCAACGCTTGGCGAGCATGTACTCTTCCTCCGGCGCCAGCATCGGGAATCTACGGATCTCGCGTAGGTACCGGCCGAGGTTCCCTTCCGTAGAAATGCTCGGGAGGGCAGAGGTCGTGGCCATGGCTCTCAGGTCCTTGCCGCGGGAGCCGCTCCGCGAGCCGCTGATACACCGCGCCCGCTGCAGCGCAATAACAGCGACATCCTAAAGCATGCCGACGTTCTTGTCTAATTTAGACGCCCTCCAATAATTTCACCAACCCCCCTATATCGCGAGGTAAGTGGCTGGAAAACTCCAGGTATTTGCCGCTCACCGGATGGTGAAATCCGATCAAGATCGCGTGTAGTGCCTGACGCGGGAAGCTGGTCAGGCGCTCACGCATCTCGCTTGGCACGGCGCGCGCCCGGCCCAGGCTCCGGCGATCGCCGTAGGTGGGATCGCCGATCAGCGGGTGGCCGCGCTCGGTCATGTGTACGCGTATCTGATGCGTGCGGCCGGTGGCGAGTCGGCATTCGACCAGGGCCGCCACGTCCTTGAAGGCGCGCAGCACCCGATAGCGCGTGACCGCGGCTTTGCCGCCCTCGCGCAGTACGGCCATCTTCTGGCGATTGCGCGGGCTGCGCCCGATGCGTCCGGCAATCTCGCCGGTGCGCGGCTGCGGCACGCCCCACACCACCGCCTCATAGGCACGCGTCACGCGGCGCGCGGCAAAGTCCGCGGAGAGCCGGGCCTGCGCCAACTCGTCCTTGGCGACGACCATCAGCCCCGACGTGTCCTTGTCGAGCCGGTGGACGATCCCCGGCCGCTTGACGCCGCCGATCCCGGCGAGGCTCGCACCGCAATGGGCGAGAAGCGCGTTGACGAGGGTGCGGTCGGGATTGCCGGGCGCGGGATGGACGACGAGTCCGGCTGGCTTGTCGAGCACCAGGAGATGCGCGTCCTCGTAGACGATGGCGAGGTCCATCGCCTGCGGCACGGGCGTGTCTGCGACCGCCGCGGGCAGGGCGAGGACGAAGCTTTGTCCCGCTTTGACGCGCATCGAGGGGTCGGTTATCGCCGCGCCATCCAAGGTCACGCGGCCGTCCTCGACGAGGTGCTTGACGCGCGTCCGCGACAGCTCGGCAAGGCGTGTCGCCAACAGGCGGTCGAGCCGCTGGCCGGCATCGCCGGGCGCGGCGGTGACGCGCCGGACGCTGCTCGTCGTCTCGCCGGGGATTGAAGGCTCGCTCATCCTGGGCGCTAGAGTAGCATCGCCAAGCCCCTCGCAGACGAGGCCCAGCCGTGAATTTCCGCAGCGACAACGTCACCGGCATCGCGCCCGAGATCCTCGCCGCCATCGCCGCAGCGAATACGGGAGACGCGCCGTCCTACGGTGCCGACCCCATCACCGCCCGCGTCACGCGGCGCTTCGCCGAGATTTTCGAGCGCGAGGTCGCCGCCTTTCCGCTGGCGACCGGCACCGCGGCCAACGCGCTCGCGCTGGCCGCGGTGACACCGCCTTGGGGCGCGGTCTATTGCCACGAGGAGTCGCATGTGCAGACCGACGAGTGCGGCGCGCCGGAGTTCTATGCCGGCGGCGCCAAGCTGATCGGCCTGCCCGGCGCGGACGGCAAGCTCGTGCCGGCCGCGGTCGAGGCGCAGATGATCGAGCAAGGCGTCGTCCATCATGCCCAGCCTGCTGCCATCAGCATCTCGCAGGCCACCGAGGCCGGCACGCTCTACACGCCGGCGGAGGTCGCCGCGCTCGGCGCGCTCGCCCGCCGTCGCGGCCTGGCGCTGCATATGGATGGCGCGCGCTTTGCCAATGCGGTTGCGGCGCTGGGCTGCCCCCCGGCGGAGATCACCTGGCGCGCCGGCGTCGACGTGCTGTCCTTGGGCGCCACCAAGAATGGTGCGCTCGCGGCCGAGGCGGTGATCTTCTTCGATCTCGGGAGGGCCGCCGATTTCGCCTATCGGCGCAAGCGCGGCGGGCACCTTTTTTCCAAGATGCGCTTCCTCTCGGCGCAGCTCGACGCCTACCTCGCCGACGGCCTCTGGCTCAGCAACGCGACGCACGCCAACCGGGTGGCGGCGCGGCTCGCCGAAGGCTTGGCGCAGATCGCCGGTGCGCACTTGCGCTACCCGACGCAGGCCAACGAGGTGTTCGTCGAGCTGCCGGAGAGGGCGATTCGCGCTCTCGCCGAGGCCGGCTTCGGCTTCTATCGCTGGGGCGGCGAGTCGTCGCCCTGCCTGCGCCTCGTCGCCGCCTTCGACAGCCGGCTCGACGACGCGGAGGCCCTCATCGCGGTGGCGCGCCGGCACGCCGGACCGAGGTGAGGGAGTCGCCCTCGTTCGGCGCGCCGGTCAACGCTTTGCTAACCGAATGCTGGGTAACGTCCATCGGGCGCGGCGATTTAGCTGCACCGTCGGCGCGAAAGGCATACGGCTTTTCTTGACGACGGTGGAAGCTCGCCGCAGAGTTCCCGCACTGGGAATAGATAGACGAGCCCGGCCGTTCCGGGACAAGCGCGAGAGTGTTGGGCAGAGATGGCACAAGCATATCGGTATCGGGTCGGGTGCGGCGGGCGGCGGGATGACGCGGTGGCTGCCGCGTTCCTCAACCCCGCGGCCTGAGAGTCACGGGCGATGGTGAAACGGAACGGCGAGGCGAACGGCGCGGCCTCCGGTACAGCGCCGAAGCTGCCGCTCGCGCGCAAGGCGGCCAAGAACGGCGCCGCGGCCCGCACGCTGGGCCCGGTGTCGGACCTGGAGCGCCACCTGCCCGCGGAATGGTGGCGGACGCTCTTCAACTCGCTCTATCTCGAAACCGACGGGGACGTCGTCGAGAACGACCGCAACACCGAGCAGGAGATCGACCTGCTGGTGAAAAGCGCCGGCCTCGAGCCCAACGACCGCATCCTCGACCTGTGCTGCGGGCAGGGGCGCCACGTGCTGGAGCTGGCGCGACGCGGCTTCAAGAACGTCACCGGCATCGACCGCTCGCGCTACCTGGTGCGGCTGGCGCGCAAGCGCGCGCGCCAGCGCGGCCTCGGCGTCTCCTTCCATGAGGGCGATGCGCGCAAGTTCCGCGCGCCCGACAGCAGCGTTCATTGCGTCTGCATCCTCGGCAACTCCTTCGGCTACTTCGACCGCGAGGAGGACGATATCGCCGTGCTCGGCGCGGTGAAGCGGGCGCTCGCCTCGGGCGGCACGCTGGTGATGGACCTCACCGACGGCGACTGGATGCGCACCCATTTCGAGACGCGCTCCTGGGAGTGGATCGACCAGAACCATTTCGTCTGCCGCGAGCGCGGGCTCGCCGGCGACAGCGAGCGGCTGATCAGCCGCGAAGTCGTGGTCCATGCCGAGCGCGGCGTCATCGCCGACCAGTTCTATGCCGAGCGCCTGTATTCCCGCGAGCGCATCCAAGCATTGCTGGAAAGCGTCGGCTTCACCAATCTGCGGTTCCACGCCTTCGTTGTGCCGGATTCCTCACGCAACCAGGATCTCGGCATGATGGCGCACCGCATGTTCCTGACCTGCGAGGCGCCGCGCAAGGTGGAGCGGCTCAGGCGCGAGGTCCTCTTCCCGGAAGTCACGGTGCTGCTCGGCGACCCGCGCCTGCCCGATCCGGTCAAGCGGGACGGGCGGTTCAACACCGAGGATCTCGACACGATCGCCCGCCTCAAGAGCGGGCTGGCCGAGATTCCCGGCTACCGCTTCAGCTTTGTCGACAACCACGCCTCGCTGCTCGCCGATCTGCGCGCCAGCCGGCCGGACTTCGTGTTCAATCTGTGCGACGAGGGCTACAACAACGACGCCTTCATGGAGCTTCACGTCCCGGCGGTGCTGGAGATACTCGACATCCCCTATAGCGGCGCCGGCCCGAGTTGCCTCGGTCTCTGCTACAACAAGGCGCTGGTGCGGGCCGTCGCCGCCTCGCTCGACGTCCCGGTGCCGCTTGAGACCTATTTCAGCTCGGACGACCAGGCGGCGACCATTCCCTCGGTTTTCCCGGCGTTGATCAAGCCAAATTTCGGCGACAGCTCGATCGGCATCACCCAGGACGCCGTGGTCGACAGCTGGGAGCAGGCGATCAACTATCTGGGCAAGCTGCGCGAGCAGATGCCGGGCCGCCCGATCCTGATCCAGGAGTTCCTCACCGGCGCCGAATACTCGATCGGCATCATCGGCAATCCCGGCATGTCGCCCCGGGCGCTGCCGGCGCTGGAGGTCGACTACTCGCGACTCGACCGCGACCTGCCGCAGCTTCTGGCTTACGAGTCGAAATGGGTGCCGGACTCGCCCTACTGGTCGCAGATCCAATATCGCGAGGCCCAGCTCGACGAGGACACCAGACGCAAGCTGGTCGACTACTCGAACATCCTGTTCGAGCGGCTCGGCTGCCGCGACTATGCGCGCTTCGACTTCCGCGCCGATGCCGAGGGCGAGATCAAGCTGCTCGAAGTCAACCCGAACCCGGGCTGGTGCTGGGACGGCAAGCTCAACATGATGGCCACCATCGCCGGGTTGCGCTACTCGGACATGCTGAAGCTCATCCTCGATGCGGCGCAGGAGCGCGTCGCAGCGCAGCGCCCGAGCCTCCTCACCCTGCCGGAGCGGATCGCTGTCAACCAGCGATGAACCTCTTCAGCGTCCTTCTCAAAGCGCCACGATTCCGACGCGATCGTCGATGCGCGGGCGATTTGATGGCGCCGACGGCTGGCGCGTCGGGCGCCACGCCGCGCTGCGCGGACGTGGGTGGGTAGATGCACGGCATTTTTTCAAAAAAACCGCCGGCGCCGCGAATTTTCTCTTGCATCGCCGTGAGATGAGCGTATTTAACGAAATCACGACGCACTCGCACGTGCCTATGGCCCTTGTGGTTATGCAACGACGTAACGCGTCCTTTTTGGCAGAGCCGGTCAACAGTGGGCCGGTCCCGAGAGGGAGGTCGATATGGTTGCTAAACGACTCAGGGCCGCAGCGCCCTGGCCCGACGATACGCCTCGGCTGATCAGGGTTGCCCGCGGCAGCGGTGGTCGAGCTTCCAGTGAACCGAGCAGTCTGAGCTGAGCGCCTCGTCCAGGGCACGGCGGATCGCCCCCCTCGACCGGACCGACTTTGCTCCACCCGCCCTCCCATCGCAGAGGGCAGCGGCGCAGCGCATGTCAAGCGCGCCGCCGCCTAGGTAGGAAAGACTGCAGGAAATGAAGAAGAAGATCGACAAGAAGACCGACCGCAACAGGAAGATCGAGCGCTTTCTCAGCGAAAAGCAGCCGGAGACGCCCTGCCTCGTCGTCGACCTCGACGTCGTCGCCGAGGCCTATCAGGCGCTCCGAACGTACCTGCCGCTCGCCAAGGTGTTCTATGCGGTGAAGGCCAACCCGGCCGGTGAGATCGTGGATCTCCTGCGCGGGCTGGGCTCGAGCTTCGACGTGGCGAGCCGCGGCGAGGTCGAGCTCTGCCTCGGCCGCGGCGTCACGCCCGAGTGCCTGTCCTTCGGCAATACCATCAAGAAAGAGCGCGACATCGCCTATGCGTATGAGCGGGGCGTGCGGCTCTTTGCCTTCGACAGTGCCGCCGAGCTCGAGAAGCTCGCCCGCTCGGCGCCGGGCGCCCGCGTCTTCTGCCGCATCCTCGTCGAAGGCGCGGGGGCGGAGTGGCCGCTGTCGCGCAAATTCGGCTGTGCGCCGGAGATGGCGGTCGAGCTGTTGCGCGCTGCCAGGCAGCACGGCCTCGACCCCTATGGCGTGTCGTTCCATGTCGGCTCGCAGCAGACCAACCTCGACCAGTGGGACAGCGCCGTTGGCCGTGCCGCGCGCATGTTCTCGCTGCTGGCCGAGGCGGACATCACCTTGCGCATGGTCAATATCGGCGGTGGCTTCCCCGCGCATTACCGCGGCGATGTGCCTGGCGTCGAGCGCTATGCCGCGGCGGTGATGGCGGCGGTCACCCGGCATTTCGGCAACGACCTGCCCGAGATCATCATCGAGCCCGGCCGCTCGCTGGTGGGCGATGCCGGCGTCATCCAGAGCGAGGTGGTGCTGATCTCGCAAAAGACCTTCGGCGACCCCAAGCGCTGGATCTATCTCGACGTCGGTAAGTTCAACGGCCTCGCCGAGACGATGGACGAGAGCATCAAGTACCGCATCCGCACGCCGGCCGATGGCGGCGCGACCGGCGCGACGGTGATCGCCGGACCGACCTGCGACAGCGCCGACATCCTCTACGAGCGCACGGAGTACCGCTTGCCGATGGCGCTCAAGGTCGGCGACAAGGTGCAGATCCTCTCGACCGGCGCCTACACCTCAAGCTACGCCTCCGTCGGCTTCAACGGCTTCACGCCGATCAAGACCTACTGCATCTGACGGAGCGCGGCGGCGCGGCTTCCGGGCCGCGTCGCCGCGATCTCCGCGAGCAGCTTCTGCTGCATCGCCGCGGCGAAGGACGCGAAATCTTCCACCTGCACCAGGAAGCCGCCGGGCCCGCCGACGACATACTGATCATAATAACTGTCGAGCCACGGCTCGGTCTTGAGGATGGCGAGGCCGTTGACGGTGACGCCGGCGGCGACCAGCTCGTCGCGCACCTGCTGAGGCGGCGGGCCGATATTGGCCATGCCGTCGCCGGAAAGATCGACGACGCGGCGTGCCGCGCGGTCCGGCAGGTTGAGGAACGCCGCCTGTGCCGCGAGCAGCGCGTCGCCGATCGCGGTGAGCCCATTGGAGCTGCGCCGGCTCGCCCGGACCTTGGCGGCGAAGCCGGCGGCGCTGGCCGTGTCGGAGACGCGCGTCCAGTCAACCGTCACCACCTGCTTGTCGCGATCCGACCACTCGAGCACCAGCACGTCAATGGCGCCGTTGGCGCCGCCATTGATGGCGGCGATGAGCGGGGCGCTTTCGAAAGCGCGGGCGATCCCCTCGTGCTGCAGCTCGTATTCCTCGGCATCGACGCTCTCCGACACGTCGACGGCGAGCACCAGAGCGAGGTCGACCGCGGCGGCGCGTGCCGAGGCGGCAGCCAGCAGCGAGAGGAGAAGGGCAAGCGCAGCGGCGCGGCGAACGAGCAGCATCGAAACTCCCTGGCGGACGGCACAAGAGACACCTGGCGGCCGCTCGGCTAGAGCCGCTCCTTTACCGCTCCCGGCGCGCCCGGCGAAGCCATATAGCGTCGAGCAATACAGTGATGGCGAGCGCTATGCCGACAGCGAGGCCGGCATAAGGCACGGCCGGGTAGGGCGCGCGATCGGCGAGGGCGAGGCTGGCGAGCGCAAGCAGGAGGCCGCTCAAGGGCAGGCGAAGCGACATGATGCCAAGCTAACACTGCCCGGCGCCGCCCGCACCTTTCAGCGATTGGCCGCGGCTAGCGGCTCCGAATGCCCGGTGAGGCGCGCGCGGGCGCGGCCATCGGCGCCGGAGGGCAGCGGCGCCGATGGGTCGGCGATCCACGCGGCGACATCCTCGATCAGGAGCGGCCCGTCCAGGTCGCGCAGCAGCATGTGGTAGCCCCGCGGATAGAGCGCCACACGCTGGCGCAGCTGCGCCCGCGCCGGCAGCCCATCGACGAAGCGCGCCATCGGCAGGCGCGGCACGATCTCGTCATGCTCGCCGTAAAGTAGCAGCGCCGGGGCGTCGAACCAGGCGGCGGCGGTGAGCGCGGCGCTCATCAGATCGACCAGCCCCTTGAGCGTGTCGGCGCGTGTGTCCTTGATCACCAGCGGATCGGCGCTGAACGCGCGCAGCATCGGCAGGTTGTCGGAAGGCCGAATGCGGACGGGCAGCAGGTCGGGCGAGAACTGCACCGCCGGCATTAAATTGGCGAGCCAAAGGCCGACGCGCTCGACGAAATTCATGGTCTGGCGGCCCCAGACCGCGGGCGCGACCAGAATCACGCCGTCGACATCGGGCTGCGGTGCCCCGCTGCGGCCCGATGCGGCGAGGATGGCGACGGCGCCACCCATGCTTTCGCCGAGGAGATAGAGCGGGACGCCGGGATAGCGCTGGCGCAACAGTTTTGTGGCTGTCTCCGCATCGCCGGCCAGCCGCCGCGCGCCGGGCCAGCGGCCGCGGCCCGGCGCGGCGCCGAAGCCACGCTGGTCGTAGGCGTAGGTGGCGATGCCGTTCTTCGCCCATGCGGCGCCGGCGCCGGCAAAGGCATAGGAGTAGTCGTTGAAGCCATGGAGCGCCAACATGACCGCGCGCGGCCGGCCTTCCGGCAGCCAGCGCCGCAGCGGCAGCGCGGCGCCGTCCGCGGCGACCATCCGGTCGCCGGCGAGCTGCGGAGACGAGAGCGACGACATAGGCCCTACCGCCGCAAGCTTCGCTCGGGAAAACGCATCGTCAGGATCTGAGGCGGAGGTGCAGCCGGCGAGGATCGTGGCCAGGAAGACGAAAGAAAAAACGCGCATGGCGGCTCCAACAGACATCGGAGCCTCGCGCGAGTGCGGTTAATGCAGGGTAAAGAACCCGGCTCGGCTTGCGGCATCGCAGCCTTTGATTTCACGGGCGCTTTGCGGTAGCAACTGCCACCCAAGGCGGCGGCAGGAGACGGCGCGCAAGTGCCCGGGGTCGCCGCCCACGGGCGTGCCGTCGCCCGCGGAAGGGGAGATGCTGCAAACCATTCTCGATGCGTGCAAGGCAGTGCACCGCCTTGCGCTGGGGCCGCCCAAGAGCCCGCACGCCACGCGGTCGCGCGAGAGCCTGCTGCTCGTTGCCTTCCTCGCCTGGGTGGGGCTTGGCGCCGACGGCCTCTCCTCGGCCAATTATGGGCCCGAGGCGGCCTATCTGGCGCTCGGCGAGCATTCGGGCCTGAGCCTCTATATCGCCATCGCCACCGCCGTCACGGTGTTCGTCATCGGCCTCGGCTACAACCAGGCGATCGCGCTGTTCCCGACCGGCGGCGGCGGCTACCGCGTCGCCACGCGGCTCCTGGGGCCGCGCGCCGGCCTCGTCTCCGGCGCCGCCCTCATCGTCGATTACGTGCTCACCATCGCGATCTCGGTGGCGGCCGGGGTGGACGCCGTCTTCAGCCTGCTGCCGCTCGAGCTGCAGGGGCTGAAGCTGCCGACCGAGCTGCTGCTGATCGGCCTGCTGATCATGCTCAATCTCCGCGGCGTCAAGGAATCGATCCTGGTGCTGATGCCCATCTTCCTGGGTTTCCTGGTGACACACCTCACGCTCATCACTTACGGCGTAGGCGCCCACGCCGACCACCTGCCCCGCCTGGTCGTCGATACGGCGCGCGACACCTGGTCGCTGGCGGGGCAGATGGGCTGGGTGTTCGTACTGTCGGTGCTGCTGCGCGCCTACTCGCTGGGCGGCGGCACCTATACCGGGATCGAGGCCGTCTCGAACAACGTGCAGCGCCTCGCCGAGCCGCGCGTGGAAAACGGGCGGCTCACCATGTTCTACATGGCGACCTCACTCGCCGTCGTCGCCGGCGGCATCATCCTGCTGTACTTGCTGTGGGACGTGCGCGCCCAGGCTGGGCAGACGCTCAACGCCGTCACCTTCCGCACCATCATCGACAGCTGGCAAATGAAAAGCACCGCGCTCGGCTCGAGCCTGCTCGCGCTGGTGCTGCTGAGCGAGGCCGGGCTGCTGTTCGTCGCCGCCAATACCGGCTTCCTCGGCGGCCCGCCAGTGCTGTCCAACATGGCCGGCGATGATTGGGTCCCGCATCAGTTCGGCCATCTGTCGAGCCGGCTGGTGACGCAGAACGGCGTTCTGCTGATGGGGCTGTCGGCGTTCGCCATTCTCTGGTGGACGCGTGGCGAGGTCTCGGTCCTGGTGGTGCTCTACTCGATCAACGTGTTCATCACCTTCACCTTGACCCTATTGGGGCTCTCCGTCTTCTGGGTGCGCAGCCGGGCGCGCTACGCGCGCTGGCGCAAGCGCCTGGCGCTCTCGCTGGTCGGGTTCGCCATCTGCGGCGGCATCCTTGGCGTCACGCTGATCGAGAAATTCACCGAGGGCGGATGGGTGACCTTGCTGATCACCGGCGGCATCATCGCGCTGTGCCTCGCCATCCGCCGCCACTACGACCACACGCGCCGCCAGCTCGAGAAGGCCGACGAGCTCTTCCTGCAGACAACCAGCCTGCCGGCCGAGCTGCCGGCGCCGCTGCCGCTCGACCATGCCAAGCCGACGGCGGTCTTCCTCGTCGGCGACAGCATCGGCACTGGCATCCACACCATGCTGTGGGTGCGCCGGCTGTTCCCTAGCCACTTTGCCAACCACGTCTTCATGCGCGTCGGCGAGATCGACGCGCACAGCTACGACGGCGCCGAGGCGGTCAAGGTGCTGCGCGCGCAGGTCGAGCGCAGCCTCGCTTATTTCGTCGCTTACAGCATCGGCCAGGGCGTACCGGCCACCAGCTATACCAGCTACGGGATAGACGTCATCGGCGAGCTGACCCGGCTGGCGGAGCGCGCGCGCGCCGATTTCCCCAATTGCGTCTTTTTCTCGAGCAAACTCATCTTTCAGCGCGACACCTGGTTCACCCGCCTCCTGCACAACCAGACCGCCATCGCCGTGCAACGCCATCTGCATTTCCACGGCATGCAGATGATGGTGTTGCCGATGCGGGTCAGTTGAGCGCCGGATGCGGGCGCTTGCCGGGGCGCCGCCGAACATGCCTAGAGAGAGCAGGTAGCGCATGCGATTGGCGCAAGTCGTGATCGTCGCGATCATCGGCAGCGCTACCGGGCTCTGGAGCGGCGCGAGCTCAGCCGCGAATCAGCAACCTCCGGCTTGCGCCGCCCTGACCTTTCGGCACCCGGCTCAACGCGTCATGCGCGCAGTCGTCATCGGCCGCGCCGCGCCCGGCGCGGTGCCCAGGGCGCGCGCATAGAGCACGGGGTCGGCGAGCAGCCGGCGCGCCGCCTGCACCTCGATCTCGTGATCATCGCGCTGACCGGGGCACAACTCGCGCAGCTTCCGCCAGCCGGCGTCGTCGAGCCCGGCGCGGGCCTGGCTGAGCTCGGCGGAAAGCGTATTCGTGCGGCGCGACAGCGCGCTTGAGACGCCGCCGGCGCCGTCGGCGACATTGGCGGTGCAGACGGTGGGCACCACGCCGTGCTCGTGCAGGATGTATCCGCCCGGTGTGATGAGGCGCGACCAGGTCACGGTGATCTCGCCGTCATTGGGCATACGCTGGACGTTCTGGACGGTACCCTTGCCGTAGGACGCGCTGCCGACCACCACGGCGCGGCCGGTGTCTTGCAGCGCGGCGGCGACGATCTCCGAGGCCGACGCCGACCCGCCATTCACCAGCACGACCAAGGGCAAGCGCTCGACCTCGCGATGCGGGGCGGTGAAATACTGGATGCTCTCAGGCACGCGTCCGACCGTCGAGGTCACAGGCACGCCGTCGAGGAACAGGCTCGCCGCTTCGACCGACTGGTCAAGCAAGCCGCCGGGGTTGCCGCGCAGGTCGAGTATGATCCCGTGCAGCCCGCTGCCCATCTCGCGATGCGCCTGCCGCAGCAGGTCGGCGAGGCTTTGCGCCGTCTGCTGGTTGAAGCTGGTCAGTCGCAGATGGGCGACGCCGTATCCTTCCTTGAGGGTGACCGTGGGTGGGACGATCCGCGCGCGCTGCATCGCGACGCGCAGGCGCTCCGGGAGTCCCGTCCGCGCCACGGCGAGCGTGACGATGCTGTCGGCGGGACCGCGCAGGCGTTGCACCGCCTCCTCACGCGGCAGCGTCGCCGTGTCCACCCCATCGATCGCGACGATGATGTCGTCGACGCGCAGCCCGGCCAGCGCGGCCGGCGTGTCCGGCAGCACTTCGGCGATCCGTACATCGGCGCCCTCGGTGTCGAGCGAGACGCCGATGCCGCCGAAGCCCTCGCGCGACGCTCGGCGTTCGCGCGCCAGCTCTGGTGCCATGTAGTGCGAGAAGCGGTCGAGCATTCCCATCGCACCATCGAGCACGCGCTGGTCGAGGTTCGAGAGAGAGAGAGCGGCCACCGCCTCCGAACGGCCGCGCGCCGTCGTCATCACCGCGTCGGTCAGCGCGGCCCAGCCTTGCGTGTCCTGCGTATCCGGCGCGCTGAACCGCGTCGCGGCGCCGACGTCGTGGAGGATGATCTGATCGCCCTCGCGCTCGACCGAGAGAGCCGCATCGATCTTGGCGAGATTGCCGAGCCCCGCCATCGCCAGCGCGGCGGGCCGGACCGGCTCGATGTAGTAGCGGGTGATGCCGTCATAGGCTTCCTCGAAGAGCTGGACCTGGCTGCCATTGGCGGCGGGCGCATCCGGCGCGCTGCCGCAACCGACCAGAGTAATGAACGCGACGGCGGTCACTGCGCAGGCGATGCCGAGCGCTTTGCGAGCCGGCATGCGAACCGCTCCGCCGCGCGTCGCGCCGCTGTCGGCATCGGTGTTGCGTGGCGGACAATCTTGGGTGGGGCGCGGGGTCATGTTGCGCGTCCGGCTATGGTTCGCGCGAATGCGCGCCCAGGTTGAGCGTGCAGCTCGCCGATCAGACGATTGTCGCGTGGACCCGGTTAACGATTGGTTGAGAGGCGATTCCGCCTGGCGGGAGGACGCCGGTTGCGCTCGGCGCCGGCGCGGCTCTCGCGCGACGTCCCCTCGGCGTCGAGCAGACTGAAGAGCAAGCTGCCGGTCACCGTGTTCGCCTCGGCGAGCCGCACGCTCACCGGGTCGCCCAGCCTATAGGTGCGCCCGGAGCGGCGGCCGACCAGCCGGTGTCCCGCCTCGTCATGGTCGTAATAGTCGTTCGGCAAGCGGCCTATCGGGATCAATCCATCGGCGCCGGTCTCGCTGAGCGTGACGAATAGCCCGGCGCGGGTGACGCCGTTGACCCGGCCGCTGAAGGTCGCGCCGACGCGCTCGGCGAGGAATGCGGCGGTGTAGCGGTCTGTGGCGCTGCGCTCGGCGGCAGCAGCGCGGCGCTCGGTCATGGAAATGTGCTCGGCGACGCCCGCGAAATCCTTGGCCTCGGTCGGAGGCAATCCGCCAGCACCAAAATCGAGACCGGCGATGACCGAGCGGTGCACCAGGAGATCGGCATAGCGGCGGATCGGCGAGGTGAAATGCGCGTAGCGCCGCAGCGCCAGACCGAAATGGCCGACATTCTCCGGGCTGTACGCGGCTTGCGCCTGGCTGCGCAGCACGAGTTCGTTGACCAAGGTGGCGTAGGGGGTGCCGACAGCGCGGCGCAGGATCTCGTTGAAATGGTGGGGACGGACGACTTGTCCCTTGGCGAGGGTGAGCCCGGGAATGCCGATGCCTTCGAGGAACTCGCGCAGCGCCGCGAGCTTGGCCGGATCGGGCGCGGCATGCACGCGGTACATGCAGGGACGCCGCAGGCGCTCGAGTTCCTCCGCCGCGGCGACGTTGGCGGAGATCATGAACTCCTCGATCAGCTTATGGCTGTCGAGGCGGTCGCGCGGCTCGATCCGCGCCACGCGCCCCGTCGGATCGAGCAGGATACGGCGCTCCGGCAGATCCAGGTCGAGGGTGCCGCGCCACTGCCGCGCGCGGTCGAGCGCGCGATAGGCGCCGTAGAGGGGGCGCAATACCGGCTCCAGCAGCGGGCCGGCGATCTCGTTGGGACGGCCGTCGATGGCGGCCTGCACCTGCTCGTAGGTGAGCCGCGCCGCCGAGCACATGAGGCCGCGCACGAAGCGATGGCGATGGACGCGCCCTTCCGCGTCGAGCCACAGATGCACCGCCATGCAGGCGCGTTCGACGCCGGGTTTCAGCGAGCACAGCTCGTTCGACAGCGCCTCCGGCAGCATGGGAACGACGCGGTCTGGGAAATAGACCGAATTGCCGCGCTCGCGCGCGGCGCGGTCGAGCGCATCAGCCGGCCGCACATACCAGGCGACGTCGGCGATGGCGACGATCGCGTGCCAGCCGCCGGGACGCTCGGGGTCGGGCTCGGCCCAGACCGCGTCGTCGAAATCGCGCGCATCGGCGCCGTCGATCGTCACCAGCGGGATCGCCCGCAGATCGGCGCGGTCGCCAAGCCCGACCGGGCGCGCCTTTTCCGCGAGCTCCACCGCCTCGCGCGGAAACTCGGTGGGAATGCCGTGGGCGTGGATGGCGATGAGGCTGAAGGCGCGCGGGTCGCTGCTGTCCCCGACGCGCTGCACCACGCGTGCTTGAGGCAGGCCGTGCCGGCGCGCCGGCAACACCTCGGCCAGCACGATCTCGCCGTCCGTGGCGTCGGCGGTATCGGCCCGGGCGACGATGAAGTCGTTGCGCAGCTTGCGGTCGGTGGGCTCGATCCGCCCGCCATCACGATCGCGGCGGAAGATGCCGAGCACGCGGTCGGGCGCGCCGCCCAGCGCGCGCACGATGCGCGCCTCGTAGGTGTTGGCGTCGAGCCGGACGAAGCGCGCCACGGCGCGCTCGCCGACGCCGAGCGCCGGTGCGCCGCGCTCGGCGACGACGTAGATGGAGGGCAGATGCTCGATGTCCCGCCAGCCCAGGGGGCGTCCCAGCATCTCGCCGTCGAGGTCGATGCCGGTGATCTCGACGACGCCGATCTCGGGCAAGGCACCGACCGGCGCCAAACGCCGCTTGCGGCCGCGGTCGACCGCGGCCGAGCCCTCGATGTCCTTGATCAGGCCTTTGAGGGCGATACGCTCGGCGGGCGCCACCTTGAAGGCGCGCACGATGTCGCGCTTGCCGACCGGGGTCGGGCTCTCCGCGATGAAGTCGAGAACTTCCTCGCGTGTCGGCAAACGCCCAAGCGAGCGCCGTGCCTTGGCGCGCGTGTCGCCGGTTCGCTCGCTACTCGGCGGCTTCCGGCGTCTGGCGCGCTTGCCGCTTTTTGCGGGCACCCGCTTTGGCACGGCCGGCCAGTCCTTTCTTCTCGTTCTTCGGGGCGGGCGAGGCCTTGCTCTTGTCCTTGCCCAGGATGTTGCGCTTGCCGCCGCTCTTGGCCGAGAGCAGCTCGACCGCTTGCTCGAGCGTCACTGCCTCGGGCTCGATCTCGCCGGGCAGCGTGGCGTTGACGCCCTGATGACTGACATAAGGGCCGTAGCGGCCGCTGAACAGGTTGACCGGCGCACCGTCCGATGGGTGATTGCCGAGGACGCGCAGCGGCGTCGGCCCACGCCGGCCGCCCTTTTTGGGCTCGGCCAGCAGGCTCACGGCGCGATTGAGGCCGATGGTGAGCACGTCGTCGTCTTTGGCGAGCGACTTGTAGAGATCGTCATGTTTGACGTAGGGCCCGAAACGGCCAATGGCGGCGATGATCTTCTTGCCCGTATCGGGATGGAGGCCTACCTCGCGCGGTAGCGCCAGGAGGTTCAGCGCCGCGGCGAGATCGATCTCCATGGGTGAAGCCCCCTTGGGGAGGGACACGCGCTTGGGCTTCTCGCCCTCGTCGCCTTGGCCACGCTGAATGTAAAAGCCGTAAGGTCCCTTGCGCACGGTGACGGCGAGGTTGGTGGCAGGATCGACGCCGAGCTCGCGCGGCCCGGCGGCCAGCTCGTGGCCGTTACCGTTCTCGCCGTTGCCGTTCTCGAGGGTGAGCGGCCTGGTGTAGCGGCATTCGGGATAACTCGAGCAGCCGATGAAGGCGCCGAACTTGCCGAGCCTGAGGTTGAGGCGTCCGAGGTTGCAGCCCGGGCAGAGGCGCGGGTCGCGCCCATCGGCCGGGACGGGGAAGAAATGCGGGCCGAGATCTGCGTCGAGCGCCTCCAGCACCTGGGTGATCGACAGGTTCTTGGTGCCGGCCACCGCGGCAGAGAAGTCGCGCCAGAAATCCTCCAGCACCTTCTGCCAGGCAATGCGGCCGTCGGAGATCTCGTCGAGCTTGTTCTCGAGGTCGGCGGTGAAGGTGTACTCCACATAGCGCTCGAAGAAGCTCTGGAGGAAGGCGGTCACGACGCGGCCGCGGTCCTCGGGGATGAAGCGCTTCTTGTCGAGCCGCACGTACTTGCGGTCCTGCAGCACCTGGATGATCGAGGCATAGGTGGAAGGACGGCCGATGCCGAGCTCCTCGAGCTTCTTCACCAGGCTCGCCTCGCTGTAGCGCGGCGGCGGCTGGGTGAAATGCTGCTGCGGGTCGACGGTGCCGCGCTCGAGCGTGTCGCGTTCCTTGATCGGCGGCAGGCGCCGGTTCTCGTCGTCCGCTTCGACGTCGTCCTCGTCCTCGCGGTAGAGGGTGAGGAAGCCGTCGAACTGGATGGTAGAGCCGGTGGCACGAAACTGCAGCTTCTGGTCCGGCGAGTCGATGTCGACCGCGACTTGGTCGATGACGGCCGCCGACATCTGGCTCGCCATCGCGCGCTTCCAGATCAGCTCGTACAGCTTGAGCTGCTCCGGATCGAGATCGCCGGCAACCTTCTCGGGGCGGCCGAACATGTCGGTCGGCCGGATCGCCTCATGCGCCTCCTGCGCGTTCTTTGCCTGGGTCTTGTAGATGCGCGGCTCGTCGGGCCGGTAAGCGGGGCCATATTGCTTCTCGATGAGGCTGCGCGCCTGCGCAATCGCCTCGTTCGACATGGTTACGCCGTCGGTACGCATGTAGGTAATTAGGCCGACCGTGTCGCCGGCGATGTCGACGCCCTCATAGAGGCGCTGGGCGGTCCGCATCGTCCGGCTGGCGCCGAAGCCGAGCTTGCGCGAGGCCTCCTGCTGCAGCGTCGAGGTGGTGAAGGGCGGCGGCGGGTTGCGCCGGATCTGCTTCTTCTCGACCGCCGCGACGACGTAATTCTGATGCTGGAGGATGCGCTCGGCGGCGGCGCGCGCCGTCGCTTCGTCGGCAATGTCGAACTTGTCGAGCCGCTTGCCGTCGAGATGGGTGAGGCGGGCGGTGAAGCGCTCGCCCGAGGGCGTCTGGAACTCGACCTCGATGGTCCAGTATTCGCGTGGCTTGAACGCCTCGATCTCGGATTCGCGCTCGCAGATGAGGCGGAGCGCCACCGACTGGACGCGGCCCGCCGAGCGACTGCCCGGCAGCTTGCGCCACAGCACCGGCGACAGGGTGAATCCCACCAGGTAGTCGAGGGCACGCCGGGCCAGATAGGCGTCGACCAGCTCGCGGTTCAGCTCGCGCGGATGGCGGAAGGCGTCGAGCACCGCCGACTTGGTCACCTCGTTGAACACCACGCGCTTGACGTCGACGCCCTTCAACGCCTTGCGGTTCTTCAGCACTTCCCGGACATGCCAGGAAATCGCCTCGCCCTCGCGGTCGGGGTCGGTCGCCAGATAGAGGTGCTCGGCGCCCTTGACCGCCTCGGTGATGTCCTTGAGCCGCTTCTCGGCCTTGCCGTCGACCGTCCAGGACATGGCGAAATGCTCGTCCGGACGCACCGAGCCGTCCTTGGCCGGCAGGTCGCGGACATGGCCGTAGCTGGCCAGGACCTTGAAGCCTTTGCCCAGGTATTTGTTGATGGTTTTCGCCTTCGCAGGCGATTCGACGATGACGACGTTCATGTCGGTGCTGGTTAAATTAAGCCGGGGACAGATAGTTCCCTAAGGTCGTTAAAGCAAGGCTACCAAGTTCCCGGGTTGCCGTTCGAGCCGGCCGGCGAGCTCGAGCTCGAGTAAAACATTTAGCGTAAGTGCCGGAGTTAACTGACATTCTCGGATCAGCTCGTCGACCGGCACCGGCGTCGGCGACAGCCGCTCGAGGACGCGGCGACGGGCGGCGGCCACCTCGCCGTCCCCGGCAGGCGCCGGTTCCGGACCTTCCGGAGCCCGGTCTGCCCGGCCCGCCGGAGCCGGCGCCAGCTGCACCTCGATCTGCGCCAGGATGTCTTCGGCCGTCTCGGTCAAGGCGGCGCCGCGGCGGATCAGGTCGTTGGTGCCGCGGCAGCGCGGGTCGAGCGGCGAGCCCGGCACCGCGAACACCTCGCGGCCCTGCTCGAGGGCAAAGCGGGCGGTGATGAGGGAGCCCGAGCGCAACGCCGCCTCGACCACCAGCACGCCCAGCGCGCAGCCCGAGATGATTCGGTTGCGGCGCGGGAAATGGCGCGCCTGCGGCACGGTGCCGACCGGCATCTCCGCCGCCAGGGCGCCGCGCTCGGCGATGGCCTCGTGCAGTTCGCGGTTCTCCTCGGGATAGACGCTGTCGATGCCGCCGGCGAGGATTGCGACGGTGCCGGTGGGCATCGCCCCCTCATGCGCCGCGGCATCGATGCCGCGGGCCAAACCGGAGACGACGACCAAGCCGCGTTGCCCGAGCTGGAGCGCCATATCGCGGGCGAAGCGCCGGCCATTGGCTGAGGCGTTGCGGGCGCCGACCACCGCGATGGCCGGCCGCTGCAGCACCTGGGGATCGCCGCGGATCGAGAGAAGCGGCGGCGCATCGTCGATCGCCGCGAGCGTCGGCGGATAGCCGGGCTCGCCCCAGGCGACCAGCCGGGCGCCGGCGCGGTCGAGCGCCGCGAGCTCGCGCTCGGCGGCGGCCTTGGAAAACAGCGTCAGCGCCCGATCGCGCCCGCCGCGGCGCGCGATCTCCGGCAGCGCGTCCAGCGCGGCGGCGGCCGAGCCGAAGCGCGCCAGCAGCTGATAGAAGGTCACCGGCCCGACATTCTCGCTCCTGATGAGGCGCAGCCAGTCGAGCTTCTCGGCGGGATTGAGCGGGCGCGGCGCGGTCGGCATGGCCCCGCACCATGCGTTGAACGCGTCGATGGCGTCAACGCCCGGCGCGCATTTGACACCTCGGGAACGGCGCTCGTAGTGTCGTGGCGTCGAAAACCGGCGCGACAAGCCCGAGGCCCGGGAGCACGGATGGCTCGCACGCTGATCAAATCCGGCACGATCGTCGCCATGGACGATGATGTCGGCGACCTAAGCCAAGGCGATGTGCTGGTCGAGGACGATCGCATTGTCGCCGTCGCGCCGTCGCTCGATGCTGCCGATGCCGAGGTGATCGACGCCCGCGACACCATCGTCATGCCTGGCTTCGTCAATGCCCACATCCACACTTGGCAAACGGCGCTGCGCGGCATCGCCGGCGATTGGACGATCCCCGAATACCTGCACAACATGCACGCCGCCATCGCGCCGCGCTTCGCGGCCGCGGATATCCGCATCGCGAACCTGGTCGGCGCGCTCAACCAGCTCAATTCCGGCGTGACGACGATGGTGGACTGGTGCCACAACAACCCCACCCCGGCGCATAGCGATGCGGCGATCGAGGGCCTGCAGGAAGCGGGTATCAGGGCGGTGTTCCTGCACGGCTCGCCCAAGCCCGATCCGAAACCGGGGCAGAGGCATTTCAGCGAGATCCCCCATCCGCGCGCCGAGATCGAGCGTCTCGCGCGCGACCGGCTGCCGTCGCGCGAGGCGCTCGTCACGCTCGGCATGGCGATCCTCGGGCCCGCCTATTCGACATATGAGGTGAGCCGGCACGACCTCGCCTTGGCGCGCGAGATGGGCCTGGTCGTCAGCATGCATGTCGGCGGCGGCGCCATGCGCACGCCCGACGGCTTCCCGCGCCTCGTCGCCGAAGGCCTCGTCGACGTGCGGGTGAATATCGTGCACGGCAACAACCTCGCGGGGGACCAGCTCCGCGCCCTGGTCGACCACGGCGCGTCCGTAACGGTGACGCCGGAAGTCGAGCTGCAGATGGGGTTCGGCGCGTGCCTGACCGGAAGGCTGCGCGCGCTGGGATCCGCGCCGTCGATTGGCTCCGACGTCGAATCGAGCGTCGGCAGCGACATGTTCACGAACATGCGCATGGCGCTCCAGTCGCAGCGCGCGCTCGACAACGACCGGGTGATCGTGCAGACGGGCAAGGCGCCCGAGCGCGTCTCGATCGGCTGCCGCGAGGCACTCGCCTGGGCCACCATCAACGGCGCCAAGATGGTCGGGCTCGACCGGCGCATCGGCTCGCTGACGCCGGGCAAGCTGGCCGACATCGTCATGCTGCGCGCCGACGACCTCAATCTTTTTCCGGTAGTCGACCCGGTGCGCAGCATCGTGCTCCATGCCGGGATCACCAATGTCGATACCGTGCTCGTCGCCGGGCGCGTCGTGAAGCGCGGCGGCAAGCTGCTATACCGCGATCTTCAGCGGCGCAAGGCGGAACTCGCCGAGAGCAGCCGCCGCATCGTCGCTGGCGCCGGGCTGGCGCACTGAGCCGCAGCGCATCTTTGGGGGAACAGAGGGAGGATCGAGTGATGCAATTCAACGCATTCCGCCGCGGCATGGCGGCACTGGCCCTGGCCGCCGCGGCGCTCGTCGCGCCGGCCGCCGCTTACGCCGCGGCGCCGCTCAAGATCGGCCTCAGCATGTCGCTCACCGGCGGCCTCGCCGGCGGCGGCAAGAGCGCGCTCCTGGGCATGATGATGTGGGTCGAGGATACCAACGCCAAGGGCGGTCTGCTCGGCCGTCCCGTCGAACTCGTCTTCTACGACGACCAGAGCAGCTCGTCGAACGTCCCGGGCATCTATACCAAGCTGCTCGAGGTCGACAAGGTCGATCTGGCGATCTCGGCCTATGCCACCAACCAGATCGCGCCTGCCATGCCGATCGTCATGCAGCGCAACCTCGTCTTCATGGCGCTGTTCGGCACCGGCGTGAACGACAAGTTCCACTACGACAAGTATTTCCAGATCCTGCCCAACGGCAAGGAGACGCGCTTCGGGCCGTCGCTCGGGTTCCTCGAGACGGCGATGACCATGCAGCCCAAGCCCAAGACCATCGCGCTCGCCGGCGCCGATGCGGAATACGCGCAGACGGTGCTCGCCGGCGCGCGCGAGAAGATCAAGGAAATGGGCCTGCAGATCGTCTACGACCGCAGCTATCCGCCGAGCACGGTCGACTTCATCCCGATCGTCCGCTCGATCCAGGCGACCAATCCCGACGTGGTCTATGTCGCCTCTTATCCGCCGGACACGGTGGGGATGGTGCGTGCCGCGCACGAGACCGGCCTCAAGACCAGGATGTTCGGCGGCGGCATGATCGGCCTCGCCTTTGCGCCGATCAAGCAGCAGCTCGGGCCGTTGCTCAACGGCATCGTCGCCTATGACGTCTATGTGCCCGAGCCGACAATGAAATTCCCGGGCGTGGAGGAGTTCCTGAAGAAGTACCAGGCGAAGGCGCCGGCCGAGGGCGTCGACCCGCTGGGATTCTACCTGCCGCCTTTCGCCTATGCCGAGCTGCAGATCCTCGGCGAGGCCATCACGCAGGTCGGCAGCCTCGATCAGGACAGGATCGCCGCGTACATCCACCAGACGAATTTCCACACCATCGTCGGCGACGTGAAATTCGCCGAGAACGGCGAGTGGGAGAAGTCGCGCCTGGTCTTCGTGCAATATCGCGGCGTCGCCGGCAGCGACGTCAACCAGTTCAAGCAGCCCGGCAAGGCGGTGATCGTCTATCCGCCCGAGCTGCAGTCGGGCAAGTTCGAATATCCCTATACTGAGGCGCAGAAGTAGACGAAGTGCTACAGCTGAGGGCTGGGCGGCGGCGGGCGGCGCGGTCGTGTTGCGCGCGCCGCCGGCACGAACGAACGGCGGGCGATGGCGCGGAAACCTTGTGGCACAGCGATAACTGAGCATGCCGGCAGCGGCGCAGCGCGGCGGATGCTTCACGTGAAACCTACAGGTGCATGGTGCAAGTGCTATACATCGGCCCGCCTCCGCACCATCAGCGGACCACGCCGAGGACCAGCTCAGGACCAAGTCTGCCCTAGCTCTTGCTCAAGCGGATCTTGCCTTCCTGGCCGCGCAGCAGGCGGCGGATGTTGGCGTGGTGGCGCAGGATCGCCATGACCGCGAGGGCGAGGATGACCTCGGTCGGCTGGATCTGGCGCGTGATGAGCCAGGCGTAGACCGGCGCCAGCGCGCAGGCCGCGAGCGCGGCCAGCGACGAGTAGCGCGTCGCCGCGACGACCACGAGCCAGGTCGCGAAGGCGGCGAGGCCCACCGGCCAGGCATAGGCGAGGACGACGCCGCCCGCGGTGGCGACGCCCTTGCCGCCCTTGAAGCCGAGCCATACCGGGAAGAGGTGGCCGAGGAAGGCGAAGATGGCGGCGAGCGCCGCCATGTCCGGCCCGAACTGCCGGGCGATGAGCACCGCCGCCGCGCCCTTGCCGGCATCGAGCAGGAGCGTCAGCGCGGCCAGCGCCTTGTTGCCGGTGCGCAGCACATTGGTCGCGCCGATATTGCCGGAGCCGATCCTGCGGATGTCGCCGTAGCCGGCAAGCCGCGTCAGCACCAGCCCGAACGGGATCGAGCCCAGCAGATAGGCGAGCGCCGCGCCGAGATAGAACGGCCAGGTGTAGGTGAGATCGCCCATCGGATGCGGCATGGCTACCGGCGAGGTCTGGCCCTGCGATACCCCCCACCCCGACCCTCCCCCTCAAGGGGGGAGGGGGAAGCGTGAAATACCCTGCCCCCTTGAGGGGGAGGGATAGGGAGGGGGGTGAAGCGCGGCTGCATAGCTCTATCCGCGAGTAGTTGCCGCAGTATCGGCCAGCGCCGGCTGCGGCGCCAGCAGCGCGATGATCAGGTCGCGCACGAGGTGTGCGGTGCGGTGGCGCTCGTCGAATTCGGGGATGTACTCGACGATCTCCAGCGCGCGTAGCAGCGGATGGCGCGCCAGCGCGGACAGCGCCGCGATCGTCGGCGCGGCGCGGAAGCCGTCGGGCTCCTTGAGTCCGACGCCCGGCGCATCCCTGGGATCGAAGCCGTCGAGATCGAGGCTGATGCCGAAGCCGGCGGTGCCGCTGGTCGCGATCGCCAGCGCCTCGGCGAGGGCGGCGTCCATGCCGCGCCGCGTCACCTCGTCCATCATGATGATGCGCACGCCGAGGCGGCGCAGCAGCGCCATCTCGCCCTCCTCATAGGAGCGGACGCCGATATAGCAGAGATGCTCCGGCCGCAGCACGCCGCCGGCGAGCGCGCGGAACGGCGCGTGGCCGTATCCCAGCAGCGCCGCGGCGCCCATGCCGTGCGCGTTCATCGACGGCGTCGTCTCGACCGTGTGCGCGTCCAGATGCGCGTCGAGCCAGATGAGGCCGAGCGGGCGGTGCGCTATGCCGCGGGCGACGCCGGCCCAGGTGCCCATCGCGATGGCGTGGTCGCCGCCCAGCACGACCGGGAATTTCCCGTCCGCCATGGCCGCCGCGACCGCTTCGGCCAGTGCCGCGGCATGGCGCAGCACGAGGTCGAACGTCGCGGTTCCCTGCAGCTCGGGATGCTCGCGCCACGGCTTCTCGCTGTGCAGCATCGCGCGCCATTCGGCGGCGACGCCGCGCGCGGCGAGCCAGCGGGCGAGGCCGAGCGTGCGCAGAGCGGGCGGGCCGTCCTCGGTATGCCGGAACCCGGCGCCCCATCCGGATGCGGCGCCGATCAATGCGACGGGTGCCATCTCTGTCAGCTTTCGTGGATGAAGACGCTGCGGCCGGCGATCACCGTGCGCAGCACGCGGCCTTGGACGGGCCTGCCGTCGTAAGGCGAGTTCTTGGATTTGGAACGCAGCGCGTCGACGTCAATACGCCACGGGCGCTCGAGATCGAACAGCACGAGATCGGCGGCGGCGCCAACGGCGAGGCGGCCCGCCGGCAGGCGCAGGATCTCCGCCGGGCGCTGCGTCAGCGCGCGCAGCAAGGCGAGCAGCGGCAGGTGGCCGTTGTGGTAGAGCTCGAGCGCCAGCGGCAGCAGCGTCTCCACGCCGATGATGCCGCTCGCCGCCGAGGCGAAGGGCAGGCGCTTCGATTCCTGGTCGTGCGGCGAGTGGTCGCTGGCGATGGCGTCAATAGTGCCGTCCTTGAGGCCGGCGACCACGGCGCGGCGGTCCCATTCGCTCCTGAGCGGCGGCGACACCTTGGCGAAGGTGCGGTAATCGCCGACGGCGGTCTCGTTGAGCGCGAAATAATGCGGAGCGGTGTCGCAGGTGACGGGCAGCCCGCGCGCCTTGGCATTGCGGATCGCGGCGATCGCCGCCTCGGTCGAGACATGGGCGATGTGGAGGCGCCCGCCGGTGATCTCGACCAGCCGCAGGTCGCGCTCGACCATGATCGCCTCGGCCGCCGGCGTGATGCCGGCGAGGCCGAGCCGCGTCGCGACTTCGCCCTCGTTCATGGCGCCGCCCGCGGCCAGGCTCGGTTCCTCGGGATGCTGCATCACCAGGAGATCGAAGGTCCGCGCATAGGAGAGCGCGCGGCGCATCACCACGGGATCGGCGATGGCGTGGCCGGCATCGGTGAAGGCGAGCGCGCCGGCGGCGGCGAGCAGGCCCATCTCGGTCAGCTCGCGCCCGCGCAGCCCCTTGGTCGCCGCGGCATATGTGCGGATGCGCGCCAATCCGACATCGCGCGAGCGCCGCGCCACGAATTCGACCAGTGCCGCGTCGTCGATCACCGGCTCGGTGTTGGGCAGCGCCACCATGGTGGTGACGCCGCCGGCGACCGCGGCGAGGCCGCCGGAGGTCATCGATTCCTGGTGCTCGGCGCCGGGCTCGCGCAGCTCGACGCGCATGTCGACGAGACCGGGCGCGAGACAGGCGCCGGCGCAATCGACCACTTCGCTGTCGCGGCTGCCGAGCGCGACGGTAGCGATTTCGGCGATGCGCCCGTCCTGGACGAGGAGGTGGCCGGCGTGATCGAAACCGCTCGCCGGATCGAGCAGGCGGGCGTTGCGGAAGAGCGTGCGCGTGGCCATCAAACGCCTGCCACAGCGCTGTCATTGCGAGGCGCCCGTCCTGGACGAGGAGGTGGCCGGCGTGATCGAAACCGCTCGCCGGATCGAGCAGGCGGGCGTTGCGGAAGAGCGTGCGCGTGGCCATCAAACGCCTGCCACAGCGCTGTCATGGCGAGGCGCCCAAGGGGCGCCGCGGCAATCTCCCGCCGCCGCGGCCGCCCATGCCGGCGGGAGATTGCTTCGCTGCGCTCGCAATGACGGGTTGGGGGCCATCAGACGGGCGGCACGTTGCCGATGTTGCGCGACAGCACTTCGAGGCACGCCATGCGCACGGCGACGCCCATCTCGACCTGCTCGCGGATGGCGCTGCGGTCGATGTCGTCGGCGACGTCGGTGTCGATTTCGACGCCGCGGTTCATCGGTCCCGGATGCATGATGAGCGCGTCGGGCTTGGCGGCGGCGAGCTTGGCGTAATCGAGGCCGAAGAAGTGGAAATACTCGCGGATCGACGGCACGAAGCTGCCGTGCATGCGCTCGGTCTGGAGCCGCAGCATCATGACGATGTCGACGTCCTTCAATCCCTGCGCCATGTCGTGGAACACCTCGACGCCCAAGCGCTCGATCTCCGCCGGCAGCAGCGTGCGCGGCGCGACGACGCGCACGCGCGCGCCCATGGTGTTGAGGAGGGCGATGTTGGAGCGCGCGACTCGGCTGTGCAGGATGTCGCCGCAGATGGCGACGAGCAGGCCCTGGAGCCGCGCCTTGCGGCGGCGGATGGTGAGCGCGTCCAACAGCGCCTGCGTCGGATGCTCATGGCTGCCGTCGCCGGCATTGATGACGGAGCAATCGACCTTCTCGGACAGGAGCTGCACCGCGCCCGATTCGGGATGGCGCACCACCAGCACGTCCGGGTGCATGGCGGTCAGGGTCATCGCCGTGTCGATCAGCGTCTCGCCCTTCTTGATCGAGCTCGCCTGCACCGACATGTTAATGACGTCGCCGCCGAGCCGCTTGCCGGCGAGCTCGAATGAGGTCCGGGTGCGCGTCGAATTCTCGAAGAAGAGGTTGATGACGGTGCGGCCGCGCAGCAGCGCCTGCTTCTTGTCGGCCTGCCGGTTCTGCTCGACATAGCTCTCGGAACGGTCGAGCAGCAGCGTGATCTCGTCCGGCGAAAGCCCCTCGATTCCCAACAGGTGGCGATGGGGGAAGGAGAGGGAGGCGGTACCGGAAGCCATTAAAGGCGACACTATACGTGGTAGGGGTCGTGGCTGCAAGGCGATATAGGCGGGGGCGACCCGTCGACATGCGCGGCGCGCGCATGCTCAGGGTGAGGGGCCTTTATCGTCGCGCCAGCCGATCGAGCGGCCCTTGAAAATGATGTAAGCTGCGGCACTTCCGCGAGATATCGGCGGCGATCATCGCGCGCTCGACGGCAGCGGTGGAGGGCCGCTTGTGCCAGGAGGCGAACGCCCGCGCCAGCCTACGCCGGCGATCAGACAAAAAGTTACCGAGACAACCACGCCGCACAATGCACCGGCTAGCCCATAAAACAAGTCGCTTCCGACAGTTGCACCAAACAAGTAACCACCGATCGCCCCCATGCAGCGCCCAGGTTCATGTACAATTTCATCGTTTCGCGGCGGCGCCAGCGCACCGCCAAGACAATGGGCAGAGCCAGACCAAAGCTGAAG
>Ga0209647_1000381_pt1 | contig 41710 bp, 35 predicted proteins | sample GraSoi_2013_60cm_FD_185827 | JGI IMG/M metagenome (GOLD analysis project Ga0209647, IMG submission 185827) | Grasslands soil microbial communities from the Angelo Coastal Reserve, California, USA - Sample 9_17_2013_60cm (SPAdes) (version 2) | ecosystem: Environmental > Terrestrial > Soil >...
CAATTATATGTAGGTAAGGCCTTGAACTGCGGTCATCTTCCGCTTGTGTCTCGCTTTCCATGCTTAAATATCCTCGGCGCTTTACTGAACAAGGTGCTTGTAACCTGTGGGTATATAGATACTAGCATAAGATAGGAGATGTGGTTGTAAATATGGTTAGCTACCTCTTCTATATACCGTATCGCCCCCTTAACATCAAGTGTAGATGTTCACCTGTCTATAGTCAAGCAAAGAAGCCAATGGTACCACTTTCCTGGTTCATACCAAAAGAAGAGAAGGGTCAGGTTGCCCATCTATGATGGCCTGACCCTTCTCTTCTTTGAAACAATTTAGTTTAGAGACAATTTAGACCAAGCCACTCTCGGCAGCGACACGGTCCAGTTCTCTCTTCAGTCGGTTGCGGTCTGCGCCAACGACACGTCCAACCTCAGCGCCACCCTTAAAGATGATGAAGGTCGGAATGCCCTGAATACCCAGGCGCGATGGTGTGCGTGGATTGGCATCGGTATCAACCTTCGCGAAGCGCACCTTGCCCTGATATTCATCGCTCAGTTTTTCATAATAGGGAGCGATAGCCTGGCAAGGGCCACACCAGTCAGCCCAGAAGTCTACTACTACTGGCGCATCCGATTTAAGTACCTTTGACTCAAAATCCTGGTCGCCTACATAGGTAAGATTAGCATGGTTTCCCATCAATTTCACACACTCTCTTTCAAGATAGTTTAGATCTTTCGCAAGGTTACACTTGCATTACTGTCCATTTGATTACAATAACATACTTGTGTCCTTACTTATTCCCTAATTGTGCGATCGCTTTCTCTATTATACAATTAAACCGGCTAACTTTTCAGCTCATCCAGTGAAAAGGAGGTAGGGGATCTTGTTCCCCTACCTCCTTTTCACTGGATGAGCTTTATCCAACCGCCGCGTAAAACCCTTGGCTTCAGCCATGAGGATATGAGCGGCGCTCCTTTCGGGGCGTGATTGGTGGGGATAAACCCACTTCCCATGCCCATGTACTTGACATTAACGGTAATCTGTAGTACACTTGTACTAGTTCATTTGCACACTGACAACCCAATAGTGTTTCTAGGTTCCAAGGTAAGCTCCCTTGGGTAAAAGCACTAGCGTACCAACTGTTTTGTGTGCCAGCCGATACACTGAGTCTAGAGCCCACAAGCCGCTCGGTGTGGTTGCAACGAACACCGGGCTCGGACGGAGCCTTCAGGAGCCATCCTGAGAAGCCCTATGCCTTCAGGCATGGGGAGTCGTCACCTTCATTTTACCTATTACTTCGATTGCCGCCCTGTAAAATCGACAGGATACGTAGGATGAAGAGGAAAAGGTTCAGGAGCGTGATAAACAGAGAGACTGTTAACCCAATGGCATTTGGCATTGTATCGGCCATAGACTTGGCTCGTTGTATGTAGAAGAGCACATAGCCGGAAAAGATCGCCACGCCAAAGAACGAAACGATCAGTTGGAAGAACGTGGTATGGAAAATGCCACCCAGGAAGAGACCCAGTATACTGGTTATTAGCAACAGGATCACTCCAAAGAACAGGTAATCCGCCATGCGCGAAAAATCGCGTTTGGTTGTCCAGGCATAGGCTGAAAGGGCCATCGCAGTGACAGTTGTAATTAAGAACGCCTCACCCAGGATATTGCTATTGGTTTGCAGGTAATAGCTAATAATTGGCGAGATCGACATCCCCTCTAAAAAGGTGAACAGATAGAGCAGGAACAGGTTGAGCCCAGGTTTCTGAATGGCGAAATTCAGAATGAACAGAACGGCCAACCCCCCCAGAGCTACTATCCAGTATGCGCCCACGCTAGTGATAAAGAACGGGCCAACAAACGTGCCCACGCTGGCAAAGAGAAATGAAAAGGCCAGCAGTCCCATGACCTTACTGAGCAGACCACCAGTCTGGGTGCCTTCAGAGCCGTAGGGCAGGGTTTGATATTGATAGCCTGAGGAGCCGAAAGCCCCACCTCTTTGGCCAAATGGGCGATTGTTATTGGGCATATTATACATATGGAAAACCTCAATTAGCAGACATCACGTCTAACAAACATTGTTCTTCATTCCCATGAAGAGAATCTAGTCCTGCTGAATATACGAAGCATATAGTTTAGAGGTTGCGTGGCAAAAGTTACTTTTTATGGCGCTTTGGCCGAGGCTGGACAGGGGGCTCATCAGCCTCCTGTACGACCAGAGGCGGCTCGCCGATATTGGTAATAGCACAGCGCGGATGATTCCTATCGGTGTGCCAATAGAATGAACTCCCGGCTGGTCTGGTCATTAAACCTCCACATACTGGGCAACGACGGGTTGGGAGTTCATCTTGACCCTCTGACATAGTTGTTACTCCTCTGGATTAGATACGAGCCGCATTCCGAGTGAGAAGGTATACTGTACACAAGCCTGGAGTCTGTTTTAGAGCACACTCCATACACCACAGATCTCGCAGAAAGCAATGCCCACCTCGCCGAAGGTCTTACTGCGTGTACTCCAGCGGTCGTAGGCGATAGCTAGCGAGCCACAATTCCAGCAGCGTGCTCGGCCGCCAGCTTTGCTTTCGTTGGCTAGTTGCGTGAGTAAGGTGCTGCGTGCCTCCTCCGAGCCAGTGTAGCCTGGATTATAGGCCAGGTGAAGTAAATTGCCCAGGGGTAGCGATATTTCATGTGTTGGCGCCTGCAAGGGTGTCGCCGCCTGGGATGCAGCAGGTGCTGGTTGTTGCTGTGCCTGTGGAGGCTGTGGCGGACGTCGGAAGAGTTCACCCCGTGAGGTGCGCCTGCCACTCTCAATCGTAGGTGCATAGCCCTGTTGCTCTGCACCATTGGTTGGCATCGGTGGAACGACAGGGGGAAGAGCTGGTGGAGGCGTCACTACGGGACCAGCCTCTGGGGCCGCCTGGTTTACAACCTCTGCCTCAGCTGACTCGGTAGTAGGCTGTTCAGCTGAAGTTGCTTCTGTGCTCTGCTCGGCTTGCTGTTCCACGGCATGATTATCGTTATTATTATTTTCCGGTTGCTCGGGTGGATTTGCGCGTCTACGTCGTGTTATTGGCATAGGAGATTGCTCCCTTAGAAGTAGTGTGTGTTTTACTGAGTTCGCATGCAGAGCATTATACCACAGCGGCATGAGAAAGTCTAAAGACGAGATGCAGGTAATTCTGTAGCAGCGAAACTGGCAGCCATTGGTGGCTGCCAGTTTCGCTGCTACAGAATTACTTATATAACGCTAGAGGATTAGCCTTTGAAGAAATCGGCGTTAATTTTGATAAAATGTTTCCATTCTTCGGGGGTGGCAGATTCCTCAAAAATAGCAGTAACGGGACATGCGGGTTCGCACGCGCCACAGTCAATACACTCATCAGGATTGATGTATAGCTGCTCAGCCTCTTCAAACCCTTCCTCGTTTTGTGATGGATGAATGCAGTCAACGGGGCAAACATCTACACATGAGGCATCTTTAACGCCGATACACGGCTGAGTAATTACATAGGTCATGGTTTACGTATCCTCCTCTTGGCACGCCTTTATAGAAATGCTCGGCGGCAAAGTTTATTTGTTCGGCCACATTCAGTATAGAGTGTTGGGCAGGTGATGTCAATTCCTTGACAAAGGTTGGGTCTGTTCGTTATAGTGGTGATAGTTAGAGTGTAATGTATTTCCTCGCTTAATGTTAAGAAGGGGGCCGATATGCCAGAGTATAGATATCCACTTGCGCTGTTCTGTTCGGGCATCGCATGCGGTAGGCATATGGCGGCTACTTTGATTGCTACACAATGTCTTTTCTCCCAACTCGCCAATCCTTGACCTACCTGTCGTAGTTTATCCATTATCAGCGAGATTAGCCTGGATCTAGTCTACTTTGCTGACCTGGTAGGCGTCTGCGCTTTTCTCCATACGCTGTATTGTTGCTATGGACACGCGATGGGTATTTTCCTGCCCTTTTCAGTAGAGAAAACTACCATGGATTTTGCCCCTATACATTTGAATAAGATTATAATCTGCGTACCTATTTGTACGTACCGAAACGAGGAAGATCAAGCATGTTGACGCAAATAGCAGATCCACTCTATCAACGCGAACTCGGTGATGGCCTGATCCTACGCTGGTCTACACCGGCAGACACGGAGAACATAGCCTATCTGACCAGTTCTGTCTTTCGTAATGCTCCTGATGCGCCAGTTAACACCTTTCTAGCGAATATGCTGTACGAGATGTTGGCCGGGCGGCATCCCGTTATGGGACCAGGCGATGTAGCCGTTGTTGAGGATAGAAGGAGAAAGGAGCATCCCCTGGTCGCCAGTACCTGTCTATGGCGCCAGACGTGGGAATACGCGGGTATTCCCTTTGAAATAGGTCGCCCCGAAATTGTCGCTACTGATCCTGACTATCGTAACCGTGGCCTGGTCCGGGCAATTTTTGGGTTGATACACGCTCGCAGTGAGGCGGAGGGACACCTTGCTCAGGGTATTACCGGTATCCCCTACTTCTACCGCCAATTTGGCTATGAGTATGCCCTGGATCTTGATGTGAGCCGGATAACCCATTGCGCGCTTATACCCCCTGCCAAGGAGGGCGTGCCTGAAGCCTGCTCCTTACGTGATGCTTCGTTGCAGGACTTGCCTTTGATAACCTCACTATATGAGCGTCAGCGGGCTGATTATCCTGTCTCAACACGTATAGATGAGCAGTGGTGGCGCTACCAGATACAGACATGGAATACTGTGGAGGCGGACGCACACTGGCACATCTTCATTATTCTCGCTGCCGATGGAGCGCCTGTGGGTTATTTAACCTTGCCAACTATACGTTGGCGACAGAGTATTCCTGTCTTTGACCTTGCTGTGTGTGCTGGGGTTAACTTACAGGCCATTATGCCAGCACTCTTGCGGACAATCCAGGTACAGGGAGCGAACTTACTCACGCCTCCCAAGGCTGAGCCCATCAGTAAGATCACTTTCTCACTTGGACAAAAGCATCCAGCCTATGCTGTTCTGGGTAGAGAACTGGCTTTTGAAAGAGATGTTCCCTATGCCTGGTATGTGCGTATACCACAACTGCTAAAATTCTTGCGCCATATTGCCCCCGCGCTTGAGCAAAGGTTGGAGCATTCAGCGCTGAGTGGTTATAGCGGAGAACTCGTCTTAAGCTTTTATCGTGACGGGCTACGCCTGGTTTTCGACAAGGGCCATCTGAGCTTGGCCGAGGATTGGCGGCCTCCAACCTGGAACTCGAACGAGCATGCTGGTTTTCCGCCATTAGTCTTCCTGCAACTGCTCTTTGGTCGTCGCAGCTTGCATGACTTACGTTATGCTTTCCCCGACGTGACTGTTAATAACGAGGCAGAATTATTGCTCGAAACCCTTTTCCCGGCCAGCCCTGCCTGGGTCATACCTTTGGGTTAAATTGAACAAAGGATGAACAGAGACCAGGGCCAGCTATCCGGAAAATTGGATAGCTGGCCCTGGTCTCTGTTTCACCACGTTCAATTTCTATGCAGTGCAGTGATGTAGAGATGCGAGAACATGACCTCGGTACCCTGCTCTTCGACAGAGAAACCAACTTCACCTGTGGCTAAGGCTGCATTCGTCCTATCGGTGATAGGAGCGTGGATACGTGTGCCGTTAATCCAGAAAATAAATGTGTTGTTACTGGCCTGAACAATGATCGTGTTGCTTTTTCCTGGCTTGCTGAACAGCGAAGGGGCCGACCCACCAGCAAGTATATACCAATGACCATCTCCATCGTAACGCGAGAACTGGTACTGGCCACCACCCCATGCGACAACTTCAAAAAGATAGTAGCGGGACTGGTCAGCGCTCCCGCGCAAGGCCACGCCATAATAGTCGGCTCCATCCTGTGTGCCCTGAAGTTCAGAGGTTATTACTGTCAGGCGGAAGTTAGTGTATTGGTGATTAGCATAGAAGGCCAGGGCAACGTTATGTGCGAGCTTGTTTTGAATATGGTACTGGTTGTCCGCAAAGAAAAATGTACCGCCAGTCGGCCAATCGCCATTATTTTTCAGGTTATCGTCGCCAACATTAGGTGGCACTGTAAGCCCGGTAACATTTGGTGCTCCCCTGACGATGTGTGTGACGATCAATTCGCCCACAAGCGCTGCTCCTACCGTAACTGTGAGCAGCAGCACCATTGTTACGAGAATACGCGGGAGACTAAACCAGTGAGAGATCGATTTGACTCGCACGAAGGGTTTGGCGGCCAACAAGACTCGTTGCGCGTTGCTACTCAGATCTTTCGTGTGCTTATCCTGGAGCGACGGCGGTTTCCCATTGGGATCAATTGCATAGACCGTACCGACGTCCTGGAGGGCCTGGGTAAAGGCAGCGTTGAACTCGCCAGCAGTTTGATAACGATCATCGGGTCGCTTCGCCAGGGCTTTCTGAATTACGCTATCGGTATAGGGCGAGATATCAGCACGTAGAAGGCTAAGTGCAGGTGGCGGCTCATGTACCTGGAGCAGAGCGACGGCAATCGTCGAGTCAGCCTTGAAAGGCAGTGTGCCCGTCAGGAGATAGAAGAGTGTAATGCCCAGGGAGTAGATATCCGAGCGACCATCTAGCGGCTGTCCTAATGCCTGCTCGGGAGAGATGTAATCGGGCGTACCCATGAGCAGCTCTGGCGATTTTGGCAATGGTTGTCCCGTGATCGCAACAGTCTCTTGCTGCATCATATAGGCGATACCGAAGTCGGTCAGGACGGAGCTACCGTCGCTATCCAGGAGGATATTGGCTGGCTTGACGTCACAATGTACATATCCATGGGTCTGGTGAGCATAATCCAGGGCTCCGGCAATTTGTTCGAGGTACCATTGAGCCTGGCTTAAAGAGAGACAACCACGAGTAGCAACGTAATCGCGTAAAGTGCCCCCTGGCATGTAGGGCATGATAATATATGGTAAGCCATCCTGTTCTCCATAGGAATAGATAGGCAGGATATTTGGATGATCTAAGCGGCTGGCGGCTTCTGCTTCAAGCAGAAAACGCTTATAAAACTCTTTTTGCATCTGTACATTCATATACGAATGTGGCAAAAAGACCTTGATGGCGACCTTCCGCTCTGGTGCGCTTTGTTGAGCTAAAAAGACAGTACTTGAGCCCCCCTGTCCCAGGAGTTTCTCAATAACGCACGAGCCTATTACTTTACCAATAAGGAACTGTCCCCTGGCTGTTGTCATGCGAGAGCTCCTTCTCTAGCCCCCCCCCATGAGAGCAAACAAAGCGGCTGCTGGGATCTATAACCGCGTAGTAATACCAAGAAGAATCTACTATGATTTTAACAACATTAGTTACCCATCGTCAATCCTCGCTGCTGACATCCCCTCATAACTCGCCACCTTCTGTGGGTCCTTCATCATAGATGTTTCCCGCAGCACGAAATATCTATAAATTCCTGCGAGGCGCCTTTGGCGCCAAGGGGTCAAGCAAAGAGGAGACGTGAAGCGTTTAAATTGAGGATAGGGGTTGCCGAAGGCCACATGATCTCGCCCGTGAAGGCCAGGAAACATACTGCGTGTTGCGCCTGATATAGTGATAATTACCTCGCTCTGCTAAGAATATGTCTCTTATCCACATAATACGCGCTGAGAATAACGCGAGTAACAATTTCACTGGCACGTAGGGGGAGATAGCCCCTTTGGCTGTATGCTTTTCAGTTCAGACTATATGGTTTGGCTGTTTGCAATGACCATGTAATGATGTACAGTATGGGCAAATACAATAGATACTAGGAGGCTATTTCTAACTATGGTAGAGACTACCACAGGGCTTTATCGCTCGATACATGCGCAGCCACAGGCCGTACGAGAGCTACTGGCGGATTGGCAGGGACCGGCGCAGGCGGCTGAGAAATTGGCACATGTGCAGCGGATATTTATTGCCGGGATTGGCACGAGCTTTCATGCTGCTACTGTGGGCGAATACTTGCTGCGCCTGGCGGGAGCCGATGCCTGGAGCGTACGCTCATTCGAGTTTGTGCATTACCCACGGCCATTGCGAGCGAGCGATGGGGTAATCATTGTCAGCCATCGTGGCAGTAAGCTACATGGCAATCTGGCAGTACAACATGCCTTAGAGGCGAAAGTAGCAACTATTGGTATTACAGGTAAGAACTCGAAGATGCAAGGGCCAGATGTTGTGATTGAAACGGTGGAACAGGATCCCTCGTCAACCCACTCAATCAGTTATGTGGGTGCATTAACGCGTCTGGCACAGATTGCCGTTCGCCTGGCTGTTCTACTTGGACGCCCCGAACCTGCTCAACGCCTGGAGCAAGGCCTGGCACAGCTACCGGGACTGATGGAGAATATCCTCGCACGTGAAGACGAAATACGCACCATTGCTCAGGAGGCCGTAGCCCATCAGCGGCGCATATACTTTGTAGGCGCGGGCCCCAATGCTGTTACCGCCCCTGAAGGCGCTCTTAAAGCCAAGGAGGCTGCCTATGTGACCACCGAAGGCTTTGAGTTGGAGCAGGCCATTCATGGGCCACAGGTGGCTTTTGAGCGGGAAGATTTAATCATTCCTATCTCAGTCAAAGGACATGCTCAGGATCGCCTGGCCGATTTTCTGCTGGCATTGAGTGAAATAGCTGCTCATGTCTGGCTGATTGGTGAAGCGCCTTCTATCGAGACGGCTGCTTTATTTGAACGGAGTGGTTGGTCACGTTTTGCGCTTGCAGACGGAATCGAACTGCCAGAGGAACTGACACCTCTCCTGGCGGCTCTGCCTGTTCAACTGCTCGCTGATTTTCTCGCGTCGGCGCGCGGCACCAATGCTGACAGTTTTCGTACCGATCATGAAGCATATAAGCAAGCCGGTACAAGGTTCCGCATCTAGTAAAAAATAAGCCGCTTTCAAGGCGTATTTACACACCGCTACCATCATGGGTAGGGAGGCGTAAGTACGCCTTGAAAGCCCTTCTGCTTCGACAGGATGATGGTAATGGATAGTCTCCCTCAGAAAGTCGATGCATCCAAAATGGTATACTTATATTAGCTACTGCATCTGAGAAGTGCGTTGTGGACTTACCCTTGACCTCTGTTAACATGAGCATAATAAGGAGCACTGCATGGCCAACAGTTTCGGTATTCCCCAGCTTGTCGAATACCTCACTCAAATGGGATTGCGCCTCGCGAGTATAGATCACGAGCAGGAAATTATCGAACTAGCTTTTCACGGTAATCATGGGCAGTGGCGCATGATTGTTGGTATGCAACAGCATGGGGAGGTACGCAAACTAATGTTGATCGCTCCTCATATCGGTGTGATCACCAAAAAGAAACGCTTGCAATGTTTCGAAGCGCTGATGGCCGTCAATTACCGCATTGCGATGGGTAAGTTTGGCGTAGATTTAGATGATGGCGAAGTGCGCCTGGAAGAGGCAATACCGCTGGCAAATGACTCCATCACTTTTGAGCAATTCCAACTCGCTATTGGCGCAATAATGCAGACCGTCTCCATGTATCATAGTTTACTGCCACGTATAGTTTACGGTAATCTCTCTGTTCAGGATGCTCTAGATGCCTGTGAGCAGGAGTTCCTGCACGATATCGATGAAGCAGCGCTAGATGATACTTCTTCCGAAGAAATCCTCGAGTTTGAGGAAGAAGATGCTGAATCTGAAACGGCTCCCGAACTTAATGTGAATGACGTTCTGGCTGAGATTACGCGCATGTTTGAAGAACGCAAAGAATAACCTGAGCAGCCTTTAAATATTAATGCGGTTTTTTGGTTCCAGAATAATGGCCATTTTGGCGTGAGCGTTGGTGTATATCCTGGCTAGCTTTATCATCAAGGACATTGCGATCTTCATCTACTACTGGCAGTGATTCATCGTGCATTGCATTGGTGGATGTGGTATCAAAATCGATCCAGGACCCCAGTCTTCTGACCCCCGATTGTTTGCTCTTGCGTTGAAATCTCCATCGCATCTCTAATACAGCCCAAATAAGAATTAGAGCCACGACGACGAAGACGATATACCTTATAACTGTCAGATCCATGCTCTCAACGTCCTTTGTATACAGGCATACAGGCACCACGTTTTCCCATTGTAGCGTCTAAGCAAGGAATGCGTCAAGTGACAACTCCCCAAGCCTGGAAGGTAGGGACCCTCATAGCGCTTATTGGTAGTGCCAGGTATTCTTCCCGCCACAGCGGTCGGGGGAGGGAGAGAGAAGAGGAAACACCCGACCGCCTAAAAGAGGATAGATAGGAGAGAGTTTGGGGTAAGGGAGAGCATATTTAGTTTTAAACATTTGTTCTATAAAAACATAATACCATGGGGTGCAAGGAATGTCAAGTGGTTTTTGGAACAAATTTTCTAATATCTGCGTGGTACAATGTGCCACAAGCACAGGTACGAGGGCCGTTTGCAAAAGACAGCATTACGCGCGAAGACTGCAATATGTGATGCAGCAGCGGTGATAAGTTAAAAAAGCAGATCTGGATAATGAAAGAAAGTGAAATTTCGAGTATGGCAGATGTTCAACCATTGCGAGGTATACGATATGCGAGCGAGATAGTTGGTGACGTGGCGCAGGTAGTTACTCCACCCTATGATGTGATTTCTGAGGCCGCCCAGACCCGCTATTATGCGCAGAATCCCTACAATATCATTCGACTTGAACTGGGGCAGGAGCAGCCGACAGATACGACACTCAATAATCGCTATACGCGTGCTGCTGCTACCTTTGCTGAGTGGCGCTACCAGGGTGTTCTGCGGCAGGAGCACACTGCTTGTTTTTACCTGTACCAGCAGATATTTTGTAATCAAGGACAAACATCTACGCGCACAAGTCTGTTGGCTCGTGTACGCCTGGAACCATGGGATGCAAAGGTAGTTCTTCCCCATGAACATACGTTAAGTAAGCCGAAAGATGATCGCCTGAAATTGTTGAGTGCTTGTGCCGCCAATTTTAGTCCCATCATGAGCATGTATGATGATCCCCAGGGTCGTATTCGTCGCTTGCTTGCAGGGTATGCCGCTCACGCAGAGGTGCGGATTACTGACGAGGCGAATGAAGAACATCGTCTTCACCCTATCACGGATATTGAGCAGATAGAACGTATCCAGGATTTCTTCTCTGAGCGTCGTCTTTATATTGCCGATGGTCATCATCGTTATGAAACGGCATTAAACTATCGTGAGCAGATACGCGAGCAACGGCGCGAACTGCACGTAGATGACGCGGTAAATTTTGTACTCATGGCACTGACCGATCTTGATGATCCGGGTCTGCTGGTATTGCCAACTCATCGCCTTCTTTTTGGACTGCGCCCTGATGTGTTACATACACTATCAAGCCAAAAGCTGGCCCAATATTTTACACTTCGTGAGCTAGGTACCCAGATCACTAGCGATGAATTGTTGCAGCAATTGGCCCAGGCAGGGGCGGAACAGTCGTCGTGTGTGTTGTGCTCTCCTGAGCAGAACTGGCTACTTAGCTTGAATGAGCAGGGACGCCAGCGCATGGCACAGAGTGGACATGCACCTGCCTGGAACGAACTGGACGTGGCAATGGCTCATACGCTGGTGCTGGAGGCGCTGCTAGGTATTAGTCCTGAAGATGCCACGGCAGGAACGCACCTTCGTTATACACGAGATGCACAGCAGGCTCTCCAGGCAGTACAAACACGAGATGCACAGCTCGCGCTGCTCCTTAATGCGACACGGGTCAGGCAGATATGTGATGTTGCCGAGGCAGATGAGCGTATGCCTCAAAAGTCTACGTACTTTTATCCTAAATTGATTACTGGCATGGTTATCAATCCTTTGTGGTGAGGTATTGCGGATCAATATTCCGCAGTACCCTCCATCTTTACTCTTTACCTGGGAAAAGATCGATCGGTATTGAACCGAGTCTAGCAGCTTCTAGCGCTTCAGCTAGTGCTCGTAACGGTCCCTGTTCGATGGTGATACGGATCATAGCTCGTATGAATGGCTGCTCCTCTGCTGATAGTGAGGAGTTGGGATGGAGGGCTGCCGCGGTCGCCTGTACCAATTGAACGTCCTTGCTGCGCCGGGCAAATTGAAAAAGCGCTGCCTGGCGTAGCAAGCGCGCCTCATATACTGAGCGCCATGTGTCATCAATTACCTCGTGAATCGCTTCGGTGATCAGCGTCTCCAGGTTCTCCTGGGTCGATTGGTTCTTCTGACTAACCTTGCGGCTTCGATTGCGTGAACCTGGACTCCCCGTGTTAAAAAAGTCTCGTTTGGACCAGTAGCGGTCGATATACGACTGAATGCGCCCTGGCGGCTCAAACATCCAGGACATGAATTCCTGCATATGATACAATTCATCGCCACGTAGCGCTAGTTTGAGCAGCTCGGGTGTAAGCTCTACAGGCTCCATCCGGGTAGATATAAGTGCTTTCTTCGTTGGCGTTTCATCACCCTCGATAAACGGTCGCCAGATCGTATAAGCTAGAGGCACCTTGCGTCGTGAGCGTTTCGTGATGGCATAAGCCTCGGCGATCAAAGCGCGCCCATATTCCAAGGGAACCTGAAAGCTGCCAAAGCCCTTGACGTGCATCTCGCTTACCAACTCGGTCCAATGGTTGATATCCATATCATCCGTACCATAGCAATCTTTGATGCCCCATTGATCCTGGTAGAGAACGTTGATGCCTTTAAGCATGTTATCGGGTCGCTGCCAGGCTAACATAATCATCTGTGAACCAACGCCATCGATAAAACTCACTCGAGCCTCATAAAATTTCAACTGGTGCTTTGACTGGCTCTCCTGGCCCAGCATTTTTTCTGCACCAGGGGCTGAATGCATCATCAACCTACCCAGTACAGCTCGTGCATGCTCTTTTGTCTGGCGATTGGAGGTGTGCGCAACCATATAGTTTAAGGCCGGAATGGTTTGTTGGGTGGCAATAGGCCCTAATTGCTCTATGGCGTCGATTGCCGCGAGAATAACTTTACCTGATTGATTTTCTAATAAAGGGATAAGCAGTTGAGCGGCACGGGGGTCATGGCTGCTGCCCAGCCAATTGATAAAACCAAGACGCCTTTCGAGAGGCATTGAGAGGACATCTTCCAGTACCGATTCCACGCCTAATTCGCTTTGCCCTACCAGTTCAAGCAAGCGTACCTGCATTTGTTGCATCGCAGCTTCCGGGTCGTTGAGGTACTCAATGAGGCCGTCATCGGCCATCTCTGAGTCCAACTCTTTCAGCACGGGGGCGATTGTGAGTTTGGCCATATCGCTCACAGTGGGATCAGCGACCAGATCTTCCAGTTCTTCCCGGTCAAAGCCGGTTGCCAGTTCTGATAGAATTAGGACTGCGGCTGCGTGGGCGGTCGCATCTCGGGTGCGCAGCAGGTGTAGAACTTTGCTACGTGCTCCCTCGGTCCATTCCTCATCCAGGCGTTCAAAATAATGAGATAGGGTATCGGGATCAATATTGTCGCGACGACTGATGGCAAGCAGGATGCTATCGACGCTATCGTGTGGAGGTCTATTGCGTCCTCGTGGCATGCCAATTCTCCTTGCTACAAAAAAGTGTTATAATGCGCCACCCCTCAGGACGCCTAATGGAACGCATTGTACCACGTTGTAGCAACTGCGTCGAGTGAGAAAGATTATGAGTCATCCCTAATTTTTCTGGGTTCCCGCTTGTAGCAAGGAGCAAGAAAAGAGGGGCTAGGCAAAACGGATCTGCTCGTTTAGACTGTTGAGTATCAAAACGATCAACACCTAAAAGAGGAGATCCGTTGTCATTATGCCAGAACTGTCTGAAACCTTCAAACGCCTGGAGCGCGATCCGCAAGGGGGATCGCAATACCTCATCGAACGGCTGGAAACCTTTTTGATGCCCTTCTTGCTTGTGCTCGATGAGGTGCTGGATAAGCGGCTGGTGCGCACCTTGCTGCAATGCCTGGTGGCGATCATTCGCCTGCGCAATAACCCGCAAGCCCTCTGGCTCAGCGAATTGGGGTCGTATCTGGACGGGTATGACGGATACTCCTCCAGTGCGGCGGCAGGCACCAAGCGGGTTGGGAAGCTGTTGCGGTCGGTGAAATGGACGGTGGGACTCATTGACCGCTCTCTGCTCTCGAAAGCGGATGAAGAGGTGAAGAAGCTCAAAGAGCAAGGGAAACGGATTCTGTGTCTGTGGGATGGCAGTGTGGTGGAAAAAGCGGAAAGTGAAAAACTGGAAGGATTGTGTCCCGTCCTCTCCAGCAAAGCGAAGCGCCGTCAGCGCAGCAAACGCGGTCTCGTCTTCAACTGGCCCGCTCCTCGTCCGATCCGGGTGATGGGGATGCAATGGAGCGCCGGGCTGATTGCTGGGATGCAAGGGCTTCCTCACCTGGCTGTGACGCGCTGGTGGACGACCAAAGGGGTGTTTGCGACCAAACTGCGAGACACCGAAGAAGAGCTGTTGCGCATCTGTGTGAGGAAATGGGGTCGGCTGCTGGTCCATGTCTTTGATCGCGGCTATGCCTCGGCATACTGGCTCCAGATCCTGGAGAAGTATCGGGCGCGTTTTGTCATCCGCTGGATCAAAACGCATCTGTTTCTGACGGCTGCGGGAGAAGAAAAGAAGCTGTGGCAAATTGGCCTGGGAAAAAAGTATCTGGCGCACAAAGAGATCCGAGATCCCCTGACCGGAGAGAAGATGCCCTGCGATCTGTGGTGGACCGCCGTGCGCCATCCCAGTTCTGGGGAACACCTGTATCTGGTGAAAGCACGGGTGAAGCAAGGCGTGATGTATCTGATTACCAATGATCGAGTGCAAACAGAAGCCCAGGCATGGGAGGTGTTCTTTACTTATCGCAGGCGCTGGCAGATTGAATTGAGTTTTCGCTACGCTAAATGCGAACTGGCCCTGGAATGTCCCCGCTTGTGGTCGTTGGAGGCCCGCCTCAAGCTGCTTGGCATGGTCATGCTGGTCTATGCCTTTCTGCTTTCCTTACTCGATCCCGCCCATCAGGAACTCATTAAAGCCCTCTTGCGCTTCAAATGCCACCGAACCGGCAAGCGGTGCCAAGAGGTTCAGGCACCGCTTTACCGACTCCGTTGGGCGCTCAGTCGGCTCTGGGATGATTACCGTCCCCGCCTCACCTGTTTTCTTCCTCCTTCAGATGATCCTCTCACCGTTTACTCACTCATCAGAGACGTGGAAAGGATTTCTCAAAATTGGGGATGACTCATAATAAAATGATCAAAGGAGGTTATGTGGTTATAACACGCCCAAGCTTGTTGGCGAACTCCTCGTCAAACCAGATACGATTCTGGCTATCGACCATCAGTCCATCGTGGGGATGACTTCCTGAAGTGGGTGTAGGATACATGGAGAAAGAGCCCGTACCACTAACCGGAAAACTGCCAAAGCTACTTTGCAGTGAATCATCGAACCAGATTTGCCCGTTGGTGTCGACGCCAATGCCAGATGTGTGCTCAGAACAGCTTGAGCAGATTTGTGGGTAGGCGTATTCATGTACACCGTTATTTGTACCTGGTGTCGCCTGTGAGGTGTTTAATTCTCCAATCATACCTACATAACCTTCTGTCCACCAGATATTGCCGTTTTTGTCAACAGCAATCAAATGGGGCGTAAGATTATTGTCAAAGCTATTGCGAATTTTATACTCTAACAGCTTACCCTGATTCGTATATTCAGCGATCATTGCCACCGAAGAGTTGTTCTCTGTGAACCACACGTTGTTTGCTATATCAACGGTAATGCCATACGGCTGGCTATTTTGTGCAGGCGTTGCTATCTCTAAAAAAGTATGATTTTTAGGATTGAAGCGGCCTATCTTGTTTGTATAATGCTCTGTGAACCAGATGAAACCGTTAGAATCGATGGCAAGATCCCACGGGCCTGAGCCAGCAGTTGGTACGGTCCATTGTTGGAAGATATGACTTGCCAGATTATATGTGCCAATGGAATTATTCATGGGCATGGCAAACCAGGCAACGCCCTGCTTACCAAAAGCGAGAAATAACGGCTGGGCATATCCACTCGGCAGGGGATGGCTGGCAACCCATTTAGAAGTTAAAGGATTAAAGACATCAAATCGCCCCGGTGCTGTACCTGGGCTGCACGTTGGAGAGGGGTCACAACCGGGTAACGCTGCCCAGATCTTGCCATTCCTGTCTACGGCCGTTCCCCAGGGATTTGTGCCAGATGGGATGCGATACTCAGTGGTGGTCGTGCTTAGCGGCTGTGTTTGTGCAGCCAGGCTATGCCTGATAGCTGAAAAAGCAAAGAAGCTACTGGCAAGCAACACTGCCAGTACTAAAAAACTACGTAAAGCAATTGTACGATGCATCTTCCACAAACTTTCTTTTTGCAATATATGCTTTAAGCACCTGTATATCCTGATGAAGTCTTCTAGATAATTTAACGTGACAAGTATCGAATGCATCAGTTTTTTGGCTTACCATAGCAAAAAGTACCACATCTCACAAAAGTAAGATGTGCTTAATGTTACCAGAGCATATCCGCCCACGAAAAACCAGCTCCAGTTGTCTAGCAGAGTATTGAAATACAGTGAAGTATTGCCAATGTTCGTTGCTATGTCTTGGGATTCCCTACGTTAGCCGCTGAACTTCCTGTAGGTGAGGGAGTGCTACCCGCTGTGGGTGTCGTGCCAGGGGTGCTCGTCGGCGTACTTCCAGGCGTTGCTGGTACAGTGGGTGTTATTGACGGTTGAGTTGGAGTAGGCTTAGGGGGCGGGGTCGAAACCGGCGAAGGCTTTGGCGGTATGGGTGTCGAATTGATCGGTGTGGGAAGGGCACCTGGGCTGCTGTTTTGGGTGGCTGTTGCGCCTGGCTGCTGAGAGATCGCCGTCGGAGTGGCGTTTTTGCCAAAGGGGTCCGCTGCAAGGATAATAGGAAACTGAATGGTATGCTTTGTTAGCATATCTCGTACGACAAGCATATGTTGTCCGGCTGTCCAGCTAGAAATATACAAGATGGCGATAAAAGTACCATATCCGTCGACCTGGAGTATATTTGACTGCCTGTTCTGGGTCAGGACAGGCAAATTTCTTTCATTGGTAAAAATTACCTTGCCGTGGGCACTGAAGCCCTGACCGCGTACATGTAATGCTTGTCCGATCACGAGTGGTTGCCTATCTAGCAACGTAAGTTTCAGTCCTCCATTGCTAACGCTTGTCAGGTTAGTGTCTATACTGGGAGTATTAATGCTGCCCGATGTACCTGGCTGTTGACCAGGTGTGATGAACTCCATACTGACAGCCATGGCAAACAACAACATAAACGTGACACTTATCAAAATAATGGTACCGACAAGCCATAAGAGAAATTCAATATGACCTGGCTGTAATAGCCACCAGCGCAGGTGGTCTAAAAGATGGAACTTGTTTGTGGCCTGGCGTTTATGCCTACGTTCGGCGATGCGCCGAGCATAAGTTGAGGCCATGGCTCCTCCAGCAGTCCAGGACTTAGGTTCAGCGCCCGTGCTGTTCAATGTTCCTCGATTGTGTTCGAGTATGTTCATCTCAGGCGTTCTAACGACCCGAGGGGCAACGGAGATGATGGTGTGGTTTTGGGCTTGCTGGGTATGGGCTCGGACCGTCGCATGGTGCAATTTGCCAGGTGGTGGCAGGGTATCAATCTCGTCAATATCCCTGCAAGCCAGTTGCAACGGTGGCGGCAATGTATTTATCTTGTCAATATCGCTGGGAAACCGTCCTGCTTGTGGAGGCAGCGTATCAATTTCGTCGATACTTGCCTGGTTTTTAAGATCCCCTGGTGGAGCATCTGTTGCTGGGCGTGTTGGTATATGGGCGATGAGAGAAAGTGAAGATAGACTACTCTCAATGGCGTAATCTGGCGTTACATACTCCCACATTGACGGTGGAGGAAGGGTAGGTATGCGCGTAAGGTCGTTGTTCTCCACAGTTGGTGTAGAGCTCGAGGAGTATTGAGGGCGTACTTTCATCATTTTTTGCTGTGGCGATTGCGCTGATGCCCTTGGTGGAACAGGTGTATTGGGGTTAGGTTGGGAATATTTTTTGTGTGTAACAAGTGCCGGAGTATGTTGAGGTTCGGCTTCGACAATATGTCCTTTCAGGTAGGTTTCAACAGTTGGGTCTATCCACACGGAAGCGTCTGTGCTCGTTGATGAGCGTACCTGTGCGCCTATAGACCGGCGCTGGATAAATTGTCCTGAGAAGCCACAGAAGGTACATACAACCATTATCTGTGCCTGTTTGTTGTGCGCCTGAGGTATATTTCTTGTAGAAAGTGGTGTGTTACAGAGAGGACATACACCTGCATGGTCGGCTTGGTTGAGCCTTGTGCCTGTTTGCATGCTATTATTCTTTCGTAACCTGGAATAGGGAATACGCAGTGAAGTATCGTTCTATGTATCGCATTTCTATTGCAAATAAACGCAATCTATAAGATTTTTCGAATAGGTTAGAGGATATAAAAATGTTACATGGCTCCAAAAGCATAAAAAAAGGCTGTTTGATCTGCATTACTTAATCTCTAGGGCTGCTCTGGCACATTGTGTATTTTTCCACAGCAGATTGAAATTTTTTCCAGATTCTACGCATGCCATAACATGGCATGTGCCTGTACATGAAGGATAGGACTATAATGATGAAATACATCTTTACAATTGGATATTGGCACACATCTTGCAGTAGATATGAAATAGGGGGTATACAACACGTCCAGAAAAAGTTCTCGGACGTTGTTAAGGGGTTAGAAGCATCCTGTGAATGTGCTTCTCGTAATTGCCTATTGTGGGCATCCCTGATATATGTCTCCGGTTACCTTGTTGTGGAGAGTGGATTGGAGTAGATTTGTATGGTAGCCATGGCACAAAGGGAGTTCAGCGATATTTTGCTTGTAGGCAAAAGAGGAAATCGCGAGCACATTGGCACAGTGCGCTCATTAAGGTACAAAGACCTTGATCATGCTGATATCGGCCATTTTAAAGAGGATGAAGATCTTTTTATCGAAGATGGAGAGGAGTTTGAAGAAGAAGACACGACCGATGACAATATGGTGGATAACGCTATTCGCCAGTATCTTGCCGAGATAGGGCGATTTCCGTTGTTGACAGCTGCGCAAGAGATGCAAATTGCTCAACTTGTAGCCGAGGGTAGCCTGGAGGCTCAACAACGTCTGGTTGAAGCCAACTTGCGCCTGGTAGTCAGTATTGCAAAGCGTTACAACAGCCAGGGAATTTATCTGCTAGATCTAGTACAGGAGGGCAATCTGGGCCTGATCCGCGCAGCCCAAAAATTTGATCCCGCGCGTGGCTTCCGTTTCAGTACCTATGCCACCTGGTGGATTCGCCAGGCAATCAGCCGGGCGGTTGCTGAACATACCCGCACTATTCATATCCCTGTGCACGTGGTTGAGATGATCTATAAGATCAAGCGTCTTACTCGTTCGATGTACCAGGAATTGGGCCGTGATCCTAATCCAGAGGAAATTGCGCAGGCCGCACATCTGACTAAGGAACGTGTTGTAGAGCTACAGAGTATGGCAGAGACGCCAGTTTCACTCGACGCTCCCTTAATCGATGAAGAGCAATACCACCTGGCAGATATCCTGGAGGATACAGGGGCTGCCGCCCCTGTTGATGTGGTGACACACCATGTCCTGCGCGATCAGATTTCCAGCGCTTTGCAGGCGTTAAATGCGCGCGAACGTCAGATTATCGAACTGCGCTATGGCCTGCATGATGGCTATTGTCACACTCTGGAAGAACTGAGTTTGTATTTTAAGTTGACGCGGGAACGCATTCGCCAGATCGAGGTCAAAGCGTTGCGTACTTTGCGCCAGCCAATTCAGGTTCATCTCTTACGGGATTTTGCGTAGGGTGTAAGATCGTTTGAGAGGGTGCTCTTTTCTTCATGGGGGGCATCCTCGCCCTCAATCGTTTTTAGATCAGAGGGTACCAGCATCCCAGTAAAGATGCCCTCGCGCTTCTTTTGTTCCCGCTCTTCGAGAACACTTAAGAATGCCTTGACCACTTGTGGATCAAACTGTCCGCCTGCACAACGCTCAATTTCGGCCTGGGCCTCCTCAATGGTGCGAGGTTCCTGATAGGTGCGGCGCGCGGTCATCGTCTCATACGCATCAATAACCGAGATAATGCGCGCACACAGAGGGATAGCTTCTCCTGCTAGCCTATTGGGATAGCCATCACCATCCCAGCGCTCATGATGAGCTGCTACGCTGATAGCCACTTGCTGGAAAATGCCACCCGTTTGTACAAGGATCTGGCGTCCAATCTCGGGATGCTGGTGCATGATCAGCCATTCATCATCTGAAAGTGGCCCGGGTTTGTGTAAAATGACATCTGGGATACCTATTTTGCCAATATCATGGAAGAGAGCTGTCAGATAGAGCAAGGGTAGTTCCTCCTCGGGCATCTGAAGCTTGCGTGCTGTGATCTTTGCTAATTTCATCATACGATGCGCATGATTGTAGATACCCGGGTCGTGAGCTGAGACTACTGCTATCAGGGCTTGCACTGTTTGCGCAGGAATGACGTATTCGCCAGGGACTTTTTCTTTGTCCTGTGTAGTTTCTTCTTTGCGCTTCTGAGTCTGCACCGACCATCTTTCCATGCATGTATCCATGGCAACATCAGCAATGCAGACACAGTTGCGTCCCGCGTGTTTGGCCTGGTACATGCCTCGGTCTGCATAATCGACCAGTTCTTCACGCGTCTGTCCATGGAGGCCATAGATGGCAATACCAATACTGGCCGCGACGGTTATGGAAATAATAATCTGCGAGTCTTCAATAAGCCATTTGCAAGGCTTATCGGCAATGGCCTGGCGCAAGCGTTCGGCTGTGTAGCGTGCTGCGATAACATCCGCGTCGGGGAGCACAATCGCAAACTCCTCGCCACCATAACGGCCCGCAAAATCTTCCTGGCGCAAAGAGGAGCGTAAACGTGCTCCAATCTCGTGCAATATAGCATCACCTGCACGATGTCCCCATGTGTCGTTAATAAGCTTGAATTGGTCCAGATCTACGAAGAGGACGGCGCACGTGCCCTGCGTTTCCTGGCAATATGCTATTTCTTCTCCTAAACGACTCATGATTGCCCGGTGATTGGGTAGGCCCGTAACCGCGTCTGTGACTGCTGCTTGACTCTGCTCGTGGTATAAGCGACCCACTTCGGCTAACAATATTTGTTGCTGCTCTACAAGCAATTGCTGCTCTTTATATGAATCCATGAGTTCATCTCGCAGTTCCTTCTCGCTGGTATTGGTCCGTCGCTGTTCGCCAAAGAGAGTTCGCATACGCGGTACATCACTGACCAGCCAGCCAAACATAAATGATAATGAGATGATACTGGTGACGAGCACCATCCACCAGTTATCTGGTATCAAATGGGGGACCCAGGACCTGGAGATTGTGTACCAGATGCCGATGAGCGATGCGCCAATACCCACCGGAGCCGCAATTGTTAACAGAATCTGCTCAATTACTTGCTTCCTTCCTATAGTGCCCTGATAGGTTTTGACCCGGTAGAACTGCCTGAGCGCCAGGATAAAGAGTTGGATAATCGAGCTTACCCAGACGATTTCTGTTCCAGCTAGTGTAACGGCGTATATTTCTCTGGTTATGTCTGACGGCTGAATAATCGACCCAAAGAGGATAGGCATAGCCATAAAGATCAGCAAAGTAGCGCCGGCGACAATTGCGCTCTGCCAGATAATGCTATACACGGGAACCCCATAACGATTAATAAATCCAAACCTGGCAGGCAAACGTCGATCACGGGCAACAAAGACAGACACGCGGGCGAATATAAGTATGTAGGTAATAGCAATGGCCATCTGACTGGCAGATAGTACAATAGCAGCACTGTTGCCAGCCAGGGGGCCGAAGACGGCCTGCACAGCCAGCGCGCTGGCTGTCACATTACCGGCCCGCTGGCCAGGTATGATAACCATGATGCTAAAGGTGCCAGCAATATAGGCGAGAAATGCCAGCGCACTTCCCCACCAGACATATCTGCTGGCACGTCGCACGTGCGCAGGTCCTCCACGCACCTCAGCACTCAACAACAAGGGTATATCTACCCCAAGAAAGGCCAGTACAACAACGCCGAATAAAGAAAAGTTGCCCGGGCTGGGTAGCCAGTTATGCAATGTCGTAAATGTGCCTGGCGCTACAGCTGCTGGGTGTCCACTTATGAGCCACCAGATGCCGACACCACCCAATACAACAAAAACTCCCAGGTAGAGTATTGCCATCCCTCCTAATAGATCTTTGAGCCAACGCAAGGGTAAACATGCCAGCGCTGTCGCGATGATTAAAAGACAAATAATGCCTATTCCCTGTTGTAATGGCGTGACAAACCAGCCAGGAAGCAGATAGCGACTCAGGATGAGCCCATTATCGATAACAGATATCAGGGCAAGCACGCCAGGGAGCCAGATACAGAAAGCCGAGATGAAAGACCAGTTGGGGCCAGCAATACGTTTGACCCAGAGATATGGAGCCCCTTCACCTGGATAGCGCCGAGCGAGCCACTGCGTAACGAATGCACAGGGAAGCAGAAAAGTGACCAGCCCTATAAGCCAACATATAAAGGCGCCAGGACCCCCCGACTGGATACCATTAGTGTTGGAGATAAAGACGACAATAAGGATCATAAAGAGCGCCAGGTCACCTTCGCCTAGCGTTTTTGGAAATGTGGGCCAGTTTGAAAATCCTGTTATGCTGCGCTGCTCTGTATGCAGCTTGATATTTTCTTTCTCCGCTAAACGCTTGGTGACACCAGGAAGATCTGGCGCCTGACCTTGGCGTTCGACCATATACTCCTCCAGATTGCTACACAATATACATATATATTTACCTATCAATATGTATTATCGGCACAGTTTGTAAAGAGCACAGAGAGACCACAACAGAGAAATATGCATTGACAAGGAGACGTGTGCAGAGTATATAGGAGATATGCAATCTTTTCAATCTAGTGACACAACACCTAAGCCTACTGCACCCGATCTTTCACAAATGCAGTTACAACAATCTTCATCACCGAAAGAGATGGAGCAGAGCGATTTATCCTCGACCAGGACCGCAGAATCCTTTCTACGCCTGGCTCATCACGAGTTACAGAGTCCGCTTACGGCCATTCGTGTGCAGGCGCAACTGGCGGAGACATATTTACAACGGCAAAATACGGCAGCCGTAGCTGCAGCTCTGACAACCATCCAGGAACAGAGCGTGCAAATGGAACATCTTTTGAAGGACCTGCTCGATGCTGCGAGGTTACAAGGGGGAAAATTAAGTATCCGCCCTACCACGCTGGATATTGTGGGATTGTGCCGTCAAATGGTTACCTTGCAGGCTCAGGTTACAGGACGTCCTATCCAGTTTTTGAAGCCTATGGAATCCTTACTTGTGCAGGTCGATGGACAACGCCTACGCCAGGTCCTGGCGAACCTGCTAGCTAATGCCTGTAAATACACAGCCCTCGGACAACCGATTGAAGTCGAGCTTGTGCCTACGACAACGAAAGGAAAGAATGGGGATAGTCACTCCTGGGTGACGATATGTGTACGTGATGGGGGCCAGGGTATCTCTGTGGAGGAATTGCCTCGCATCTTTGGATTATTTTATCGTTCGCATCAGGGTGTAGATGCCAGTGGTGAAAGAAGTGGTCTTGGGCTGGGGCTGGCTTTGTGTGCTGAGATTGTAACTGTCTCAGGTGGATGGTTATGGGCTGAATCTATACCTGGTGGAGGTGGATCGACCTTCTTTGTTCGTCTTCCCGTGCTGAATCCGTCCATAAAAGTTGAGATAAAGTAAATTTCTCTTAACACCTCTCGACTCTTAAATCCTTTTGTGCTATATTCTTCCCATACTGTGCGTGAGAGCATAGTAGTTGAAAAAGTGTTGTCTGGACATAAGGGAAACCGTATATGCCTACGTTAGAACGCTCCAATCCACTTCCACTTTATTACCAGCTAAAAGAAGTGTTGAAGCAACAGATTCGTGCTGGTCATCTTGCGCCTCACACGGCCATTCCATCGGAACCAGAACTAGTTTCAAATTACCATGTCAGTCGTGCCACTGTTCGTCAGGCGCTCTCAGAATTGGTGCATGAGGGTTTACTCTATCGTCAACATGGTAAGGGAACATTTGTCTGCGAGCCGCGTGTTCAACAGACCCTGAGTGAGCTTACTAGCTTTACCGAAGAGCAACAACGGCTTGGCAAGCGCCCAGGAGGATTGCTCCTTGTCAGTGAACTTGTTCGCGGTAGTGAACAAGTTCGGAAGCAGTTGGGCCTGACCGATACCGAACAGGCTATCCGCTTAGAGCGATTGCGTACCTCCGATGGGACGCCAATTGCTTATGAAATTGACTATCTACCCTATCCACGGGCTGCCGGAATTTACCAGCGAGCAAAAGAAGTCATTGATGGTTCGCTTTACAACCTGATGGCTTCCGAAGGGCTGAATCCATATATCGCTGAGCAGAAGATTACAGCGGATCGTGCTAATCAGCGCGAAGGGGAATTGTTACATGTAGAACCCGGTGAACCGGGGTTGCGCCTCGTTTGCACTATCTTTGATCAAACGGGTTCGCCAATCGAATACTCAGAATCTTTTTATGCACGCGCGCGTTATGAGTTTCAAGTCACGCTACGGGTTGCCAAATAGCGTTTGAAGCTCAGAATAAAATACTGGTAGAAGCATGCCATGCGTGCTATACTACGCAATGGCTAAAAACAATTTTGGGAATAGAGAGAGTATCGACTGTTTGATTATACTGATGGTCCTTAATCATTAACCATCGACTCTACACATGTGTCTCGTACACTGACGAAAGCGGGTGCGTAGCTCATGCACATGGGGAGTGGCACCTGCTATGTGTGCCTGGTTATGCATTGGCCCACCACATAGAGGAGAAATAGTTTTTAATATGGATGAGATGCGCAATCTAGCAAACAACAATACCAACGGAGCCTCATCCCAGGTTGGCAACCTGGCTGAGCAAGAATGGACTGACAAAGGCAATCTTGCTGCCCAGCAAGGTGATTATGAAAGTGCCGCCGAAGCTTTTGAACAAGCTGTCGCTATAAACCCCAATGATGCCAGAGCTCGTTATAACCTGGCTCTGGCCCAACAATATTTAGGTGACTCCGAGTTGGCGCTGGCAGGCTATCGCCGGGCAATCGACCTTGATCCTCAACTTATCGATGCATACATCAATCTCGGTAATCTCTACGGAGAACTGGGCCTGTATGAAGATTCCTTGGAAACCTTTCAGCAGGCTCTTGAATTAGATCCCGAGAATGATGAGTTGTATCTCAGCGCTGGCGATGCCTATCGCACCTTGAATCTCTACCAGGACGCGATTCAGTCCTATCGTCAAGCGCTTATCTTGAATCCTAATAATTCAGTTGCGCGCGATAACCTGGTTGATGTTCGTGAACGAGTCAATGATCAGCTACGCCGCTTGATGGACCAGGAGCGGTATATCGACGAAGACCCGCGCAACGCATCACGCTATGCCGATTTAGCTAGCTTGTATCTGGATATGCACCGCTATGATGACGCTCTCTCGATGGCCAATCAGATGCTGGCCCTGGAACCGGAGGGTCGAGCTGCATATGACATGCTTGCGTCCGTCTATGAACAGATGGGCGAACGGGATCAGGCAGCGGACGTATATGCACGGATCGTGACGCTTGCTCCTGATGACGCGGACGCCTGGGAACACCTGGGTACCTGGCTCTCATTGCAGGACAATACTGAGGAAGCCATTGCAGCCTACAAACATTCTATTCAGCTTGACCCGACGCGTAGCTCGGCACGTTTTAGCCTGGCAGAGACCTACTTAGAGGCTGAACGCTATGAAGATGCTATGAACATCTATCAAGACCTGGTTCTACAGGCTGATACTCTGCAGCCCGATGATCTTGCTGCTGCCTATGCTGGTCTGGCCGATGCCTACAACTCACTAGGCCGCTATGACGATGCCATCGCAACATGCCGGACGCTACTGAGTGAGTTTGAAGACGATCCAGAGGGCTACTACCAGCTGGCCACAGCCTATGATGCTCTCCACCAGTATGATGAGGCTATTGAGAACTATCAGAACGCCATCGATGGGGATCCTATTAATGCTGATTATTATAATGATCTGGCCGATACCTATCGTGAGGTGAAACGCTACGATGAAGCTCTTGATGCAGCCCAGCAAGCTATTGCCCTTGAGCCATCTCTCGTTCTCGCCTATGAAACCCTGGCTCAGATCTACGAAGAGATGGGACGACCAGAGGATGCTGCTGCTGCCAGAGAGCAAGCCACTGCTCTCAGTCTTGTAACTGAATAAGCTAGCCCGCGTAACAAAAAAGTCCTCAGGAGCAGGTATTGTACTGCCTGCTCCTGAGGACTTTTTTGTTGCCTCATATATGGTACCAGAATATTGACCACTAAATATACCATTACTTTGCCTGTTTATCTTCCAGGATATCGGCAAAGGCTTTCAGATCATCGAGGCGTTGATGGATGTGGTCATATAGCAAGTCACGGTTGAGCGCACTAGGATCGTGTACAAGCGCATCACGCAAGTTTGTCAGGATCTCCAGGCGATATGCCAATGTCTGAGGTATAATTTGTTGCGCGGCAACTATGCTCAATAGTTCATGATAGCCTTCTGGTCGACGTAATCCAAAGGATGCCACCAGCGAACCACACATATGCAAACAGGCTTCAATTGCCAGTTGTAGGTAGCGCTCAGCCAATCCATACACGCGATAGTCAGTCGTAAATTCCTCACGCTGCGTCTGACCTAACTCATGCAGAATAGTAATAGCTTCGCGCAATTGTGTCAACTGCCTTTGCAGCACTTCTTTATCCAGTTGGAGGGCCTGTCCATACAGGCGGCGGCTAAGGGCCTTGTTCTGAATATCATCAAATTTTTTGAAGTCTAGATAATCCATGACGGCTTTGGTCTCAAAAGACACGCGCTGTTTCTCATCTCGACTAAACAGGATCTGGCCATATTTAATGACCTGCAATTTGAGGAGAAGTGAGGCTTGATTTAAGATCACGACATCGATGCTTTCAGACTCTAACCGCTTTGCCAACTCGCTAAAAAAGTAGAGTTGGTAATCAAGGAAATGATCAGCCTTGATTTGATCCATCAGGAGAATTGCTATATCTACATCACTGAGATGTCCAAAGGACGTACGGCTGGAAAGTGAGCCAGCGAGGTAGGCGGCATTCACGGGACTTTGGACGAAGAGTTGGTTGAGTTGCGAGTGCTTTTCGAATAAGTTCATTCACTACCTCCAAGAGAAACCTTGACCGATATGAGACCTATAGCCTGTCTTTGCAGACGAGCTTGCGGGTAGGCAATGATTACTTGTATCAACTATAACATATAATCCTTCAACCTTCTACCCATTCCTCACCATTTGTTGCTACCTCTTTCTTCCAGATGGGCACGGTTGTCTTGAGCGTGTCGATGATATAGCGACAGGCCTCAAAAGCTTCTGCGCGATGAGGTGTGGCCACGACGATGATTACACTAGCCTCGCCAATCTCTAGTCGGCCAAAACGATGAGCAACTGCTACGTGTTCAACGTCCCAGCGTTTTTGTGCTTCGTCCACGATCACTCGAATCTGCTGCTCGGCCATCTCTGGATATGCATCGTACTCGAGATAGCGTATCTGTTTGCCGCGCGCATGATCACGTACTACTCCCTCAAAGATAGCAATACCGCCTACGCTGGCGTGACTAACAGCGGCAATCAATGCATTTCTATCTAAGGGCTCTCGTGTAAGCTGAATCAAAGGCTCCATACGTCCAACTCCTGAAAGGATCCTCCACCCATGGGGGGAATAAACACCAGTTCATCACCTTCATGAAGCGCTGTATTCGCTGGCACATAGCCACGATTCACTGCGCACACACAGCGGGTCAGGATAGGTTCCAGGCGAGGAAAGCGCTCAGCCAGCAGCGTACGTACATCGCTGGTGGTAGCTCCATCGTGCAGAGTCAGTATTTCCTCTTGCCGTTCTGTAATTTCGCGCAATGAGGCAAAATAACGGATGCGAATATTCATAGACTAAAGTATAGCATAAATGTAAGTTGTAATGTTTCCTACACGCCGTCGGTTGTAGTTAGTACGGCTATTAATGGGTATCCTCAACCCTCCAACGTCCTTTCTCCCTCAGCAATTTCTCAATATATGGCGTTACGCCCCAAAAGTTCTTGAGTTCTTCATATTCTTGCATTACCTTTGCATCACCAGTCTGCGAGCGTTTCACGGCGCGGATCATCAAATTCCTATCGGTATGTTCAGATGAGATAAACTCAACCACATCTGTTTTATAGCCCATGCTGCGTAAAACATGGGAACGGAACGTATCTGTGAGAATATCGGCCAGGCGTTTTTTGAGAATGCCATCTTGTAATACTGGCTGAAAAGGGGCTAGCGTATGCAGTTGTTGATGCAACTCGTGGTGGCAGCAAGGCACACACAAGATCAAACGGGCATTAGCCAGTATACCTTGCACCAGAGCCTCGTCAGTAGCTATGTCACAGGCATGGAGTGCCAAAATAATGTCAGGAGGTACCTCCGGTGTGTAGTCTATAATGGTTGACTTCTGGAAGCACATCTGCCCAAAGTCCAAATTTTTGCCTTGTAAAGCGCCCTTCGCTATTAATTTCTCGTTAGTGTCGATGCCTACTAACCTGGTAGGCAACTCGCGTACATGCGTGAGGTAGTGATAGACCGCGAAACTCAGGTAGGCTGAACCACAGCCGCAATCCAGGATTTGGACAGGTGTTTGCTCCAGGCGCTCAAGCTCACCGGTATGCTCAAGCAACTTCAGAAACTCGTTGATCTGTGAGAATTTATCCTGCATGCTGGGGAAAACTTTGCCCTGCTTATCCATAATGCCCAAACTCTGCAAGAATGCATCTGGCTTATTAGCTGGGAGTGGCAACTCTTTGTGAGCGTCATGGGTGAGATCAGGTGCTTTTACGCTACTCGTTGGTTTGCTCTGATTGATAAGCGCCCTGCCCTCTTTTGTTATCTGCACATGGATATCCTCTGTCGTAGATTGGGCCAGTAATGTTTTGAACGGTAACATGAGCAGTTCATCTAGCTTCTCTTGCGCCTCTATCCCACGATAGTTCTTAGTGATATCCTGTTTGGCATCAAAGTAGGAAAATTGCAGGTGCCTTACGTTTTTGATAAGTACAGGACGCACCACGACGCAGCGCCACGGCATAAACTTTTCGCGGATCTGACCCTTTAATGTCAGCCGCAAGAACGTGTTCTCATCCTGTACCATCTGGGTAATTGTTCGTTTAAAATCCTTTGTCATATACTGGGCATCTCTTTTTGTAAGGGAGGACGTCTTGCCAGCTGTAGTACTCAATTGACAAGACATTCTCCCTTACAAAACTCTATTTTGCGCGCCGCAAGGCAAATTCTGCCAGGGTACGCACAGCGAAGCCTGTTGCGCCGCTTTCTTGATGCGGCTTCTGGCTATCAATGTAGGTAGTACCGGCAACATCCAGGTGTGCCCACTGTGCATCTCCCACAAAATTCTCCAGGATCTTGGCCGCCGTCACCGCAGAGGCGCCTCGTCCACCAGTCTGCTTGACATCTGCAATTTCACTTTTAATTTGCTCGGCGTACTCTTCGTCCAGGGGCATGGGCCAGAACTTTTCACCGGCCGCCTGGCCAGCAGCAATGATCTCATCGCAGAGTTCAGTGCCGTTACAAAATACGCCTGACATTGTTGAGCCCAGCGCAACCACTATTCCTCCGGTCAGCGTGGCTACATCGATAATGGGAGACAATCCTTCTTTAACAGCATATGAGAGGCCATCGGCCAGGGCCAGGCGTCCTTCGGCATCGGTATTCACTATCTCAACCGTTTTCCCGTTCATAATACGCAGAATATCACCTGGACGATAGGCTGAACCACTGGGCATATTCTCGGTTGACGGTACTAGCGCGGTCACATTGATCATGGGTTTTAAGGCGGCGATAGCCTGAATGGCTGCTAGCACAGCCGCCGCTCCTGCCATATCACCTTTCATCTCATGCATGCGTTCGGCTGGCTTAAGCGAAATACCGCCAGTATCAAAGGTGATGCCTTTGCCTACCAGGGCAATCCCTTTATCTGTACTATCAGGTGCACCACGGTAGCGCAGAATGATAAATTTCGGTGGTTCTACACTGCCCTGGGCCACACCCAGCAAGCCACCCATGCCCAGTTCCTGCATCTGAGGTCGATCCAGTATCTCACATTCCAACCCAAACTGTTTTGCCATAGCGCTGGCCCGCCTGGATAGCTCAGTTGGGGTTAATACATTCGGTGGTTCGTTTACCAGATCACGGGCAAAATTCGTTGCCTTAGCCATAGCGTTTCCGCGCTGGACTGCCGCTTCCACTTCTGCTTTGGAGGTTTCATCTGCTAGTAATGTGATTTTTGTAACGCCTTGTCCATTGGCGTTGTCACTTGTCTCCTGATACTTTCTAAAAGTATAGAGGCCGAGCAGCGTACCCTCGGCCTGAGCCTGGACCGACGCAGCCTTGCCGACGCCAAATGTTTCGCCATCTAAGGCTAGTGCTATAGAGTGCGCCCCTGTTTTCTGCGCGTGCCGGGCGGCGATAGCGCTGGCTCTGCGCACCGATTGGGCGTTCAGCGTTTCCTGCTTGCCCAAACCAATCATGATCAAGCGTTTGGCTGACAACTTGCCCATCGTATACACTGTCGTCATTTCTCCAAGATTGCCTTTGAATTCCTCATCAGCACAAATCTGGGCTAGCAGTCCGCCCAGCAGATCATCCGCATGCCGGGCGGACTCCGCTAGCACAATCTTTGGCTTTCCCTCTGCAGTCTTTGTGCGCGCTGCACTCACCACGAGCACATCACAAACCACCTTTTTTACTGCGTTACTTGTGACTTGAATATCCATGAACTGACTCTCAACCTTCTAGCAAAATAGAGGTGATCCAAAACAGCTTGACCGGCCAGGATAACTTTGGCCGGTCAGGTATGCATGATCGCCTAATACAGGCTATGATAGCAAATTTTTGCTCAAATTGCTAACTCAGGAGTATCAGACGCCTTTCCCCTTTGGTCCCCTCCTAGGATCGTGGTAACAGCCGATCTACAACTTCTAACAACTGCCGTGGTTTGAATGGTTTGGTCAGGTACTCATTACAGCCGATTTGCATCGCCGCTTCATTTTCATCGTTCAAGGCATAGGCTGTGACGGCAACGATGGGCACCTGGCTTAGACCTGGACGCGCTCGGATCAATTGAATAGTGCGATAACCATCCAGCACTGGCATTGAAAGGTCGGTGAGGATCAAATCAACTACTTCTCGATCCAGCAAATCCAGAGCTTCGCGCCCATTTGAGGCTGAAAGGCAACGATACCCGCGCGTGGAAAGAACTTTTTCGATCAAAATCCGATTTGAGATTTCATTTTCTACGATTAATATAATTGGTTGGCGCGTGCCAGAGATGTTATCTGCCGAAGGTGACCGCGTGTTCATGGTTATTCTCTTTCGACTTTTCCCTTTGTTGAGTTGTACTGTGTCCCACCAATGCTAACTCGCATTGGCCCAAATAGGGCAAGCTTATGCCACTGTAACCCTGGCAGGAAGCATTGGCAACGTGAATGAGAACGTCGAACCCTGTCCCACGATGCTCTCCACGGCTACTTCGCCGCCTTGCAGCTCAATTAGTTTCCGAGCAATCGTCAAGCCCAAACCTGTTCCACCAAAACGACGTGTAGTACTGCCATCTGCCTGGCGGAAGGCTTCAAAAATGTAGCCCAGGACTGCTGGTGAGATGCCAATTCCTGAGTCATGGACCGAGACACGCAGCATATCATAGCTCTCCAATGGCATGCAACGAATGCTTACTCCACCTTGTTCTGTAAACTTCAAGGCGTTGGAAACCAGGTTAATTACAATCTGGCGAATACGGTGACTATCGGCTAATACCATTGGTAGTCCATCAGCCATATCCAGGGCAAGATATAATCCTTTGTTATTCGCCAAGGGTTTGAGCTGATTGATGACTTCTTTTAAGCACGGACCGATTGATAATGGTTCAACTTTGACCTCTAAACGATCCGCTTCAATTTTAGAGAGGTCGAGCATATCATCGACCAGGTGTGATAGATCCTCGGCACGATGAACCATAAACTGAATATGCTCTTCTTGCTCGCTCGTCAATTCTCCCTCAACAAACCCCTCTAAAATAAGCGCACCATAACTAATTATACTATGCAACGGAGTGCGTAACTCATGTGTAACTGTCGCCAGGAATTGCGATTTCAAATGGTTAACGCGCTCTAAGGCGGCATTTTTATCCTTGACTTCCGCGAAAAGCAGTGCGTTTTGAATAGCCATCGATGCCTGAACCGCGGCCGTACTAAGCAGGAATGTATCTCGACTTGTGACTTGATGTGGCTTATCATCATACAAGATGAATACACCTATGGATTGATCTTGTAAATAAAGAGGCGCCGCAATAGCGTAGTTGTAACCCGCCTCCAAGGCCATAAGTGACCATGCATCGCCGCGTTCTCTGTAAATTGTCGTGATATCTTCCCCATAAATGATTTTTTTCTTCTGCATAGCCATGCGCGCCAGCAGCAGGTCCAGGTCTCGCAAGGCGGGGCGGGGAACTCGTGGACGACGTAAGCCGTACGTGGAAGTTGGCTGAGGACGTCTTGTAGCTCCAGAATCACCACGTTTCGCGGTGTTTGAAACAGGGATAGCAGCCATCTTGGTTGTGGCAGCGAGCGTAATATCTCCATCCGGATCGGCATGTACTGTTACTGCGCCATGCTGTTGCGATACGGAGGTAGCAGAAAGATGTGGGTTTGAAACCTGTCCCTGATTTGTCCACTGAGCTACCGCCCAGGGTGAAGGCATCTCACGCCCATAAAGGAGCATTGATACATTTTTCACCTGTGTGATTGAACCAAGGCGCGATACTATTTCCCCTAGCAGGTGTTCCAGATCCAGCGTGGAGATGAATGCATCACTCATGATTTGCAGATCTTGCATCTGTTTTGTTCTTGCCAGACTTTCGCTCTCTTGCACATGGAGAGACTCAGACAGGAGATTAAATGAGCGTACCAACATACTCAACTCGTCATTTGTACGTTGTGCTACCTCTGGGTTCTCTTGATATGCCGTCAGTGTGCGCACACGCGTCTGTAGTCGACGCAAAGGACGGATAAAGAAAAGGCGCGTGATAAAGGTATAGGCAATTATGCCTAGGGCAAACACAAAGATGCCCATAGCTACAAGGATCTGTATGGATCGCCCTATATGGACATTCATATTGTACAATGGCTCAATGTCCACCAGTACGAGCGAGGAAGAATTCGTCCATTGGCTGTCCGCCTGGACGCTGTCAGCCCGGGTCATAAAGTGCTGTTGGCCATCTGTCTCGTTATTTACCCCGGACGAGGGCGAGCAGAATTGCTCGTTAGACAGAAGTTGGGTGAAGCTAAGCCGGTGTATAGTCGTCCCCAACACATGCTTTTCTTGGCACAAGGCCACATTTAAGCCCGTTTTTTGCACCAGGGTTTGCGCAAAGGCATCATCTACCGGCTGATCAGCGGACAACACTCCGATAGGTGTATGTTTCGTCTGGCTAAAAATAGGCACTACGATGCTTAAAGTCCAGTCATTTTCTCTTAAAGATATCAATTGTAGGGTGGAAACCGGATGTCCTTGCATAGCTATATTGAACAAGGCGAGACTTCCAGGGGGCTGCTGGTTGTTGCTTGCGTCACTAGCTGTTACCTGTCCCAGGAGTTGCTGCTGCCTGTTATAGATTTCAAGGCTAGATAGAGACACATGATAATGTATAGGCACAAGGGCCAGGATCTCATTTAATTGGAGACGTGTATTTTGCGTAGGCCGTTGTGTGATAGATGCGCTGAGCTGATTACTCCGGGCTACTTGCTCTAAATCCTGTAGCAAAGTTGCTGACTGGACCTGGTAGGCTTTTTTAAGCAATGCGAGGTGTGTTAATGCATCACTTCTTGCGTCGCGCTCGGATAGGTATTTCAGTAAACTCCATGATAAACCTGAAAATAGAACCATGCACAGCAAAAGCGTTAGTGCAGCAACAAGTATTAATTTTCCCCCCAATGACCTCACTTTAAATCTCATGCGAACCTTCCTCGCGGGCTAAAAAGTAAAGGGAGGACGGGGTGCCAGCTCGTCCTCCCCCTACCACGCGTTGCATAAAGCAGCGCGAAACTCTAGGAGGTGCGCGTACGAACCCCATGGGGAAAAGGTCGCACGTATGTCAAGTGAACGCTGCAAGCCGCTCGTCGAGGTGGATCTGCTTGCTCACGGACACTCCGCCTTCCATCCCAGGCCTATGTATTATAACGTATAACCGGGCATTTTAATATCCCTTTTTAGGAGCAATTTTCTCATCCATGATAAATTCAGGAGGAAATGCAAGTATATTGAGATTTTGGCTCTTTTTTGCATTGTTTTGCTACTAAAAACGTTTGCTCAGGCCCCTATGTATTCGATATAACCTTGCTTCAGCATACGTGCCAGCACCTGGGCGATGTCCAGTTCGCTCCGATGTACTAGCCGCGCGACATCTTGCAGTGTACGCTTTCCATCCAGGAGTAACAAGACAATTCTATCCCTGCGCTCAAGATGCTTGAGGACAGCAGGCGCTGTTACATAAGGAAGTGTGCGAAAAACGGCAGATATGCCACGATTGACTATATTTTCAACCTCTGGCGCTAACGGGGGTGGTAAGGCCAGTACTCGAGGCGAGATGGAGACATGTGACATTGTCACAGGTACCGGAAATGGTTGAGTTATATTTCTGGAGATTGCAGGTATGCTGATAGATCGTTCCTCGCGCGTCTCCTCCATCTCAATGGGTAATAGATGGCGTATAGTGGAAGGATGTGAAACGATAGGGTTGAGCTTGCCCCCTTTCTGTTGAACCGGCTCACCCACTGTGAAAACATAACGAATCTCGGGCCAGGTCAGCATTTGCCCAAATGCTTCCTTACCCGAAGCATGTTCTGTGCGTGCGAAAATCGTATCTCCATGCACAAAAAAAACCTCGCCTTTTTCGCTTCCCGTGGCTGTCATGTGCTCGATACTCAAGCAGCCTGTTTGTTGTTTGAGAGCGATACTCCGCAAGATTGGTATTAAACGTTCCGTAGCAGTAATTGCGTGCGCAATGGCCATATATTTCCTCCATAACACATACACCCAACATCCCTATATACTACAATAAACGTACTATCCTTCATTATAAGAAGATCGTATAAAAATTGCGTTAAGAAAGTTCTACTACATGTGAAATACGTGTGAATATAGATACAATTGTATATTTCTTATAAACATGAAGCATCTCCGCAGAATGCAAAGAAGCGGTCAACCTGGCTAGCCGGGTTGACCGCTTCTTTGCATTCTGCGGAGGTGCGCAATTTTAAGGTATCTCAGTCCACAGTACAGAACCACTGACCTGCTGTTGATCAACCTGGTGAGCTACATTCTGCTGAGTATCTACGATGTATGTACCTTGTGAACCATCACGCAATGCCACAACCAGTTGCTGGGACGTAGTAGCGGACCAGAGCAATGCAGATGCCGGGCCATGGGGTTTAATCTGCATTGGATGTGTGTTGCCCCGAACGTCCATTACAGCTACCTGTGTACCCGTACTATACGCCAGGTACTGCCCATTTCCTGACCAGGCTGGCGCAGGCTCATCCGCAACTCTTTGAGCTATGAACGTATCGACAGCCGTTGTGGCATTTACAACATGGAGTGTACCGACGTTTGAGATAATACTATCCAGGTAATCGGCCTGTGTACCATCGGCTGACCATTGGGCAAAGCCGATCTGTTTACCACTTGTCAATATCACAGGAAATGCCCCGGCTGTTACATCCATGCGTAGTAGATTGGCCGGGTGACCCGCCAGTGTTGTTACTACCAGCCAGCTTCCTAGTCCGCCGTGACCATTACGGCTATAGATTGCTTGTGCATACTGGCCGCTAAGAATAAGTTGTGAGGTAGCCGTAGTCCCCATACCCACGTGATGTACCCAGATACTATGCACTTGATTCGTGTCTCCTACGCTCCATGTGATAGTGGGAGCATCGATACTTGGTGACCAATCCAATGTCAGCAGAGTGTCATTGGGATAAGCCTGCGAATTTACGCTGTTTGTAATCAGCAGGAGTCCATTATTTTGTGTATTATAGTCCAGAACACTCACCAGGCTACCATGCGTTACTGCGAAAGCGATGCGTACACCGTCAGGAGACCAGACGGGAGAGATAACGTTCCCTTTCATTGGCGTATGCACCATTTGTATGTTCCCAGTTGCCAACGAAAGAATATACAGGCTGGCGGTACCTGTACCTGTAGGATCAGCTACAAATGCGAGCATACTTCCATCTTTTGACCACATCAGGCTCTGTAATATAGCCTCTCCCGATGCTGTTTCCCACACAGATGCAGGAGAAATGCCAGCTTTCAACAGCGCTTGTGGGACAACTGTATCGCGTTGCCCATCACTACGAATGGTATGTACCTGCGCACGTTGCAAGTCAATATAAGCGATCATATCGCCAGCAGCGCGTCCCGGTATGGGGGGGCTGATGGACCAGTTAGCTGCTACTGTGACATTCATGGGCGTTAAACGCGACGAAGGAGTGCTGCCATCAGCGGGTGCGCTCCATAAAGCGCCATCACGTAGAAACACAAAACGCATGCCAGCCGAGAGGGGTGTATGCTGATCGATGCCCGCTGGGGGAGTAATCGCCCCACTATTCGTTAGCTGTGCTTGACTTTGCAGCCAGAGATTCCATCCAATCAGACTACCAACACCGAGTGTGAGCAGCAAAGCAGCCGCAATCGTTACTTGCATAGCCCTCAGACCCCATCTACCAGGGCGTTTCTCCGTAGGAGGTGGAACCGCCGGGCTCATAGGTATATGGGGAGTTGTTTGTGATTTCGCGGTGGAGAAGCGACGTCCTCCCGGTAGTGCGACCAATTGTGGACGTCCTGAAGCAGCGCGCCGCACACTTTTATAGGGGCGCGTTGTCGCAGTGTCAATGCTATTGTTGGTACCAGTGAGCTCAAGGTACTCGGGTGAAGAAAAAATTTTATCACGGAGGGCAGGACTGGGACTGATACGGGGCATGTGCGCGAGGAGGTTGTCAAAGCGGCGAAAATCAGCGAGGATTGTACTACAATGGAGGCACCCTGTAAGGTGCGTTGTAATAGCCATGTGAAGCTGGCTTCCAGCTTTGGCCGCTTCCTTCTCCCCTACCGCGAGCGTATCGTCAAGGTAAGCACTCAATAGCTCCTCGACTTGCTCGCAGTTCATTTTGTGCCTCCTCCATGCTCTAAAGCACGGTAATGCTCTCTAAACGATTGACGCGCACGCGATAAATACATCTTGACACCACTCTCAGCGATATTCAATGCATGGGCAATCTCACTATACGAGAACCCCTCCTGTGTGTACAGGAGTAAAGCTGCTCGATATTGTTGGGGCATGCGACGAAGCGCGGCGCGCACTAGCTCTGTTGTGCCATATATCTCTTGTGGGTCCGCACTTTCAACATCTGCTGGTTCGTGGTCGAGATCTTGCCATGGCAGCCATGCAATTAATTTGCGCCGCCGTAAGGCATCGTAAGCTGTATTTGTTGCTATACGATAGAGCCAGGCTGACAATTTCAAATTAGCATCCATTTTGGGCAATGCCCGGAACGCTTTTAGAAAAGTGTCCTGTGTCAAATCGTCAGCTTGTTCACGATCCCCTACCAGGTGATAGACATAATTATAGATCGGCGTCTTATATTCATCGTAAATCTGGTCAAAGGACCAAGTACTTTCCTTGGTTTCCACCCTGGCCATGCGCTACAATCCCTTCGATGGCTATGGCTATCATCTTGTCCGTTCCATGCAAGTGATAGTAGCTCATCTCCGAGTAATGCAAGCAGGCTTTTCAGCTCTTTTTGCTGTCTTCGGAAAGGCTTTCATCCTTCTGTCTAGTGGAACGGACAACCAACGCTTTCAGTAACATGGCAAAGCATTCCGTAAGCTTCCCTTTGCCCGATACGTTGTATTCCATGGTAGCATACTTTTGCGCTTTCCCTGAATTAATAGGCCTTTTAGTTAGTACTATTGGGGGAAGCTTGCTTTGAAGCATGTAACTGGCTTGCTCGTGAGAAAGTCCTGTCAAGTTGCCGCCACTGCATGGGTATGGTACCATACAGCATGTAGCAATTAGTCATATCCATTTTTTGAACTGGGAGAGGCATGCACATTATGTCTGACAACGAGCAAACGCAGGGCGTTCGCACCGTCTGGTGGGAAGATGATGCCCATAGCGCCGCCGTCTACCTCCTTGATCAGTCACTCCTTCCTCAAGAAGTTCACTACCTCAGGCTCACTCACGAAAATGAAGTTGCTAATGCTATCAAAACTCTCAAGGTCCGAGGCGCACCCGCTATTGGCGTAACTGCTGCTTTTGGTATGGCTCTTTCTCTTTATCGCCTACTGCGCGAGCAGGGAGATGCAGCGACGCTCATCCAGGCGCAGCAGCACCTGCGCGAAGTGGGCAGCATGTTGAGCCGCACCCGACCTACCGCAGTCAATCTCTTCTGGGCTATAGAGAGGATGCAGGCTTGTGTTGACAGTGGTATAAAGGCGCAGTATACCTTGCCATATCTTGCGCAACGTATGCGCGATGAAGCACAGGCTATCGCTGATGAAGATGCTGACGCGTGCTTAAAAATGGGTATTCTCGGTGCCGAACTCATTGCTGAGGGCGATATGCTCTTGACGCATTGCAACGCAGGAGCTCTGGCTACCACAGGTTTGGGTACGGCCCTGGCTCCTATGTATGTAGCCCACAGAGCAGGCAAGCATTTTCATGTTTTCGTTGATGAGACGCGCCCTGTTTTGCAGGGAGCTCGTCTCACCGCCTGGGAACTTCAGCAGGAAGGCATCCCTATAACCCTGATTACCGATAATATGGCTGGCCATTTCATGCGTCGTGGAGGTATCAAGGCCGTCTTTGTGGGTGCGGACCGTGTCGCTGCCAATGGAGATGTTGCTAACAAGATTGGTACCTACAGCGTCGCCGTGCTGGCTCATGTCCATGGCATACCTTTCTATGTTGTGGCCCCATGCTCCACGATAGATCTGCAACTTCCATCAGGTGAACATATTCCTATTGAGCAACGACTTCCTGAGGAAGTGACCAATATACGTGGCGCGAATATTGCCCCTCTCGGCGTACAGGTAGCCAACCCTGCCTTCGATGTCACACCTCATAGTTATGTGCAAGCCATTATCACTGAACGAGGCATTGTCCGCCCACCATTTGTGGAAGGATTGCGCCAGGTCTGTTTAAACACACAAAAAGTTAAGGCGGATAAGTAATGGAGAACGGTGTTGTGTTAACAGTCGCGCGTTATGCGGAAGAGATCATGGGCAGAGAAGGCTTTCGTTATGTCAGTGCCGTTGTAGCCAATTGCAAGATGCTGGCCTTGGAGCTGGAGGTAGAGGAGGACAGTCCAGAGGCGATAGATACGGAGGCTCTTGTCCTCGCTGGCTATCTGCATGACATCTCTACCATGGAGCATGGTTTCCATGACCACCACCTGAAATCCGCTGAGATGGCTGGCGCATTTTTACAGAAAATCGAGGTACCGGCTGCATGCATCACAAAAGTTGAACAAGCCATACGCGCTCATACCACTGTTTTCCCTGTTGAACAGCGCGACTCAGTGTCGATTGAGGGGCGCATTCTCTATGATGCGGATAAGCTTGGTCGTTTGAGCGGCCTGGCCGTTGTGACATCGCTGATCGAGTTTGGTGCTCGCTACCCTAATCGTGCCGTTACCGGTGAAGTTCTCACCGCCATTCTGCGCCATATTGAAGAGCGTTTTGTCGAGCTCTATCAATCGCTGAATACTGCCCCTGCACGTGAAATGGCTCGCGAAAAATTCGGCAATACACTTGCTTTTCTGGACGGTATCATCGAACATTTAAGCGATGCTACCCCTGTTTAATAGATTGTCTTACAGGTGGGCTTGACCCGCCATAGTAGTATTATCTTAATAGTATTATCTTAATTGGAGGACGTGAGGAAGTGACTATTTTGGTTGTTGGTTCTGTTGCCCTGGATACTGTGGAGACACCGTTTGCCAGGGTAGAAGAAGCCCTTGGTGGGGCTGCTTCATATTTTACGACTGCCGCTTCTCTTTATAACCAGGTCAACCTGGTTGCGGTTATCGGTAGCGACTTTCCCCCTGAGCACCTGGATTTTTGGCGAAGTCGTCCCGTCGATCTGTCGGGTTTGCAGGTACAGGAGGGGAAGACCTTTCGTTGGGTTGCGCGTTATCACATGGATATGAACGCCCGTGATACCCTGGATACACAGTTGGGTGTCTACGCCGGCTTTCACGCTAGCATTCCTCATGAGTATCGCAGTACCCCATTGCTTTTCCTGGCGAATATCCAGCCCGAATTGCAAATGGAAGTCCTGGAACAAATGCCTCGCACTCGCCTCGTTGTCCTTGACACCATGGAACTATGGATCATGACGGCTCGACCACAGTTAACCGACGTTATCAAACGTGTTGATATGCTCTTAATGAGCGAAGAAGAGATTCGTCAGTATACGCATCAGTCTAGTATTATTAGTGGCGTTCGCCAACTCTTTGCTATGGGGCTGAAATATGTTGTCGTCAAGCAGGGTAGTTATGGTGCTATGCTCTTTGGCGCGGATGGCACCTACTTCAGCGCACCATCCTATCCTCTCGAAGAGGTGGTTGATCCCACTGGAGCAGGCGATGCTTTTGCTGGCGGCTTGCTCGGTTATCTTTCAACCGTTGAAGCAGGTGAGGATGGTAGTTACTCTGTTGACGATATCAAACGCGGCGTTGTCCACGGGAACATTCTCGGCTCATACGCCTGTGAAGATTTCAGTATTGGGCGTTTGCGTACTTTGACTATGGATGATGTTGCCACGCGCTATAATGCTCTCGTAGATTGTTCTCATTTTGACCCCAAATGGCGACCTGTACCTGCAATGTAGGCGGATGCTGCTTTGCATGCGATGCCTTGTTTTATAATATACAAAGGGGCACATCGAAGAACCTTAAATATGGTATATTGATTGTCAGTGCGCAATTATGCACTTTGACAAATGAGCAGGTTATATCTGTTTAAATTGTAAAACATATATAATTGTGCCTCTACATCTACCGCATTTAATTGTAATTATGCATGAATGTGTGGCGCCCCAGGAAGGAAAACATAACTTTATGACCACTTCAACTCGTGGAGACGTTAAAGATAGCTCCTTGACCCCACGCGGTAAAGACCGTATCGAATGGGCCGCGAAAGAAATGCCGGTCCTCCGTCTGATCCGTGAGCGTTTTGCCAAAGATCTGCCTCTCAAAGGCGTGCGTATGTCTGGCTGCTTGCATATCACTACCGAAACAGCCAACCTTGCGATTACCTTGAAGGCCGGTGGCGCTGACCTCGTTTTGTGCGCCTCCAATCCGCTTTCGACGCAAGATGATGTCGCGGCAGCGCTGGTAAGCGAATATGGTATCCCTACCTATGCTATCAAAGGCGAAGATGAGCAGACGTACTACCGTCATATC
>Ga0209647_1000383_pt1 | contig 41546 bp, 40 predicted proteins | sample GraSoi_2013_60cm_FD_185827 | JGI IMG/M metagenome (GOLD analysis project Ga0209647, IMG submission 185827) | Grasslands soil microbial communities from the Angelo Coastal Reserve, California, USA - Sample 9_17_2013_60cm (SPAdes) (version 2) | ecosystem: Environmental > Terrestrial > Soil >...
AAAAGATTTGCCCCGCGAAATAACCAATGATAAACAACAGGGCAAACACGATTAAACCAATCAATAGAATGCTCAGGGCCGGAGAACGTCTCCTTCCCTGCGCCCCGGACTCAGGATAGGCCGCCTGGCGTGCTGCCACCAGATTCAGGGAGACATCGGCCACCGTAGGGGCGACAGGAGCGACTTCTTCTACAGGCAGTATGGCGCTCTGTTCTGGTCGATAGGGAGGGAAGCCGAGCCTGGGTTGTTCAGTTTCTCTTACCGGCAAGGCAGAAGCAAGCTTACCCCCCGCGGATGCAGGTGACTGGCTGATAACCAGCGGCTCTTCGTGCTGCTGATATGCGGCGCTGCTACTGTTGGCTGGCACAGCGACGGGAACAGGTGTCGCCAGCGCTAAGGTTTCACTGATTGTCTTCAAATCTGTGTAAAGCGCTTCAGGCGTGCTGATATGCTGAGGGTGCTGGCGCACTATAGCGCGAGCAACCGTTTCGCATAATTCAGGGGGAACGTTGCGCTGGAAGCGTAAGCGCCCGTCAGGTGTTGGCTCGACAACACTGGCACCCGGTGTTCGGCCAGCGAGCAACTGGTAGAGCAACAAACCGGCGGCGCGCGTATCATCTGCGCGTCGTCCCTCGCTCTGCTGACCCCAGGGTAGCTCTGTATCGGAGACATCGATACCATCACCACCCATGATGATCCAGTTCTGGAAATAATGCAGGTCACTGGGTAGCGCAAAATTATTGACGCGTACCAGGCCGTGGATGTCGCGCATGATAGATGCCGGCACCAGGTCTCCATGACACACCCTGTGCGAGGAATTATCGGCATATATCAGAGCCTGGCAGATTTGCATGCCGAAATCGACAACATCATAGGCCGTGAGCTGCGTTTGTAGCAGCGTAGAGAAACCAGCACCTTCGATGAACTCCTGTACGATATACAGCATCTCAGGCTCTGCAATAAGATCATAGATGCCCACGATATTGGGGTGAGAAAAATGGGCTGTCAGCTTAACAGCAGCTCGATATTCCGGGATGTGTGGCGCAGGAACAGCCTTCACGGCAACCGCGCGCTGCAACACCTGATCCATTCCCTGATAGATAGCGCAAACCTGTCCTTGCTTAAGTAAACGTTGCAACAGATAACGCCTGTTTATAACCCGGCCTGTTTCCACAATTTACCTCGTAAAGGGTACCCGTGTGGATACCCGTCTCTAGGATCGAGCAATTGCCTTCTGGACACGATCATGCGTCTATTAGATATCTTGTAGAGCCAGCGTTATGGCTCCTACAATGTTTGCCTCTGATCCAAACGTACCTTGCGCAATACGCAGCGATGAGGTAGCTGCTGCCAGGCTCAGGTCCTTTACCCGCGCCTGCAACGGCTTTATCAATAAATCTCCCGCCTGCGCAACCTGTCCGCCCAGGAGAATCACGCCCGGGTTCATCAAATGAACGATATTTACCAGGGCGATGCCCAAATACTTCAGTACATCATCAACGATGCCCTGCGCAATTTTGTCACCTCCGGCTGCGAGTAGGAACACCTGCTGCGCCGTAATGCGTTCGGCCCTGTCCCCTGTAACGCGGCGAATCGCGGCTACTGTCTCAGGGTGCTCTAGCGAGAGCCCAATCATCGTGCGTGAGATAGCCTGCGCCGATGCAATAGCTTCGAGGTGTCCGTAGTTGCCGCATGAACACTCAGGACCATTTTCTTTGACAAGCATGTGACCGATTTCGCCTGCCGCGCACGTCTCCCCGTGATAAATTTTGCCGTTGACCACCAAGCCACCGCCGATGCCACGTCCCAGGCCGATGTAGAGTACGACGCGTTCGACGTTATGTGAGCCATGCTCTGCTGCAAAGGCGGCGCTGTATTGTACTTCCGCCAATGCAACTGCATTTGCATTGTTATCTATTATACAAGGTATATCAAGTTTTTCCGACAGGTAGTCCTGCAAAGGAAAATCATTCCATTCATGCGCGTGATGCAGGGTATGCACTATGCCATGCGTTGCGTCAACAAGACCACCCACGGCAACACCTACACGTAGAATACGTCCATCCTGCAGTCGCTCAGGAGTCGTAATTTCGCGGAGCATGTCATCGATAAGTTCCACCACGGACTGTGTGTCTGGTACATATTCTAATGGACGACGCACCTGGTGCAATATTTTGCCTTCCAGGTCCGCGAGAGCCACAGACTGACGCGTCCCACTGCCACTGATTTCAATGCCCACAACATAGCCCTGCGTCGCCAGCAGCTTACCGGTGGTCCTCGTAGTTCCTAGAGGGCCTGAAGCGCCAGTGATCCCCTCTGAAAGCGCCCCTTGCGGTCGCCAGGGCTGCGTAGACATGGTTGTGTTCTCCGTTCTTAATGATAAGCTGGCATCAAAGTCCGGGGACTGCCATACCAGCGCAGTGTGCTTTCTACCCTCAGCGATGCAAGTCAGTACAATCAAAGAACACGCATGATGCCGTACGTACGACATAGAGAGTACCCCTATGTGACAGCGGCTTTAGTATATCATATTGAAACTCAGACGCAAAGGATACCCGTACCATTTAGTCAGGGCTTCTCAGGGCTGCTCAAAAGTCTTTTTCCTCTTCCCCTCCCCGCCCCAAAAAAGAGTAAAAGAGCGTGTTGCCGCTTTGGCGCGGTAGCGCCAAAGCGGCAACACGCTCTTTATTAATGTGGGGTGGGGGGCTTGCTGCCAATCAGAGCGACTGTTGAGAAGCCCTGGTGACAAAATGGTGTTGCAATGGATACTCCCTATTGCTACAATAGCAGTAGAGAGATAGAGGTGACCTGGAGAGATTTTATGGCATCAACTACAGCAGAACAAGGGCAAGTCTTTATTGGCCCTGGCCTCAGTCCTTTCAGACGCATTGCGACCATCGTTGCGGTGCTGGGTGTAATTGCTTTTGTACTGTGGATCGCCCTGCACCAGGGAGCATCAGCAATAGGTAGTACAATTGTCGCCATCGTGTTAATTGCCGGCTTCGTTATCTATTTGCGCATTATAGCTCCAGTTCCATTTACTATTACCCTTGAACCGGCGGCGCTGGTTAAACGTAGTCGCAACGGGGAAGTGATCGAGATACGCTGGGAAGATTTGACACGTATTAAAGAGGAATTTTTTCCCAATGGGAAGCGTATTGGCATCACCGTCTATCGTAAGACGACGATGCCCCAACAAAAAGCCAAGGCCTGGGCGGTCTACCGCGATGACGTGACAGGCATCGATAGCCTGGCCGAGGCCCTCAAGCAAGCCATCCCGGAGACATGCCAGTGGGTGAGTGAAACGGTACATGAATAATTTGTGATGGTGCCGCATTGGCTGTCCGTGAATTCGCCACGGACAGCCAATGCGGCACCACTACCAGCCAGTTAGACCATGACCTCATCGATGTAGCACCAGCGCCAGTCTTCGCCGGGCTGGAAAGATTGTATGATCGGGTGGCGGGTGGCGTGAAAGTGCCTGGTGGCATGCTTGTTCTTCGAGGAATCGCAGCAGCCAACATGCCCGCATTCGAGGCAGAGACGCAGGTGTACCCACGTATCGCCGATTTTCAAACAATCCTCACACCCATTGGCGCTCGGTGTGACCTCTCGTATCTGATCAAGATGTGTACATATCTGTGCCATAAAATTATCCTTGTCTAGTCTTCAACGATACCTGGGATGCTTGCGCATCCGTTGTTGATTTCTTTCCTTCGATGAGCAGCAGTGAGCTGAGCGCACTTGCCAGCGCTAGCACCGCTGCAATGATCATAGCCACGCGAAAACCTGTTACGAACGACTCAGAAATAGCTGACTGTACTGCTGCATGCGTTGAATTGCTCAACCCCGCGGGAATCTCAATACCAACCAGCTTGTTCTGTTGCGCAATGATGCTACTTTGCACCTCAAACGGGAGATGCAATACTCCCAGGTTGCTGGCGAGAGCGCCGCTGAACACACCCAGGACGACGATGCCCAGTACCGCTATGGCGAGTAGACCGGCTGTGCGGGAAACAGCATTGTTGATGCCAGAAGCAGTGCCCGCGTGTTCTGTATCCACTGAGCCCATTACCGCGGTTGTCAAGGGCGCGACGCTGACGGCCATACCGATACCCAGCACGACTGATGCCGGGAAAAAGGTCGTCCAGTAACTTCCCCCGATACCTGGAACCGCAAAAAGGGCGAAACCACAGGCAGCAATCAGCGGACCAATGATGAGAGGAAGCTTCGCACCAAAGCGAGTAACCAGCCCTCCGGACCAGCGTGAGAGCAGGAACAGAATCAGAATCGTTGGCAGCATGGCCGCTCCAGCAGCACTAGGAGGATAGCCCTGCACGCGAATCAGATTGAAAGGAAGAAAGTAGAGGCTCCCGCCCAGGGCTGCATATAAGAAGAGAGTCAGCAAATTTGCACCGCTAAATGTGCGCGAACGGAACAGGTCGAGAGGCATCATCGGTGAGCGACTGCGAGCCTCCACCAGGACGAACAGTAGCAACGCGACTATGCCGCCTACCATGGTAGCAAGCACCAGAGGATTGCTCAAACCGAGGTCGTTCGATTCGATCAGCCCATAGACGAGACCACCCAGGCCAAGGGTTGCCAGCAGCGCGCCCCACCAGTCCAGCCCTTGACGGGCTTCTGCTTCATTGCGACTTTCAGGCACACGCGCGAATAAGACGATGAGCACAATAGCGGCAAGAGGAATATTGATAAAAAAGACCCAGCGCCAGGAAGCATACTGGACCAGGGCGCCTCCCAGGACAGGGCCAATTACCGAGGTGATTGCGGTGAAGCCTGACCAGGTGCCAATGGCTCGCCCGCGCTGCTTGCTATCAAACGAAGCGCTGATGATGGCCAGACTTCCCGGCACCAGCAGTGCGCCGCCTATGCCCTGAATCGCACGCATTACAATCAGAAAGACCACATTTGGCGCAAGGCCACACAGCACAGAGGCCACCGTGAAGAGCAAGATACCTATAGTAAAGATGCGCTTTCGGCCAAAGTGATCGCCAAGCGAACCCCCTACCAGGATCAGGGCGGCCAGGAAGAGCGAGTATGCCTCGACGACCCATTGAACGGCGCTGGCGGTTGCATTCAGGTCCGTCTGGAGCACCGGCAAGGCCACGTTGACGACCGTGCCGTCAATAAAGGCCATGCTTGATCCGAGGATCGTTGCTACGAGTACCCACGTACCAATCGATCCCCGGCGGTCTTTCTTAAGGGGCTCTGCGACAGGAGCGGCATCAGGCGCGCACTGGATAACGCCCTCGTCACAGGGTGGCTTCAGGTAGGACATTAATTTTTCCCTTTTGTCTTCATACGACTCGCGCGAACCTCAGGAGGTCAGCCATGGTGAAGTGCTCTTCCTGAGCACCAGGCAAAGTGGGCTTCCACTCGGTTTCCGCCCAGCGGTAAGAGGTGGCATCCCCATCGATCAGTCCAAGCAGCACCTCAGCAACAATTCGACCACCCACCGCGCCCAGACGCTCCCCGCCGGTCCTGACCTCGGCCTCTTTGAGAATATAATACCAGAGCGGTGACTCACCATGCCAGCCCAGCTGGTCAAGTCCCAGCTCCGCGCGAGAAAGAGGTTCGATATTCATTGCTCTAGAAACAGCTTCCCCTGATGGCAGGTCGAGTGCCTGTCCCCGCATGAGATCGCGATAGGCGATTGAATGTTGTTCGGGAATTGCTGTATCCCCTACCATCGATGTTGGCAGGTCAATCAGGGAGTGAGCAATCTCGGTGTCGATGCGCTTGCTGGGCTGTGGTGGCCGCTGGTCATCCACGTCGAAGAAGTACACCCAGTCCACTACCCGGTCGTGTGGTACAGCGCAAGTACCCGCGCAGTCTGGAAAAATCTGGCCTTTTGCACCGCCGGCGTTCAGCGTGTAGATAAATCTGACCTGGCTGTGACCAAAGCGGTACGCTGCATCCGCGAACTCCACCGGGATGTACGGCAGTTCATCATACTCGTAGAACTGTGGACCATTGTTCAGTAGATCATCCACGAGTGCCTCGCCAACGGTGAGCGGCAAAAATTCATGTACAACGATCCACTGGTAGTGCCACCTCACGAGGCGGCGGGCTTGATTGAAAACATCTGAAGCTGGCACACCTTGATCTCTGAGGTAGTCAACAACCTGGTTATGAAACTTGAGGAAAGCCAGGTGAAGCTGTGAGATGATCAGGTGCACATCGTTGCGAGGATCACCAACCAGTGCTCGTCCCTGCCGATTCCTGGGCAGATCATCCAGCTTGCCTATATCGTTTATGCCCAGCAGAAATTTGTCCAGGTCATTCAGGTCATAGAGATGGGGATCGCCCGTTGGCCCGGCTGCGTACAGACACTCGAGATCGAGGCGAGGTGTGCGGAAGTTGCGTAACTCGTTGAGGCGCGCATGATGCTGTAGCAGGCTGCGATCAGCGGTGATATCATGCGCGATGAACTGGCCGAAAAACGCAAAGGCAGCGGGAATACGAGGGTTGTCAGTCCGGCTATCCTTATCACCCGGCCTTGACGCGGCATCCATGACCGACCCGGCTCTTCCTAGCCTCACCAAGAACTCTTCATTGACCTCAAGACCCGGCAGATCGGGAAACATCCTTCCGTATTTGCTCTCTTCGACGCTTGCAAGCGAATCTTTCAGGTGGGGGGCGATAACGCAACTATGTGTGCTCATTGAAGACCTCCTGGGTGAAATAGCGACATTGGTAAGTGTATCACTTTTAAAAACTTCTTGCTTTCTCCCGAAAGCTCAAGAGATAGCCTCTTCTCCCTGTTCCTCGGCTACACTGTTACCCTCGCCTGTCGAGGCTGCGTGCTCTCTGGCCTCCTCCTGGCTACGCGAGGTAGGTGTCAAATGGAGATCAACATGGCTCGGTATGATGTAATACAAAGGGAAGAGGAAGAAGACGATAAGACTGAGATAAACATTTAGAAACGAGAGGCCGATTGAAGCTGCGTAGACAACCGGTGCCGTCATGTTCCTTCTATTCACTGTGTTAACAAAGTGTGGGTCTATATCTTGATCAACCAGGCGATGGTGGCTTGTAGCATACCACCACAGTAAGCTAAGCATCAGGTTGGTTAGTATCAGATTGCACGCGTAGATTATTTCGGCAACCTTTGCTAAAGAGGATTGACTAACGAATGAGAATTGTCCAAGCAACCCGGCCGGAAAAGGGATGAAGGCAACACACATCAATAATAGGATGTTGATCCAGAGGAACACGCGGTTGGAGCGTTTGATATAGTGAAACATATTGTGGTGGGCGACCCAGTAGATACCGATGATCACAAAGCTCAGTATGTAGCTCATAAGATTAGGCCACAAGGCTTGCAGCCTATTCAGTAATTCCGTTAGAGATGTGATCCCTTTTGGAATCTGGAGGTTCAGCACTAGCAGCGTGATTGCGATCGAGAACACGCCATCACTAAAAGCCGTTATGCGACCGGTGGTAAGGCCCGCGACATTCTGGCTTCTCCTCACTCTAATCACGAATGGCTCCTTCTACACCGGGACTGATGTGTAACTGTACAATGCTTTGGTTATTATGCCGGGCCAGTTTACCCATCAGTGAGCTTACATCATCAAAGGGGTGGATGTCTACACCTTGGTAAGCTACTATAAGCCACCAGCAGGCGGATAGCATCACCCATTTGACTAGTGGAAGCCTGGACAAATTACCAGTTTTTTTCGCTGTTGATCCCGACAGACCGACCGCATCATCCGCGTAGGGGCGGAGCGGTGCGGGTCCGTCAGGTGTCCAGAGATACTGAGATGTACGCCAGTTGCGTCGCGTAGGGGCGGGAGCGGCGCTCTCAGGGGTAGGTTTTTTTGGAGAGTGCCCATCAATCGCGTAGGGGCGGGTGTGGAGCGGTGTGGCGGGGGGACGCTTGCGTCGCCCCGGCCAGGTGGTGCGCACTGCACAGGCATGATGAGGACGATGGAGGGCGCGGCGCAAGAGCGTGCGGGAGTCGGCCCGGGGCGACGCAAGCGTCCCCCCTCCTCGTCCACACCGCCCCCGCCCCTACGCGCATGCCCTGTGCGCAGCGGCTCCTCAAGTGGTCTCAGCAGAAACCTACCCCTGAAAGCGGGGCTTGCCCCCGCCCTTGGTGGGGCGGGGCAATCGCCACGCCCTGGGGAAACCGCTCGCACATTCGCATCGTATATCCTGCGTGGTAGAGTATGTTGCACCTCATAAATATACCTCTTGTGGGTAATGTCATTGGTGCCGGTATCATAAACCCTGCGCAGGACGATGCAAGCGTCCCCGCCACAACGCGATATACGTGTTGTGGTGCCGTCATGGGGAGTAATGATGGTTGGGCGACCTCTCATTTTTTCCGCATTTAGCTCTATCAGAGGTATTAGGGTATTCGAGGGAATATACATATGTTAGCAAAGGAGGACCTACATTGGACAAGCAACACTTTGATCCCACAATTCACCGCAGACGATCTAGACGGCTCCCTGGCTATGACTATGCGTCGGAGGGTGCCTACTTTGTCACCATCTGTGTGCAAGAACGGCAACAACTCCTTAAGAATCCTGTACTGCGCACGATGATGGAAGAAAGCTGGAACGCCTTACCACAACGGTTTCCTGGTATCACGCTTGACGAATTTGTTATAATGCCCGATCACATCCATTTTATTGTCTGGTTACATCCTACTAAGGCAAGCCGTCCAGTGCTGGGTGACGTCGTGGGAGGGTTTAAATCGTTGACTGGAAGGGCAGCTCTCGCATATCTCAGAACGCAGGAGTCGATTTGTGGGGATGAATTCTGGCAACGGGATTTTTATGACCACATAATTCGCGGCGAAAGCGACCTGGAAGAAAAGATTATCTACATGCGCAATAACCCAGTCAAGGAAGACCTCAAGCATCAAAGCTAATGATGTGAGATTTAGGGCCTCGTCAACCTACGTATGAACCCCTCTTGTGGTGCGGTTTAGTGTCGTGGGGGCGCGGGTAGAGAAGGGTGGGAGGCTTGCGTCCCTATACGATATACGCGACATGGCACAAGCATGAGGAATAATGAGAGCGAGCGGTTTCCCCAGGCCGGGGCGACGCAAGCGTCCCCCCTCCACACCGCACCGCTCCCGCCCCTACGCGAGAGGGAGGCAGTTTGTATTGCTGGGATGTGAGGTTGCCCAGGCCGGGGCGACAAAACCGCTTCACCGGCGGCCCGGCATAACATCTACACTTGCGGGTTCGACGATCCTGGGTCGGGGCGACACAAGCGCTTCACATATAAGCGCGGGCCTCGGTTGCCTTGAAGGTAGCATAAATACTTTGACCCTCGCTCAGTCCCATACGTGCGGCCGAGGCTCCGGTAATTTCGGCGGTAAGCGGTGACGAGAAATCGTCGACAAGTATACCGACGCGCACGCGGCCGTCGCTCTCATTGCCATTATTGAAATTGGCTCCCAGGTGCAACATCTGCACGATCTCACCGTGAAAGACATTGCGCGCAGAACTATCGGGCAGCGTTTGATAGAGTGTGATGCTGCGCGGATCAACCAGTACAAAGACCTCATCTTCCGTACCTGGCACCTTCCTGGTCTGCGCATGGTCTTCCAATACTGCGCTTACCTTGATACCAGGTTGGCCATTGCCTTGCAGCCGGATGGTACAAAGCCTGTTTGTCTCACAAGCCACAATATGCCCGCGAAAGAAATTCATCCCCACAAGTTCTGCTACATATGACGAGCGCGGGTACTGCGCAAGGTCACGCTGGCTGCCCTGTTGTATCACGTGGCCCTGCTCAAGCACCAGAATATGGTAACCGAAGAGCAGGGCTTCTAGATAGTCATGTGTTACCAGCACCGTGGTGATGCCGACGCTAGAGAGGATGGAGCGCAACTCCTGGCGTACCTCGCGTTGGGTCTGTACGTCTAAGGCTGATAATGGCTCATCGAGTAACAGAAGTTGAGGTTGCAGCGCTAAGGCTCGCGCAACTGCAACCCGCTGCTGCTGGCCTCCAGACAAGTGCGCGGGACGGCGTTGATCGAAACCTAGCAGGCGTACCTGTTCCAGCGCCTCCCCAACGCGCCGGCGTATAAGCTGGCGTGGCAGGTGTTGGGCACGCAGACCAAAGGCCACATTCTCGAAGACACTCAGGTTAGGAAAGAGTATGTAGTCTTGAAAGACGTAGCCGAAAGGACGTTCCTGGGGCGGAATGTTGATATGCTTCTCGCTGTCAAAATAGATGGCGTCCTCCAGGGAAATATGCCCGCGCTGTGGTTGCAGCAGGCCAGCCAGGAGCCGCAGGACCGTGCTTTTGCCCGCGCCGCTTTCACCGAGCAGAACTGTCGTTTTGCCTGCCTCGGCAGAAAAGCTCAGGTCGAGATGAAAGCTGTTTAGATGAGTGTCGAGAGTGGCTATTAGCATGTCATTAGTATAATCGAGCTGATTATACGCGTGCAAGGAGTTCACCAGGAGTGAAAAGAAGTGCATGCCACGGGGCGGCTAGCCGCCCTGTGGCATGCACTTCTTTTACTTACTTTTTGATAGTATCGATGCTTGCCTTAGAGGAGAAAACATGTTATACTGTTAGCAGACAGATTATAGTAGAGTTCTAGTCTGGTCAAATCTGACTGGAAAAGGTAAGGCGCGAAATGGCAACGAAGCCAGCAGAGACAAATTCAATACAAGGCTATCAACTGTGTAAGCGTTATGAGCATGCCATCCAGTTGCTGGGTAAACGCTGGACAGGCCTGATCCTGGATACGCTTATGGCAGGTCCCCGTCGCTTTTGTGAAATGACCGCTGCGGTCGAAGGGCTGTCAGATCGTGTTCTCAGCGATCGCCTGCGCGAACTGGAGGATGAAGGTATAATTGAGCGCGTGGTTTACCCCCAAATCCCCGTGCGTGTCGAGTATCGTCTGACCGAGAAGGGTTACGACCTCAAACCTGTAGTGGATGACATCCACGAGTGGGCCGAAAAGTGGATACCATTGCCGGGTACCCTTTCAGGATATGCTGCTGAAAATGCAGGATCATAGGGAGCTTCCTCTCCTGTAGCCTCTTAACACCCCCTGTGCTATACTAGCATCATGGAACATTTATGGGCGCCGTGGCGCATGGCATATATCGAGCCGCAAATACCACAACCACAAGGGTGCTTTTTTTGCACCCTACCTGCTGAACATCGTGACGCGGAGAACTATATTCTTTATCGTGGTACGCTCTGCTTCATGATGTTGAACCGGTATCCCTATAATAACGGGCACCTCATGATTGCTCCCTATCAACATGTCCCAAGCATCGAGCAACTGGATGCCGCCACGCTCGCCGAACTGATGGCCCAGGCCCAGTTAGCTTTGCGAGCGCTGCGCCAGGTCATGAATCCTGATGGCTTCAACATGGGCATCAACGACGGCAAAGTGGCGGGAGCAGGTGTTGCCGACCACATGCATATGCATGTCGTGCCACGCTGGTATGGTGATACAAACTTCATGCCGGTAATAGCGGATACCAAGGTTTTGCCTGAACTGTTGAGTAGTGTATACGAGAAGTTGAAACACGCCTTGGACGTATTGAAGGATAGTCCTACGGAGCCGGGCGTGGACGCTGCAGGATAACAATATACTGGTGCGCAATGTTAGGAACATAGCTACGTGGGTAGCCGTAAGGCCGTAACTTCGTTCCGGCTTGATACCAGATGATCTCGCCCTTGGGTACAAATCCTACGGATTTGGCTCGCCGTGCCAGGTCTACATGCGTAAACATATATTCTGAATGCTGGTAGGCATTGCGCACGATGATTGCCATATAGCGTCCTGGTCGCAACAGGCGCAGGCAGCGTTCAAAGATCTCGCCCATAGCATCGAGGTAGTCATCATACGATGCCAGGTTTGCCAGGTCCCGCTTATCAGCAGAACGCATATTGTAGTCGCTGCGCCTGTTGGAGTACTTCTCCGCGTAGCGTTTCCCCCCGTTTCCGCTCATAGTCTGCTCTAAGTGGATGTTGTACGGTGGGTCCATCACGATAAAATCAAAGGCGACTTCTTTCCCTGCCTCACCGGCCCGGACCTCTTGTCCATCGATAGCCGGAACGCCCTGGTTCGCCAGCAGGCGATCCATTATCTCACTACAATCTCCCTGGATCATTGCCTGGGGAAGCAAGTCAGGGTTTTCTTTGAGCACACGAGCGTAGATATCGGTCCATTGCTGGTTGATCTCGATGCCTACACATTTACGAGGGCCGGGCGTGGCAATGGATGCCCCTATCAGTGTCCCGCCAACTCCTGCGAAAGGGTCAAGTACTGACATCCCCGTTTTTGTGAAAAACTCGATCAGCAGCGCCATAAGCTGAGGCGGCTTATTGGCACCGTGCTTTTTGCGTAATTCATGGCTGTACGCGCTTGGGAAGGATGTGGTTATTACGCTCTTGGTAAAATAGAGAAAGCGGTCGCCGCTCATGTCGTTGAGAGTGTTTTTAGGATGAGGCCTCTCCTTAATAGGGCCTAAATGAGGCATCAGGCGACTTCTCCAACGGTCAATTTGATACCGTCAACAGAAGGGAGCGGGTAGTGGAGAGAGACGCGCAACAAAATCCAGCCTTCCAGTACTTCTTCTAACTCATCACGGCATGCTTCGAGCGTTTCTGCATCGGCATAGACTCCATCAAAACCGGGAATCTCTCCATAGAAAGTGCCATCGTCTGGCAAAATCTCATATCTCGCTTTGCCCATAGCCGCTCGGATATAGTTCTTTAACATCGTGGGTTCCTACTCCTTCACCCTCTGATGGTGATGCAACATGTCAATCAGCGAAAGCTCTGTAGATCATATTTCTCTCGTCCCCATTATACCTCATAGCAAAGGCGGAATTCCTCTTCGCGAAAGTTATTTTCTCAGATTAACCGCCCGTCCACAGGTTTTCATTATCGCGAGGTTGCTCTCTAGTGTTTGGTTGTGGCGCGACGTTTGAGGTCACACTTGAACGCGCTCTTTCTTCGTACAGCTTTGCGCGCTGGTAGAGGTTCTGTGCGGCGCGCGCGGCATCAAACTCAACGCCGGGGTCGCTTGCAAGAGCTTCGAAACGGAGGGCTATATCGCGAATCGTTTTGGGATCTTTTAAACGCCCTGTGCGTACCGCTTCATACGCATCTTTTAGCATATCGATGTTCATTACCTGGGGCGCGGTGCTAACAGTGGGTGCCTGCTGTACTGGCGCTGGTTCTGGCTGCTTCTCTACAGTCCTGGCCATTACCTGGGCTTGTAAAGGTTGTGCTGCTACTGCTGGCGCACCTCGTGGTGTGCCGGCGTCTACTGGTCGTCCCACCATTCCTGCAACCGGGCTCGCACTTGGAGCCAGGTGCGGTATCAACGTAATATCCAGGATATGCACGGAATGCACCTGTATGCCCCAGTCAGCTACTTGAGCCTGGACACTTCTTACGAGCGCAGCATTGACGTTCTCCCAGCGTGTTGTCGAAACATCTACTGCGCTAACATCCACAGATGTACGCGCATGTTTACTTTGCGACCAGCTCATGAAATCCGCGGGTGTCATTTCATTGATCACGCTCTGTAACGTTGCCACGAAGTCATTGTACAAGGTTTCTTCCCAGTTCTTCAGATTCAAGAGCGCAATATGGGCATTAGCTGGAATCAACTGATAAGTGATCGTTGCCTTAAGTCTGACATCCTGGTCTCGTGAAATGTGCACCACCTGTTCAGGACATGTCCACGTTGTCACTTGTGTAGATAAACGGCTATTTACTTTTTCCCAGGGCATTAGAAAGTTGAGGCCAGGATTAAGCGTACGAGCATATTTCCCATATGACGTCACGATATCTATATATCCTTCTGGTATTGGATGGACCGAACGACGGGCCAGAATACTACCGATTATCAGCAGTATGATCAGCAAGACGAAACTGGCAATATAGCCGAAGATAGCCAGCGTGCCGACCAGCAGGAAGAGTACATAGCCTATGATCACATAGAGCGTCCAGAGTGTATCATTAGAGCCTGCATAGTAGAGCAAAGTTCCCTGCATCACAACCAGTGCGACCAGCAGGACGCCCATCGGTAAAAGAGGCAGGTTTGATTGTCCTCGCAATGCTACAGGTAAGGTGAATAAGAAGATCAGAGCTGCGAATGGTAGAGGCACAAGCACAGGCGAGAACTGGCGTGCAAATCTGCCCAGCCTTTCCCTGCTGAAAAATGATGGTTTTTCCCCCTGGGGAGGTGGAGCTTGAGGGGAAGCTACTAACTGTTGCTGGCCCGGTGCACCTGGTGTTGAAGTAAGATCATCTGGCTGCCCCGAATGATTGGGACCCTGCCATATGGCATGAGAATCGTCCTGTTCAGATGTCATATGCGCTCACTCCTCCTTTCCACATCAGAAATGCGGAATGTGCTCCATTTCGTTTTGGCTTATCATAAGTCCGCCGTAGGAGCCCGGTCCATCGCGCTGCCCTTGCGTTTGATAGCGCAAGATCCACATCCGCCACCGCCTTTCGCACCTTTTGAGCAACCACCCCCGCCGCTGCCGCAACTGCCACAGCCACCGTTACCACACCCACCACCATTACCACAGCCGCCCCCCTTCGCCCCACACGAGCTACATGCGCCGCCTCTGCTATTACTCAATTCTTGTTGTTGAGCGGGAACCTGGATGATGACGCCACTCTCAAGCATCACCTCGACCGATTCTTTCGGGACATTGATTGAGACGACTTTGCCCGGGCCGCTAGAAGTGTCCAGTATCGTCCCCACCTGTGGCATGTTCTGCTTTGCCTGGATATAGTTCTCGTTTTCATACGAGAGACAGCACAGCAGGCGACCACACACCCCAGAGATCTTTGACGGATTGAGCGGTAAATCCTGCTCCTTTGCCATCTTGATGGAAACGACGCCAAAGTCGGTGATCCATGAACTGCAGCACAACGTTTTGCCACACATCCCTACTCCACCTTGAAGCTTTGCCTGGTCGCGTGCTCCGATCTGCCGCAACTCAATGCGAGTACGGAAAGTTGCTGCCAGGTCGCGTACCAGCGCCCGGAAGTCAACGCGTTCGTCAGCAGTGAAGTAAAAGGTTAAACGGCTGCCATCAAAGGTATACTCCGCTTCCACTAATTTCATCGGCAGTTTGTGCTGTTCCACATGCCGGGCGCATTGTACCAACGCCTCTTTCTCTTTGCTTTTGAAAGAGAGCATCATGCGCAATTCGTCTTCGGTAGCCAGGCGAAGTACAGGCTTTAAAGGATCGCTCAGTTCTCTTTCTGGCAGTTTCTTCGAAGCGATGACTACACGTCCTGCTTCTACTCCTCGCACCGTTTCAACGATGACATATTGTCCAGTTGTATAGGCTGCCCCTTGTGGGTCAAAGTAATAGATACGCCCTGCTGGACGAAAACGAATGCCGACGATTGTGACTATATTATCCAGGGTCGTCGTTATAGACATTGTTCTCGATCCTCGACATTAGGAGCGCGATAAAGGAGATTAACAAAATAATCGGGATTGGCAACTACCCTTTAATTTCTTAAAATCCATTATCGAGCCTCTGGAGGGATCAGGCGCGGTGATGTGCTGGTCCCTCCATCAATAATTACATTTCGTTTGCCAGAAGGATGGCTTCTGCTACTTCTCGCATAGATTTGCGATTGTTCATGCTGGCTTTTTGGATCTTGCGGAAGGCCTCCTGTTCACTAAGACCCTGTTTCTCCATCAGTACACCCTTGGCACGCTCAACAATCTTACGTGTCTCCAGTTGTTCGGTGAGGGTACGAGTTTTTTCCTCGAGGAGACGAAATTCGTTGTAGCGAGCGAGAGCAACTTCAATGGCAGGCGCTACCTCACTTTCGCGTAGAGGCTTGACGATGTAGTTGACAACTCCCGCATCCTTGGCTCGTTCAACCAGTTGCTGATCACCAAAAGCAGTGAGCAGCAAGACCGGCGCTATTTTTTCCTCTGTAAGTGACTCGGCGGCAGCAATGCCATCCATGTCAGGCATGCGAATATCCATAATCACCAGGTCTGGACGTAACTCACGGGCCAGGTTAACGGCACTGACGCCATCACCTGCCTCACCGACCACCAGGTACCCCTGCTTAGCCAGTATATCTTTCAGATCCATGCGCTGGATAGTTTCGTCGTCTGCAATAATAATACGCGTTGGCATCGTGTTCGGACTCCCATGATTTCAGTACATCGCCCCTCATCCACCCAAATTGTGGACGAACTGGCTTGTATAGCCAGGACAATACTTTCAGAGTTCTGGATACTGAAAGTATACCATAAAAATGCAGTGTGAGTCGAGTTTATGTAGGGCTAGCTCAGAGTCTGTAAGTACTCCTGCTACAGGCGATTGGTCTGGTCCCCCCCTGGCACCCATCCCTTGCGAGTGCCAGGGACGGATTTATTTCTTGCGTTCGCGGCGCTGGAGATAGCGCTGTTGCTCGCGGTACTCCTGGTACAGGTCGTCATCTGCTCCTTTAACACCCTGTTTCATGGTCGGTGGTGGGTTCTTGACGCCGCCAGGGTTATTAGAAGTGTTCTGCTGAGACTGGCCTGGCCTTCGTTGAGACGGCGACTGGCCTGTCATCGCTCCAAGACTGCGAGGAACAAGATCAAGACGCGCCAGTATGAATAAGAGAGCGAGCAGTGTCAACAGGAAAAGCACAGTCGAAGTAGAGACGCCTATCGACCCTAGTTGGAAAAGTAACTTATCCGCGTGGTTAGCAACTAACAGGCTGCGCTCAAGACCTCCAACTACTTCAGCAGCGATAAGATAGAGCAGCATGCCAAAGAGGTACTTCGTCTTAAACCCACCAGCCTGCCTGGGCCGGGCAGAAGTTGTTGGAGCAGGCACATTGTTTGTACTTGTTTTGGTTGTTGCCCCGGATTCTGTTGCTTTGCCCTCTTTAGCCGCGCGGCTACTCGCCGAGGGTGCGCCGCTGCGGGTGGCGCGCGCGATGCGGGCAGCCTCCGGATTGGCCGAAACAGCTGGCTCCTGCTCGCTCCTGGCTACACTCGAGAAGAAGTTTGGCAGCCTGCGCGTACGAGGAGCCTTGACTGTCGTCGTTGAGGCAACTTCTTCGGCGGGTTGTGCGGCGTCGCTTGTTTCCTCCGCCGGCTGATCCTGCGTTATTTCGTTGTCCGGATTAGTAGTGACAAGTACGGGGCGCTTTCGTCCTCCACGGCTACTGCGTTTAGAGGGAGCAGGTCTCTCCTGCTGGTTGTCCAGCGCTTCTGAATTCATTTCTTGATTCATGACTGATCTCCACGGCTTTCATTGAATTGGTCAAAAGGCAACTGCTCATCACCGTACGGATTATCTTGATCAGAGCCAAGGTGATAGGTATTTGCCTGGGTGCTTTGCGGCGTTGTCGAGTTAACGGAGCTAGCGACCTGTGGCTGCTGTTGCCCTAGTGGCGTCGATTGATATGATGGTGTGTGCTGTACAGATGACTGTAGTGATGGTTGTGGTGTAACGCTTGAAGGCTGCATTGCCGGAGCCATGGCCTCTGCTACTGCCAGGCCCGCGCGCGCAATTTCGTCGTCCCGGCCGGGAGCATTACCGCCGCTTACGCCGATACCGCCCACGGTAGCGCCGCCGATGCGAATGGGCCAGCCGCCGGCGGCCATGATAAATCCTCCCTGCGTCATAGATGCCATGCTCGAAGCAAAGCCTGGAATACCTGCTCCCCACTGGGCTACGGCATCGGTCGATTGATTGAACATCACCGCTGTGCCAGCCTTGGCAAGACTTATATGGCCTGTAGCCCAACCATATGGGGCCATCATGCGCTCAAAAAGCACAAGATGCCCGCCCGCATCTACAATCGCGATGCTAACAGGGCTCCGTAATTCAAGAGCGCGTTGTCTGCTGGCCTCCAGTATTCTCCGCGCAACTTCTACCGTTAAATTCAAGGAATGCTCCTTTTTGACGGCCGATGAATAATTTGCCGCCCATCAGTTCACCATATGGTATTGATGCCAGTATATCCTATCAGCGTGCTACCTACAAGGGGTAAAGAGAGGATCCTACGCCGTTTTCGTTAGGCTGATGCGCTCCTTGCGCCATTCCAATTTGCTGTACTTTTCCTCGATAAGCCTGTGCGCCAGATCCCATTCCGAGGTGCTGAGCTCCCCCGGCACAAATTCTGCTTGTAAGGCCGTGCTAAATCCCCTGCGGAATGCGCCTGCTACATCAGCCCATGTCGCACCGGGCACAAGCGTATGTAACGGCGTCGTTTTTTCACGATACAAGGCCAATGCTTCCTCCCTTGCAGCCGCGTCTGGATAGAGAAGCATGGTGAAAAATTCGGCGGCGCGGTCGTCGAGCGGTAATGATCCTTGTTGCAGCAAGGTATCATCCTTCCAGACCTGGGCGCTGCCTACCAGCTTGAAGCCGCCGCTCGTCAGATCTGCCTGAGTTGAGGATGCAAAGCAGGCCGCGGAGGGATGCTTACTGACACGCTCATCACTGAGTTCAGCTTGCACGCCAAGGTTTGCGAGTGCCGTAAGCAGTCCCCGGGCAAGATGGGCATAAGCTGCGACTACGCCTGGCGGGACTCCGTAGCGCTTGCTGATAACGATACTATAGGTAAATTCGTCCCGGTGATAGACAGCTCTGCCTCCCGTTGGCCTGCGCACTAAGGCAACCCCTTGCTGCTGGCACACCTCGCTTAGTATCTCGCGCTCGACACTCTGGAAACGACCAAGAGAGATCGAGGGTTGAGACCACCGAAAGACACGCAGGGTCGGCGGCACTTCGCCTTGCAGATGATGCGCAAGTACAGACTCGTCTATGGCCATATTCATGGCCGCGTCCTGTACCTGTGTGTCGATGAAACGATACTGCTTGTGCATCAAGGATTTCCTTATCTATCTAGTCCGGTCCGGGCAATCACACGATAAAGCTGCCTCTGAACTTAACGCGAACGCGCAGCTTTCCATTTTTCACGCTGATCTTCGCGCACTTCTTCAGAAGTCGGCGTATAGCGCGCTAGAAAATCGTCGCGAAAAGCAGGAAATGTCCCAGCAATAATTGCTGCCCGCATTTGAGCGGCGAGCCGCAGCATGTAGCGTATGTTATGAATACTTCCTAAACGATAATACAGTTGTTCTGCGGTACGTGCCAGGTGATGTACGTAAGCGGCGCTGTAATTGCGACAGGTATAGCAATCACAGCCCTCCTCGATGGGACCATGCCCGGCGCGGTAGCGCGCGGATTTAATATTGATGCGCCCAGCGTTAGTGAAAAGGCCGCCATGACGGGCTACGCGTGTTGGCAGTGCGCAATCGAACATGTCCATACCGAGACCGACGCCTGTCACAAAATCCTCGGGTGAACCTACGCCCAGCAGGTGGCGGGGTTTGGCCTTTGGCAATTCAGGTGTGACATGACGCAACATATCCCACATTACGGCCTTGGGTTCACCTACCGAAAGACCCCCGATTGAGAGGCCAGGGAACGGTAGATTGCCGATGAAGCGAGCGCTTTGCTGGCGCAGCTCTGCCTCAAATGCACCCTGTACGACACCAAAAAGCGTTTGCTCCATTTGAAAGCGTTCCCCGGCTATAAGTGCACGCTCGGCCCAGCGGTGAGTGCGCTCCATAGCCTCCTTTGCAACACCTGGCGGGCACGGATATGCAGCGCAAATGTCCAGCGGCAGCATGATATCAGCTCCAAGTTCAGACTCGACCTGCATCACACTCTCGGGTGTGAGCATGTGGGAAGAGCCGTCGAGATGTGATTTAAAGGTGGCCCCCTCTTCACTCAATTTGCGCAGGTGCCCCAGGCTAAAGACCTGGAAGCCGCCACTGTCAGTAAGTATAGGGCCATCCCAATGCATGAAACCATGCAGGCCGCCAAAATCGGCAATCAGTTGAGAGCCGGGCCGTAACATCAGGTGGTAGGTGTTAGCAAGGATGATGGTTGCGCCTGCCTCGCGCAATTCCTCGGGTGAAACGCTTTTCACTGTCGCCTGCGTGCCGACAGGCATGAAAATAGGTGTCTGGATGGTGCCATGCGGCGTTTTGATCGTTCCTGCCCGCGCCCAGGTCTCAGGACACTCGGCGTCTATTGTAAACGAAAATAGTGACATGCGTTCCTGTTGGTTTCCCACTTGATGGGGCACACTTGTATATACTCTATAACTTGTATTGTCTCACATGCGTCAAGGAACAGATCAGCATACTATCCACCCACATAAAATGCCTCCTTAGTGTGAGAAATACACATAAAAAATAAATAAAAATGCAGGCAGTTCGATAAATTGGAGAACAAAAGTCTTGCAAATCAGCAAAAGATAGTGTATGCTTTCTTGCGGTATCCGATCTCGGTCTGGCATACGGTGATGGTCCAGCATTTTAGTCCCGCGCTGTTAGGGGTGACATACAAACTGGTGACATCTGCTAGGATATGGACCTGGAGGAATACCAACATATCACAAGGAGGTCCCTAGTTGAGTTTCGATGACAAAACCCTTAGGTGTCGGGAGTGTGGTAATGATTTCACGTTCACCGCGGGTGAACAAGAATTTTACCAGCAAAAAGGCTTGATGAATCAGCCAAGTCGTTGTCCATCTTGCCGTTCGGCGCGTCGCGCATCTGGTGGCTCAGGTGGCCGTTCAGAGCGTGGCCCACGCGAGATGCATACAGTTATTTGCGCTGAGTGTGGAGCCGAAACGCAGGTGCCATTCATACCCAAGAATGATCGTCCCGTCTATTGCAGCACGTGCTATGACAAGGTTCGAGTGGCACGTGACTCTTAAGTGATCCCTGTATTATGCAGAGATCAGTTCGTTAATGATTTATCTCGCATCTCATCAACTGTTAGATGACGATGGAGTGATCAGAACAAAGAAGCAGGACCAAGGTAGGTTCGCGGCCTTGCTTCTTTTTTTATATTCGAGACATTTTTTGAATATACTCCCCCCACGCGTTGTTATTACTAATAGGGATGGCGATCTGTATCAGCAATGTTGCTGATTCCTCACAATGCTGTATCACATTTATCCCTACAATTCCTGATGTATAGCTATGTTACTTATAACTTATCCGTAACACACTACACAAACGAATGCTATACATTTTTAGTTGCATTGTATGCGTTTGTGGTCTAAACTATGAACAGGTGGTTACTATCAGCAGCTTTAAGGGTATTCCAATGACGGCCGTTAATCCAGGTGAAGACGGGATGGTTGTGTTCTCGCAAATGACTCTGGAGGATCTGCTAGCGGAGGTTCGCCAGTACTTATCTCCACAAGACGTGGAGTCGATCCAACGTGCCTATAAAGAGGCAAGCCAGGCGCATTTGGGTACGCTTCGTCGTTCCGGAGAACCTTTCATTCAGCATCCGCTGGAGGTTGCGCGCTTGCTGGCCGATATGCGCATCGATGCTGATGGTATAGTGGCCGCTTTATTGCATGACGTCGTTGAAGACACAGATTTCACATTAGACGAACTGCGCCGGCAATTTGGTGATGCAGTGGCGAATATCGTCGATGGCGTCACCAAGTTTGAAGCCCTGGCAGGTAAGCCCATAGCGGCACAAGATGGAATAGACACGCTAAACCGGCCTCCTCTCTTGGAGACCTCTGAGCAGATCGAACAGAAGCAGCGCTTAGTCCGTGATCTGAAACGCCGCCAACGCTCGGAGACAGTACGCAAGATGCTGCTGGCTATGGCTGAGGACCCGCGCGTAGTGGTGCTTAAACTGGCAGATCGCTTGCACAATATGCGCACTATGAGCGTGATGAACCCTGCCCAGCAGCAAAACAAGGCCCGTGAGACGCGCGAGATCTATGCGCCGCTTGCCAGGCGTCTCGGCATGGCTTTAGTGCAGGCGGAACTGGAAGACCTGGCGTTCAGTTACCTGGAGCCGGAGAAATACGTCAGCCTTGCGCATGAGGTGGAAGAAGAGCGTCGCAAGCGCCAGCCTATCATCGAGCAAATCTGCCAGGCTCTGCAAGAAGAGATGGGGAAAGCGGATATACACGCGGAGGTGCATGCCTGGCAGAAACATCTCGCCAGTATCAATCGCAAATTGGAGCAGAGCGGAGATGAACTCAGCCAGATTCATGACCTGGTCTCCTATCGCATACTGGTCGATTCCGTGCAAGACTGCTACCTGGCTTTGGGGCATATCCATGCATTGTGGCGTCCTAAGGATGGGCGCATCAAGGACTTTATCGCTACACCAAAGTTGAATGGATACCAGTCGCTGCATACGATGGTGTTCTGCCTGGATAACCAACTGGCGGAGATACAGATTCGCACGCATGAGATGCAGCGTATCGCCGATTATGGTATAGCCAGTTACTGGTACCTGAAGGAACGTGGAGGAGCCCGCCTCTCTACTCGTGAGATGATCGCGTGGATAGAACAACTGCGCGAGTGGCAACGCGAATTGCCGCAGAACGCGGACGAGTTTGTGGAGGCGGTGAAAGGCGATATCTTCCAGGAACAGATTTTCGTGTTTACCCCGAAAGGCGAGGTGAAAGACCTGCCGCGGGGCTCGACGCCGCTGGATATGGCATATCGCATCCATACCGATATAGGCGATCACTGCGTTGGCGCACGAATCATCACCAATATGGACGAGAGCGGACGCCTGGTGACTCGTATTGTGCCCCTTGACTATGAACTGAAAGGCGGCGAAATTGTCGATATTCTGGTGAGTGACGAGGCGCATCCGACCCGCGATTGGCTCTCTTTCGCTCGTACCACGACTGCACGCAGTAAGATTCGCCGTTACTTAAAGACATATGAGCGGGAAGTAAACCTGCAACTGGGCCGCGAACGCCTGGACCTCGCGTTGAAGGCTGTAGGAGCGCCGGGTGTACGTGCGGTGCTCGACGAAGATCTCTCGCGCTTAAACGCGATCAAAAAATACAAAACGCCGGATGACCTGTATATAGCATTAGGCCGTGAGGACATGCCGGTAGGGGCAGTGCTTGAGTATCTAATACCGCCCATGCGGGAGCGCGGTGAGATAAAACAGGAAGCAGAAGCTGTAAAAAATGGGCATGCACATAATGGCAACGGGCGCCATGAAACGCCGCAGCAATTTGTCAAATTAGCCAATTGCTGCTGCCCCCTTCCTGGTGATGAGATTGTGGGTTTTCTGAACCCGAATAAGGGCATTATGGTGCATCGCAGCGATTGTCGAACGCTGCGTCGCCGGGGACAAGAGGTCGAACGGCTGGTTGATGTCAACTGGCTGCAGATAGAACCCCAGCATTACCTGGCACCGATCATCATTATTGCTCATGATCGGGCCGGACTTTTACGTGATGTGGCCGGGGTGGTTGCGGATGCAGGTATCAATATGACGGCGGTTGCATCGACTACTAACGTTTCATTGCAAAAGGCGGTCATTACTGCTACACTGGAGATTAAAGCGGTAGATCAGATCGAGCCGATCTTCGAACGACTACAACAGATTAAAAATGTGGTGAGTGTCAGTCGTGATGTGGGTAGGCGACTGGGATAGAATAACACATTACAAGCGATGAACCAGAGATACGTATGATAAATATGTCTATAGATAAGCAAATTCCTGCGAGTGAACAAACCGACAAGCAGGCGCAACAGTTACTCGACCTCGTACGACAGTATATGCCACCTGCCGAAGTTGACCAGGTTGCGCGAGCGCTGCGGCTTGCGCAAGAGACCTGTGGAGGCGTGAGAGGCGAGCGGCCGGTGCCCCCATTGGAACACGCACTGGTCGTCACAACCATTTTAGCCGAAATAATGCATATTGACGCGGTTGGTGTGGCCGCTGGCCTGGTTTTTGAGGCTGTTGATTCAGATCTTCTCTCGCTTGAGCGTGCCGAGAGTACGCTTGGGGCTCCCGTGGCACGTGTTGTGGGCAGTATGCTGCGCATGAATATCCTGGAGCGTAAGAAGCGTGTAGGAGCGGGTGTGGCAGGTTATGCTCCTGCGGGCGAGAGTGAAAATAACCGTGAGCAGAAGAAACAGCGCATACGCGAGGCTTTGCGACGCCAGCAGGCTGAAACTGTCAGGAAAATGTTTTTCGCCATGTCGGAAGACCCGCGCGTGGTATTACTCAAGCTGGCTTACCGGCTGCACGCGATGCGTATGATATCAGCGCACACATCTACTGTAGATCAGCAGGAAATGTTGACCATGGCCCAGGAGACGCGCGAGATTTATGCGCCCCTGGCGGGACGGCTGGGCATGTCGCGCGTTGAGAGCGAGCTGGAGGACCTGGCATTTGAAACCCTGGAGCCGGAGCAATATGTGTGGGTGCGCAGCCAGGTCGAGGCGGAAAGCAAGCAGTGGCGCTCCTACGTAGAGCGCGTCTGTACGATTCTGCGTGACGAGATGGCAAAGCTTGGCTTGAAGGCCGAGGTATCCGGGCGTGTTAAGCACCTTTATAGTTTCTATAAGAAACTGCGGCGCCATTCGGGCGATGTCGAGCGACTGGAGGACCTCAAAGCTGCTGCCGATTTCAGCCAGATTCATGATCTGATTGCTTTCCGCATTCTCGTGGAATCGACGCCTGATTGCTATGTGGCGCTGGGCCATGTGCATAGCTTGTGGAAGCCAAAAGACGGTCGCATCAAAGATTTTATTGCCAACCCTAAGCCCAATGGATACAGGGCGCTGCACACTACCGTCTTTTGCGAGGAAGACCGGCTCGTAGAGATTCAGATCCGCACGTATGCCATGCATGATATGGCCGAATATGGTGTGGCGATGCACTGGCACTACAAGGATGTCGGCGATCATGCCTCGGCTTCAGCTAAAGAATTACTGGCCTGGTTGCGCCAGCTTGCGGACTGGCAACGAGAACTACGATCTGTCACCGCTAACGATACTGAGTTTGTCGAGGCGGTGAAAGACGAGATCTTCCAGGAACAGATATTTGTCTTTACGCCCAAGGGCGAGGTCAAGGATTTGCCGGTTGGCTCGACTCCTCTTGATTTTGCCTACCGCATTCACTCAAAGGTGGGCGATAGCTGCTCAGGTGCGCGCATCATCACCGAAAGTGGCAGTGGTGATGGTGAACGACTTGTGACACGCATGGTGCCGCTGGACTACGAACTGAAAAGCGGCGAGATTGTGGACATCGTGACCAGCCGTACAGCTCACCCGACGCGCGATTGGCTGAATTTCGCTCGAACTACTGCGGCTCGCAGTAAAATCCGGCGCTATCTCAAGATTCATGAACGGGATATCAATATCCTTATCGGCCGCGAGCGCCTGGACCGGGAACTGAAAGTGCAGGGGCTGCGAGGCATCGAGACAATCAACGAAGAAGCGCAAAATTGGCTGATAGAGGAGTATCGCAAGGGGTCGTTTGAGGATATACTGGCGGCTATCGGTGGGGATGATATCCGCCAGCACGCAGTTGTAGTCAAGCTGGTGGATTTCTGGCAACTGCGGGAGCAGCGGGATGGGAAAGAGGAAGTAGATGGACCTCTTGCGCTGCCCGGTGTTACCAGGCAGACGACTTCGGCCAGTTTGCAGGTGGCAGGGGTCAGCGGCTTACTAACCACCCTGGCGAACTGCTGCTGTCCGTTACCCGGCGATGAGATTGTTGGTTTCATCAGCCGTGGTAAAGGCGCTGTTATTCATCGCGCTGATTGCAAAAATATTGAACGCTATCGTGAGCGTGATCGCGAGCGCCTGGTAAACGTGAGCTGGACGACAATGGGCTACCAGCGCTACCTGGCTCCGGTGATGATAACCGCGCGAGATCGTCCGGGCCTCATTCGCGATATTGCCACGGTTGTCTCCGAAGTAGGCGTTAATATGACCTCCGTAAGTTCCAACGTCGGTGCCGGCAAAGAGTTAGTAATAATCAGCGCCACGCTGGAAGTCGAAAGCCTGGATCAGATGCAGCGCGTCTTCGCACGCCTTGAAAAGGTCAAGGATGTGAGAGCCGTTGAGCGGGACCTTGGCAAAATTAAGAGGAAATAAAAATCTGGCACCTTTTGAGGTGCCAGATTTTTATACTTGATAAGATTTTACCCGCGTAATCGCTCCAAAACGGGTGGCTGGCGTAGTTTGGCAAGTGCCCCGGCCTCGATCTGGCGGACTCGTTCGCGAGTAATACCCAGTTCACGTCCCACCTGTTCGAGTGGATGTGCCTGGCTATTGCCAAGACCGAAGCGCAACTGTAAGACCAGTCGCTCGCGCGGCGTCAGCACTGACTCAAGCACGCGCTGCACTTCATCTTTAAGCGTTTGCGTGGTAGCGATATCTTCTGGTGAAGCGGACTCCGTATCGGCAAGCACATCACCCAGTTCCTGCTCCTCGTCTTCGCCCACTGGCAGTTCCAGGGAAACAGGAGCACCAGGAGCCGCCTGTAATTCAACCATGCGAATGGGGTCTAAGCCTGTCGCTTCGGCCAGTTCTTGTTCCGTTGGTTCGCGGCCAAGTTCCTGTAACAGGCGTTGGCGTTCGCGCCGGATACGGTTCAACGCAGTATTGACATATACAGGCAGTCGAATCGTTCGTCCTTTATCAGCAACCGCCCGGCTAATCGCCTGGCGGATCCACCAGGTTGCGTGAGTGGAGAACCGGTGGCCACGGCGCCAGTCATAGCGCTGTACGGCACGAATCAGGCCAATATTGCCTTCCTGAATCAGGTCGAGCAGCGTCAGGCCACGTCCGACATAGCGCTTGGCGATGCTTACCACCAAGCGCAAGTTGGCCAGAATGAACTGCTTCATAGCCTCGCGGTCACCCATCTCGATGCGCTGGGCAAGCTCGATTTCACGCTCGTGCGTAATCATCGGCACACGTCCAATTTCGCGCAGGTAGGTCATCACCGCATCCGACTCGCCCGCATCGGTGGGATTCACCGAATTCTCGTCCTGGTCTTCTGAACGCCGCCGGCGCACGTTTACGCGCCGGGCAGGTGGCACATCTTCCGTCGTTATTCTTGGCAATGTCAGGATTGAGGAGGTCTCAAGGACTGGTGAGTCCGGCAGCTGAGTTAGATCTTCATGAATTTCAGATAATTCTTCCAGCTCAAGAGGGCCTGTGTCCAGATTCGCGATATCCTCTTCAAATTCCTGTTCTTCTTTGCCTGGGCTTTCCACCTCATCCTCACTATATTCAAGATCTTTCGTCAGCAAGCGATCGACAATTTCGTCGCATTGCTTACTAAGATCGACATTCTTATCTTTGTTATCATCCCGAGTAAGCGTAGGTCCAGTCGCGGCACGCTGTACATCAATCATTTTGCGCCCTCCATGAACAGTAGCATCTTAAGCAGCAAGATAGCATTTTCTTCCGCCGGCTCGGTCCTGACTCAGGGAAAGTAATCCTTCGATTGATCTTTCGATTTTCGATTGGGACACTATGTCCGAATACCGGGTGGGAGGAAGTTTATAGACGCACACACATCTGTCTCTCTAACTATAGAAACACAGACAAAACGGTAAATATTCCTTCATTACCCCAATTATAACGCAAATGTCTCCTTTCATCAACTGATAACGCCCTGGAGACGCTTCCTACCTGAAACGAAACACATTCTCCTTGCTTTTCCCTCTCTCTGGTACTTTCCACATTCACTATAGTTTAATACGTTTCAGACCTATAAAAGTGGCAAATTGCCGGATGGCCTGGCGGGTGTGTCGACCATGGGTGTTCCTGCCGGACTACTCTGAACATCGATAGATTGATCAACCTTAGCGGTTTGCGCTCGCTTTAACCTTTGCATATATCTAACCAGGCGGGTGACTAATAGTACGACGACTAATAGGCCCAAAATAAAAAGCGAAAGCGGTCCAAGCACATCTCCCACAGCTTCCCAGCTTGCGCCAAAGATATAACCAAGCAGCAGCGGGATAAGCGCACCCAGCGCCTCGCCAGAGGTGTCGGCGAGGACAAAGTAAGGATAAGGGTAGAGTTCTGAACCTGCAAGCAGGTTAATGACGCCGCCCAATGCTGAGAAGATAAAGCGGCTGAGGAAAATCGCCCAGCCGCCCTGCTGGCGAAAGTAGGTGCGAGATCGTTCAACAGTTCTCGGCGGAATGAAACGGTTCCATTTTCCTGGACGTTCCAACCAGTCCAGCCCTCTGCTGCCCCAGTGCCTACCAATCAAGTAACCGGCGTTATCGCCGCAAACCAGGGCGCTGAAAGCAAGTATGAAGAGTAGCACAAAGTTAAATTCGCCGAGTGCCGAGAATGCTCCTGCTGCTAGCAATACCAGGCTAATGGGAAGAGGTACACCAGCTGCGGCAATAAAAACTGAGATCCAGAGCGCGAGATAGCCGTAGTTTTGCAGGAATGTGAGCATGGTTTGGAGGAGGCCACTCATGTTTCTCTCCTCCTCAAGGACGGTGGCCCCTGGGCGTTCCTGCTGGATGATAAATAGGACTGGTGCTCTTTACGATAGGTTCTGACAGCGTTTTGAACGTCGCCAATCAGTCCATCAAGCGATCGGTGATAGCGCGCTGCCAGGGAATTCAGTGTGGCATGACGTACTGACTGGGGATTAGCGATATCTAACCATTTGTAGAGATAGTTTTCGGGCACATGGTAAACACGGGAAATGTCGTGGATGGTCATCCACGGGCGAATGGTACGCACATCGCCGGACGTGGTGAGCGCATGTTCTTCCCGAAAACGCTGGATAGCCTGAACGGTCTGCACTGCACAGAATATTGTAGCGCCCAGGGCCACGCATAAAAGAATACCTGTAACGACTAGCTTTGTGCGTGTACTCAACAGTGGCACTTCTCCTCTAAACACATCTCTTGACGTTATGCAAGCTCTGCTCTAGAATAGCAGACATGGATACATCGCCGCAACACCTACAAGTCACCATCAAACGCATTGATACCGGTTTGCCACTGCCTACCTACGCAACGGCGGGTTCAGTGGGCTTTGACTTGCTCTGCCGCGAAGACACCGAGATCGCACCACGCACCATAAAATTGATTCCAGGCAACGTGATTGTACGCATCCCGGAAGGTTTTATGCTGATGCTGACGATGAGGAGCAGCACTCCGCGCCGCAAAGGGCTGCTCATTCCTAATGGTGTTGGCATCATTGATCAAGATTATTGTGGCGAAGGCGATGAGCTGAAGGTGCAGGTTTTTAACTTCCGCGATGAGGCAATAACGGTGAACCGTGGAGAGCGTATCGCCCAGGGCATTTTTATCCCAGTGATGCGTGTGACCTGGGATGAGGTGGATGAGATGGGCAAGGGCAGAGGCGGATTTGGAAGTACAGGTGCTTGATGCGGGACTATTATAAAATTCTCGAAGTTCCACCCACTGCAACTACAGCCGAAATCAAGCGATCGTACCATCGTCTTGCGCGCCTACACCATCCCGACCTCAATAAGCAAGCCAAGGATACACTCATCAAGCGCCTCAACGAAGCCTATGCAGTATTGAGCGATCCGGTGAAGCGTGCCGCGTATGATGCACAACGTGCAGACGAGCAGCAACGCGCAGCGGCGCGGGCGGCTGCACGCCGTCAACAAGAGCAGGCCAAACGCGAACCAGAAATGACCTGGGTAGAGGGTATGGTTGGATTTGTCAAGGAACTAAAAAAGGGCTTGAAAGACGAGTAACCAGGATTCAGAACGGCTGCCATACATGCACCGTCTCGTCGCTGGCAGATGCGATGTAAGCCCCGCCGGGCGACCAGGCTACGCTTCGCACCCATCTAGCATGACCACCATAGGACGTGACCAGTTTTCCTGTAGCTATTTCCCATACCTTCACCGTCGCATCATCCCCTCCCGAGGCAATATACTTGCCATCCGGTGACCATGCTAAGGATTTGACTACATTGGTGTGTCCTTTGTAGGTGCAGATATTCTTCCCCGTAGTGGCTTCCCATACCTGTATTGTCTTATCTTGTCCACCAGAGGCGATATACAAATCATTGGGCGACCACGCCAGCGTATAGACTGGCCCAGAATGACCGCTATAGATGAAAATGTTGTCTCCTGTGAAAGCGTCCCAGGCTTGCACGCTGCTATCAAAGCTACCTGAAACGATCCGCCTGCTTATAGGGGACCAGGCAATGGCAAAGATTCTATATTGACGGCTGTAGGTATATACATGCTTTCCACAAAAAGCCTGCCAAATCTGTACTGTACTATCGCCATAATCCCCGCCAGAGGCGATATATGAGCCGCTGGGAGACCATGCGATGCTGCGCACAAAGCGAGTATGACCGCGGTAGGTAGCAACAGTGCTGCCCGTGAAAGCATCCCAAACATGTATGGCGCCAGCGGTATCACCAGAAGCAATGTATTTGCCAGTGGGTGACCATGCCAGCGAAAGCAGGAATAAGCTGTGGCCATGGTAGATGTAACGATCCTCGCCGGTGCTGGCTTTCCAGATACGTACCGTCTTATCACGTGAGCCGGAGGCAATAAAGCTCCCATCGGGCGACCATGCCACAGCAAAAACATTGTCGCTATGGCCTTTATAGATCAAGATAGGAGCGTCAATCGACATCTACTAGTGCTCTCGCGGTCCCTCGACAAGTAGGTTTACGGCATGCGATAGTACGGGCAGGATGTATTCCAGGCACTCCTTGACCGCTTTGGGGCTGCCGGGAAGATTGATGATGAGTGTACGCCCGCGTGTGCCTGCGATGCCGCGTGAAAGCATGCCGAACGGTGTATGTTGCAGGCTGACGGCACGCATGGCCTCGGCTATGCCAGGAGCTTCGCGTTCAATAACCGCTTTCGTCGCCTCCGGTGTGACATCGCGTGGAGCCAGCCCTGTGCCGCCCGTGGTAAGTACCAGGTTGAGTTCTTTCTCATCGCTCCATTCACGCAGCGTGCCCTCGATCAATGCCTGTTCGTCCGGGATGATCGCACCTGCGCTAATGACGGCTTGTGGCAGCTGCGAGGCGACCATGGCCCGGATATTTTCACCACTGGTGTCTTCCCGAGCGCCTTTGGCGCCGCTGTCGCTGATGGTGAGAACTCCAACCGTAATCATGCTGCTTTTCTCCCTGGCCTGGCCTAACTACGTGCAGCCAATTCGCGCATAATGGCACCGATCTGGCGGCGCGAGCCGAAAAGCCAGACGGTATACTCGTCAGACAACTCTTCGACCTCGACCTGGCACTGCATTTCCCGGGCGAGCTTACGCGCGATATGCAGTAGTTGCCCGCGTTCAGCACTGTCATAGCTGCGCGTATTCAATGCCAGCTTACCCAGGCGTTCTTCCTGGCTTAAGACAGCATTGATGAGCTCATGAAGTTGGTCTAAGCCGAAGATGACTTGCAGGGGAGGCGTTTCTGGCACCTGGTCTGTTGACGTATCGGCCGGTTCGATCCTGCTGCTGTCGCCGCCAGCTTCCAGGTCGGAGAGTTGTTCAGCATCACCAACGATATTTTCATAGACGCTGCGCAATTTATCCAGGATCAGCAGCCGACCTTCTTCAGGCACATCATTGCGCGGGTGAACGTAGGCGAGCAGGTTATGGGCCGGGTCGGAGTAAATGAAAGGCCGTGCGATTGCTGCACGCCGCCCACATGACGGGCAGGTAGAGACATTCAATAGTCCGGCCAGCACAGTGTATTGCAACTGTGGATCCTTCGCAACGTTGACATATTCATAAATTTCACTGGTAAACACTTCACCGCACGGGCAGGTGAGTGTGCGATTGGTTGAGCGAGACATACTGGTTTTATTCTCTAGGGTGAACTGTAATACAAAAAGCTATTCTGGGAAAAGTATATCATATGCATGGGAAAAGGGGGTGTTTCAGGGTAAGCGTGTGGAGTAGTATGAAAACATAAAGAAAAGGCTAGCAGATGAGCTAGCCTTTTGTTCATTTCGTGTGTTCTGAACGTTTTACTGGCATATTTCCGCTACCAGTCGTCAGAAGTTAGTAGCGTTCGCTCCGATAGCTATTGTTTGAACGTCGATCTCTTCCCTGGTACCCTCTGCTTCCTGTCGATTGGCGCTCGCGTGCCTCGTTGACAGTAATGGTGCGATTCCCCAAGATGGTGCCGTTGAGCCTCTCAATGGCGGTCCGTGCTTCTTGATCGTTGCTCATCTCGACAAAGCCAAAGCCTTTGCTTCGCCCTGTGTCGCGATCAGTGATAACCGTGGCCTCGATAACGTGTCCTGCCTGTTCGAACAGATCGATCAGATCTTGCTCGGTCGTTTGGTAGGGAAGTCCCCCTACATACAGTCTCATGATAGTATGCTCCTGTGCTGACATCTCTCACCGCATTGACGCTCGTAGAAACCGTTTCTCACAGAAGCGATACAATTACTTTTTGATGTCATACAGCTACTATAACACGTAATAAGAGCTGCTTATTCCCTTGTTTTCTCGGCGGCACAATACAGGCGTCGATACTGGTCCCCAATTCGCAAAGTAGGTGTAACTATTCAGGTCTCCTTTCTCTTGCGCCGCCTGCGGCGGCGGGGTGAGGGAGAAAGGCGGTCCCTGGAAGCCCCCCAGGCTTCCTTGCCCCGCACCCCGCCAAGGGGCCTTGCAGGCCCCTTGGAACCCCCTGTTGAATAGTTACAAGTAGGTTTGAAATATAAGGAGGTTAAACTACCTCCTCCTGCTCTTACTCATCGCCTTTGTCGAGAACGTGAACTTCAATCCCTGCCTCTCGATAAACTCCTGGAACACCCCGTAAAACTCGGCTCTATCCTGCATGGTAATCACCGACACGGCATCCGCCGCCTCAATCGCATAGGGGTAGCCCTGTCCGGCGATCACCTCGGCGCGCACTACGTCCAGCACCGGCTCCAGAATCCCATCGTCAAGCATCCAGCGGGGGAACTCCAGGCGGGCAGGTGGACGTGTGGAGGAGGTTTGTAAGTAACAAAATGCCACGCTTTCGCGATAGGATCCGTAGCCTTCCAGGATGTCGCCACGAGCGCAGATCATGGCGGGAGTGCGGTCTCCCCAGCGCAGGTGTCCCTGCCATAAGAGCGCATCATGAATTTTTTTCGTTTCGCGCAGCACAGGTCTGCGTTCTATGGCGTCCAGGCGCCGCAGCATTGTGATGATATCACGCGCGTAGCTGGTATCTATATAGCCGATCAGCGGCACGCGTTGTTGCTCTGATGTTTGCAATAGCGAGATGGCAGAAGCGATGTAGCGTTCGCGGTAGGGGCTGGGCATCGTCAGGGCGAACGAAACGACGAGCGAGCCATCGAAGAAGACCACGGGACTGTGCGCCGCGTTGCCGGCGCGGCGCGCCTGGCCATATTGTTCCATCTGGTTGCAAAGCGTTTCCACTTCCAGCGTATAGCGGCGCAGCGTTACCTGCATTTCCGAATAAGGGTAGCTATCAGGGTCTTTGCTTTCGGTCTTAGACTCCTCCATGATTTCATCGGGAGAAAGCACCTCCATGCGCACATCTTTGGTGTATGGACGCCCCTGGGCATGGGGATTGGCAAACAAGCCAACCTGAATCAAGGCTACGGGGATCGAAGCGTCACGCCAGGGCTGTAACTGGCTGCCATCAACGGCGAGTGTCGTTATACCCTCAATGCATTCAGCCCATTGACGTGCGTGCTCATGGTTGGCAAACTCGCGTCCGAAAGGAAAATATGGCCCGTGATAGGGATTCTGTTCAGCTTGAACCAGCCAGCGATCAAACTCGATGCTGGAACGTGCACCCGCGGGCGGCATGCCGCTGCCATCTGGCGGGAGCACATGCTCAAGTTGTGCAGCCGACGGATAGCGCAAATAAAGCGTTTCGAGCGCATGCCGGTATGCTTGTAATTGATCGATGAACGAACTGTCGTAGGCGGTAAACTGCCCTCGCTTAAAGTTCAGGGCAGCCTGGAGTTTGCCTTTATGTAGCATGTACTTTCAACTGCTCCTCTGCTATCATCACATCGTCTTCAGTCAGCATCCGCGTCTGACCATCCGTCTTGCGCAGGCGAACCAGGCTGTCAAGGCCCTGCTCAAATGTGTCGTCGTGGCTGATGACAAACAGTTGATCGAAACCACGCACGCGCCGGATCTGCTCTGCCAGGTTCGTACGGCGCAACCCATCCATGTTCTGAGTCGGCTCATCAAAAAATGCGATATTGAGTGTGGAGAGCTTTTTGAGCAGCGCGAGGCGCACCGCGAGCGCAGCGCTCATCTGTTCTCCACCACTCAACTGGGCGAAAGTACGATTGACGCCCTGGCGATGCAAGATAATTTCATAGTCGTTTTGCCAGGAGAGCTGCGCGCTGCGGTCACCCATGATCTCACCAAAAATGCGGTTCGCTTCAATGGAGATGTCGCTCATCATAGCTTTCAGTATATGGGGAGCGGCCTCCTTGATTAGCTTGCGGAACTGCTCGATCATTTTTTGCAGTTCCTCGAGCGTCTGTTTTTCCTTCTCCGCCGCCGCCAACTCGAGCAGCAGCGCCTCAGCGTGCTGAATCTTTCGCTCAAGCTCGTTGATTTCGTTCTGCAAATTACTCATGGACTCAGCCAGTCGTGCCAACTCGCCAGTGAGTTGATTGATTTCATTTTCGACTGCTACAAGTTCTTGCTCATCGAATGCAGACTCAGCTTCGCGATATGCTTGCTCGGCGGCGATTAAATCTTGCTCGGCCTGCTCTACTTTTTGCAAGGCCCGCTGGTACACCTGCTCACGCTCGGGAAGAAGTTTCGCCGTATCTATGTTCTTCAAATAAGTTGAGTACCTGGGCTCGCACTGCTGGCGGATAGCCTCTTGCTGGGCGATCTGCATATCAAGCTCAGCATAGAGGCTTAGTTGCTGATCCAGATCCTGCAATCGCTGCCCAGTCTCCGTTAACTTTTGTTGCTCGTCTTGCAATTGTTGCTGAAAGGTCGCCTCTTGCTTAATGATTGCTTGTTGTGTCTTGCTTTGTGAGCGAGGATCATTGAGTGCATCTAGTTGTTGCTTAACCTCTTGCAGTTGATGGGCGCTTCCGCTAAGTTCACCGGCACGTTTTTGACGCTCCTCCAGGTCGGCTGCATACTGCTGAGCTAATGCCTGCAACTGCTGAACTTGCTGGCGCAAGCCCTCTAGTTCGCGTACCTGCTGATCCGCTTTTTCACTCTCATCGCGCGCTGACCTGGCCCTGGTGATGTGCTGATCAACAAGTTTAAGCTCCTCCAGTTCTTCCTCTAAAGCTGCTACCTCGCGATCCAGGCGTGTAATATCGAGCGCTACTGCTCTTATGCGCTCGATTTGACTATCGCGATTCTCTATATACTGACCAAGCTTACTTAGCCAGTCGGCATATTTCTTGACATTCGACATGCGGTCATTGACGGCTGCCAACTGCTGATCGAGTCCTGCAAGCTGGGCGCGCTCTTCGACTAACAAGCCATCAAAGTAGGATTCCAGGCTGACCATGCCGAGTTGTTTAATATTCAGGCACGGCTGATGTAGCAAGGGACATTGTCCGCCTGCTGATTGCTTACGCGAGTTTATATCGCTTTCAATATTGCCCTCTAGCCGGTGTCGTTGCGCGGAAAGTTGCTCAAGCTGTTGCTGTAATGCGGGTAGTTCTTCTGCTAGCTGACGATGCTCTTCAATTTTGGCTATGTTGTCCTCGGCTCTACGCAGATTGCTCGCGATTTTCTCGCGCTCATCGTGTTTCTCTTGCAATTGTTTGCGCTTCTCCTCATATTGCAAACGCTTAGAACCCCGCTCGCGCACCCTGGCCTGCAGCCGCGCTAACTTCTCGACGCGCTCCGTCAATTGCCCGGCCAGCGGTTGCAGCGGTTCGATTGCAGCAATACGCTGCTGGAGGGTTTCTTGCTGCTGGAGGCAATTTGTGTGCTGTTGCGCGATTCGTTGTGCTTCCTTGCGCAATCCCTCGTACTGGGTAACCTGTTGTGACAGGACTTCTCTCTGCTTCTCTAATTCATACTGCTGCTCAACCAGTGGCAGAAGATCCACCAGCCGTTGACGGGCTGTAGTAACCTCGTCCAGCCTGTTTTGCAAGTTGCTGATATGCGCGCGATGGGTTGCTCGTGTACCGTGCAAGTCAGATTGCTGCTTATGCAGTGCGTTACGCTTGCGTTCATCCTGGCGTAGTCGCTTCAAGGTTTCGTCTGCCTGCAAATATCGTTCATAATCAGCCCGGCTGTCCTCCACCGCTTGCCCGGCAGTTTGAGCATCATTTAACTGTTTCTGGCTACTCTGCAAAAGCTCTTGAGACGCAGTATGCTTTGTCCTGTTCTGTGCGAACTGTGACTCGCACTTTCTCAGGTGGTCGCGATGTCGCTTCAAAATTTCAAAACGTTCTTTGCATATTGTGAGCCGCTGGATGACTAGCACGTTTTGCTCTTTTTTCTGTTGATCGTCCAGGCGCGCATTTTTCAGGTCTGTACGCCACTCTTCCAGGGTGCGCGTCTCGATTTCGAGGCGTTGGATTTCGCTTTTTTGTGCTTGAATCAGCTCCTGGTAGACTTTCTGCGTGTCTAGCAAGTAATCAGCAGCGATCCTATAATCTTCGATTTGCAGCAGGGCATCAAATTTTTGTTTGCGTATGCGGGGAGCCTCCAGGAAGATGGAGGTAAACGTGCCTTGTGGTACCCCCAGGGCATCGCGGAAGAGCACATCCAGGGGTCGTTCGCGATCAATACCAAAGATTTCATGCAGCTTATCCAGTACGTCGGTATGCTGTTCAACACGCGAATCTGCTTCACGATCATACACGACCCATTTTGTGCCCGTGCCGCAACGTCGTTCGACCTCGTAGGGGCGGTCATCGCTGCCGATGAGGTGCACCGTTACGCGCCCATACTTTTCGCCTTCGCGCACGAATTGTGACTGGTTATAGGAAAGATAATCGAAAAGGGCGAAACCGATGGCTTCGAGGAGGGTTGTTTTGCCGGCGCCATTTGGCCCGCCGATAGCAGTTGTGCCGTGACGAAAATCTACTCTGGCTTCACGATAGCTTTTGATATTCTCTAATTCGATGCGTGTAATGAGCATGTTAATACAGCCTTCCCAGCGAGCACAAAATTCGCGAGCGTGCTATCTCCCACTTCGTTATTCCCCCTCTGTAGTGGGAAAGTGGAAATTCTGCGGGCATTATAACATGGATGAGGAAGGTGTAGTACCCGCTCCGTCTTCCGCATCCTGTTGTTCGTACTCTTCTGACTCCTGGGCCAATTGTTTTGCCTCTTGCTGCTGCATCCAGCGGATGAAAAGTATGCTCATGATAACGATGTAAGCAATGTTCACCGGTACCCACATGATCAGTCCGCCCAATTGCTGATCTGTTGCTGCGGAAATGCCCCATACACGCGGCGCAGCAATGTAGGGAGCGTAGAGAGGTGGGGAGAACGTCAAACCCGCGCCTAACAAAACAGAAGGCATGCCACTAAGGAAGAGATACAATACCTGCCCCCCAATGGAGAGGCGCGGCAGGTCTTTTGATGGGCTGAAGATTGGCCACCAGTTCAGTATGCCAAAGGCGATGAAGGTGAGATGCTCCAGGATGTGAATATTCTGGTTCTCAAGTGTTGCGTTATATAATGGAGGTGCATGCCAGAGCCAGAAATCGGCGTTGTAGAGTACGAATGCGACAGCAGGGTACGTCAGCGCTTTCGCGATGCGAAATGCGACCTTATTGCGCACTATTGGCTTTAAAAACCATGCTGGTGTACCAATCACGAGCAGCGGTGGCCCAACGATGGTGAGGACCAGGTGTTGCACCATGTGAGCGCTGAACAGGTAGGAGTCGCCCAGTTCATCCAGCGGCGAGACAAGCGCCAGGAACATAAATAGCATACCCAGCAGAAAAGAGACGGTTTGCCCGGTTTTGACCTGCTCGTCGGGGTAATATCGTCTACGCAGTGGCCCTATTGCACAAAGATAAAGTCCTACAATGAGCAGCGTACCGATGAGTATTGATGGCTCCCAGTTCCATTGTGTGAGCCAGAAATCGAGTCCTATGTTTGCCATGCCGCGACCTTTCGCACAAAAGTGTCCTCTCGTTAGATACTATAGCAAGGGTCAAGAGGTAGAGCGACGAAACGAAAGAAAGGAACTGACATTGGAACATTCACTTAACAATGGAGTAGAACCGGACCTCGAAGCTCGTGTAGAGCATGGCTATGCTGACAGCCACGGTGTAAAGATCCATTACGCAAGCCTGGGCAACGGTCCGCTGGTGGTTATGATTCATGGCTTCCCCGACTACTGGTACACCTGGCACCACCAGATGGAAGCCCTGGCCCCGGACTACCAGGTCGTCGCCATGGATCTGCGAGGCTACAACCTGAGCGACAAGCCCCAAGGGGTCGAAAACTATACTATGCGCCTGCTCGTTGGTGATGTGCAGGCGGTCATTCAACACCTGGGCCAGGAGAAGGCCATCATCACCGGTCACGATTGGGGTGGCGCGATTGCCTGGCAGTTCGCGCGCCGCCTGCCCGTTATGACGGATAAGTTGATCCTGCTCGCTCAGCCACATCCGCACGGTTTCATCCACGAACTGGTTCACAACCCGCAGCAAAGGCAGAACAGCCAGTATGCACGAGACTTCCAGCTAGAAGGAGCGCACCTGAGCCTGACCCTTGAGTTGACTATCAGCCAGTGGCTGCCAGATTCCGTACAGAAAGAAAAACACCTCCAGGCTTTGCAGCGGTCCGATCTGGAGGCTATGCTGAATTACTACAAACAGAACTTTCCGCGGGAACCTTACACGGAATCTTTCACGCCGGTCGACAAGGTACAGGCATCCGTGCTGGTGATTCATGGCCTGGAGGATCAAGAGCTGCTGGCCAGCGGGCTTAACAACACGTGGGAGTGGGTGGAAAAAGATCTGACCATCGTCACCATCCCTGGCGCAGGCCATTTCGTGCAGCATGACGCGGCAGACCTGGTTACGCGTACGATCAAGAGTTGGCTCTCGCGATGACTGGTTAGCATAAGCTGCACATGCTATTCGTTCAGGTAACTGTAAGGCATGTCTTGCTCCTTGCAAGGACAGTATCAGGGCTGTCAATGAAAATTAAACGAGCCACAATATTTATCTGACCAAGAAGGATAGTAAGATCCGATGAAAATGTACGTCGCATCGCCTGGGTAACGGTTGGCTTCACATATTTTCTGATTGCACTTGGAGGCACGGTACGTGTCTCTGACTCCGGTCTGAGCTGTCCCGACTGGCCGCTATGCTTCGGACAAGCATTTGCCCTGGCGGGGCTACATGCGCTGCTTGAAGAATTCCACCGTTATGCCGCCTCGATAGTCAGTGTTCTAATTATTGCCCTGGTGATCAGCGTCCTGGTCTGGGTACGTAAAGAGCGGCAGATATTGATACCGTCGCTGATATTACCTGTTTTGCTGGTGATACAGATCGTGCTGGGCGGCCTCACCGTGCTGTGGAAACTGCCACCGGAGATCATCACGGCGCATCTTGGCACGGCGCTGGCAATCTTCGCCATGGTGATCACAGTAGCGGTAATGTCAGGCAAAGCCAAACCCAGCAAAGAACATCCTGACAAGACGCGTAAATTTGTACGCCTGGCCATCACGAATGCCCTGCTGGTCTATGGACTGATGCTCAGTGGCTCCTACGTGGTAGGCAGCAGCGCAACCCTTGCTTGCCCTGGTTGGCCCCTGTGCGGTACACCACCGCAATGGGCTATACAATACCACCTCGCGGATATAAATAGTTTCCATCGACTGGTTGCTGCGTTTGTCGGATTGGTGCTCATCTGGACATTGATATCTGCCTTGCGCAGGCGTAAAGTCGCACCCGGCCAGGCCTGGGTTGCGCTGGTAGCCGGTGTGCTGTTTGTGGCGCAGTCTTCTGTCGGTGGCCTGATTGTGCTCTTGAAGCGGCCCGACTTTGTGGCAGGGCTGCACCTGGCCCTTGCTACTGCCGTGTGGGGCTGCCTGGTGCTCCTCGCAGTGCTCGCAGCCCGTCAATTGCGGGCAGCGCCTCAGGGAGAAGCGCTGGAAGAGCTGGTAGCGGAGAAGAAAGAAGTAGGGCCGATCAGGCAGACTATCGCCAACTATGTCGATTTGATGAAGCCACACGTGACGGTACTGCTGCTTGGTACAACGCTCGCTGCTATGGCAATCGCTCAGCGGGGTTTACCACCGCTGGGCCTGGTACTCGCAACATTGCTGGGCGGAGCGATGGCGGCTGGCAGCGCAAACTGTATTAACTGCTACATCGACCGTGACATCGATCAGATCATGGGTCGTACCCAGCGGCGTTCATTGCCTGCCGGCAGAGTGCAGCCCACTCAGGCTTTGATCTTTGGTATTGTCTTAGGAGTTGGGGCCTTCGTCGTTTTGTCGCTATTTGTTAACCTGCTCAGCGCGATTCTAGCATGCTCGGCCATCCTTTTCTACGTGTTCGTATATACCCTGTGGCTGAAACGCACCTCCGCTCAGAATATTGTAATCGGCGGAGCTGCTGGAGCTGTACCTGTACTGGTGGGTTGGGCGGCGGTAACGCATACACTCACCCTACCGGCCATCTGGCTCTTTGCTCTTATCTTTTACTGGACGCCACCGCACTTCTGGGCACTCTCCTTGCTCATTCAGAAAGACTACGAGAAGGCCAGCATTCCAATGATGCCCGTGGTTTTAGGAGAGAGAGAGACGCGCAAGCAGATTTTCCTTTATTCGCTTCTACTGCTGGCCGTGACGCTGATCCTGTTCGCGATGCATGCAATGGGCTACATTTACCTGGTGGCTGCGGTTGTCCTTGGTGGTATATTGTTATATATGTCGATACGCTTGCTGCGCGACAAATCGAAGAAGTGGGCACGCACGCTGTTCTGGTATTCTAACTGTTATCTTGCTATGATCTTTGCAGCTATGGTAGTGGATCGAGTCATACATTAAGGGCAGACTATGGGTATGAGCTGGCGTTTGGCTTCACGTCTATCAGTTATAACCCTTGCACTACTCGTTGTGTTGATTGTGGCTCTGCTGAGTCTGCACAACGGTATAGGGGGGACTACTGGTAACAATACGAATGCAAACCAGTCGGGGCTCCAGGGAACGGATCTTGGCAGTGTAGCCGCTCCTGATTTTCGCCTGAAGGACCAGTCTGGTAAGCCGATTTCACTCTCAGGCTTCAAAGGCAAGCCTGTTGTGCTGACTTTCCTCTATACACATTGCCCCGATGTGTGTCCTCTGACGGCCGATAAACTACATACAGCTATGCAAAGCCTTGGTAAAAATGCCGGGAGTGTCACAGTTCTGGCCGTTAGTATGGATCCTAAAGGTGATACTGCTGCCGCTGCACAAAACTTCGACAGTGTTCATAAACTAGGGAATTACTTCCATTTCTTAATTGGCACTCACGATCAGCTGGCACCTGTGTGGGCATCATATAGTGTCGATGCCCAGGCGGCTACCAGCGCAGGGGTAGTCTCGCACTCTTCCGCTATCTATGTAATCGACAAGCAGGGACGCGAGCGGGTCCTGTTCGATAATGCCTTCGATCCTAAGCAGTTGACCGCAGATTTAAAGATTCTGTTGGGGGAGTAGACTGACCTGCCAGGCCTCAGTCCTCTTCTTCGTCTTCATCCACTTCCAGCAGGTACATGACAGCCTCTTCGGCGGTCTGTGCGATGCTCATTTTGACGATCACATCTCGCAAAATTGCCGAATCTTCTAT
>Ga0209647_1000386_pt1 | contig 41506 bp, 36 predicted proteins | sample GraSoi_2013_60cm_FD_185827 | JGI IMG/M metagenome (GOLD analysis project Ga0209647, IMG submission 185827) | Grasslands soil microbial communities from the Angelo Coastal Reserve, California, USA - Sample 9_17_2013_60cm (SPAdes) (version 2) | ecosystem: Environmental > Terrestrial > Soil >...
CCCGCCTGCGCCGCGGCGATCTGCACATCGCAGGCGCGCTGCAGGGTCCACAGCCGCAAATACGCCTCGGCGACGCTCGTGCCCCACGCCAGCAAACCGTGGTTGCGCAGGATCATGACCTGCTTGTCGCCGAGATCGCGCACCAGGCTCTCACGCTCTGCCAGATCGACCGTCACGCCTTGCAACTCGTGGTAGGCGACGCGCCCGTGCAGCATGGCGCCATAGAAGTTGTCGCTGGAAAGCCCGTCCCTCAGGCAGGACACCGCCATGCCGTTGGTCGTGTGCGTATGCATCACGCAGTGCGCGTGCGCAGCGGCGCCGTGAATCGCCGAGTGGATCACGAAGCCGGCACGGTTCACCGGCCATTTCGACTCGCGCAGCACGTTGCCCTCGAGGTCGATCAGCACCAGGCTCGACGCGGTGATCTCGCGGTAATGCAGGCCGAAGGGATTGATCAGGAAGCGCGGCTCCACACCGGGCACGCGCAGCGTGATGTGATTGAAGATCATCTCGGTCCAGCCGAGCATGTCGAAGATGCGGTAGCACGCCGCCAGCTCGATACGCGCCTTGCGCTCGGCTTCGCTCATCGGCAGCTCCTTGGCCGCCCGCGCCGCGTTCTGCATGTAGATCGTCATGGCAGGAGTTTACTCCGCGGCTATTGCGCGGCGGAGGTGCTCGACGACCTCCGGTGAATCCCACTTCACCGGCCCCAGGTGGCGGCCCAGCTCGCGGCCGGCCCGATCGACCAGCAGCGTCGCCGGCAGGCCCGCCGCGTCGAGCGTAAAGGCCGCCTTCGCCGTCGGATCGATGTACAGCGGCAAAGCCTTGATGCCCACCTCGCCGTAGAACTTGCGCGCGATCGGCGCGCCCTGCAGGTCGACCGACAGCGCCACCACCTGGAAGCGCTCGCCGCCCAGTTGCGCCTGCAGGCGATCGAGCGCCGGCATCTCCTCGCGACACGGCGCGCACCAGGTCGCCCAGATGTTGAGCAGCAGCACCTTGCCGCGGAAGTCGGCGAGCGTCAGCGCGCGGCCGGCGCCGTCGACGAAGCGCAGCTCGGGAATCGGCTTCGGCTTCGTTGCGCGACCAAATGGTGTGGCGCTCGTCCGCCAATAGGACACAAACATGCCGACGCCGGCCGCGCCGATCGCGATCGCGGCGAAGGCAAGCGCGACGCGCCGGTTCATGCGCTGCGCAGCATCTGCCGCGCGCAGTTGTAGCCGGCGACACCGGGAACGGCGGGATGCATGGCCTGGCCGCCGAGCCACAGCCCCTTGATCGGCGTCGCATAGCCGGCGAGTTCCGGCAACGGGCGCATCCACAGCGCCTGGTCGAGCGAGAGCTCCGCCTGGTGCGGCTGTCCCTCCGGCCAAGCGCGCGGCGGCGAAAGGACCTTGCAGTCGATGATCGCTGGCAGATGCGGCGCCAGGAGCTTGACGGCGATGTTTGCATCGGCGGCTTGCGCATGGGGCGCGTATTGGAAATGCACCTCGGCGCTCTTTCCATCGGCGAGCGCGTCCAGCCAGGGTTGCGCCGACAGGCGCCCGTACTTCGCATCGTCATACGCTCGCTCGACGTAATCCAGGGATGGCGCGAGCGTCAGCGTCTTCCAGTCGGGGGCGCGCTCGAGTGCGAGGGCAAGCTTCGCGGCTACGCCGCGGCTGCGCATATGACGCAGCGCGCGCACGAGGTCGGGATCGAGCCAGCCGGGCTCGACCAGATCGATCAAAGTCCGGCGCGGATCGACTGCCGAGACGACCAGCGATGCACGCAGCTCCTCGCCGCCGTCGAGCACCACCCCACTCACCTGGCCGCTGCGCACCACGATGCGCGACACCTTGGCTTCGCGCACAGCGGTCGAGCGTGCGCGGAGCAGCTGCGCAAGATTCGACGCCGGGACACGGAACACGCCGGGCGGATTGCCAGCGTGGTAATGCAGCAGCCGGAAAGCGGTGCCGGCAGAGCGCGGGCCCTGCAGGAGATGGCGCACCGCATGGGCGCCGAGCGCGCCTTTCAGCACATCGCTTTCGAACCAGTCGTCGAGCCACTCGGCAGCCGGCATCGGTAAGAGCCGCATCAGATCTTCCATGCCCTGCCGGCCGAGGCGGCGCAGCTTGAGCGCAAAGCGCAGGTCGACGAAGCTCGGCGGCGGCTCGACATACAGGCGCTCGAGCAGCCGTGCCAGCGTTGCCATGCGCTCGCAGAACCGCGGCCAGCTCTCGGCGTCGCGCGCGCTGATGCGGCGGAGCGCTTCGGCGCTGCGCGCCACATCGCGCCACAGCTCGAGGACTGCGCCATCGCCAAGCGGCGCGCGCAGCCAAGGGTCGGGGCACGCCATGGTCAATCCGCTGAGGTGCAGATCGGCGGCAAGCTGTGGCGGGACCCATCCCATGGTGCGCTCGGGCGTTCGCTCCTCCTCCTGCACCACGGTCACCTTGTGACCCGCGCGCGCGAGTACATCGGCCGCGACCAGGCCGTTGGCGTCCGCGCCGATGATGACGACGTCGCTCAAGCGCGCCTGCCGAGAATCGCCAGCGCCGCGTTGCGCCCGGAAGCGCCCATCACACCGCCGCCGGGGTGCGTACCCGAGCCGCATTGGTACAGGCCGTGGATCGGCGTGCGGTATCTCGACCAGGCGGGCGCCGGGCGCAGGAAGAACATCTGCTGCAGCGTGAGCTCGCCCTGGAAGATGTTGCCCTCCGAAAGGCCGACGATGCGCTCGATGTCGGCGGGCGTGATCACCTGGCGATGCAGGATCGCGCTCTTCAGGTTCGGCGCGTACTGCGCGAGCGTGTCGATCACCGTGTTGCCGAACTCTTCGCGGCGGGCGTCGCTCCAGCCGCCGTTCAGGCGATACGGCGCGTACTGCACGAAGATCGACATCACGTGCTTGCCCGGCGGCGCCATCGACGGGTCGAGCATCGACGGCATCACGATGTCCATGTACGGGCGGCGCGAAATCTCGCCGTACTTGGCGTCGTCGTAGGCGCGCTCGAGATACTCGACGCTCGGGCTTATCGAGACCGCGCCGCGCAGATGCGGGCCGGGCTGCGGCATGCAGGTAAAGCGCGGCAGCTCGCCGAGCGCGAGATTCACCTTGCCGGAGGCGCCACGGAACTTGTAGCGCCGGATCGAGCGGACGAAATCTTCCGGCAGGTGCTCTTCGCCCACCAGGCCGAGGAACGTGCGGCGCGGATCGGCGCCGGACACGACCACCGATGCGCGCAGCTCGTCGCCGTTCTCGAGCACCACTCCGGTGGCGCGGCCGCCCGAGATGAGCACCTTAGCCACCGCAGCCCCGGTTCGGATGTCGGCACCATGAGCTTGTGCGGCGGCGGCGATCGCGGCGCTCACCGAGCCGTTGCCGCCCTTGGCGAAGCCCCAGGCGCGGAACACGCCGTCGAGCTCGCCCATGTAGTGATGCAGCAGCACGTACGCGGTGCCCGGCGAGCGCGGGCCGAGCAGCGTGCCGATGATGCCGCTCGCGGACTTGGTGCCCTTCAGCGCCTCGCTCTCGAACCATTCATCGAGATAGTCGGCGGCGCTCATCGTCAGCAGCTTCCAGAGCGCGTGCAGATCCTTTTCCGGCAGCCCGCGGAAGTAGCGGCCGAGCCGCAGCAGATCGAACAGCTCGCGCGGATCGAGCGAAGCCGGATCGGGCGGCGCGGTCGAGAGCAGGGGCTTCACGGCGCGCGCCATCCGGTGGAGCAACAGGCCGAATTCGTCGTATGCCTCGGCATCGCGCGGGGAGTGGCGCGCCAGCTCGCGGCGATTCTGGTCATGGTCGGACCACTGCGCGAGGTAGTCGTTGTTGGCGAGCGGCGTGAGCGTGCTCTCGAGCGGCAGGATGTGCAGGCCGTGGCGCGCGAGCTCGAGCTCGCGGATGATCTCGGGGCGCAATAGGCTCACCACGTAGGAGAACACCGAGAAGCGGAAGCCGGGAAACACCTCTTCGCTCATCGCGGCGCCGCCGACGCGGTCGTTTCGTTCGAGCACCAAAACTTTGCGGCCGGCGCGCGCGAGATAGGCAGCGCAGGCCAGGCCGTTGTGCCCGCCGCCGACCACGATGACGTCGTAGGCCTTCATGCCCTCTTCCTGGGCGGGTCGAAGAACGGCTTCTTGACCACCCGGGCGCCGGCGCGCTTGCGGCGGTGCTCGACGGTGATCTCCATTTCGAGCGCGGTACCGATGGCGTTCCATGGCGAGCGCAAATGAGCGAGCGCGATGTACTTTTTGAGTAGCGGCGACCAGCCCCCGCTGGTGGCGTAGCCCACCTGCTCGCCATCGGCGTAGAGCGGCACGCTCATGCGCCAGGCGGCGCCTGGCAAGCGCGTGGCGAGGCCGACCTCGGCGTACAGGCGCTCGAGGGAGTTCCACTCGAGCTCGATGCCGACGAACTGCCATTGGGCACCGCGCTCCTTTTCGGCGGCGAGCGCCTGCCGGCCGATGAAGCGCTCCTTGTCGAGGTTCACGGCCCAGGCGAGGTCGAGCTCGAAGGGCGAAGAAAGCTGGCTGTCGATGAACGCTTTGCGCGCCGGGACGTAATCGACGTCGATCAGCATCAGGCCGGCTTCGATGCGCGCGACGTCGAGCGCCAGCATGCCGGCCGGCATGATGCCGTGGCCGCGGCCGGCATCTATCAGCGCGTCCCACAGCGCGAGCGCGTGCTCGCGATCGGTCCAGATCTCGAAGCCCAGATCGCCGGTATAGCCGGTGCGCGAGACAGTGACCGGGATGCCGCGCAGAGTGGCGGGCGCGATGCGGAAATACTTGAGCGGCGGTGCTCCGAGCGACTGGAGGATGGACCCGGCGGCGGGGCCTTGCAGGGAGAGCGCCGCAATGCTGTCCGACACGTCGGCGATGTCCACGTCCAGCCCGACGGCGTTGTCCTCGAGCCAGCGCAGGTTGGGCTCGGCCGCCGTCATGCGGAAGAGCTGTTCATCCAGGCGCGCCACGGTGCCGTCGTCGATCACCTTGCCGGCGTGGTCGCACCACGGCGTGTAGAGGACCTGGCCGACGCTTGCCTTCAGCACGTTGCGGGTGATGACGAGGTCCAGCAGGCGCGCCGCGTCGCGGCCGCGCACCAGGTACTTGTAAAGCGGCGAAACGTCGAAGAGGGCCGCCGCCGCGCGGATCACGTGGTATTCGCGCTCGTGGGAGAGCTCGTAGGAGCTCGCGACGATGTGTCCCGCCCAGCGCCGCCAGGCATGGCTCGCGCAGAGCGCTGCGGTGCGCTCGTGGAACGGCGTGGTCTTCAGCATCAGTTGCTGAAAATCGGCTTGCCGATTTTCACTCTATCCTCGCGCCGCTCTCCGCGTCGAAGTAATGCGCGTCCGCCGGACGGTAGCGCAGCGGCAAGCGGCCGGTGCGCGCCGGCAGGGAAGCGTGCAGGCGGGCCGCGATGCGCACACCCTTGCCATCGAGGTGGCCGTAGACCAGGGTATCGGCGCCGAGCGGCTCGATCAGATCGATCTCGGGCGTGAGCAGCGCGTCTCCCTCGGCGCAGGGCTCGAGATGCTCGGGCCGGATGCCGAACAGGACTTTGCGCCCATCGCGCTCCTGCGGAATCAGGTTCATCGGCGGCGAGCCGATGAAGCTCGCAACGAAGGTGGTCGCCGGACGGGCGTAGACCTCGAGCGGCGCGCCGATCTGCTCGGCGCGGCCGGCGTTCATCACGATCATGCGCTGCGCGAGCGTCATCGCCTCCACCTGATCATGAGTCACGTAGAGGCTGGTAGTTCCCAGCCGGCGATGCAGCGACTGCAGCTCGGCGCGCATTTGCACCCTGAGCTTGGCGTCGAGGTTGGAGAGCGGCTCGTCGAACAGGAACACCGCCGGCTCGCGCACAATCGCCCGCCCCATCGCCACCCGTTGGCGCTGGCCGCCGGAGAGCTGCCGCGGCCTGCGTTCGAGGTATGGCTTGAGCTCGAGGATGGCCGCGGCCTTCTGCACCCGCGAGTCGATCTCCTGCCGGGCGAAGCCCTTGATGCGCAAACCGTAGGACATGTTTTCGTACACCGACATGTGCGGGTAGAGCGCGTAATTCTGGAACACCATCGCGATGTCGCGATCCTTGGGCTCCAGGTTGTTGACCACGCGGCTGCCGATGCGGATCTCACCGGAAGTGATCTGCTCGAGGCCGGCGACCATGCGCAGCAGCGTCGACTTGCCGCAGCCGGAAGGGCCGACGATCACCACGAACTCGCCGTCCGCCACGTCGGTGGAGACACCGTGGATCACCTCGAGGCCGGCGTAGGTTTTCCTGACGTCACGGAAGGCGAGCGCCGCCATTACTTTTCCGTCTCCACCAGACCTTTGACGAACCATTTCTGCATCAGCACCACGACCAGGGCCGGCGGCAGCATCGCCAGGATGGCCGTCGCCATGATCAGGTTCCACTCATTGGCGGCGTCGCTGCCGACGATCATGCGCTTGATGCCGATCACCACGGTGTACATGGACTCGTCGGTCGTAATGAGCAGCGGCCACAGATACTGGTTCCAGCCGTAGATGAACTGGATCACGAAGAGCGCCGCCATCGTGGTCTTGGAGAGCGGCAGCAGCACGTCCCAGAAGAACCGCATCGGACCCGCGCCGTCGACGCGCGCCGCTTCCGCCAGCTCGTCTGGCACCGTCATGAAGAACTGCCGGAACAGGAACGTGGCCGTGGCCGAGGCGATCAGCGGCACCGTGAGGCCGGCGTAGGTGTTCAGCATGCCCAGGTCCGCGATCACCTTGAAGGTCGGGATGATGCGCACCTCCACCGGCAGCATCAGGGTGACGAAGATCATCCAGAAGATCAAGCCGCGCAACGGGAAGCGGAAATAGACCAGCGCGAATGCCGAGATGATCGAAATCGTCACCTTGCCGAGCGGGATGACGAGCGCCATCACCGTGCTGTTCACCAGCATCGAGGACACCGCGGCCCTCGAGCCGGTGGTGCTGCCGGCGCCGAGCACCTGCGAGTAGTTCTGCAGCAGCTGATCTCCGGGGATGAGCGGCATCGGCACCTGCAAGATCTGCTCGAGCGTGAGCGTCGAGGCGACGAACGTGACGTAAAGCGGAAACGCCACCGCCAGGACGCCGGCGATGAGCACCGCGTGGGAGAAGAAGGTGAGCCAGGGCCGGTTTTCGACCATGGTCAGTATTGGACCTTGCGCTCGATGAAGCGGAACTGCAGCACCGTGAGCGTGATGACGATGAACATCAGGATCACCGACTGCGCGGACGAGCCGCCGAGGTCGGCCGCCTTCACGCCGTCGTGGTACACCTTGTAGACTAGGATCTGCGTTGCCTGCGCCGGGCCGCCCTGCGTGGTGGCGTCGATCACGCCGAAGGTGTCGAAGAACGCGTAGATGATGTTGATCACCAGCAGGAAGAAGGTGGTTGGCGAGAGCAGCGGGAAGACGATGGTCCAGAAGCGGCGCGAGGGGCTCGCGCCGTCGATTGCCGCGGCCTCGATCAGCGACTTCGGGATCGACTGCAGCCCGGCGAGGAAGAACAGAAAGTTGTACGAGATCTGCTTCCATACCGACGCGATGACCACCAGCGCCATCGCCTGGTCGCCCTTGATGATCCAGTTCCATTCGATACCGAAGCCCTTCAGCAGGTAAGTGACGATGCCGATCGACGGCGCGAAGAGAAACGCCCAAAGCACACCGGCGATCGCAGGCGCCACCGCATACGGCCAGATCAGCAGCGTCTTGTAGGCGAGCGCACCGCGCAGCACGCGGTCGGCCATCGCCGCGAGCAGCAACGAAATGGCGAGGCCCGAGAACGCGACCAGCACGCTGAAGAGCGCTGTGACCTTGAAGGATTCGAGGTAGTTGCTATCCCTGAAGAGCGCGCTGAAGTTCTGCAGGCCGACGAACTGCGACTTCAGGCCGAAGGCGTCCTGCAGCTGGAACGAATACCAGACCGCCTGGGTGGCGGGCCAGAAGAAGAACACGATGGTGATCGCGATCTGCGGGGCCACCAGCGCATAAGGCAGCCACGCAGACCGGAACAGAACCCGCTTTTCCACGGGTTATTGCGGCTTACTTATTGGCCGCTTCGAACTGGCGCAGGATTTCGTTGCCGCGTTTCACCGCATCATCCAGCGCGGGCTTGGCTTCCTTCTTGCCCGAGAACACCGCCTCCAGCTCCTCCTCGATCACCGTGCGTCCCTGCACGAAATTGCCGAAGCGCAGGCCCTTGGAGTTCTCCGTCGGCGGCTTGTTGGTGAGCTGCTTCACCGGCATGTCCGCACCCGGATTCTGGTCATAGAAGCCGGACTTGCGCGTGAGCTCATACGAAGCCTGGGTAATCGGCACGTAGCCGGTTGTGGTGTGCCAATCCATCTGCACCTCGGGCCGCGACAGGAAAGCGAAGAACTTCGCCACGCCCTTGTACTCCTCGGGCTTCTTGCCGCCCATCACCCAGACCGAGGCGCCGCCGATGATGGAATTCTGCGGCGCGCCCTTGACGTCGTCGTGATAGGGAATGAAGTTAATCGACCAGTCGAACTTGGCGGCCTTCTTGATGCCGGCTTGCGCGCCGGCGCTGCCGCTGAACATGGCGCACTCGCCGCTCGAGAACTTGGCATCGCCCTGGTTGGTGCGGCCGGCATAGGTGAACATGCCCTTCTTCGCCATGTCGCCGAGCATCGCGATGTGACGCACGTGCAGCGGCGAATTGATGGTGAACTGCGTATCCAGGCCGCCCATGCCGTTCTGCTTGGTGCCGATCGGCACGTTGTGCCAGGCGCTGAGATTCTCGATGTGCATCCAGGACGGCCAGCTGGTGGTGTAGGTGCACTGCTGCCCGGACGCCTTGAGCTTCTCCGCCGCGGCCACCACCTCTTTCCACGTCTTCGGCGCCTTGTTCGGATCCAGCCCCGCCTTCTTGAAGACATCCTTGTTGACGTAGAACATCACGGTCGAGCTGTTGAAGGGGAAGGAAAGCATGTTGCCCTTCAGGTCCGTGTAATAGCCGCTCACCGTCGGCAGGTAGGCCTTCGGATCGAAGGGTTCCTTGGCGTTCGCCATCACCGTCGCCACCGGAACGATCGCGCCCTTGGCCGACATCATGGTGGCAGTGCCGACCTCGAACACTTGCAGCAGGTGCGGGGCATTGCCGGCGCGGAACGCGGCGATCGCCGCCGTCATCGATTCCGGGTAGGTCCCCTTGAACGTCGGTACGACCTTGTAGTCTTTCTGACTGGCGTTGAATTTGCTGGCGAGCCCGTTGAGCGCATCACCGAGCGCGCCGCCCATCGAATGCCACCACTGGATCTCGATCTGCGCCTGGGCGTTGCCCGCAAACAGCGCCGCGCAGGCAAGCAGCGCCAGCAAGTTGAGTCGCATGCAGTCCTCCTCCCTAGGGGAAAGCTTATTCTACGGTGACCGACTTGGCGAGATTGCGCGGCTTGTCGACGTCGGTGCCGCGCGCCAGGGCGGTGTGATACGCGAGCAGCTGCAACGGCACGACGTGCAGCATGGGCGAGAGCAGTCCGGCGTGCGCGCCGAGCTCGATGACGTGCACGCCGTCCGAGGCCGCGATATGCGCGCCCTTGTCGGCGAAGACATAGAGCTCGCCGCCTCTCGCGCGCACTTCCTGCAGGTTGGATTTCAGCTTCTCGATCAGCGTGTCGGAGGGCGCCACCGCCACCACCGGCATCGAGGCGTCGACCAGCGCGAGCGGGCCATGCTTGAGCTCGCCCGCGGCGTACGCCTCGGCGTGGATATAGGAAATTTCCTTGAGCTTGAGCGCGCCCTCCATGGCGATCGGCCAATGGATGCCGCGGCCGAGGAACAGCGCGTGCTCCTTGCCGGCGAAGCGCGCCGCCCATTGCGCCACTTGCGTCTCGACGGCGAGCACTTCGCTGATCGCCGCCGGCAGATGGCGCAGCGCCTGCAGGTGCGCACGCTCGACATCGGCATCGAGACGCCCGCGCAGCTTGGCCATCACCAATGCCAGCAGGAACAACGCTGCGAGCTGGGTGGTAAATGCTTTGGTGGAGGCGACGCCGATCTCCGGCCCGGCGCGCGTCAGGAAACGCAGGCGCGAGGCGCGCACCAGCGAGCTCTCGGGCACATTGCAGATCGAGAGCGAGGCCTGGTAGCCGAGCGACTTGGCGTGCTCCAGCGCGGCGAGCGTGTCGGCGGTTTCGCCGGACTGGGAGATGGTGACGACCAGCCCCTTCGGATCGGGCACCGAGCGCCGATAGCGGTATTCGCTCGCAATCTCCGCGCGGGTCGGCACGCCGGCGATGTCCTCGAGCCAGTAGCGCGCGATGAGGGCGGCGTGAAAGCTCGTACCACAGGCGACGATATGGATCGAGGCGGCGTCGCGCAGCAAGGCCTGCGCCTCGGCGCCGAACAGGCCCGGCTGCAGCGAGGCTGCGCCGGTGACCACCTCCAGCGTGTTGGCGAGCGCGCCCGGCTGCTCGTGGATCTCCTTCTGCATGTAATGGCGGTAGGGACCGAGCGCCACCGCCTCGTCGCTCACCTCGGACAGGTGCTGCTTGCGCTCGACCGGCGCGCCACGCGCATCGACGACGCGATAGCCCGTGGGCCGGAGCTCGGCGCAGTCGCCGTCCTCGAGATAGACCACACGGCGCGTCACCGGGACGAGTGCCGAGACATCCGAGGCGGCGAAGTTTTCGCCTTCGCCGACGCCGAGCAGCAGCGGCGGGCCACGCCGCGCCACCACCACCGTATCGGGATCGCGCGCCGAAACCATGGCGATGGCGAAGGCGCCCTGCAGTTCGGCGATCGCCTTGACCGCCGCGGCAAAGAGCGACGCCGCCGACTTGCGGTGCTCGGCGATCAGATGCGCCACCACCTCGGTGTCGGTATCCGAAGTGAACTCGTAGCCGGCGCGCTTCAGGCGCTCGCGGATCGCCTCGTGGTTCTCGACGATGCCGTTGTGCACCACGGCCAGGTCGTTCGAGATGTGCGGATGCGCGTTGCGCTCGGTTGGCGCGCCATGCGTCGCCCATCGCGTGTGCGCGATGCCGGTCTGGCCGCCGACCTGCTGCGTGCTCACTTGCGAGGCGAGCTCGGCGACGCGCCCCGCGGCGCGTACGCGCTTGATGCTCTCGCCATTGACGACGGCGATGCCGGCAGAGTCGTAGCCGCGGTATTCCAGCCGCCGCAGGCCGTCGACCAGGATCGGAACGATGTCGCGGCGTCCTGCCGCGGCGACGATGCCGCACATGCTAGGTCTTCTTCTTCGTCGGCGGCTTCCACGACGCGATGGAAACCTGCCGCGCGCGCGCCACGGTCAGCTGGCCGGCGGGGGTGTCCTTGTTGATCGTGGAGCCCGCGCCGATATAGGAGCCGCGCGCGATGCGCACCGGCGCCACCAGCGTCGCGTCGGAACCGATGAAGCAGTCGTCCTCGATCACAGTGCGGTGCTTCGCCGCGCCGTCGTAGTTGCAGGTGATGGTGCCGGCGCCGACGTTGACGCGCTCGCCGAGCTCGGCGTCGCCGATATAGGAGAGATGGTTCGCTTTCGAGGCGGTGCCGAGGCGGCTCGCCTTCACCTCGACGAAATTGCCGATATGCACCTCGTCGGCGAGGCTCGACCCGGGGCGCAGCCGCGCGTAGGGGCCGACGCGGCAGCGCCTGCCGATTTCCGAATCCTCGAGATGCGAGAAGGCGTGCACCTCGCTATCGGCGCCGACCGTGACGTTGCGCAGCACGCAGTTGGGCCCGACGCGCACGCGCTCGCCGAGCACGACGCGGCCCTCGAAGATGCAATTCACGTCGATGGCGACCTCGGCTGCGCACTCGAGCGTGCCGCGCACGTCGATGCGCGCCGGATCGGCGAGGCTCACGCCCGCGTCCAGCAGCTGCTCGGCCTGCCGCAGCTGAAACGCGCGCTCGAGCGCCGCGAGCTCGCGCTTCGAATTCACGCCCGCCACCTCGCTCGCATCGGGCACTTTCACCGCGTTGACTGGCACGCCGTCCTTCACCGCGAGGGTCACCACGTCGGTGAGGTAGTACTCCTTCTGCGCGTTGCGATTGCCGATCTTGGCGAGCCAGCCGGCGAGGCGGCGCGCATCGAGCGCCATCAGGCCGGCATTGATCTCGCGAATCGCCTGCTGCTGCGGGGTCGCGTCCTTTTCCTCGACGATGCGCTCGACGCGGCCCGAGCCATTGCGCACGATGCGGCCGTAGCCGCGCGGATCGTCGATCTCGGTGGTCATCACCGCCACGCCGTCGCCGGCGGATTGCACCAGGCGCTCGAGATTGGCGACGCGCACCAGCGGCACGTCGCCGTACAGGATCAGCACTTGGCCGTCGCCGCCGAGGAGCGGCAGCGCCTGTTGCACGGCGTGACCGGTGCCGAGCTGCTCGGCCTGCAGCACCCATTGCACACCGGCGTCGGCGAACGCCGAGCGCACCGCTTCGGCGCCGTGGCCATGCACCACGACGGTGTTGCGCGCGTGCAGCGCGCGCGCTGCATCGAGCACATGCGCCAGAAGCGGCCGGCCGCCCAGCGGATGCAGTACTTTGGGCAGCGCGGATCGCATGCGCTTGCCCTGACCCGCGGCAAGCACGATCACGTCGAGTGGCATCGGGGCATTTTAGCTAATATCGGTTACGGTGCTGACCTCGGAGCTCGCCAGCCGCTTCGCGCGCGTCGCGCTCGCCAACATCGACCGCGAATACCCGAGGCATGTGCAGCATCTGATGAGCGGTCCGGGCGAAGAGTTCCGCGAACGCGGGCTGCATCCGGCGTTCTACGGCAGCTACGACTGGCACTCGGCGGTGCATATGCACTGGGCGCTGATGCGCGTCCTGCGCCTCTACCCCGTGTCGCGCGAAGCGGTAGCCATCGCCGATGCCTTCGACCTGCATCTCACCGCGCAAGCCCTAGAGCAGGAGCTCGCCTACTTCCGCAGCCCGGCGGGCCGTATTTTCGAGCGGCCCTACGGCTGGGCGTGGCTGCTCGAGCTGCAGGCGGAAGCCCTGGCGCTCAAGTCGCGCTGGTCGCGTGCCCTCGCGCCGCTCGCCACCGAGCTCGCGCAGCGCTTCGGCGACTATGTCCGCATGTCGCCCTACCCGGTACGCTCGGGCGCTCACGGCAATACCGCATTCGCCTGCGTGCTCGCGCTCGACTATGCGCGCAGCGCCGCCGACCAGGCGCTGGAATTCGAGATTCGCAAGGCGGCACGGCGCTGGTACGGCTCGGATCGCGCGGCGCCGATCGGCTATGAGCCCTCGCTCGATGATTTCCTCTCGCCGAGCCTGGTCGAAGCGGCGCTGATGGCGCAGATCCTGGACACGGCGCAGTTCCATGCCTGGCTGCGCAAGTTCGCGCCCGAAGGTTTCGGTGCGCTCGCGGAGCCGCCGACAGTCGTCGATCACGCCGACCCAAAGCAGAGCCATCTCGATGGGCTTTGCCTGACGCGGGCGTGGTGCTTTCAGCGCCTGGGCGACAGCGCCACGGCACAACGCCTGGAGGCGGCGGCGTTGCCGCACGTCGCGGGGGGCGACTATGCCGGCGAGCACTGGCTCGCTTCCTTCGCGGTGCTCGCGCTCAGCGCGGCAGCTCTGAAAACCCCATGAGGAATTCGTCGACCGCGCGGGCGCATTGCCGGCCTTCGCGGATCGCCCAGACGACGAGCGACTGACCGCGGCGCACGTCGCCGGCGGCGAAGACTTTCGGCGCCGAAGTGACGTAGGCCTTCGCCCCATCGGTCTCGGCCTTGGCGTTGCCGCGCGCGTCCGTTTGCACGCCGAACTCCTCGAGCAGCGACTGCTGCGGCGAGACGAAGCCCATGGCGAGTAGCACGAGATCGGCCGGCATCTCGAACTCGGAGCCCGGGATTTCCCGCGGCTTGCCATCTTTCCATTCGAGGCGCACTGCCTGGAGCGCGCGCACGCGCCCATTGTCGGCGACGAACTGCTTGGTGGCGATCGACCAGTCGCGCTGCACGCCCTCCTCGTGCGAGGACGAGGTGCGAAGGCGCGTCGGCCAGTAGGGCCAGACCGGATTGCGCTCGACATCGGGCGGCATCGGTAACAGCTCGAACTGCGACACCGATTTCGCGCCGTGGCGGTTCGAGGTGCCGACGCAGTCGGAGCCGGTATCGCCGCCGCCGATGATCACCACGTGCTTGTCGGTGGCCCACAGGTCGGGCACCTGCGTGTCGCCGGCGACGCGCTTGTTCTGCAGCGGCAGAAACTCCATGGCGAAATGCACGCCGGCGAGCTCGCGCCCCGGAATCGGCAGATCGCGCGGCTGCTCGGCGCCGCCGGCGAGTACCACCGCATCGAACTGGTTCTTCAGCTGCTCGGGCGAGATGCTCTCGCGCGCATCGCTCGGCACGCCACGCGCCGGCGGCTGCACACCGACGTAAACGCCGGCGCGGAACTTCACGCCTTCGGCGCGCAGCTGGTCGAGGCGCCGGTCGATCACGCCCTTGTCGAGCTTGAAGTCGGGAATGCCGTACCGAAGCAGGCCGCCGATGCGATCGCTCTTCTCGAACACCGTCACTTCATGGCCGGCGCGCGCCAGTTGCTGCGCACCGGCAAGGCCCGCGGGTCCGGAGCCGATGACGGCAACGCGGCGTCCCGTCGGATGCACGGCACGCTGCGGCCGCACCCAGCCTTCTTCCCAGGCCTTGTCGACGATCGCGTGCTCGATCGACTTGATGCCGACCGGGTCTTCGTTGATGCGCAGCACGCAGGCTTCCTCGCACGGCGCCGGGCAGATGCGGCCGGTGAATTCCGGGAAGTTGTTCGTGGAATGCAGAACTTCGATCGCCGCCTTCCAGTCCTGGCGGTAAACCAGGTCGTTCCAGTCCGGGATGATGTTGTTGACCGGGCAGCCCTGCATGCAAAAGGGAATGCCGCAGTCCATGCAGCGCGCGCCCTGCACGCCGGCCGCATCGTCGGCAAGGCGCAGATAGAACTCGCGGTAATGCTTCCTGCGCGCTTCGGGAGCCTCGTGCGGCTCCTCGAGCCGCTCGTGCTCGAGAAATCCGGTGATCTTGCCCACTACGCTGCCGCTTTCTTGTGGGCGGCGGCGAGCTCGCCCAGGGCGCGGCGGTACTCCTTCGGAAATACCTTGACGAAGCGCGAGCGGTAGTCGCCCCACTGCCCGAGGATTTCGGCCCCGCGCTTCGAGCCGGTGTACCGGACGTGCTTCTCGATCAGCGCCTTGGCGAGCGACTCGTCGGACTGTCCGTGGTGCCACAGGTGCTGCGGCACCTTGGCCTGCTGCTCCGACTCCGCGGCGAGTGGCTCGATATCGACCATCGCGCTGTTGCAGCGCTTGCGGAACTCGCCGTCCACATCGAGCACATAGGCGATGCCGCCGGACATCCCCGCAGCGAAGTTGCGCCCGGTGGCGCCGAGCACCACCACGGTGCCGCCGGTCATGTATTCGCAGCCATGGTCGCCGACGCCTTCGACCACCGCGGCCGCGCCCGAATTGCGCACCGCGAAGCGCTCACCGGCGACACCACGGAAATACGCTTCGCCGGCAATCGCGCCGTAGAGCACGACGTTGCCGGTCACGATGTTCTCGGCCGGATCGCCGCGGAACTTGGGCGAGGGCTGGACCGAAATCCTGCCGCCAGAAAGTCCCTTGCCGCAATAATCGTTGGTGTCGCCGACCAGATCTAGCGTCACGCCGCGCGCCAGGAAAGCACCGAAGCTCTGGCCGGCGGAGCCGGCGAAGCGCACGTGGATGGTGTCGTCCGCCAGGCCCTCGTGGCCGTAGCGCTTGGCGATGTGCCACGACAGCATCGTGCCGACGGTGCGGTTGATGTTGCGGATCGGCATCTCGATGGTGACCTTCTCGCGCCGCTCGAGCGCCGGCTGCGCGAGCTCGATGATGCGGTTGTCGAGCGCCTTCTCCAGGCCGTGGCTCTGCCTCTCGGTGTGGAAGCGCGCCACCTCGACCGGCATCTTGGGCGAGCTGAACACCCTGCTGAAGTCGAGGCCGCGGGCCTTCCAGTGCTCGATGCCGCTCTTCATATCGAGCAGCTCGCTGTGGCCGATGAGCTCCTCGAGCTTGCGCACGCCCAGACGCGCCATCAGCTCGCGCGCTTCCTCGGCGACGAAGAAGAAGTAGTTGACCACGTGCTCGGGCTTGCCCTCGAACTTGCGCCGCAGCACCGGATCCTGCGTCGCCACGCCCACCGGGCAGGTATTGAGGTGGCACTTGCGCATCATGATGCAGCCTTCGACCACCAGCGGCGCGGTGGCGAAGCCGAACTCGTCGGCGCCGAGGATCGCGCCGACCACGACGTCACGGCCGGTCTTCATCTGGCCGTCGACTTGCACGGCGATGCGACCGCGCAGGCGGTTCAGCACCAGTGTTTGCTGCGTCTCGGCGAGCCCGAGCTCCCAGGGCGTGCCAGCGTGCTTGATCGACGACCAGGGCGAAGCGCCGGTGCCGCCGTCATGGCCGGCGATGGTGACGTGATCCGATTTGCCCTTCGCCACGCCAGCGGCAATGGTGCCGACGCCGACTTCGGAGACCAGCTTGACCGAGATCAGCGCCTCGGGATTGGAGTTCTTCAGGTCGTGGATCAGCTGCGCCAGATCCTCGATCGAATAGATGTCGTGATGCGGCGGCGGCGAAATCAGCTCAACGCCGGGCGTCGCGTAGCGCAGCTCGGCGATGTACTCCGACACTTTCTTGCCGGGGAGCTGGCCGCCTTCGCCGGGCTTTGCGCCCTGCGCGATCTTGATCTGCAGCATCTCGGCGCTCGCCAGGTACTCGGCGGTGACACCGAAGCGGCCCGAGGCGACTTGCTTGATCTTCGACTTGAGCGAGTCGCCTGCGCGCAGCGGCAGGTCGATCTCGACGCGCCCTTTTCCTAATCTGCTTTGCAAAGACTCCCCTGCCTTGACCGGCGCATAGCGCCGGCGGTCCTCGCCGCCCTCGCCGGTGTTGGACTTGCCGCCGATGCGGTTCATCGCGATCGCGAGCGTGGTGTGCGCCTCGGTCGAGATCGAGCCGAGCGACATCGCGCCGGTCGAGAAGCGCTTCACGATCTCGGCGGCGGGCTCGACCTCCTCGCGCGGCACCGGCTTGCGATCGCCGAAGCGGAATTCGAACAGGCCGCGGAAGGTCATGTGGCGCCGCGACTGGTCGTTGATCAGCGCGGCGTACTCCTTGTACGTGGCGGAGGAGTTGGCGCGCGAGGCATGCTGCAGCTTCGCGATGGCGTCCGGCGTCCAGGTATGGTCCTCGCCGCGCACGCGCCAGGCGTATTCGCCGCCGGCTTCCAGCATGCTCGCGAGCACCGGGTCGCGCTCGTCGAATGCCGCGCGCTGCACGCGCAGTGCTTCCTCGGCGACCTGGAAGACGTCGATGCCCTCGATGTTCGACGCGGTGCCGGTGAAGTATTTCTCGACCAGCGATTTCGCCAGGCCCACGGCTTCGAACTGCTGCGACCCGGTGTAGGACATGTAGGTCGAGATGCCCATTTTGGACATGACCTTCTTCAGCCCCTTGCCGATCGCCTTGATGTAATTCTTGACCGCCTTGGTCTTGTCCGGCGCCGAGGAGAGAACCGTTTCCAGCGCGAGGTACGGATGCACCGCCTCGGCGCCATAGGCAGCGAGAAGAGCGAAGTGATGCACCTCGCGTGCGCTGCCGGTCTCGACCACCAGACCGGTGGAGGTGCGCAGGCCCTTGCCCACCAGGTGCTGGTGGATCGCGGAAAGCGCGAGCAGCGCGGGAATCGCGACGCGCTCGCGATCGACCAACCGGTCGGAGATGACGATGATCGAATAGCCCGAGCGCACCGCGTCCTCGGCCTGCGCGGCGAGCGAGGCGAGGCGCGCCTCGACGGCTTCCTTGCCCCAGGCCACCGGGTAGGTGATGTCGAGCTCGCAGGACTTGAACTTGCCGCCGGTGTAGCGCTCGATGTGCCGGATCTTCTCCATCTCGTAGAAGTCGAGCACCGGCTGGCTCACTTCCAGCCTGAGCGGAGGATTCAGTTCATCGATGCCCAGCAGGTTGGGCTTGGGCCCGATGAAGGAGACCAGCGACATCACCAGCTCTTCGCGGATCGGGTCGATCGCCGGGTTGGTCACCTGGGCGAACAGCTGCTTGAAATAGTGGTACAGCGTTTTGTTCTTGTTCGAGAGCACCGCGAGCGGCGAGTCGTTGCCCATCGAGCCGATCGACTCCTCGCCGGCCGCACTCATCGGCTCGAGGATGAACTTCAGGTCCTCCTGCGTGTAGCCGAAGGCCTGCTGCCGGTCGATCAGCGGCACGCGCGACTTGTACGGCTGGGTCTTCTCGCTCTCGACTTCGTCCAGCTTGACGCGGATGCGCTCGATCCACTCGGCGTAAGGCTTGGCGCTCGCGAGCGAATCCTTCAGCTCCTTGTCGTCGACGATGCGGCCCTTCTCCAGGTCGACCAGGAACATCTTGCCCGGCTGCAAGCGCCACTTCTTGACGATGCGCTCCTCGGGCACCGGCAGGCAGCCGCACTCGGAGCCCATGATTACGAGGTCGTCGTCGGTGACGATATAGCGCGAAGGCCGCAGCCCATTGCGATCGAGCGTCGCGCCGATCAGGCGGCCGTCGGTGAAAGCGATCGAGGCCGGGCCGTCCCAGGGCTCCATCATCGCGGCGTGGTACTCGTAGAACGCGCGCCGCTGCGGATCCATCAGCGTGTGGTTCTCCCACGCCTCGGGGATCATCATCATCATGGCGTGCGCCACCGAGTAGCCGCCCATGACCAAGAGCTCGAGCGCGTTGTCGAACGAGGCCGAGTCCGACTGTCCGGGGTAGATGAGGGGCCACAGTTTTTCCAGGTCGGCGCCGAGGATGGGCGAGGAGATCGCGCCCTGCCGCGCCCGGATCCAGTTGACGTTGCCGCGCAGCGTGTTGATCTCGCCGTTGTGGCAGATCATGCGGAACGGGTGCGCCAGGTCCCACGAGGGAAAGGTGTTGGTCGAGAAGCGCTGGTGCACCAGCGCGAGCGCCGACTCGACGCGCGCGTCCTTGAGATCGAGGTAGTACTCGCCGACCTGGTTGGCGAGCAGCATGCCCTTGTAGCAGACGGTGCGCGCCGACATCGAAGGCACGTAGAACGCCTTGGCATGCTTGAGCTTGAGCGCCTGGATGGCGTGGCCCGAGCTCTTGCGGATGATGTAGAGCTTGCGCTCGAGCGCGTCGGTCACGGTGACGCGCCGGCCGCGGCCGATGAACACCTGGCGGATCACCGGCTCGAGCTGGATCGCCGACTGCGCGAGATCGGAGTTGTCGACCGGCACATCGCGCCAGCCGAGCAGGACCTGGCCTTCGTCCTTGGTCGCGCGCTCGATCTCGTACTCGCAGGCGATGCGCGAAGCCGGATCGCGCGGCAGAAACACCATGCCGACGCCGTATTGACCGGAGGGCGGCAGCTTCACGCCCTGCTTGGCCATCTCCTCGCGATAGAAGCGATCCGGGATCTGGATCAGGAGGCCGGCGCCGTCGGAGAGCTTCGGGTCCCAGCCCACCGCGCCGCGGTGCGTGAGGTTGCGCAGCACCGTCAGTCCCTGCTCGACGATGGTGTGCGACTTCCGGCCTTTGATATTCGCGACGAAGCCTACGCCGCAGGCGTCGTGCTCGTTTTGGGGGTGGTAGAGGCCCTGGGGCTCGAAGCCCATGCGGCTATGCACAAAAAGTATAGGTCGGTCTTTGAATATACCCATGTAGTCCGCGTGCTACAAGGCTTACTGCACTGCAGCGGCCGAAGTCGCTGCAATGGCCTCGTCCACCAATCGCTCGTCTATGCCGGCCTGGAGCTTCGCGCGGCCCAAGCCTTCGAGCAGCACGAAGCGCACCCGGCCAGCCGCGCTTTTCTTGTCGAGCGCCATGAGCTCGCGCCAGATCCGGAGCTCGAGCTTCGGTCCGCTCGTGGGCAAGCCGGCGCGCCGAATCAAGAGCTTGACGCGCTCGGCATCGCCTGCGGCAAGCAGGCCGGCGCGCGTCGAGAGCTCCGCGGCCATCACCATCCCGGCAGCAACTGCCTCGCCATGGAGCCAGGGGCCGAAGCCCGTGGCCGTCTCGATGACGTGGCCGAAGGTATGGCCGAGATTGAGGAGGGCTCGCACGCCGGTCTCACGCTCATCCTCGGAAACCACAGCGGCCTTGAGCTCGCAGGAGCGCCGCACGGCATGCACCAGCGCAGCGCGATCGCGCGCCAGGAGTTTCTCGACATTGCGCTCGAGCCAATCGAAAAACGGCGCATCGAGCGCCGCGCCGTGCTTGATCACCTCCGCAAGTCCCGCGCGCAGCTCGCGGTCGGGCAGCGTGTCGAGCGTGGCGATGTCGCTGATCACCGCGCTCGGTTGATGAAAGGCGCCGATCAGGTTCTTGCCGCGGGCATGGTTGATCGCGGTCTTGCCGCCGACGGAGGAGTCGACCTGCGCCAGCAGCGTGGTCGGCACCTGGACGAAGACGACGCCGCGCTGGTAGACCGCAGCGGCGAAGCCGGCGAGATCGCCGATGACGCCGCCGCCGAGCGCAACGATGAGCGCATCGCGCCCCAGACGCGCCGCAAGCAGCGCATCGATCACCCGGTCCAGCGTCGGCCATCCCTTCGCCTGCTCGCCGTCGGCGACCACCACCTGCGCGACGCGCGCGCCCGAAGACTCGAGCGCTGCGCGCACGCGCGCCAGATAAAGCGGCGCCACGACCTCGTTGGTAACGATGGCCGCGCTGCCCCGCAGATGCGGGCCGTACAGCGCACGCTGATCGATGAGACCCGCGCCGATATGGATCGGGTACGAGCGGCTGCCGAGGGCTACGCTGAGGCTTTCCATCGATCGGCGAGCTGGTCGACGAGGGCGCGCGCAAGGCTCTGCACGGTCTGCCGGCCGGTATCGACCACGTGGTCGGCAACGGCGCGATAGAGCGGATCGCGTTGCACGAAAAGCTCGCGCAGGCGCGCGAGCGGATCGGCGGTGGCGAGCAGCGGGCGGTTGCGGTCCTGGCGCACGCGCTCGTAGAGGTCCTCGGGCTGCGCGCACAGATAGACCACGGTGCCGCCGGCGGCGAGCCGCCGGCGATTTTCTTCGGCGAGCACGGTGCCGCCCCCGGTAGCCAGCACCACGCTGTCGAGCGCGGTGAGCTCCGCCAGCACCTGGCTTTCGCGCGCGCGAAAGCCGGCCTCGCCTTCGATATCGAAGATCAGCGGCACCTTCACCCCGCAGCGCCGCTCGATCTCATGGTCCGAGTCGTAAAAGCGCAGCTTGAGGCGCCGCGCCAGCAGCCGCCCTACCGTGGTCTTGCCGGCGCCCATCATGCCGACGAGATACAGGCTGCCCGGGGGTTTCATGACGGCATTGTAGGAACAAAAACGGCCGGGGGTCTCCCGGCCGCAGGCGCGGCGAAGCCGGCGGGAAGCGCGCGCTTATCGAATGGTGAGGCGTTCGTTCACGATGCGCGGCGTGATGAACACCAGGAGTTCGGTCTTCCCGGTCGAAAAGGTGGTGTTCTTGAACAACCAGCCGACCACCGGCAGGTCGCCGAGCAGCGGGATCTTCGTCACGTCGGTGCGGTCGTTCTGCTCGTAGATGCCGCCGATCACCACCGTGCCGCCGTTCTCGACCAGCACCTCGGTCTTGACGTGCTTGGTGTTGATCTGCACCCCGGCGGGCGTCGTCGCCCCGGGCTGATCCTTGTTCACGTCGAGCGTCATGGTGACGTTGCCGTCGGGCGTGATCTGCGGCTTCACCTTGAGCGCAAGGTTGGCCTTGCGGAAGGACACCGCGGTGGCGCCCGACGAAGTGGCCTGCTGGTAGGGAATCTCCGTGCCCTGCTCGATGAGCGCCTCGACCTGGTCCGCGGTCAGGACGCGCGGGCTGGCGATGATCTTGCCCTTGCCGTCAGCTTCCAGCGCCGAGATCTCCAGGCTGAGCACACGCGTCGCGGCGGCGTTGAACAGGACGAACGAGAACTGCCCGGCGCTGAAGCCGTTCAGGCCATTGGCCGGGAAGCTCGACTGCAGGCCCGGCCCGGTCAACGACGGCGTACCGGCGACCAGCCCGGCGGCCTGGCCGGTGTTCCCGAGCTCAGCACCCACCGTCATGTTCGCGCTGCCGAGCGTGCGGCCGCTGCCGCGCTCGATGACGCCGAAGCGCGCCCCGAGGTTGCGGCTGAAGGTCTCGTTCGCCTCGACGATGCGTGCCTCGATCATCACCTGGCGCACGGGGATGTCGATCTTGGCGAGCAGCTTGCGCACCTCCTCGAGCCGGCTCGGCGTGTCCTGCACGAACAGCGTGTTGGTGCGCGCATCGACCACCGCGCTGCCGCGCTTGGAGAGGATGCGCTGCGTGGCGTCGGACAGCAGCTTCTGCACGTCCGCCGCTTTCTGGTAGTTCATCTGGAAGGTCTCGGTGCGGGTCTGCTCCAGATCCGAGATCTGCTGCTGCGCCTCGAGCGCCAGCTTCTCGCGGGTGGCGAGCTCGTCGCGCGGCGCGATCCAGATCACGTTGCCGCTGCGCCGGCTATCGAGGCCGCGCGTTTGCAGGATGATCTCGAGCGCCTGGTCCCAGGGCACGTCCTTCAGCCGCAGCGTGATGTTGCCCGCCACGGTGTCGCTGGTGATGATGTTGAGATCGGTGAAGTCCGCGATCACATTAAGCACCGCGCGCACTTCGACGTTCTGGAAGTTGAGCGACAGCTTCTCGCCCGTGTAGCGGCCGCGCTGCTGGGCGGCGCGCGAGGGATCCGCCGTGACGGGCTTCACTTCGAGCACGAACTGGGTGTCGGACTGGTAGGCGGTGTGCTCCCACTGGCCCTTCGGCTCGATCACCATGCGCACGTTGTCGCCCTGCTGAAAGGCGCTCACCGTATTCACCGGCGTGCCGAAGTCGATCACGTCGAGGCGCCGGCGCAGGCTGTCGGGCAGCGCGGTCTGCAGGAATTCGACGACGATGTTCTGGCCCTGCGTGCGGATGTCGATGCCGGTCGTCGTGTCCGACAGGTCGACGACCACGCGGCCTTCGCCCGAGCGCCCGCGACGGAAGTCGACGTCGCGGATCGCGTGCTTGGTATCGGCACGGCCTTCGGCGAAGCGCGCCACTTGCCCGCCGGGCGTGGGTTGCACCACCGGCGGCTCGGCCAGCGTGATGAGCACATTGCGTCCATCGATGCTCGCCTCGTGCGCCACCGAGCGGCGCAGATTCAGCACCAGGCGAGTGCGATCCGCGCCTTGGACGATGTTCATGCTGCGCAGCTCGCCCTGGCCGATCTCCTGGTTCGAGCGCCCCAGCGCGTTCACGGTGTTGGGAAAGTCGAAGGCGATGCGCGCCGGATTGGCGACGGCGAAGTTCGGCGGCACGCTGCGCAGCGGCTCCTTGGTGGTGACGCGCACCACGGTCTTGCCTCCCTGCTGCAGCACCTCGAAGGACTCGATGCTGTTGGTCTGCGCGGCCGCCAGGCCGATGGCCCAGAGCCACAGCGCCAGCGCGTAGAGCAGCGTTTTAGTTTTCATTTTTGTGTCTCCACCAATTGGAGCGCGCTGGCACGCTCGACCCACTCCCCGCCACTGTCCTGCACCAGCTCCTTCAGCTTGATCTGACCCTCGTCGATCCCGGTGATCACGCCGAAGTTCTGCCCCATGTAGTTGCCCTTCTTCACGCGGTACAGGTTGGGGCCGGCCTTCACCAGCGCGAAGGTCTCCTTGTCCTGCGTGATGGTGCCGAGCATCTGGATCGACTCGAGCGGGAACGCCTCGAGCGGCTCCTTGATGCGCTTTTCGTGCTCCGCGATCTTGCTCGCAGCGTTCGTCGAGCGCGTGCCGACCTGGGCCACCTCGATGCGCTCGGAGCGGAACGGGTCGACCTGTCCCTCGGCGGTGTACGGCACCGGCTCGTAGGGCTTGACCTGGGGCAGCGGCGGCACCTGGCCGCGGAAATCCTTGGTGAGCTGCGCCAGCTCCTGCTTGAGGTCGCCGTGCTCCTCGCCGCCACAGCCGGCGAGCAGCGCCGCGGCGCCGAACGCAAGGCCAAGGGCGAGCCTCATTTCTTAGCCGGCCCCTTCTTCGCCGACTTGCGCTGCGCCGCGAGCTCGTCGTCATCGAGGTAGCGGAAGGTGCGCGCCGTGACATCCATCGACAGCTGGCTGCCCGCCGCGGTGTTGATCTTGACGTCGTTCAGCGTGACGATGCGCGGCAGCTGGCCGACGTCGCTCGCGAACGCGCCCATGTCGTGGTAGCTGCCGGTGACTCTCACCGAGATCGGGCGCTCGGCATAGAACTCGCGCGTGATCTCCGAAGGCGCCGGACGGAACAGTTCGAACTGCAGACCGCGGCCCAGGCCCGCCTGGTTGATGTCGACCAGCAGCGCGTCCATCTGCGAGCGGTTGGGCAGCTGGCGCAGCAGGGCGCCGAACTGCGTGTCGATTTCGCGCAGCTGCTGGCGGTGCAGATCGAGATTGATCGCCTGCTTCTTCTTTTGCAGGTACTGGTCCTTCAGCGAGCTCTCCTCGTTGCGCAGCCGCTCGAGGTCCTCGACCTGCGAGCTGTTGTGCGCGACGTAGCCGCCGACTGGAATCGCGATCAGGATCGCGAGCAGCACCACCAGCTTCGGAAAGGCGTGCCAGGTACCCGGATCCTTCCAGTTGGTGCGCTTGAATTCCTCGAGGATGGCGTTGAAGTTGACCGCCATGGCTAGCCTTTCTTTGCCGCTGCCGGCGGCGTCGGGTCAGCCGGCGCGCGCTTGAGCGACATGAACATGGTGAATTCCGAGACGCGGCGCTTGTCGAGTCCCGCGGACTTGACCTCGATCAGCTCGGGATCGCCGAGCCAGCGCGACGATTCGATGTTGCGCATCAGCGTCGAGACGCGCGCGTTCGACTGGGCGTAGCCGAGGATCTGGATGCGCATGCCGTTCTGTATGATCGACTTCAGGAACACGCCCTCGGGCATCTGCTTCACCAGGTCGTCCATCAGGTGCACCGTCTGGGCGCGGTCGGCCTGCAGCGTCTCGATGATCTGCTTGCGCGCGAGCAGCGACTGGATCTCGTCCTTCAGCTTGTTGATTTCCGCGATCTCGGTGTCGAGCTTGGCGATTTCGCTCTTCAGGAACTGGTTGCGGCCCTCTTGCGTGCTGATCTTCTCGGCGTAATAGCTGTGCACCAGGCCCACGATCAACAGGCCGATGACCGCGGTGCCGGCCGAAACCACGGCGAAATGCTGCTTCGCGCGCTTGCGCCGCTCGGCGCGGTGCGGCAGTAGGTTGACGCGAGCCGTGCTCATTGCGGATCGAATCTCCTCATCGCCAGGCCGCAGGCGACGATCAGCGAAGGGGCATCGATGATCAGGCGCTTCAACTGCACGCGCGGCGAGGTCTGCATCTGGGCGAACGGGTTGGCGACGCTGGTCGGTACCTGGGCACGCGTATTCACCACCTCGTCGAGCCCGGGAATCACCGCCGAGCCGCCGGCGAGCAGGATGTGCTCGACGGTGTGGTACTGCGTCGAGGTGAAGAAAAACTGCAGCGCGCGCTGGATCTCGCCCGACAGGTTTTCCATGAACGGGCGCAGCACCTCGGCCTCGAAGTCGTCGGGCAGCCCGCCCGAGCGCTTGGCGTTCTCGGCTTCTTCCGCGCTCATGCCGTAGCGCGTGACGATTTCCTGCGTCAGCTGATTGCCGCCGAATGCCTGCTCGCGGGCATAGATCGACTGGTCGTTGCGCAGCACCGTGACCTGCATGACGTTGGCGCCGACATCGACGACCGCGATGTTCTGATCCTTGCCGGCATTGGGCAGCGCCTGCACCACCAGCGAGAGCGCGGTCTGCTGCGCGAAGGATTCGACATCCATCACCAGCGCCTTGAGCCCGGCGGAATCGGCCACCGCGACGCGGTCTTCGACTTTTTCCTTGCGTGTCGCGGCGATTAGCACTTCCTGTTCTTCCGGGCTCGTGGGCGAAGGCCCGATCACCTGGAAATCGAGATTCACTTCCTCGAGCGCGAACGGAATGTACTGGTTGGCTTCGCTTTCGACCTGCACTTCGAGTTCTTCCTCGCGCAGGCTTGCGGGCACGACGATTTTCTTGGTGATCACCGCGCCGGTCGGTACCGCCATCGCGACGTGCTTGGTGCGCGTGCCGAGCCGCTTGTGCGCGCGGCGCACTGCGTCGGTGACCGCTTCGAGATTGTTGATGTTGCCGTCGACCACAGCGTCGCGCGCGAGCGGTTCTATCGCATAGCGCTCGACCCGATAGGTGCCTTTTCCGGCTTCGACGATCTCGAGCATCTTGACCGAGGACGAACTGATGTCGAGGCCGAAGAGTGGGGGCGCCTTGGGCGTGAACAGGTCGAATTGCATTCTTTGTTTTCCCCTTTGCGCATCGCACCTTAGGAGCGATACGTAGAATTTGCGTGAAATCCTAGCAACAACCCCTCCGGGTGTCTAGTTAATTATCCACGCGAAGGGGGACGCGGTATCATGCGGCGATCGATGCAGCGCACGCAATAGCGGTCGTTTGACGGTCTAACTTCCCGATGTGGCTTCGTTTTCTCGGCTTTCCGCTGGCCATGCTGGCGGGCTTGGCCGCGGCCGCCGTCCTGGTGCTCGGGCTGGTGGTGGTGCTCGCCTATCCGAACCTTCCGGAGCTCGGCGCGCTGACGGCTTATCAGCCCAAGATTCCACTGCGGATTTACACCGCGGAAGGCACGCTGATCGGCGAATTCGGCGAGGAGCGCCGGGCGGTGGTCTCGATCGCCGACGTGCCACCGCAGCTCAAGAACGCCATCATCGCCGCCGAGGACGAGCGCTTCTACCAGCACCCCGGGATCGACTACATCGGCGTGCTGCGCGCGGCGTACGCCAACCTGGTCGCAGGGGGGCGCCGCCAGGGCGCCAGCACCATCACCATGCAGGTGGCGCGCAACTTCTTCCTGTCGTCGGAAAAAACGCTGACGCGCAAGCTCTACGAGGCGCTGCTGGCCTTCAAGATCGAGCACAGCCTTAACAAGGAGCAGATCCTCGAGCTCTACGTCAACCAGATTTACCTCGGGCAGCGTGCCTACGGCTTCGGCGCGGCCTCGCAGACGTACTTTGGCAAGGCGCTCGACCAGTTGAGCCTTGGCGAGATCGCCATGCTGGCCGGCTTGCCGAAAGCGCCCTCGCTCTACAACCCGATTGCCAACCCGCAGCGCGCCAAGCAGCGCCAGGGTTACGTGCTGCGGCGGATGAGCGAGCTCGGCTACGTTACTGCAGCGCAATATGATGAGGCCCTAAAAGCACCGCTACGGGCAAGGCGGGAAGTAAGCGAATACTCCTTGCATGCGGAATACGCCGCCGAGATGGTGCGCCAGGCGCTGGCCGAGCACTACCCGGAGGATGTGTACACGCGGGGCTTCCGCGTCTATACAACCTTGCGTAAGGCCGATCAGGAAGCCGCCTACGACGCGCTGCGCAGAGGCGCGCTGGATTACGACCGCCGGCAGGGCTACCGCGGGCCCGAAGGATTTTTCGAGCTGCGTCCGAACGCCGGCGAAGACGAGTACGACGACGCTCTGGCCGACCACGCCGATAGCGACGATCTCGCCGCGGCGGTGGTGCTCTCGGTCGACGCCAAGGAAATCGAAGCCGCGCTGCGCACCGGCGAGAAGCTCACGCTCAGCGGCGAAGGGCTGCGCTTCGCGGCGCGCGCGCTCGATCCGAAGACCGCGTCGCAGAAACGCATCCGCCGCGGCTCGATCATCCGCGTGCAGCGCGAAGGCAAAACCTGGCAGATCGCGCAGCTGCCGGAAATCGAGTCCGCGTTCGTCTCGCTCGATCCGCAGGATGGCGCGATCCGCGCGCTGGTCGGCGGCTTCGACTTCGGGCGCAACAAGTTCAACCACGTCACGCAGGCCTGGCGCCAGCCCGGCTCGTCGTTCAAGCCCTTCATCTATTCGGCGGCGCTCGAGAAGGGCTTCACGCCGGCGACCGTGATTCCCGACGAGCCGGTGGTGCTCGAGGCCGAGGAGACTGGCAGCCAGCGCTGGGAGCCGAAGAACTACGATGGCAAGTTCGAAGGCCCGATGCGCCTGCGCACCGCGCTCGCGAAATCGAAGAACATGGTGTCGATCCGCATCCTCGATGCGATCGGCGCCAAGTATGCGCAGGAATACGTGACGCGCTTCGGCTTCGATGCCGAGCGCCACCCGCCTTACCTGACGATGGCGCTCGGCGCGGGCTCGGTCACCATGTGGCAGCTGGCGCGCGCCTACTCGGTATTCGCGAATGGCGGCTACCTGGTCCAGCCGTACTTCATTCACAAGATTGTCGACGACCGCGGCAACGTGCTCGCGCTCGCCGAGGCGCACCGCGCCGGTGACGAAGCCTTGCGCGTGATCGACGCGCGCAACGCTTTCATCATGGACAACATGATGCAGGACGTCACCCGCATCGGCACCGCGGCGCGCGCCGCCCGCCTCGGGCGCAGCGACATCGCCGGCAAAACCGGCACCACCAACGAGTTCGTCGATGCCTGGTTCGCCGGCTACCAACCCGCGCTGGTGGCGATTTCCTGGGTGGGCTTCGACCAGCCCAAGACGCTCGGCAAAAACCAGACCGGTGGCGTGGTGGCGCTGCCGATCTGGGTCTCGTACATGGAAAAGATCCTGAAAGACGTTCCCGAGATGCCGCGCGAAATGCCGCCGGGTATCGTGGTGCTCCCGACCGGGCCCTATCCGTCGGCCGGCGGCGAGAGCCGCCTGGTGCCGGAGTTCTTCTATCGAGAGGCGGTGCCGCCCCCCGAAGTGCTGCATCCGGCGCCGGCCATGGGTGAGCAGCCCCTGCCCGTACCGCAGCCCCAGCCTTTCCAGCCGCCCAATCCCCCCGCCTAGGGGTGTAGCCGCACCGGCTGGCCGCTGTGCGCGGAGACCAGCTTCGATAGCGCCGCGAACAGCTCCGTGCCCTCGCGCGTATCGCGCCACGCCGAGCCGTCCCAGCGAAAGTGAAAGCCGCCGTCGCGCGCCGCCACCCAGATCTCGCGCGCCGCGGCATGCCGGTTGATCACCATGCGCGAGCCGTCCGCGTACTCGATTTCGATCACCCCGCCCGGCTTGAGCTCGACATCAGCGTCGACGCCGCTTTCCTCCAGCGATGCCTCGATGCGCTCGAGCACGCGTTCTGCGGCGGCGGCAAACTCGGTTTCGTCCATGCGTTAACATCGTGATTTTATGCGCTTGCTGCTGATCCTCGCCGCCATGGCGCTGGCCGCAAGCGCTTGCGGGCAGAGGGGCCCGCTTTACTTGCGCGACAACCCGCCGCCCGGCGTCAAACCGGAGAAGCGCGACACCTACAAACCGGTCCCGTACCCGCGTCAGGCACCGGAAGAAAACCAGTAGGGCCATGGCCTTCGCCTACCGCAACGGCATGCTGTGCGCCGAGCAGGCGCCGCTCGATGAGCTTGCGCGGCGCTTCGGCACGCCGTGCTACGTGTATTCGCGCGCGGCGATCGAGTCGGCCTACGCCGAGTTCGTTCGCGCCCTGGCGGGGCGCGACGCGATGCTGTGCTACTCCGTCAAGGCGAATTCGAACCTCGCGGTGCTCGCGCTCCTGGCCGAGCTCGGCGCCGGCTTCGACATCGTCTCGGGCGGCGAACTCGCGCGCGTGCTCGCCGCCGGCGGCACCGCGGGCAAAACCTTCTTTTCGGGCGTCGGCAAGAGCGCGGCGGAGATCGAATTCGCGCTCGCCAAGGGCATCGGCTGCATCAACCTGGAATCCGAAGCCGAGCTCGAGCGCGTGGCGCGCATCGCGCAGCGGTTCGGGCGTAAAGCGCCGGTCGCGCTGCGCGTCAATCCGGACATCGACGCCCGCACGCACCCGTATATATCGACTGGGCTGCGCGAAACCAAGTTCGGCGTCGCCTATGCCGACGCCGAGCGGCTCTACCAGCGCGCCGCGGGCATGGCCGAGCTTGAGGTGGTCGGCATCGGCTGCCATATCGGCTCGCTGCTGAACGATGCAGCGCCCTTCGTCGCTGCGGCACAGCGCCTGGTCGAGCTCGTCGACCGGCTGGAAACGGCTGGCGTGCGCCTGCGGCACATCGATCTCGGCGGTGGCATGGGCATCCGCTACAAGGACGAGGCGCCGCAGCCGATCGAAGCGTTCGTGCGTGGGGCGCTCGCCGCGCTCGGCCAGCGGCCGCATGCGGTGGTGTTCGATCCGGGGCGTTCCATCGTCGGCAATGCCGGCGTTCTCCTGACGCGCGTCGAATATGTAAAGGCCGGGGCGACGCGCAACTTTCTGGTCGTCGATGCGGCAATGAACGATCTGATCCGCGCGCCGCTCTACGGCGCCTGGCACGAGATCCGCACCGTGCGCGAGATGGAAGCCGGCGCGAGCGCCGCTGTTTACGACGTCGTCGGCCCGGTCTGCGAAAGCGCCGATTTCCTGGCGAAGGAACGCCGCCTCGCCGCCCGCGAAGGCGACCTGCTCGCGATCCTTTCGGCCGGCGCCTACGGCATGGTGATGAGCTCGAACTACAACTCGCGGCCGCGGGCCGCGGAAGTACTCGTGGAGGGCGCCAACGCGCACTTGGTGCGTCGCCGCGAATCCCTCGAGGAACTGTTTGCCGCGGAGCAGATTCCGGGACGACAATCGCGTTCCCTGCGTGATTAGCTCCCACCCGTGACCCGAACAAGCCGCCGCGTGCTCACCGCCGCCGCCGCGCTTGTCGTAGTCATGGCGATAGCAGTCGGCGTAGCGACCTACTTCGACAGCGCGCGCGTGGCCTCGTACTTGAGCATTGATACCCGCGCCAAGGAAGGCCGCACGGCAACCAAGGGCCCGCCGCCGGTGCCGGTGACCGTGGCGACGGTGGTGCAGGAGACTGTGCCGGTGCTCCTGCGGGCGATCGGCAACGTCGAGGCCTTTCGCACCGTGGCGCTCAAGGCCCGCGTCGACGGGCAGATCGTCGTGGTCAATTTCAACGAGGGCGACCCGGTCAAAAAGCGCGAGGTGCTGTTCCGCATCGATCCGCGCCCGTACGAGGCGGCGCTGCGCCAGGCGGAAGCCAATGCGCTGCGCGATCGGGCGGCGCGCGACCAGGCGCGCTCGCAGGAACGCCGCTACCAGGAGCTGCTGCAGAAGAACTTCATCTCCAAGGAAGCCTATGCGCAGATCCGCACCAACGCGGAGACTGCCGAAGCCACCGCCAAGGCGAGCCAGGCGGGGCTCGAGAATGCGCGGCTGAACCTCGAGTACTGCACCATCTACTCGCCGCTCGACGGCTATGTCGGTAAGGTGCTGCTGCAGGCCGGCAACCTGGCCAAGGCCAATGACGTCAATCCGCTGGTGGTGATCAACCAGGTGAAGCCGATCTACGTCAACTTCTCGGTGCCCGAGCAGAACCTGCCGGAAGTGCGCAAATACCAGTCTGCCGAGCCGCTGCTCGTGGACGTCGTGCCGCCCGATTCGAGCATGCCGCAGCCTTCCGGCCGGCTCATCTTCATCGACAACGCCGTGGACCCGAGCACCGGGACCATCCGCCTGCGCGCCGAGTTCGAAAACAGCGAGGCCGCCCTGTGGCCCGGCCAGTTCGTCAACGTGAGCCTGCAGCTTTATGAACAGCCCGACGCCATCGTGATCCCGTCCCAGGCGGTGCAGACCGGGCCCGACGGCCAGTACGTGTACGTGATTGGCGCCGACATGCTCGCCGAGCTGCGTCGCATCAAGGTGCTGCGCACCGACGGCGAACGCGCCATCGTTGCGAGCGGGCTGGCGAAGGGCGAGCGCGTGGTGACGCGCGGCCAGCTGCGCCTCGGACCGAAGACGCGCGTGCAGCTCGGTAAGCCCGCGGCGGAGGCCGGTTGAACTTCTGCGAGATCTGGGTCCGACGCCCGGTCATGACGGTGCTCGTCATGGCGGGCATCCTCATCTTCGGCATTGCGGCGTACCGGCTGCTGCCGGTATCGACGCTACCCAACGTCGACTTCCCGACCATCCAGGTGAGCGCGGACCTTCCGGGGGCGAGCCCCGAGACCATGGCCTCGGCCGTCGCCACGCCCCTCGAGAAGCAGTTCTCCACCATTCCGGGCATCGACGAGATGAGCTCGGTGTCGAGCCAGGGCTCGACGCGCATCACGCTGCAGTTCGCGCTCGGGCGCGACATCGACGCCGCGGCCCAGGACGTGAACTCCGCCATCGCCTCGGCCGTGCGCCAGCTGCCGGCGAGCATGCCCGCGCCGCCTTCGTTCCGCAAAGTCAATCCGGCCGACTTTCCGGTGTTTTTCCTGGCGCTCACCTCGGACGCGATACCGCTGTCGACGGTCAATGAGTACGCCGAGACTTACCTCGCGCAGCGTATCTCGACCATCACCGGCGTGGCCCAGGTGCAGGTCTTCGGTCAGCAGAAGTACGCGGTGCGTGTGCAGGTGGACCCGAGTGCGCTCGCCGCGCGCGGCGTCGGCATCAACGAGGTCGAGCAGGCCGTGTCTCAGGCGAACGTCAACCTGCCCACCGGCACGCTGTACGGCAAGGAGCGCATGTTCGCGGTGCAGGCGACCGGCCAGCTCAACGATGCCGCGGCGTTCCGGCCGGTAATCGTCACCTACCGCAACGGCTCGCCGATACGGCTGCAGGAGCTCGGGCGCGTCATCGACAGCGTGCAGAACGACAAGGTGGCCGCCTATTACAAGGACAAGCGCGGCATCGTGCTCGCGATCTTCCGCCAGCCGGGCACCAACACCATCCAGGTGGTCGACGAGGTGAGGAAGCTGCTGCCGACGTTTCGCGCCGAGGTGCCGCCGGCGATCGAGATCCAGGTGCTCTACGACCGCTCGCAGACGATTCGCGCCTCGGTCGACGAGGTGAAATTCACGTTGCTCCTCGCGCTCGCGCTGGTGGTGATGGTGATCTTCCTTTTCCTGCGCAACATCCCGGCGACCGTCATCCCGTCGATCGCGCTGCCGATGGCGATCATCGGTACCTTCTCGGTGATGTATCTGCTCAACTACAGCCTGGACAACATCTCGCTGATGGCATTGACCCTGTGCGTCGGCTTCGTGGTCGACGACGCCATCGTGATGCTCGAGAACATCACGCGGCACCTGGAGATGGGCAAGAGTCCGCTGCAGGCGACCCTCGACGGCTCGAGGGAGATCGTGTTCACCATCATCTCGATGACGGTGTCGCTCGCCGCGGTGTTCATCCCGGTGCTCTTCATGGGCGGGATCCTCGGACGCCTGCTCAACGAGTTCGCCGTGACCATCATCGCCGCGGTGCTGATCTCGGGCTTCGTCTCGCTGACGCTGACGCCGATGATGTGCAGCCGCATTCTCAAGCCGCATCGGCCTGATGAGCGCCATGGCCGCCTGTACATGGCGTTCGAGCGCGGCTTCGACAGCGTGAAGCGCGCCTACGAAGTGACGCTGCGCGCTTCGCTGCGCCACCGGCGCTCGGTCCTGGTCGTGTTTCTGGCGATCTGCGTCGCCACGGTGTGGCTCTTTGCGCGCGCGCCGAAAGGCTTCCTGCCCTCCGAGGACAGCGGACAGCTCCTGTGCTTCGTTGAAGGCCCGCAGGACATCTCGTTCGATGCCATGGTCGCCCTGCAGCGGCAGGTCGCGGAGATCGTGCGGCAGGACCCGAACGTCGATGCCGTCATGTCGTTCGTCGGCGCGGGTGGTGCCTCGAACTCGCTCAATGTCGGGCGCATCACGATCAACCTCAAGCCCTTCGACCAGCGCAAGCCGGCGGACCAGGTGGTGCGCGAGCTGCGGCCGAAGATCTCCAACATCATGGGCGCCAAGGTGTTCGTGCAGAACATCCCGGCGATCCGTATCGGCGGGCAGATCACCAAGAGCCCTTACCAGTACGTCGTGCGCAGCGCGAGCGTCGAGGAGCTCTACTACTGGGCGCCGCTCATCGAGCAGAAGCTGCGCGCCCTCGGCGGGGTGGTCGATGTTTCGAGCGACCTGCAGATCACGCGGCCGGAAGTGACGGTCCAGATCGAGCGCGAGAAAGCCTCTGCCATGGGCGTATCGGCGCAATCGATCGAGATGGCGCTGAATAACGCCTACGGCTCGCGCCAGGTCTCGACCATCTACACCTCGACCAACCAGTATTTTGTGATTTTGGAGCTGGCGCCGCGCTACCAGACCGATCCCTCGGCGTTGCCGCTGCTCTACGTGCGCTCCTCGGGCGGCGCCCTGGTGCCGCTCAATGCGGTGGCCAAGCTCGCCTTCGGCGTCGGGCCGATGCAGGTGACGCATCTGGGGCAGCTGCCGTCGGTCACGTTCTCCTTCGACCTCAGGCCGGGAATCGCGCTATCGCAAGCCATCGACCAGGTGCAGGTCGCGATGCGCGAGCTGCAGGTGCCGGCGACGCTCACCGGAACGTTCTCCGGCACCGCCCAGGCCTACCAGGCCTCGCTCGACGGCATGGGCATCCTCATCCTGCTGTCGATCGTGGTGATCTATCTGGTGCTCGGCATCCTCTACGAGAGCTTCATTCACCCGCTCACCATCCTCTCGGGCCTGCCGACCGCCGGGCTCGGCGCGCTGCTCACGCTGATGGCCTTCGGCATCGAGCTCAACATGTACGCCTTCGTCGGCATGATCATGCTGATCGGCATCGTCAAGAAGAACGCCATTATCATGATCGACTTCGCGATCGAGGCGCAGCGCAAAGAGGGTTTGTCGCCCGAGCAGGCGATCACCCAGGCGGGCCTGGTGCGCTTTCGCCCGATCATGATGACGACCATGGCGGCACTGATGGGCAGCCTGCCGATCGCGATCGGCTTCGGCGCCGGCGGCAGCGCGCGCATGCCGCTTGGCATCTCGGTAGTCGGCGGGCTGCTGGTGTCCCAGATCCTGACGCTGTACATCACGCCGGTGATCTACCTGTACTTCGAGCAGCTGCAGGCCCGGCTCAACAAATCCAAATCCACGAAAGCCGAAATTGCCCAACCCAGAGTCGCGTAGCCTGGCCGTGTTCTGCGATTTCGAGAACGTCGCGCTCGGCGTGCGCGAGGCGAAGTACGCGCAGTTCGACATGGAGAAGGTCCTCGAGCGGCTGCTGCTCAAGGGCTCGATCGTGGTGAAGAAGGCTTATTGCGACTGGGAGCGCTACAAGGAGTTCAAGGCGGCCATGCACGGCGCCTCGTTCGAGCTGATCGAGATCCCGCATCTGCGCCAGTCGGGCAAGAACTCGGCCGACATCCGCATGGTGGTCGACGCGCTCGACCTTTGCTATACCAAGCAGCACGTCGACACCTTTGTCATCGTCAGCGGCGACTCGGACTTCTCGCCGCTGGTATCCAAGCTGCGCGAGAACGCGAAGACCGTGATCGGCGTCGGCGTGAAAAACTCGAGCTCCGATCTGCTGATCGCCAACTGCGACGAGTTCATCTATTACGACGACCTGGTGCGCCAGGATGAGCAGAAGCGTCGCGCGCAGAAGAAGCGCCGGGAAACGGCCCCGGAGGGCGGGGACAAGAAACAGGAGGCGTTCGAACTGCTGCTCGAAACCCTCACCGCCCTGCTCGCCGAACGCGGCGAGGGCGAGAAGGTCTGGGGCTCGATGGTCAAGCAGGCGCTGAAGCGGCGCAAGCCCGGCTTCAACGAGTCCTACTACGGCTTCAAGGCGTTCTCCGATCTGCTGGAGGAAGCTGAAAAGAAAGGGCTTGTGAAACTTGAGCCGGACGAAAAGTCGGGCGGCCACATCATTCGCCCGGCCTAGCAAGGCCGAGCTCGCCGCTGCGGCGGGCAAGCGGCTAGCGGATGTCATCGCGCCGGACCTGCAGGTGCTCTTTTGCGGCATCAATCCCGGGCTGTACTCGGCCGCCACCGGGAATCACTTCGCGCGGCCGGGAAATCGTTTCTGGCCAGCGCTGCACGCCGCCGGGTTTACCCCGCGCCTGCTGCATCCGTCCGAGAAGCAAATCCTGCTCGATGCCGGCTACGGCCTGACCAATCTGGTGGCGCGCGCCACCGCCGGCGCCGCCGAGCTCGCACCGAGCGAGTTCGTCGCCGGCCGCAAGCGCTTGGCCACCAAAGTGCGACGTTACCGACCCCGAGTCATTGCCTTTCTGGGCATGGGCGCGTATCGCCACGCTTTCGCGACACCGGGGGCGCCCCTCGGTGAGCAGCCCGAGCCCTTCGAAGGCGCGCGCGTCTGGGTGCTGCCCAGTCCGAGCGGCCTCAATGCCGCCTACCAGCTCGACGCGCTGGTCCGGCTGCTGCGCCGCCTGAAGCGGGCCTGATCGTTGCTCGGCAGTAGCCATGGCAACCAAGCTAGAGAAGCCGCTCAAGCGAGAAGTGTCGATCGAGGGTCAGCCCTACATGCTGACCATCAGCCCCGACGGGCTGAAGCTCGTGCCCAAAGGCAAGCGTAACGGGCTCGAGCTGGCCTGGAAATCGCTGATCAGCGGCGAAGCCGCGCTCGCAACCGCGCTGAATGCCTCGCTCGCGCCGTAAGCGCGGCGACCTGCACGGCAACGCGCCCGATGAATCGCGGGTCGCGCTGCTCGTCATCGACATGATCAACGCCTTTGACTTCGAGGGCGCGAAAGCCATGCTGCCGCGCGCGCAAAGCCGGCGTGCCCGCCGTGTATGTCAACGACAACTTCGGCCGCTGGCGCTCCGACTTCCACCAGATCCTGGCGCATTGCCCGCGCTCGCCGGGCCGTGACATCGCCCGGCTCCTCAAGCCGGGAAAGGACGACTATTTCGTCCTCAAGCCGAAGCATTCGGGCTTCCAGTTCACCACGCTCGACGTGCTGCTCGAGCACCTCGGCGCCGAAACGCTGATCCTCACCGGAGTCGCGGGAAATTTCTGCGTGCTGTTCACCGCGCACGATGCCTACATGCGCGACTTTCGCCTGGTGGTGCCGCGGGACTGCATCGCGCGAGCTAGGGCTCGAGATTCTTGTAAACCAGGTTGGCGAGGCGCAGTAGCTCGTCCTTGCTGAGGTCGGCCGAGGCGAGCGCGTAGCCGATCTCGCGGTCGATCCAGTAGAACACGCCGACGTTGTTCTCGCGGGCGTAGCGAAACGCGGTCTCGCGGTTGCGCGAGGCCTCGGTGCGCACGTAAAGCGTAAGGCGCCGGCCATTCTGCGACTGGTACATGAACTGCGCGACGGGGCCGTTCTCTCCCGGCAACAGGCGTCCGCCAACCAGCGACATGCCGGCCTCGTCGAGCTTGGGCGCGCGCACTTTCACTCCGAGGCGCTTGGAAAGCCACGCGACGAGGTGCTGCTCATCGTCGGCGCCGACCTCGACGGGGTGGCGCACTTCGGGTGAATAGGTCGCGTGCGCGATCGCCGCGCGCCGCGCGATCAGCATATTGTCGGGAGCGGCTTGCGTTACCGTGCGCTCGGGCCGCAGCTGCCAGCCGGCCGGTGCGCCGATCGCGATACCGAGGGCGAGCCAGCCCGCCGCGGCGGCGGCGCGGCGCCACGGTCGCCGGCGCGACGCAGCCTGCGCCAGGCGCGCCGGCACCGGTTCCGAAAGCATCGTCTCGTAAGCCCCGCGCACCTCTTGCGCGAGGCGGCGGTACGCCGCAACGCGCTCGGCTTCCTCCGGCCGCGCCGCGAGCCAGGCCTCGACCGCGGCGCGGCGCTCTTCGGGCAGCCGGCCGTCGGCATAGGCCTGCAGATCGGCTTCGGTCACGGGGAGCTCGCTCATTTGACGAGCTTCAGCCTGGCGGTTGGACTCTGTCCGAGCATCATGGCGCGCAGCTTTTCGCGCGCGCGCGAAAGCCGCGACATCACCGTGCCGATGGGAATGCCGAGCGTGCGCGCGACTTCGTCGTAGCTCAGGTCCTCCAGCGTGACCAGCAGCAGCACCGCGCGCTGGTCGGCGGGCAGGCGCGCAATCGCGCGGTCGAGATCGCGCACCAGCAGCGCATCGGACTGCGTGCCGTTCTGCGCGAGCTCGGGCATCTCGTCTTCGAGAGGGTCACTCGAGCGCGCGGCGCGAACGCGATTGACGTGGACGTTGTGCATTACGGTGAATAGCCAGGCGCGCAGGTCGGTGCCGCGACGGTACAGGTGCAGCTTCGCCCAGGCGCGCTCCAGCGTGTCCTGCACCAGATCGTCGGCGCTCGAGCGGTCGCCGACCAATGCCCGCGCGTAACGCCGCAGCCGCGGAATAAGCTCGACCAGGCGCTTGGCTTCGTCCATGGGGAACAGGCCTCGGGAAGCGGCTATTCCACGCTATTTCGGCGCGTCAGGCAATGGCGGCAGGCTGCGCAAGTACGCAATAATCGCAGTGAGATCCTCGGCAGTGAGCTGGCTCGTGGTATTGCGCACCACTTCGCCCATGGTGTCGCCCATCACGTCGCCGTCGGGGAAAAGTCCGCTCTGCAGGATGTCCTTCAATTCGCCGTCGCCGTAACGCTTGAGTCGCGTCGGCGTAAGGTTGGGCGCGCTCGTACCTTCGCCGAGCTTCGCGCCGGCGAGGAAGCGATCCTTTTTAGGGGCACCGAACCAATTGCGCGGCGTGTGGCATTCGCCGCAATGCCCGAGTGCCTGCACAAGATAAGCGCCGCGGTTCACGAGCACGCTCTTACCCGGATCGGGCTTGAATGGCCCGGGGCTGAAGAACAGCCACTTCCACACGAACACCAGAAAGCGCCAGCGATACAGGATGCCGAGCTGGTGCGGCCGGCTGGGCTGCGCGCTCGGCCGCAGCGAGCCCAGATAAGCCCACAGATCGCGCAGGTCGGCGTCGTTGATGCGCGTGAAGGACGGGTACGGAAAGGCCGGAAAATAATGCGCGCCATCGGGTCGCTCGCCCTCACGCATCGCGCGCATGAAGTCGGCCTGCGTCCAGCGGCCGATCCCGGCGATGGGATGCGGCGTGATGTTCGGCCCGTAAAAAGTGCCGAAGGGCGTCTTCAGCGCGCGGCCTCCCGCATACGGCACAGCGTCTTTGCGCGTGTCCGTGTGGCAACCGACGCAGCCGCCCGCCCGCGAAAGATAGCCACCGCGCCTCGCGTCGCCCTCCTGTGCAAGCACGCCGAGGGAGCACAGCAGAAAAAAAAGCCCCGCCACAGCGGGGCTTGTCGCGAACTTCAAAGGCTACTGTTTCTCGCGGAAGCTCTCGTGACAGCCGCCGCAGGATTTGCCGACGGCGCCGATCTGCGCCTTCACCGCGGCTTCGTCACCGCTGCGGCTCACTTCGTAGAGCTTGTGCGCCTCATTCTCGAGGCGGCTTTGCGCCTCCTTGAACTTATCGGGCTGCTCATAGATCGCCGGCAGCGCGGCGCTCTTCACGCCCTTCGTGCCCGCGTCGAAACCGTCCCAGGCCATCCTGCTGAGGTTGTCGAGATAAGCCGCGTTGCGCCGCACGATGTCGGCGTTGTAGGGCGCCTTGCCCTGGGCCATGGCTGCCATCGGGCCGAAATACTTGCCTTGCAGCGTCATCACGGCCTGCCGTTGCTTCACCAGCTGCTCGGGCTTGGCTTGCGCGAATACCGCGCCGGCGGCGACGCCGAGCGCCAATGCGACTACGGTTGCCACACCGCTTCTTTTCATACTGTTCTCTCCTTGTGGGGTACTGGATGGGCCAACACCGCGGGCTAGTGCCTATTCCCTGATGATCCTATCTCAGCCCGGCCGCGTATTCGGCCACTGCCCGGATCTGGCCGTCGTTCATGTGCGCGGCAACGCCGCGCATCACGCCATTCACATCGTTGGTGCGCTTGCCTTCCCTGAAGGCGGTGAGCTGGGCTGCGATGTACTCGGCGTATTGGCCAGCGAGGCGGGGAAATTGCGCGGGTATCCCGGCCCCCGCCGGGCCATGGCAGCCCGCGCAGGCGGGAATGCCGTGCACCGCGTCGCCACCGCGCCAGAGCTTCTGGCCGAGCGCGGCGAGGTCCTTGTCGGCAGCGGCGGCGGGCTTGAGCGCCTGGCCGGCGTAGAAGCCGGCGAGACCTTTCATGTCGGCCTCCGAAAGATTGGCCACCATGCCGTTCATCACCGGGCTCTGGCGCAGCGCCTGCTTTCCCTCCTGCGCCTTGAAGTCGCGCAGCTGCTTCTGCAGATAATCGGCCATCTGTCCGGCGATCTTGGGATTCGCCGGGGCGATGCTGTTGCCGTCGGCGGCGTGGCAGGCGGCGCAGACCTGAGCGGCGAGCGCTGGACCCTTGTCCTGGCCGAAAGCGAAGCCCGTCGCCAACATCGCGGCGGCAAGCGCCAGTGCGCGGTTCATCCCCTGACTCCCCGGATTCGAAAGGCGCGATTTTATTAGAATTCCCCGCCCCCCATGACGGCCTTCGCTCAAGCGACGTTCCTGCGCGCGGCCGCCCGCGCCGCTGACCTGCCACCCCCGGGGCCGCCCGAGGTCGCCTTTGCCGGTCGTTCCAACGTGGGCAAATCGAGCGCCATCAACGCGCTCCTCGGCCGCAACGGGCTCGCGCGCGTGAGCAAGACACCGGGTCGCACGCAGACGATCAACTTCTATGCGCTCGGCGACACGGCGCGCTTCGTCGACCTTCCGGGCTACGGTTATGCGCGCGTGCCGCAGAGCCTGCGCGAACAATGGCGCGAGCTGGTGAGCGCGTATCTGCAGTCGGCGCGAGCGCTGGTCGGCGTGGTGCTCATCATGGATGCGCGCCATCCGATGACCCCGTTGGACTTGCAGCTCATCGAGTGGCTCGGCGAGTTGCGCCTGCTCGTGCTTCTTTCCAAGGCCGACAAGCTGTCGCACGCCGCACAGGCGACGCTCGTGCGCGATGTGCGCGGGCAACTCGGTCGTGCGCGGGCGACGCTTTTTTCAAGCGTCACGCGACAGGGTGTAGAGGAATGCCGCGACCTGCTCGCAGAGTGGCTGCGAGCAGGTCGCTGAAATAAAAAACCCCCGGTAAAGGGGATATAAACCGGGGGCGAAAACGCCTTAACTTTTGGATTAAGGCACCCGCTCAGGGAGGAGAAGCGGGAGACGATCAACTCGTCTGAAGGTAAGATGGATGCGCAGGGCGAAAGTTCAACCCCGTCCAACAACCAAAAACCCAGTTCCGATGAAGGTCTACGGCAGCTTTCCCGGCGTACGCATGCGACGCATGCGGCGCGCGGAATTTTCGCGGCGCCTGATGCGCGAGACGGTGTTGACGCCCGACGATTTCATCTACCCGGTGTTCATCATCGACGGCAAAGGCCGCACGCAGAAAGTGGATTCGATGCCCGGCATCGAGCGCGTGACGATCGATCGACTCCTGCCGGTGGCCGAGCAGTGCCTGAAGCTCGAGATCCCCGCGCTGGCGCTGTTTCCCGCGATCGAAGCGCGGCTAAAAACCCCCGATGGTCGCGAGGCTTTCAATGCAAAGGGGCTCATTCCGCGCGCCGTCGCGGCGCTGAAGAAACGTTTTCCCGAGCTGGGAGTGATGACCGACGTCGCGCTGGATCCGTATACCTCGCACGGCCAGGACGGCGTGATCGACGACTCGGGCTACATCCTCAACGACGCGACGCTCGACATTCTGGTGAAGCAGGCGCTGGTGCAGGCGGCGGCCGGCGTCGACATCGTCGCGCCCTCGGACATGATGGACGGACGCGTCGGGCGAATCCGGACAGCGCTCGAGAAGGCGCGCCACATCCACACGCGGA
>Ga0209647_1000387_pt1 | contig 41378 bp, 44 predicted proteins | sample GraSoi_2013_60cm_FD_185827 | JGI IMG/M metagenome (GOLD analysis project Ga0209647, IMG submission 185827) | Grasslands soil microbial communities from the Angelo Coastal Reserve, California, USA - Sample 9_17_2013_60cm (SPAdes) (version 2) | ecosystem: Environmental > Terrestrial > Soil >...
GCCTTTGAGCTCTGGGACCGAGACGGCGCTCCGCTGGGCCGGATCGGCTCGCTGCGCAGGCGCCCGCTCAGCGCCGAGGAGATCGGCGCCGGGCGGCGCGAGGAGACTCTGTTTGGGATCGAGTGGACCGAGGTCTCATTGACCGGGCGCGACGCAGCGCCCCCCGATGTCGAGCTCATGCGCTGCGAGACCGACGGCGCCGGCAGCTCCAAAGCCGCCCGCAAAGCCGCCCAAACTGCCCTGGAGGCGCTCCAGCGCTGGAGCGCCGATGAGTCCAAGGCCGACTCGCGCCTGGCGCTGATCACCCAGGGCGCCATGGTCACCGCCGATGAGGAGGTCCCCGACTCGGCCGCGACCGCGATCTGGGGTCTCGTCCGCTCGGCCCAATCCGAGAACCCCGGCCGCTTCGTCCTGATCGACAGCGATGGCTCTGAGGCCTCCACGGCGGCGCTCCCGGCCGCCCTCGGTCAGACCGAGGAGCCCCAGCTCGCCTTGCGCGCGGGGGCAGCGCTCGCGCCGCGCCTTGTCCGGCTGCCCGATGCCCAGCGAAGAGAGGACGAAGCGCCCGTCTTCGACCCCGACCGCACCGTCTTGCTCACCGGAGCCACCGGCGGCCTCGGCGCCCTGATCGCCCGCCACCTCGTAGTCGAGAACGGCGCCCGCCGGCTGCTCCTGGTCAGCCGCAGCGGCCCCGAGGCAGAGGGAGCCGAGGAGCTGCAGGCAGAGCTCGAGGAGCTCGGCGCCAAGGTCAGGATCGCCGCCTGCGACGTCTCACAGCGCAATGCCCTGGCGGCGCTTCTCGATTCGCTCCCGGCCGAGCATCCCCTGGGAGCGGTGATCCATGCGGCGGGAGCGCTCGCCGACGCGACGATCGAGAGCCTGGGGGAGGAGGATCTGGAGCGCGTCTTCGCACCCAAGGCAGACGCCGCCTGGCACCTGCATGAGTTGACCAGGGATGCGGAGCTGTCGGCCTTCGTCGCCTTCTCTTCGGCCGCCGCTACCTTCGGCAACCCCGGCCAGGGCAACTACGCCGCCGCCAACTCATTCCTCGACGCGCTCGCTCAAAGGCGCCGCGCCGAGGGCCTGCCTGCCATCTCCATCGCCTGGGGTCTCTGGGAGACGACAAGCGCGATGACCGAAGACCTCGGTGAGGTGGGCCGAAAGCGGTTGGAGCGCAAAGGGGTCGGGGCGCTTACGGAGGAGCAGGGCCTGGCGCTCTTCGACGCGGCGCTCGGAGCCGATCGCTCCCTCGCGGTCGCGATCCGGATCCAGTCCCAGGGCCTCAGGTCCCTCGCTTCGGTCGGCGTCCTGCCGCCGATCTTCAGCGGGCTCATCCGCACCCCGCGCCGTCGTGCCGCCGAGGCCTCCTCAGCCCTGCGCGAGCACCTCGCCACCCTTTCCGGCGAGGAGCGCGAGCGCGCCTTGCTCGAGCTCGTTCGATCCCAGGTCGCCGCGGTCCTCGGCCATGAGTCCGCCGATGAGATCGGTCCCGGCAAGGCCTTCCAGGACCTCGGCTTCGACTCCCTCTCCGCGGTGGAACTGCGTAACCGGCTCGCGATGGTGATTGACATGACGCTGCCGCCGACTCTCGTCATCGACTACCCGACCACGACCGAGCTGTCCGCCTTCCTGCACAGTGAGATGGACACGACCGCCGAGCCGACGCCCACCGGCATATCGGCGGGGAAGGCGTTCCTTCCCTTGCTCGAGGCGGCGCGTCGGCAGGGCAAGTTCGGGGAGTTCACGAACCTGATCACAGCAGCGGCCAATTTGCGACCGACCTTTGACTCTCCGCTGAGCGCTGGTGTGTCTCCAAAGGCGATCGAACTCGCCGATGGCGCCGAGGCGCCCAGCCTGATCTTGCTCTCGTCGGTGGTCGCGACCTCTGGCCCGCAGGAGTACCTGAGGTTCGCAGGAGGGTTCCGAGGCGAACGCGCAGTGCTCGTCCCTCCACATCTCGGATTCATCGAGGGAGAGCCGCTGCCAAGCACGGTTGGCGTTGCCGCGGCGGCGCACGCCGAGACGATTCTGCGGGACGGCCCCGAGGGTCCGATCGCGCTCGTGGGATATTCGTCGGGCGCCTGGATCGCTCATGCGATGGCCGGCTACCTCGAGCAGAAGGGCGTTCCGGCGGCGGCGGTCATCCTTCTCGATCCGCCCGCAACCGTATCGGACGCGTGGGCATGGTTCGAGCCGTTGCTGCTGACCGGTTTGCAGGAAGGCGATCGAGCCCCCGTCCCCTTGGATGACGCTCGCCTCACGGCTTCGATCGCATATTTCGAGATGTTTGCCGATTGGCGGCCCCAGGAACTGGCCACACCGGTCGTGATGATGCAGGCGGGCGAGCGGGTCGAAGGGATGGAGAACGCCACCTCGGGACGCCGGGCTGAATTCTGGGCGCCCCTCACCTCCGTCGTCGACGTGCCTGGCAATCACTTCACGCTGATGACCGATCACGCAAGCAGCACAACGCAAGCAGTTCGAGATTTCCTGGACGTGGAAAGTAACCCGAAGGTCGACAGATAGGAGCTATCCGGATGGTGTTGAAGACTCGCAGATGGGGCTCGCCAGATGCTGACAGTGTTGTTTGCATTCATGGCCTCGCGCAGCATGGCGGTGTTTTTGCGGGTATGGCGGAGAGGCTGGCCGCAAAGGGCCGTTCCGTGTTGGCGGTAGACCTCCGCGGACACGGCGACTCGGGTAAAGCGCCCCCCTGGAACATCGCAACGCACGCCGGGGACGTGCTCGAGACGCTCGACGCGGAGGGAATCGATCGTGTCACCTGGGTCGGGCACAGCTTCGGTGGTTTGCTGGCGGCCACCCTGGCGGCCGAGGCTCCCGAGCGAACCGAGCGTGTGGCCCTTCTCGACCCGGGCCTTGAGGTGCCGCCGGAGAGAGCCCTTCGGAGCGCCGAGATCGAACGCCTGGATTGGAGCTTCGCCACGGTCGACGGCGCCGTCAACGCGCTGCTGTCAAACGAAGCGGTCGTGGTCTCGCCGCGCGAGGTCGTCGCGGCGTTCGCTAAGGACGACCTGCGCAAGGGGCCGGATGGTCGCTTCCGCTTCCGCTTCTGCCCCAGCACGGTGGTGGTGGCCTGGAGCGAGATGACGCTGCCGGCGCCGTCGATCGCTCGGGTCCCGACGCTCCTCGTCGTCGCGGCGAAGCCGCTGTTCGACGTCAGCCGCCAGCACCGGCGCTACGAAGAGGAGCTGGGCGACCTGTTGACCAAAGTCGAAGCGCCCGGCGGGCACAACGTCCTCTGGGAGTCGCCGGAGGAGACGATCGGCGCGGTCGAGCGCTTTCTGGAGCCAGTGGGAGAGCCGGCCGCCGGCTGACCCGGCTCAGTCGAGCAGATCGTCGAAGCGCAGGGCGGCACGGCTGGGGAGGACGACGTCTCCGTTGCGGTGCGCGAGGCCGGCGGCGGTCAGTTCGCGCACCGCGCGCTCGACGGCGTCCTTCAGCGCGAAGTCTTTGGGCTCTCCGGCGATCTCTCGCACCAGCTCGCCGACGGTGAGCTGGATCGGATGAAGGGCAAGCAGCAGCCGCAGCACGGTCGCCTCGGCGGCCATGTCCTCCGCGCCGGGGGTTCGGATTTCGTTTGTGTCGTCCATTTTGCTTTACCTGCTAAGGGCGCGGACCGCCAAAACTCTCCCCCTCTAGCCGCCTTCCGAGCCCAGCTCATCGATTTCGTCGAGCATTTTCCGGGCCCACTCTGCAGCCGGTGACCAGCGGTAGAGGGGTGGCGCTGGCCGGCATTTCGGGACGACCTTCAGCGCATTGCGCCTGATCAGCACGCGCAGGTGGTAAGCGACCCTGCCCGGCGCCTCGTCCAGCTCAGCGGCGATGTCGCTCAAGCCGACCTCCTCGTCGCTGCGCGTCAGGCGCAGGATTCGCTCCCGCAGCGGATGCAGGAGCGTCGCGCAGCGATAGTGGCTCTCTTTGTCTCGGCGCTTCCCGCCTTCCTCGGACCCCATGCGGCGCACGATATAGAGGGGTGAAATATTTTGTCTGCAAACTTCTTGTCTGCGCAAGGGATCCTGCGGCTCAAACTCCCTCGCGGACTCCGCCCATCTCGCTGAACACCGCGGTGACGCCGCCGTCTTCGCGCTGCTCGTCGGCGATCACGTGGGAGACGGCATTGATCAGAGCCAGGTGGGTGAACGCCTGTGGGAAGTTGCCGAGGTGGCGGCCGCTGCGCGCCTCCAGCTCCTCCGCGTAGAGGTCGAGTGAGCCGGCCGCCTCGAGCAGCCGCTCGCAGAGCTCCCGTGCCCGTTGCGGCTCACCGGTCTCTGAGAGCGCCGAGACGAGCCAGAAGGAGCAGATCAGGAAGGTGCCCTCCTCGCCGCTCAGCCCGTCGTCGGTCTGCTCGACCTTGTAGCGGAGGACGAGGCCGTGTTCGGTCAGCTCGTCGGCGATCGCGTCGACCGTCGCGCACACCCGCGGGTCGTCTGGGGGGAGGAAGCGCAGCAGCGGGATCAGGAGCAGCGAGGCGTCGAGGGCGTCGGTCTCGTAGTGCTGGCGGAAGACCCCCTCGCGAACGCCGCGCTCGAGGATCTCCTCGCGGATCGCATTCGCGGTCCGCTCCCATTCGTCGGCGAGCTCGTCGAAGCCGATGCCGCGAGCGAGGCGGACGCCGCGATCGACCGCGACCCAGATCATCAGCTTCGAGGAGACGTAGTGCCGTGGCTCGCCGCGCGACTCCCAGATCCCCTGGTCGGGGTGGGGCCAGGCGGCGATCGCCGCTTCGACCTGTTCGCGGATCAGTTTGCGGTCGGCCGGCGTGCCCGTGCCGCGCAGGGCCTTTTCGTGCAGGTAGATCGAGTCGAGCAGCGCCCCCCAGACGTCGTTCTGGCGCTGGTCGAAGGCGCCGTTGCCGATCCGCACCGGGCGGGCGCCGTCATAGCCTTCGAGGTGGTCGAGGGTTCTCTCGGTCAGCTCTCGCTCGCCGCCGATCCCGTACATGATCTGCAGGTTGGGGTTTTCGCGGGAGACGGTGACGATGAAGTGCATGAAGTCGCGCGCCTCCTGGTCGAAGCCGAGCGTGTGCAGCGCCCAGAGGCTGAAGGTCGAGTCGCGGATCCAGCTGAAGCGGTAGTCCCAGTTTCGTTCGCCGCCTGGGGTCTCGGGGAGGGAGGTGGTCGGCGCGGCGAGGATCGCTCCGGTAGGGGTGTAGGTGAGCCCCTTCAGCACCAGCGCTGAGCGCTGTAGATGGACGCGCCAGGGATGGTCGGGGAAGTTGCCGTCGCGCAGCCATTTGCGCCAGAAGTCTTCGGTCGAGTCGAGCCGCTCCAGCGCCTCCGGGGCGCTGCGCGGCCCACCGAGGTCGTTGTCGCCCCAAGTCACGGCGCAAAAGCCCGTCTCGTTCTCGCGCAGCTTCATCGTGCCGCGGGCGGCGCCGCCCGCGATCGACAGCTCCAGGTCGCTGGTCAGATGAAGCCTGACCCCGTCATCGCTGCGGGCGGTCGCTTCGCCGAGCTCGCCGCCGCTCCAGGACGCGGCCTCCGCTCCGTAGGCGAAGCGCGGCAGGCACTCCATCTCGATCTCGACTTCGCCGTCGATGCAGGTCACCGTCCGCAGCAGCGAGTGATCGGACTCGTGCTCGGTCCGCGGGCGCGAGCCCGGCCCCGCCTGCTCGACCCAGTCGCCGATCGTCAAGGCGTCATGGACGACGACCCAGCCGGTATCGGTCACCCAGGTCGTCTCGATCACCAGCGTGCCGGGCTCGTAACGGCGGCTGATCGGGACGATGACGCCCTTTGGCTTCAGCTTGAAGTGGCCGGCGCCACGATCGAGCAGCGCGGTGAAGGCGCTGGGCGAGTCGAAGCGAGGCAGGCAGAGCCACTCGACCGATCCGTCGTAGGAGATCAGAGCGCTGGTGTGGCAGTCGGAGAGGAAGCCGTAGCTGCCGATCGGCGGGAAGCGGTTCGAACCGGCGCTCACGAAGGTGCCAAGCTACCACTGTGAGCATCCCCTTCGCCCATCTGGCCGGTGCCTTCGTCCCGATCGAGGTGATCCCGATCACCCTCTCCGCCGTCCTCTACTGGCACCGGGTGATGGTGCTCCACTGGGACGGGCGCCAGGTGCCACTCTGGCGCCAGCTCTGCTTCGGCGGCGGGCTGCTGACGATCTCGGTCGCGCTGTTCAGCCCGATCGGCCACCTCTCCGACGAGCTGGTGATCGCGCACATGGGCGAGCACCTGCTGATCGGCGACACCGCCTCGCTGCTGCTGGTGCTCGGCCTGACCCGCTCGCTGCTGCAGCCGCTGCTCGCGATCCGGGTCTTCAACCGCCTCCAGGTCCTCACCCACCCGGCCGTCGCCTTCCCGCTCTGGGCGGTCAACCTCTTCTTCTGGCACGTCCCCGCGATCTACCAAGACGCCTATGGCGCGGCGCCGGTGCACGCGCTCGAGCACACCACCTTCCTCCTCTTCGGCTGCCTGATGTGGATGCCGATCTTCGGGCCGCTGCCCAAGCCACAGTGGTTCAGCGCCGGCTGGAAGGTCGCCTACGTGATCGCCGTCCGTTTCACCGGCGCGATCCTCGGCAACGTGCTGATGTGGTCCGGGTCGGTGCTGTATCCGATCTACGCGCCGGGCGAGCGCTATTGGGGGATCTCGGCAATCACCGACCAGAGCACGGCGGGTGTGATCATGATGGTCGAGGGGACCTTCCTCGCGCTCGGCGTGCTGGCCTGGGTCTTCTTCGAAGTCGCCCGCGAAGGGACCGAAAAGCAGGACCTGCTCGACCTCGCCCGCGAACGCGGGGTGGAGCTCGACGAGCGCCGCGCCCAGCGTGCCGTCGCCGCCGGTCACGGGGCCTTGCTGGAGGAGCGGCTCAGCGCCGCGGGCGATGAATAGGGCCAGAGCCTGGTTCGTGACCGGGCCGCTCGGGCGCGGGCTGGCCTTCGCGATCGATTTCGCCGTCGCAGTGCGCCGGGGGCTGCTGCGCCGCGCGCGATAGGGTCCCGCGCTCGATGCAGCCGACCGTCTCAGAGCTTCCCGGCTCACGCGTCAGCGTCGAGGTCGAGGTCCCGGCCGCCGACGTCGATCGCGCCGTGGGCCGCGCCGCGCGCACCCTGGCGCGGGAGATGCGAATGCCGGGCTTTCGCAAGGGCAAGGCGCCGCCCTCGCTGGTGACCCAGCGAGTCGGTTTCCCCGCCGTGCTCGAGGAGGCGATCCGCGAGGCGCTGCCCGAGTGGTATGAACGAGCCCTGCTCGGCTCTGGCATCGCGCCGGTCGGCGATCCCAGCGTCGAGGTCGTCTCGACCCCCGAGGCCGAGGGCGAGCCGCTCGCCTTCAAGTTCGAGATCGGCGTCAGGCCCAAGGCCGAGCTCGGCGAGTACAAGGGCCTCGAGGTGGGGCGGGCCGAGCCCGAGCCGCCGGCGGAGCTCGTCGAGCGTGAGGTCGAGCGGATCCGCGAAGGCTTCGCCAAGCTGGAGCCCGTCGATCGCGCCGCTGCCGAGGGCGACGTGCTCCTGGTCGATTTCGAGGGTCTGCTCGACGGCAAGGCCTTCGAGGGGGGCAAGGCAAGCGACTACCTGTTGGAGCTCGGTGGTGGCCAGCTGATCGAGGGCTTCGAGGAGCAGTTGAGCGCCGCCATGGCCGGCGAGACGCGCAAGGTCGAGGTCACCTTCCCCGACGATTACCAGGCCGAGCAGCTGGCGGGAGAAGACGCGGTCTTCACGGTCGAAGTGAAAGAGGTGCGGGAAAAGGTGCTGCCCGAGCTCGATGACGACTTCGCCTCCGAGGCCTCCGAGTTCGACACGCTGGAGGAGCTGCGGTCCGACATCACCGAGCGCCTCGCGGAGGCGGTCGGCCAGCGGGCTGAGCAGGACTTCCGCGTTGCCGCGGTCGACGCCGCGGCCGCCGCAGCGAGTCTGAGTCTGCCGGACGAGCTCGCGACCACCCGCGCCACCGAGCGCTGGGAGCGGGTCGAGCGCCAGCTCGCGGGGCGTGGCATGAGCCCGGATTCCTTCCTGCAGATGCAGGGCAAAACGCGCGAGCAGGTGATCGAGGAGTCGAGGCCCGAGGCCGAAGCGGAGCTGAAGCGCGAGGCGGTGCTGGCGGCGATCGTCGACGCCGAGGAGATCGAGGTCTCCGAGGAGGAGATGGTCGAGGCGCTGGCCCATTCCGCCGAGCACGAGCGGACCACGCCCGAGAAGCTGTTGAAGCGCCTGCGCGAGAGCGGTCGAGACGCGATGATCCGCGACGACATCCGCTTCCGCAAGGCGATCGATTTGGTCGCCGAGTCGGCGAAGCCGATCCCGCTCGAACAGGCCGAGGCGCGCGAGAAAATCTGGACGCCGGAGAAGGAGCGCAAAGAGGCGGGCTCTCTCTGGACGCCCGACTCAGAGTGACGGCAGCCCGCCGGGCGCCTTCTATAGAGTCCCGGCCATGAGCCCCCTGGTTCCGATGGTGGTCGAGCAGACCTCGCGCGGCGAGCGTTCCTTCGACATCTACTCGCGCCTGCTGAACGAGCGGATCATCTTCCTCGGCACCCAGGTCAATCAGGACATCGCCAACCTGATCGTCGCCCAGCTGCTGCACCTCGAGTCCGAGGATCCGGACAAGGACATCAGCATCTACGTCAACTCGCCTGGCGGCGACGTCTACGCCGGTCTGGCGATCTACGACACGATGCAGTTCATCAAGCCCGACGTGCAGACGATCTGCGTCGGCATCGCGATGAGCATGGGGGCGTTGTTGCTTGCCGGCGGCGCCGCCGGCAAGCGGATGTCGCTGCCGAACTCGAAGATCCTCATTCACCAGGTATCGGCGGGCTTCCAGGGCCAGGCGACCGACATCGAGATCCACGCCAAAGAGATCATCGACACCCGCCGCCGCCTCGACGAGATCATCGCCAAGCACACGAACCAGCCCTTCGAGAAGGTCACCAACGACACCGATCGCGATTACTTCATGAGTGCGGAGGAGGCGAAGGAGTACAACATCGTCGACCGCGTCATCGAACACCATTAACCACCAACGTTCCGCCCGTCTGCTCTGCTCTCGCTAGGGCGCAGAGAACCAGAGATGGATGCGCCCTAGCTCCCGCGTCCGCGCCGGGCGGGCGGTCATAGGGATTGTCTTGCTCTTATTCGTGCCCTCTGCCGCGCGGGCGCATTCCGCCGGGGGGACTGAGTTCTACGCCCACGTCTTCCCGGTCGATGGACCGCACTGGACGCGCGGCTCCATCGGTGAATTCGGCGCACCGCGCGACGGCGGCCGCACTCACGAAGGCTTCGACATCGTCGCTGCCTGCCGCACGCCCCTGGTCGCGGTGACGACCGGCCGAGTGCTGCGAGTCGGCTACGACCCGGTCCTCTATGGCAACTACCTGCTGATCCACGGTCAGGGCGAGGACCGCAGCTACTTCTACGCCCACCTGATCGGTCCGGCCGCGGTTCACCGCGGCGACCCCGTCTGGGCCGACGAGCGAGTCGGCTCCGTCGGCAAGACCGGCAACGCGCGCACCGTCGGCTGCCACCTGCACTTCGAGATCCACGTCCACGGTCGCCCGATCGACCCCGAGCCCGCCCTGCACCGCTGGGACCGCTACAGCTGAGCCCATTTCGTTTGCAGTTTGCCTCTGAGCTCGTGCAGAAGATTTACATTTGGCGCACCATGCGTTGCATCTATCTGTCTACAGTGGCAAGATGATGGAGGCAATGAGAGAAAGCTGGACCGACGCGCGGCTGGACGATTTCGCCAAGCACACCGATCGGCGATTCGACGAGGTCGACCGGCGGTTTGACGAGGTCGACAATCGCTTCGACGAGGTCGATCGGCGTTTCGCCGAGGTCGACAAACGCTTCGATGAAGTAGACCGGCGTTTCGCCGAGGTCGATCGGCGTTTCACCGAGGTCGGCACACGCTTCGACATCGTCGAACGTCGCATGGAGGGCGGTTTCAGCGAAATCAACGCTCGCTTCGACGCGATGCAGCGCACGCTGCTCCAACTCGGCGGCGGCATGCTCGTTGCCCTGATCGGTCTGATCGCCACTCAGCTGTAGTCATTCGCGGCCGGGATCGCTGTCGAGCGGCCGTGACAGCAGCTCGTACTCGACCCACTCGCTGCGCTCGGCGCCGGTCCTGTCGTAGAGACGTTGAGCGGTCTCGTTGTCGGGGGCGGTGGCCCACTCGAGGTGATGGGCGCCACGTTCGCGGGCGACCGCGGCACTGGCCTCGATCAGGGCGAGGCCGATGCCCGCGCTGCGATGGGCCTCATCGACGTAGAGGTCGTTCATCAGCACCGTCTCCGCTGGGACGAGCGAGGTGAAATGCCAGTAGAGGCAGGCGTACCCGACCAGCTCCTCGTCATGCCAGGCGCCGAGCAGCACCCCGTCCTCGCTGGGAGCGAGGAAGCGGGAGAAGAAGGCTCGGTTGCGCTCTTCGTCGACGTCCTCGACCTCGTAGAAGCGCTGGTAGGCAGCGATCATCGGCAGCAGCGTCTCCAGCTGTTGCGCCGAGATCGGCTCGATTCGAATCGCCGCTTGCACGGCAAATCACGGTAGCGACTGGCCGCAAGGGCGCGCTCACGGGGAGGGACCACGCCACAGGCGCCGTAAACGACGGCACCGACAGGCCCGGGTTGCGGCTCCGTCTAAGATTTGGGGCCGCGACGCCGGTAGGCAGCTACCGTCACGCAAGGAGTTGATTTCGCCTTGGCACGTCCCACAGACTCGAACGAGCAGCTCCTCTGCAGCTTCTGCGGCAAGTCACAGCGCCAGGTCAAGAAGCTGATCGCCGGACCCGGCGTCTACATCTGCGACGAGTGCATCGACCTCTGCAACGAGATCATCGATGAGGAGCTGGCCCCGCCCAGCGGTGGGGTCGAGCTCGAGAACCTGCCGAAACCGCGCGAGATCCACGAGGTCCTGCAGGAGTACGTGGTCGGCCAGGAGGCAGCCAAGCGCGCCCTCTCTGTCGCCGTCTACAACCACTACAAGCGGGTCCAGATGGCGTCCCAGGGCGATGACCCGGAGGTCGAGCTGCAGAAGTCGAACATCCTCCTGCTCGGGCCGACCGGCTGCGGCAAGACGCTGCTCGCCCAGACCCTGGCCCGCATCCTCAACGTGCCCTTCGCGATCGCCGATGCGACCGCGCTGACCGAGGCCGGCTACGTCGGCGAGGACGTCGAGAACATCCTGCTGAAGCTGATCCAGGCCGCCGACTACGACGTCAAGAAGGCCGAGACGGGAATCATCTACATCGACGAGATCGACAAGATCGCGCGCAAAGCCGACAACCCGTCGATCACCCGCGACGTCTCCGGCGAAGGCGTGCAGCAGGCGCTGCTGAAGATCCTCGAGGGGACGACAGCATCGGTGCCGCCGCAGGGCGGCCGCAAGCACCCCCATCAGGAGTTCCTCACGATCGACACCACCAACATCCTTTTCGTCTGCGGCGGCTCCTTCGCCGAGCTCGACAAGGTGATCGAGCGGCGGCTGGGGGACCGCGGGGTCGGCTTCGGCGCCGAAATCTCCTCGCGCGAGAAGAAGGACAAGGGCGAGTGGTTCGAGCAGGTGCTGCCCGAGGACCTGATCGAATATGGCCTGATCCCTGAGTTCATCGGCCGCCTGCCGGTGGTTGCCGCGATCCACCAGCTCAGCCGCGACGACCTGATCACCATCCTGACCGAGCCGCGCCACGCGCTGACCCGGCAGTTCCAGCGCTTCTTCGAGTTCGACGACATCGAGCTGGTCTTCTCCGAGGACAGCCTCGAGGCGATCGCCGACAAAGCCCTGGAGCGCGAGACCGGCGCCCGCGGCCTGCGTTCGATCCTCGAGGAGACTCTGCTCGATGTCCAGTTCGAGCTGCCCTCGCGCCGCGACGTGACCAAGTGCGTGGTGACCAGGGAGACGATCGTCCAGAATCGCCGGCCAACCCTGGTCACCGAGGCCGCCCACCAGGACATCGGCGCGGCCGACGAGGGGCTAGACGAGGAAACCGCTTAGGGGCGGGGGTCGGGTGCCCCTCCCCATGAGGCCGTTGCGCAGCTGATCGCCGGTCCGCTTCGGGGCGTCTGTCCGGGAGCCTCCCGGGGAGGGGCACCCGACCCCCACGCATGCCGGTAGCTATCTAGACTCGCCGCGTGGACACCGCGCAGCGAAAAAAGCTTGAAGGGAAGACCCGTTACGAGTCCGCTGAGGTCGAGGCGCGGATCTTCGCTGAGTGGATCGAAGGCGGTTACTTCCACCCGAAGCCGGAGGGAGATCCGGCCGACAACTTCTCGGTTGCCATCCCGCCGCCCAACGTGACCGGGGCCCTGCACATGGGCCACGCGCTGAATGGCTCGATACAAGACGCGCTGGTTCGGATGAACCGGATGCGCGGCCGCAACACGCTCTGGACGCTGGGCACCGACCACGCCGGCATCGCCACTCAGGCGGTGGTCGAGAAAGAGCTGGCGGAGGAAGGGACCTCGCGCCAGGAGCTGGGCCGCGAGGCCTTCGTCGAGCGCGTCTGGGCTTGGAAAGAGGAGTACGGCTCGCGGATCGTCGAGCAGTACAAGCGGCTCGGCGCCTCCTGCGACTACGAGGGCGAGCGCTTCACCCTCGACGAAGACTACGTCCGCGCGGTCTACCGGGTCTTCAAGCAGCTCTACGACAAGGGCTACATCTACCGCGACTACTACATGGTCAACTGGGACCCGGGCTCGCACTCGGCGATCTCCGACCTCGAGGTCGTCAACCGCGAGGTCGAGGACACCCTCTACTCGATCGACTATCCGGTCGAGGGCTCCGACCGCGTCCTCACCGTGGCAACCGTGCGCCCGGAGACGATGCTTGCCGACAGCGCTGTCGCGGTCAATCCGGACGACGCGCGCTACGCCGACCTGGTCGGCCGATACTGCGTCTTGCCCCTGGTCGGGCGGCGTCTGCCGATCATCGCCGACGAGCACGTCGACCCCGGGTTCGGCACCGGGGCGCTGAAGATCACCCCGGGCCACGATCCCAACGACTTCGAGATCGGCCGCAAGCACGGCCTCGAGGAGATCGGCGTGATCGGCCCCGACGGGAGGATGAGCGAGGCCGCCGGGGAGCGCTTCGTCGGCCTCGACGCCGTCGCGGCGCAGGAGGCGGTTGTGGCGGCGCTGCGCGAGGAGGGGCGGCTGCGGGCCGAGGAGCCCTACGTGCACTCGGTTCCCTTCTCGGAGCGCTCCGGCGCGCGGATCGAGCCGCTGATCTCATTGCAGTGGTTCTGCCGCATGGACGAGCTGGCGAAGCCCGCGATCGAGGTCGTCGAGCGCGACGAGGTGCGGATAACGCCGCCGCAGTGGAAGCGTGTCTACCTCGACTGGATGCGCGAGATCAGGCCCTGGTGCGTCTCGCGCCAGCTCTGGTGGGGGCACCGGATCCCGGTCTGGTACTGCGACGCCTGCGAGGAGACGATCGTCGCCGAGGAGCCGCCTGAGCGCTGCGGCGCTTGCGGCGGCCCGTTGCGCCAGGAGGAGGACGTGCTCGACACCTGGTTCAGCTCGGCACTCTGGCCCTTCGCGACGCTGGGCTGGCCCGAGGACACGCCGGAGCTGCGCGCCTTCTACCCGACCAGCTTCCTCACCACCGCCCGGGAGATCCTCTTCCTCTGGGTGGCGCGGATGATCATGACCGGGATCGAGTTTGCCGGCGACGTCCCCTTCCGCGACGTCTACGTGCACTCGGTGATCCAGGCCCGCGACGGGCGGCGGATGTCGAAGAGCCTCGGCACCGGCATCGACCCGCTGGAGGAAATCGACGAGCACGGCGCCGACGCGCTGCGTTTCGGCCTGCTGGCGATGTCCTCGACCCAGGATGTGCGCTTCTCCGATGCCAAAGTCCAGCAGGGCGCTGACCTCGCCAACAAGCTCTGGAACGCGAGCCGCCTGATCCTTCTCAATGTGGCCGAGGTTGAGGCGGAGCCGCGGCCGGTCGCCATCGAGGACCGCTGGCTACTTTCGCGGCTGGAGGCGACGATCGCCTCGGTTACGGCGAAGCTGGAGGAATACGATTTCACCCACGCCGCCCAGGAGGTCTACTCGTTCTTCTGGTCGGAGCTCTGCGACTGGTATCTGGAGATGGTCAAGCCTCGTCTCTATGAGGGCGAGGTGGAGGTCTCGGCGACGCTGCTCTGGGCGCTGGAGCGACTGCTGGCACTGCTGCACCCGATCATGCCCTTCGTCACCGAGGAGATCTGGTCCTACCACCCTTCGCGGCAGGGACACCTCACCGTCCATCCATTCCCGCGGGCGGACGATTCGCTGCGCGATGCCGAGGCGGAGGCCGAGGTGCGTGCCGGCGTCGAGCTGACCAAGCGGCTACGCGCCTGGCGCGACCTGGTCGAGGCGCCGGCGGCGACGGTGCTGTCCGCTCGTGCCGAGGGGACCCCGCCGCAGGAGTTCGTCGGCCGCCTCGCTCGCTTCGAGTTCGACGAGGACGGGGGAGACCCCGTGGCTGCCGTCGGCCCGGTGAAGATCCTCGCTTCGGCCGAGATCGATGCCGAGGCCGTGGCCGCACGGCTCGAAGCTCGGCGCGAGGAGCTGCGCGCCGAGGTGGCGAGGGCGGAAGGCAAACTCAGCAACGAGAAGTTCGTCTCCCGGGCGCCGGCAGAGGTCGTCGAGGAGGAGCGGCAGAAGCTCGAGCGCTACCGCGCCGAGCTCGAGGAGCTCTCCGAATAGACCTGAAGAACCCTGAGGACTACCTCGACTCGCTCGAGCCGATCGGCTGGAAGCTTGGCCTGGAGCGGATGCGCGCGCTGAGCACCCTGCTCGGCATGCCGCAGCACCGCTTCGCGTCGATTCACGTCGTCGGCACCAACGGCAAGTCGTCGGTTACGCGAATGATCGCGGCCTTGCTCGAGGCGCACGGCGTCTCCTCCGGCGCTTGCGTCTCACCGCACGCGGCGCGCTGGTCCGAACGGGTCCTGGTGCACGGCGAGGAGATCGCCGCCGCCGAGTTCGCGGCCACAGTCAAGCGTGCCGCGACCGCGGCGGAGACGGTCAATCGGAGCCTGGAGGAAGGTGAGGCAGTGACCCAGTTCGAGCTGGCGACCGCCGCCGCCTTCGTCGCCTTGGCGGGCGCCCGCGTCGAAGCGGCCGCGGTCGAGGCCGGGCTGGGGGGGAGGCTTGACGCCACCAACACGATCCCCTCCAAAGTCACCGTGCTGACCTCGGTCGGGCTCGACCACACCGAGTGGCTGGGCGAGAGCGAGGAGAAGATCGCGGCCGAGAAGCTGGCGGTGCTGCGCGACCACTCGACCCTCGTGCTGGGAAGGGTGAGCCAGGCTGTGGCGGCACTTGCAGAACAGGCCGCGAGCGAGCACGGCGCGAAGCTGATCGTCGCGCCACACGACCCGGGCCCGGAGGTCCAACTGCGTGCCCAGGGTCGCTTCCAGCGGCGCAACTTCGCCCTCGCCGCCGCCGCCGCCGAGGCCTTCCTCGGCGAGCTGGACCGCGAGCGGGTAGCCACGGTGGCCACCGGCCTTCGGATTCCCGGCAGGCTCGAGCGAGTGGCTGGCGACCCCCCGACCCTGCTCGATGCGGCCCACAACCCTGACGGCGCCACAGCGCTCGCCGAGGCCTTGCCGGAGGTCGGCGGCGACCGCCCGGTGGTGGCCTGCCTAGCGATCCTCAGCGACAAGAATGCGAGCGCCATGATCAAGGCCCTCGCCCCCCGCCTGGCGCAAGCCATCTGCACCGAACTGCCTGCCGATGGGCCTAATACGTCCACTATGCAGACGTTTCAGGCCCGCCGGCCCGCATTTGCGGCGGCTGACCTCGTCCGCATTTGCGAGGAGACTGGACTGGCCGCCGAGGCCGAGTCAAACTTTACGGCGGCCGTGTCGCGAGGGCGCGAGCTTGCACTCGAGTCGGGCGGCATTCTCCTCATCGCCGGATCGCACTACGCCCTGGCGCCGGCCCGCGCTGCGCTTGGACTGTGCGAGGATTGAGGTCTCGAATGGGGACTAAAAGCGCCGGAACCGAACTGCTTTCGATGATGGGCCTGGTTGCCGCGGTCGTCGCCGCGGTGATCCTGATCTTCTTCGGCTTGGGCTACCTGTTTGGCAGCCTTTTCCTCTAGGACTCGTGACAGGGTTCGTAAGGCAGGCGGCGAAGTAGACTCACCGCCCCCTCAGCGGACGGCGACCTAAGCATGGCAATAGCGATATTCGGTATCAGCAACAACGGCCTCAACCTGGTCGTCAACCTGCTCATCCTGATGCTGGTTGTCGTCTGGCTGGCGCTGATCGTCTACACCTACCTCGACGCCAGGCGCCGCATCTCCGACCCTTTCCTGGTCGGCTGCGCGACGCTCGCCTCCTTCATCCCCTATCTCGGCACCGCCGTTTACGCGATCGTGCGCCCGCCGGAGTTCCTCGAGGACGCCCATGAACGCGAGCTGGAGATCAAGGCAGCGGAGCTGCGGGTGCGCCAGCTGACCGAGTACTCGTGCCCTGGCTGCGGGTTCCCGGTCGAGAAGAACTTCCTGCGCTGTCCGGAGTGTCAGCGCCGGCTCAAGCACCCCTGCCCGAGCTGCGGCAAGCCCGTCGACCCGGGCTGGGCGCTCTGCCCCTATTGCGAGACCGCGCTGGCCGAGCGGGAGAGGCCGCGCCGTAAACGCGCCGAGGGCCGTAAACAACCGCGTGAGGAGCGCAAAGCGCCCAGGACGAAAGCCGAGCGCGCAAAGCCGTCCGAGTCGGGGGCCAGAGAAGAGCCCGCCAGCGCCAAGAAAGAGCCGCAGAGCGAGGCGCCGAGAGAGCCTTCGAAACCAAAACGACAGCAAAGGAATCCCAGCCGTGAGCCGGACCCTGATCCTCGTCAAGCCTGACGCCTTCGAGCGTGCCCTGAGCGGCGAGGTGATCGCCCGTTTCGAGCGCAAGGGCCTGCGGATCGCGGCGCTGAAGACGATGGTGGCCTCCGAGCAGATCGCCAACGAGCACTACGCCGAGCACTCCGAGAAGCCCTTCTTCGGTGAGCTGGTCGAGTTCATTACCGGTGGCGCCCTGGTGGCGATGGTGTTGGAGGGCAGCGAAGCCGTAGCGGCTGCCCGTCAGCTGATCGGGGCGACCAACCCGGTCGAGGCGGCTCCCGGCTCGATCCGCGGCGACTACGCGATCGAGGTCACCTTCAACATGGTTCACGGCTCGGATTCCAACGCTTCGGCGGAGCGGGAGATTTCGATCTGGTTCCCAGAGCTGGCTTAGTCGCCAGGGCATGGGTGGGGGACTCCACTTAACTTTTTCGGTGGAGCCTCTCCGGTCGTCTGTGGTCGGATTGACGAAAAAGTACAAGACGTTCCGCCCCCTACCCATACCCCGGTGATGACTCCGAGCGTGATCCTGGCGTCCGGGTCGCCACAGAGGAGCGAGATTCTTCAGAAGCTGGGCGTGGAGTTCGAGGTCGTGGTTCCCGGGGTCGAGGAGCTTGCGGGTGGGGATCCCGAAGCTGAGGTTCTGGAGAATGCGCGGATAAAGGCCAACGCCGTGGCGGGAGGAGGGGCGGGGGCGCCCGGCCGCGCGCGGCGTCCTGTTTTTCGCCCCGCCAGCTCAACGAGAAAGGCAGGTCGTTGGCGAAAAACCCAGCACGCGGCCGGGCGCCCCCGCCCCTCCTCTTCCCTGGTGATCGCCTGCGACACCGACGTAGTGCTTGATGGCAAGGCGCTGGGAAAGCCGGCTGACGAGGCTGAAGCGCGCGAGTATCTGGAGCGGATGTCGGCGCGGGCGCACGTGGTTATGAGTGGGCTTGTGGTGCTCGCCGACGGAGAGGAGCGCAGTGGTTTGGAGCGCACGACCGTCGTCTTCAAGGAGCTGAGCGAGGCGGAGATCGAGCGCTACGTTCGCTTTGGCGAGTGGCGGGGGCGGTCTGGGGGGTACGCGATCCAGACGCTCGGCTCGACCCTGGTCGAGCGGATCGAAGGCAGCGTCTCAAACGTGGTCGGCCTCCCAGTCGGGCTGCTCGCCGACCTGGCGCCGGCGCTGCTGGAACGGGGCTCAGCCGCGTAGGGCAAGTGCCTCATCGAGGTTACCCGTCAGGGCCTTGACGACATCAGGGTCGAAGTGGGTGCCGCTCTCCTCTTCGATCAGCTTCATCGCCTGCTCCGTTGTCATAGCTGGTCGGTAGGGGCGGTCGCTGAGCAGCGCGTCGAAGACATCGGCGACGGCGACGATCCGGCCCTCGAGCGGGATTTCCCCATTGCGCAGCCCCCGCGGATAGCCGCTGCCGTCAAACCACTCGTGGTGGGTGAGGGCGATCGTCGCCGCCAATGCCAGCAGCTCGCTCTCAGAGCCGGCGAGGATCTGGCGGCCGACTGTGGTGTGGGACTCCATCCATTCCCGCTCGCTCGTCGTCAGCGGCCCTCGCTTGCGCAGCACCCCGTCGGGGGTGGCGATCTTGCCGACGTCGTGCATCGGCGCCGCGGCACGCAGAAGCGCTACCCGATCGGCGCCGAGCGCGAGCTCGGCGCCGAGCAGAGCGGCGGTCAAGGCCATCCGGATCAGATGGCGATCGATCTCGGGGTCGTGCATCTCGATCGCCCCGGCTAGACGTTCAGCGGTCTCCTGCGCGGCCAGGATCGCCGATTCCTCGTCCGGTTTCCCAGTGGTCTCGTCCGACATCTTGCTCCGACGGGTCGCGTGGGGCGTCCCAGTCGAGTCGCCTCCTCGTCGGTCGTGGTAGGACCATTTACTCCAGCACTGTTGATTATAAGTTTCTAAACAGAGACGTGTCAATTAGAAACTAATTAAGTCCACCCGCGCTGGCCATCTGGGATGATTGCGCCCTGCAGTTCCGCAAATTGCACACATGGGCATATTCAGCTACCTGACCGGACTCGGCGGCCGCGACATGGCGGTCGACCTCGGCACCGCAAACACGCTGGTTTATGTGCGCGGCCGTGGCATCGTGCTCTCGGAGCCCTCGGTGGTTGCGATCGACTCGCGCAGCGGCCAGGTGCACGCGGTTGGCGTCGAGGCGAAGCGGATGCTGGGGCGGACGCCGGGGTCGATCACCGCTATCCGGCCGCTCAAGGACGGCGTGATCGCCGACTTCGACGTGACCGAACAGATGCTGCGCCATTTCATCAAACAGGTTCACTCCAACCGCTTCGCTCACCCGCGGGTCGTCGTCTGCGTCCCCTCCGGCGTCACCGGTGTCGAGAAGCGCGCTGTCGAGGAGGCCTGCCTCTCGGCCGGCGCCCGCAAGGCCTACCTGATCGAGGAGCCGATGGCGGCGGCGATCGGCGCCGGCCTGCCGGTAGCCGAGCCAACCGGGTCGCTGATCGTCGATGTCGGCGGCGGCACCACCGAGGTGGCGGTGATCTCGCTCGGCGGGATCGTCGTCTCGCAGTCGATCAGGGTGGGGGGCGATGAGCTCGACGAGGCGATCGTCCACCACTGCAAACAACGCTACAAACTGGCGATTGGCACGCAGACGGCGGAGGAGGTCAAGCTCGAGGCGGGCTCGGCCTCGCCGCTCCCCGAGGAGGTCGAGGTGGAGATCCGCGGCCGTGATCTAGTCTCGGGCCTGCCGAAAACGATCACGCTCGGCTCAGCCGAGGTGCGCGAGGCACTTGACGAAACGATCAGCCACATCGTCGACGCGGTCAAGGACACGCTCGACCGCACCCCGCCCGAGCTGGCGGGGGACATAATGGACCGCGGTATTACCCTTGCCGGTGGGGGCGCGCTCCTGCAAGGACTCGAACAGCGCCTCCGCGATGAGTGCCAGATGCCCTGTCAGCTGGCAGAGTCGCCTTTGACGTGCGTGGCCGTCGGCTCCGGCATCTCGCTGGAGGAGTTCGAGACGATCCACCGCGCCAGCAAGATGAACTCGGGAGCGGCGCGCGTTGCTTAGCCGCCGTTCATACAAAGCGCCAAACTTAGGTTTCTGCCGTGTACCGCAAGCAAGTACGCCGCCGTAGGGCGGTACTAACGCTCCTCATCATCGGCTCCTTCCTGCTGCTGACGATCACCTATGGGCACAGCTCGGGTGGTCTGCAACGGGGCGTCAGCACGATCTTCAGCCCGCTGCAGGTCGTCGCCGATCGGGCATTGAAGCCGGCCCGCGACCTGATCGGCTGGTTCGACAAGACCTTTGACGCGCGCGGCGAAAACAGCCGCCTCAAGTCGGAGCTGGTGACGGTGCGCCGCCAAGCGGTCGCCGGGCAGGAGGCGCTTCAGGAGAACGCCCAGCTGCGCAAGCTGGTCGCGCTCGACCGCGGCCCGGCGCTCGCCGAATCGGCTTACGAACCGGTGACCGGCCGGGTGATCGCCCGCTCGCCGACCGTCTGGAACTCGACCGTGACGCTGGATGTCGGCTCCGGCGACGGGGTCAAGGTGGACGACCCGGTGATCAGCGGCGACGGGCTGGTCGGGCTTATAGCCTCGACCCAGGGAGGTTCGTCTCAGGTGACGCTGATCACCGACCACGCCAGCGCCGTCTCGGCCAAGGTGGTCCCGGGTGGGGTGCAGGGCGTGATCAGGCCCGACGTCGGCGACCCCGAAGACTTGATCCTCGACTTCATCGACTCGACCAAGCATGTGCACGGCGGGCAGACTGTGGTCACCTCTGGCTGGCGAGCCGAGGGCCTTGCCTCGCTCTTCCCCCCGGGGCTGCCGGTCGGTGAAGTGACGAGCGCCTCGATCGTCGAGCAGGAGGCGAGCCAGCAGGTTCACCTGCGGCCCTACGCCGACATCGCCAACCTCGATCTGGTCCAGGTGCTGACCGGGGGATCGCGCGGATGATCGTCACGCCGAGGATCTTTGCCCGCCTCGCCGCGATCGCGATCCTGGCGGTGCTCCTTCAGCTCTCCTTCTTCTCGCGGGTCGAGCTCTTCCACACCAGCGCCGACGTGTTGCCCGCCGTCGTCGTCTCGCTCGGATTGCTCGGCGGCAGCATGACCGGCGCGGTGGCCGGCTTCTCGATCGGCTTCCTGGTCGACTGCCTGCTGGTTGCGCCGCTCGGCGGCTTCTCGCTGGTGCTGCTCGGGGTCGGCTATCTGGCCGGCCTATTTCGCGAGCGGTTCGAGATCCACAGCGCTCTGGTGCCGCCGCTGACCTGCATGGGGCTGACGTTGTTCGCCGAGCTCGGCTTCGCCGCCTTGCAGGTGATGCTCGGCGTCCACGCCCCGGTCAGCGTGCTGATCGTCCGCGACATGCTGCTGAAGACCATCTACGCCTTCTTCCTCGCCTGGCCGATCTACTTCGGCCTGCGCCGGGCCCTGCGCCCGGCGCTGGTCGAGGAGCCGAAAGTGACGCGCCGCCGCCAGCCGACCGTGCTGGGGAGGACCTGATGTACAGGCGCTCCGATGAGCTGGGCCCTCAGATGAGCAACCGGCTCGCCCTGCGCATCGCCCTCTTTGGCGGCATTGCGCTGGCGCTCTTCGTGGTGCTCTTCTTCCGGCTTTGGTTCCTGCAGGTCCTGAATGGGGACAAGTACCTCGCCGAAGCGAAGAACAACCGCACCCGCGAGTTCAGGGTCAGCGCTCCGCGTGGAGAGATCCTCGACCGCAGCGGCAAGATCCTCGTTGCCAACCGCACCAGCCTTGCCCTTCAGGTCAATTCCCGCAAACTTCCCGAAGACCTGCGGAAACGCCGCGCCGAGCTGGCCCAGCTCGCCGGGTTGACCCACAGCTCGCTGCCACGCCTGCGCAGGACGATGCACGAACAGCTGAAGCTGGCGCCGAGCGCGCCGGTGACCCTACGGCGCGACGTCGGCAGCTACCTGGTCTTCTACCTGCAGGAGAACCAGGACCGCTATCCGGGGGTGACCGTGCAGCGCGTCTTCGTCCGCCGTTATCCACATGAAACGCTCGCCGCCCACATCCTCGGCAACGTCGGCGAGGTCTCCGAAGAACAGCTGAAGGAACGCCGCTACCGCGGGCTTCAGCCCGGCGACGAGGTTGGCCAAGACGGTGTTGAGTACACCTACGACCACTTCCTGCGCGGGAAGCCGGGGATCACCCGGATCCAGGTCGACGCCTTCGGGCAGCCGACCCGCAATGGCCGCCTCGAATCGCAGCCGCCCGTGCCGGGGGACAGCCTGAAGCTGACGATCGACTCGGGCGTGCAGGCGGCGGGGGAGTCGGCGCTCGCCGCCCGCGGCCTACCCGGAGGCTTCGTCACGATGAACGTCGACAACGGCGAAATCCTCGGGTTGGGGTCGTTCCCGAGCTTCGACCCCTCGGTCTTCACCCGGCCGATGACCCAGGCGCAGGTCAACGCGCTCTACCGCGACCCGGTCGCGGCGCCGCTCACCGACCGGGCGATCGCCGGCCTCTACCCGACCGGCTCCACCTTCAAGCTCATCACCGCCCTGGCGGCGCTCGAAAACGGCGTGATCACGCCGGGGACGCCGATCTACGACGGAGGCTCGCTCACGGTTGGCGGCGAGAGCTTCCAGAATGCCGGCGGCGCCTCTTATGGGACGCTGACGCTGGTGCCGGCGCTGCAGTTCTCCTCCGACGTCTTCTTTTACACGCTCGGCCTGAAGATGTGGAACACCGGCGACCTTCAGCGCTGGGCGCACATGCTCGGGATCGGCCGGCCGACCGGCCTCGACCTGCCCGGCGCCGCCGAAGGGCTGCTGCCCAGCCAGAGCTGGCGCAACAAGCTCTACGCAGAAGGTGAAACCGAACGCCCCTGGTCGGCGGGAGACAACATCCAGCTTGCAACCGGGCAGGGTGACCTGCAGACCAACCCGCTGCAGATGGCGATCGCCTATGCGACGTTGGCCAACGGGGGCACCGTCGTCACCCCGCACGTCGGACGCGAGGTCGACGATGCGGCCGGCCGGGTGTTGCGCGAATTCGACCCGGGCCCGCGGCGCCACATCAAGATCGACCCCGAATACAGGGCGACGATCCTCGAAGGCCTGCACGAGGCTGCGCAGGCGCCCGGGGGCACCTCCTACGCCGTCTTCGGCGGCTTCCCGATCGAAGTCGCCGGCAAGACGGGGACGGCGCAGCGGGTGGGCCACGCGGACCAATCCTGGTACATCGTCCTCGCTCCGTATCCGAATCCCCGTATCGTGACGGCGGTGACGATCGAGGAAGGCGGCTTCGGGGCCGAATCGGCGGCCCCGGCCGCGCTGCAGATCCTGGAAGCATATTTCGGCAAGCACAGCTCCGGCGAAAGCGGCGCCAACGGTGGGAGCCCGGGCTGATGTACGCGACCCGCACCAGGCGCGCGCGTCCGGAGCCCTTTGCCCTGCGACCGGGGATCGCCGAGCGCCTCGGCCTGCCCTACATGGACGCCACACTCGGCTTTGCCGCGGTCGGGCTGGTCGCCTTCAGCGTCTTCACCCTGGGCCAGGCGACCAAGCACGACGTGCCGGGCAACCCCGGCTACTACGTCGACCGTCAGACCATCTACGCCGTCCTCGGCCTGATCGGCATGTACCTGCTGGCGCGGATCGACTACTCGCGCTTCCGCGAGCTTCGGGTCGGGATCTACACCTTCCTCTGCGTCAGCGTCTCGCTTGTCTTCGTCTTCGGTTTCGCGGCACGCGGCTCGCGCCGCTCCTTCGAACTTCCCTTCTTCAGCTTCCAGCCATCGGAGCTGGGCAAGCTCCTGCTCGTACTGGCGCTTGCCGGCTTCGTCATCGATGGCGCTCGGCGGGGCTCGGCACGGCAGCGCACGGTGCGCTACCTCTGCCTCGGCTTCGCCCCGGCTGCGCTCGTGTTCCTGCAGCCGGACCTCGGCACCTCATTGGTGTACGGGGCCATAACCCTCGCCGTGATGTACGTGGGGGGCGTCCGCTGGACGCACTTCGCGATGATCGGCGCGGCTCTCGTCGCACTCGTAGCGCTCGTCCTCGTGGTCGCCCCCGCAGTGGGGACGCCGATTCTGAAGGAATATCAGCAGCAAAGGCTGACCTCCTTCGCGAATCCCAGCGGGGACCCCAGTGACGCGGGCTACCAGCAGAACCAGGCCAAGATCGCAATCGGCTCCGGTGAGAAAACCGGGCGGGGCGATCGGGCCACCCAAACGCGGCTCGACTTTGTCCCTGAGCGGCACACCGACTTCATCTTTGCGGTGATCGGTGAGCGCTATGGATTCATGGGAGCCGCATTCGTCCTATCCCTATACGCCCTGCTGATCTGGCGGGCGCTGCGGATCGTGACGCTCTCGAAGAACTCGTACGGGACCCTTGTGGCAGGCGGTATTGCCGCCATGCTGCTTTTCCAGGTCTTCGTCAACGTTGGAATGAACCTCGGGATCATGCCGATCACCGGGATCCCGTTGCCGTTGATGAGCTATGGAGGGTCGTCGGTTCTGGCGACGCTCCTCGCCTTGGGAGTCCTTCAGAGCATTCACATGCAAGCGCGCCTCGGCCAGAAAGGCAGGTTCGCCTGGTGAGCCCTAGAACGGGACCCGGCCATGCGTACCTATCTGAACTGAGCTGAATCAATGAAAAAAACCATCCTGGTGTCCGCCGATCGCGGCGAGACCCGTGTCGCCGTCCTCGAGTCGAAGACCAAAGGCGGCAAACGCAACGTGGCAGAGCTCTACATAGAGCGTCGCGGCCGGCGATCGATCGTCGGCAACATCTACAAGGGGAAGGTCGACAACGTCCTTCCCGGCATGGAGGCCGCTTTTGTCGATATCGGCCTCGAGCGCAACGGCTTCTTGCACGTCGACGAGATCGTCCTGCCGAACGGAGAGCAGGCGCCGAAGCGGGGCCGGGGCAGTGGCCGCAAGATCGGCGAGCTGATCAAATCCGGGCAGGAGATCCTCGTTCAGGTCGTCAAGGACCCGCTCAAGTCAAAGGGCGCGCGGCTCTCGATGAACCTCTCGATTGCCGGCCGCTACCTCGTCTACGCGCCGCAGGGAAGCGGCGTCGGCGTCAGCCGCCGCCTCTCCGAATCGGAGCGCGACCGGCTGCGCAAGATGGTCGACCGCACCTATAAAGGGCCAGGTGGGCTGATCGTTCGCACCGCAGCCCACGGCGCCAAAAAATCCGACTTCGTTCGCGAGGTCGGCTACCTGCACAAGCTCTACGACGTGCTGGAGCGCCGCGCCGAGAAAACGAAGGGCCTGGGCCTGATCTTCCAGGAGGCGGACCTGCCGGTGCGGGTGCTGCGCGACGTCTTTCTCTCCGACTTCGAAAAAGCGGTGATCGACTCGCCCAAGCAGCTCGACCGGGTGGCCGGCTTCTTTCAGCGCACCGCGCCGGAGTTGGTCGACAAAGTCGAGCTGTACGAGGGCAGCAAGCCGCTGCTGGAGAAATGGGAGATCGACAAAGAGATCGAGTCGACCCTGGTACGGCGCGTCGACCTGCCTTCGGGCGGCTACCTGATCATCGACTACACCGAGGCGCTGACCGTGATCGACGTCAACAGCGGCAGCTTCACCGGCCGCGGCAAAGGCGGCCTCGAGGAGACGATCACGCGGGTCAACACCGAGGCCGCCGATGAGGCGGTGCGGCAGCTGCGGCTGCGCGACATCGGCGGCATCATCGTCATCGACTTCATCGACATGGCGCGGGCCAAAAACCGTGACAAAGTGCTGAAGACGCTGCGCAAAGCGCTCGACGCCGACAAGTCGAAGAGCTATGTGGTCGAGGTTTCGCCGCTTGGACTGGTCGAGATGACGCGCCAGAACATCACCGATGGCGTGCGCGAGATCCTCACTGCGCCCTGTCCGACCTGCGACGGTGAGGGCGTCGTCCTCTCCGCCGAGACGGTGGCTCTTGAGGGGCTGCGCCAGATGCGCGAGATGGCAACGCAGGACGCCGAGGCGTTCCTGCTGCGGGTCAACCCGAAGGTCGCGGCGGAGCTGATCGAGCCCGACAGCGGCCTGGCGGAGCTGGAGGAGGAAACCGGCAAGCAGTTCCACTTCGAGGGTGGCGACGCGCTGGCCATAAACACCTTCGAGCTGGTCGAGTCCGGCAGCCGTGCGGAGATCGAGGAGCGGGCGCTGCCGTTCAAGGTCGGCGAGGAGGTGCTGGTCACAATCGATGAGCCGCATATGTACAACGTCGATGACGCCGTCGCGCGCATCGACTCCTACATCGTCAGCGTCAGCGGCGGCGGGCGCTTCGTCGGTTCCCGCAAGATGGTGCGGATCGAGCGGGTCGAGCGGGCTGCGGCGGTCGCTTCGCTGCTCGGCGAGTCGGCGAGCAACGGGTCCGGCGGCGGTGGGGGGGACGCCCCGGGTTCTGAGGCTCTAGAATCCTCGCCCTCGCGCAGCAGCCGTGGCGGCCGCAGAAGCGGTCGCGCTCGGTCGGGTTCCACTTCACAGAGCGGCAAGGACGAATGAGCACGTACGCAGTCATAGAGAGCGGCGGTAAGCAATACAAGGTCGAGAAGGGCAGCTCGCTGCTCGTCGACCGGCTGTCCGCAAAAGAGGGCGAGGTGGTCACCCTTCGTCCCGTGCTGTTCCGCGACAAAGAGGTCGTCGCCGAGCCGAAGGAGCTGGAGAAGGTGAAGGTCGAGGCGACCGTCGCCGAGCACCTGCGCGGGCCGAAGATCAAGGTCTTCAAATACAAGCCGAAGAAGGGCTACCGGCGCCGCGCCGGCCACCGCTCCGAGTTGACCAGGCTCGAGGTGACCGAGCTCAAATTGGGCGCTAAAAAACCTGCTGCGAAAAAACCGGCGGATAAAAAATCCGCCAAAAAGGACTCCGACGATGGCTCATAAGAAAGGACTTGGCTCCAGCCGCAACGGCCGCGAATCCAACCCCAACATGCTTGGGGTCAAGGTCTTCGCTGGCCAGAAGGTCAGCGGTGGCGAGATCATCGTGCGCCAGCGCGGAACCCGGTTTTGGCCGGGCGATGGCGTCGGGCTCGGCCGCGATCACACGATCTTTGCGACTCAGGCTGGGACGGTTCAGTTCAAGCCGTCGCGCAAGGGTCGGACGATCTCGGTTCTGAGCGACTAGCTCGAGGGAGGGGACGGGCGCCCCTCTCGTTTGCTGGGTTTTTCGCCAGTCGTGCTTAAAGCTGACCGTCATTCCGTCAGGGCGAAAAACAGGACGCCGCTGCGCGAGAGGGACACCCGTCCCCTCCCACTCAAGGCCGCAGAGCCTCGCGTCCGCAAGCTTCCAAGGCTCTCTGGCGAGTTAGCCCCCGACATTGGACGGTTTCTCGCCAACTACCCTCTCCACTCCATGTACGACAAGGCGAAGATCTGGGTTGAGGGGGGATCTGGGGGTAATGGATGCGTGAGCTTCCGTAGGGAGGCTCATGTGCCCCGGGGTGGGCCTGATGGTGGAGACGGTGGGCATGGGGGGGATGTGGTGCTCGTTTGCGACTCGTCGCGCAGGGACCTGGGTGTGCTTCGCGGCAGCAAGCACTTCAGAGCTGGCCGGGGACGGAGTGGCGAAGGTTCGAATCGACACGGCGCTCGTGGAGATGAGCTGTTGATCGCAGTGCCTGCTGGGACTCAGGCTGAGTCGGTGGATGGGAGCCGGATCGATCTGGTTGAGGCTGGGCAGCGGGCTGTCGTCGCCCATGGTGGGCGTGGGGGGCATGGGAACAAGCGGTTTTCGACCTCTGTGCGGCAGGCGCCCCGGTTTGCTGAGCAGGGGACTTCGGGCGAAGAGGGGTGGATCGAGGTTCGGCTGAAGCTCTTGGCCGATGTCGGGCTGGTCGGGTTGCCCAACGCCGGCAAGTCCTCGCTGCTGGCCCGGCTGACGCGTGCTGACCCGAAGGTGGGCGATTATCCGTTCACGACGCTTTCTCCTGTTCTGGGGACGATCGAAGGGGAGGATCGACAGGCGGTGGTTGCCGACATCCCTGGTCTGATCGAAGGGGCGGCCAAGGGTGCGGGCCTGGGGCACGAGTTTCTCGCCCACGTCGAGCGTTGCGCGATGCTGGTGCACCTGGTCGATCTGGCGCCGGTCGAAGGCGAGCCGGAGTCGAACTACGATGCGGTGCGTGGTGAGCTTTCTGCCTACGGAGCGGGGCTCGAGCAGCTGCCGGAGCTCGTCATGCTCTCGAAGCGGGATCTGCTCCCAGCTGAGCAGGTGGGGGAGGTGGTTGCCGAATGGCGGCAGCGACTCGGGGACCGGGTTCTGGGAGTCCTGGCGGTCTCGTCGGCCACGGGTGACGGGCTCGACGAGCTGCGGCAGGCGATCCTTGCCGGGCTGCCGGACACGGTGTCGGCCCGGCCGGAGCACCAAGACCGTGGCGCAGCCGAGTTCGAGGCCGAGCACCGGGTCTACCGGCCGGTGGGAGAGGGTGGCTACTCGGTCGAGCGCGAGGACGATGGCGCCTTTCGCGTCCTCGGCCGCGGCGTCGAGTTGCTCTTCGAGCGCCACGATCTCCGCAACGAAGAGGCGCTGGCCTACCTCGAGCAGCGACTCAAGGAGATCGGCGTAGTCGCCGCTCTCCGCGCCGCCGGCTTCGAATCGGGCGACGACGTCCGCGTCGGCGAGCACGAGTTCGAGCTGCGCCCCTGAGCGCCTGAGCGGCGAAATATCAGGGGGGTGCCCTGATGTGAAGGCGGCGGCGGCCGTCCAGGATCAGTTGCATGGCGCAATTAATTCGAGATTCCCTGAAGCACCCCCGTCGGCGCCGGGTCGGTGAGCAGGTCGTTCAGGCGCTGGCGATCACCTCGCAGATGGCTCTCCTCTACCCGCCCGGCATCGACGAATGGATGCGCCGCGAGCTCGGTGGCGAGGTAGGAGAGAATCATGGTTGGACGAACGGCGTGCATGGGTCCAACGAGGCGCGTTGAGCGTCGCCGCGATCATCGGGAATGAGCTCGCTGCTCTTGGGGGAGAGGGGATCGAGCCGTTCGACGTTCACTCGCACACCGGCGCCGATGTCGATGGCAGCACGCGCTCGGCTGACGAACAGCTCCGCGATGTCGAGGCGCTTGGGGGTCGTTCGGTGGTCTTTCCGCTCTGCGTTGCCGGCGGGTACGAGGCCGAGAACCTGCGAGTGATCGAGGAGTGCGGCCGCAGCCCGGCTCGTCTCGCCCTTCGCCCGTCTCGATCCCAAGGTGAGCTCGGCCGGGGACGCCGCCGCGGCGCTTTCCGCGGGTGCGCGAGGTTTCAAGCTCCATCCTCGGTCGGAGGCATTTCCACTCGATCACCCCAACGTCGATGCGATCTTCGGCGTCGCCGCCGCAGCGGGCGCGCCGATCCTGATCCACGACGCGCGGTATCGGTCTCGCCCTGCGAGTCCAGGGCACGCTTGCCGGCGGTCCGGACGGGATCGAGATCCTGCGCGAGGCGGTCGAGGTTCTCGGCGGCACCCGGGCCCGCCTCCAGCACGCCCACGCTCTGGTCGATCTCGGCGCCGCCATGCGCCGCGCCAAGCACCGCAAGGAGGCGCGCCAGCCCCTGCGCGAGGGGCTCGACCTCGCCCACCGTTGCGGCGCCACGCCCCTGGAGAAGCGTGCCCGCACCGAGCTGGCTGCAAGCGGCGCCCGGCCGCGCAAGGCGGTGTTCTCGGGAGTCGACTCGCTCACCCCCAGCGAGCTTCGAGTTGCCCGTCTGGCCGTCGAGGGGATGACCAATCGCGAGATCGCCCAGCAGCTCTTCGTCACCGCGAAGACGGTCGAGACCCACCTGCGCCACGTCTACCAGAAGCTCGGCGTGGCGAAGCGAACCGAGCTGGCCGGCGAGCTCGGGTAGCGTCCAACGGCGAAATTCGACCAAGGAGCCGGCGATATGAGCTCGACCCAGGAGGAAAAGGCAGCGAGCTTTCGTGCCCTGCACGAAGGCGAGGCATTCGTCATCCCCAACCCGTGGGATGCAGGCTCGGCCCGGGTCATGGCGGCGCTCGGATTCAAGGCGTTGGCGACGACCAGCGCGGGCTTCGCTTTCACCCTCGGCCGCTCGGACGGCGGCGTCACGCTCGACGAGCTGGCTGAGCATGTGGTGGCACTCGATCGAGCAACGGACCTGCCGGTCTCGGTCGACCTCGAGAACGGCTTTGGTCCCGATCCGGCAGACGCCGAGGACGCGATAACCCGCGTGGCAGAGGCCGGCGCGGTCGGCGGCTCGATCGAGGACTACGATCCCGATGACGGGATCTACGCCTTCGACCACGCGGTTGAGCGTGTGGCTGCGGCGATCGAGGCAGCTCGGGGGCTGGGCTTTCCCTTCACCTTCACCGCACGCGCCGAGAACCACATCCGCGGCAACCCGGATCTCGACGACACGATCGCCCGCCTGCAGGCATTCGAGGCAGCGGGCGCCGATGTGCTTTACGCGCCGGGGCTGGGCAGCGCCGACGAGATCCGCGCGGTCTGCGAGGCGACGGCCAAGCCTGTCAACGTGCTCGCCCTGCCGCACCTCAAGATGAGCGAGATAGTTGCCGCCGGCGGGCGCCGGATCAGCGTCGGCAGCCTCCTGGCCTGGGTTGCCGTCGATGCGATGGCGAACGCGGCCGAGCAGATCCGGGACGGCGGCGACCTCTCGGCGCTGAAGGTCTCGGGCCGGATCGGGGAGTGGCTCGACCACAGCTGACATATCTATGCATCATTGATATGCTTTGACATATGAGAACGACGGTTCGCCTCGACGATGCCCTTGCCAGAGCGGCGAAGGTGCGGGCTGCGGAGCAGGGGATCACCCTCACCCAACTGATCGATGAGTCGCTGCGCGACAGGCTTTCTCAGCGCGGCGAGCCGTCCGGGTCGCGACAGGTGGACCTCCCTGTCTACGGCGAAGGCGGTGTGCGCTCCGGCGTGGATCTGAGCGACAATCGGGCCCTGCTGGACATGATGGAGGGTGAGTTCCCGGCCGGGGTCGAGCGCTCCGGCGGGCGCGCGGCGTGATCCTCGCCGACGTCAACGTCTTGGTCTACGCCCACCGCGAGGATCTGCCCCAGCATGGTCGGTGCTCGGCGTGGCTGCGCGAGGAGGTCGAATCGGGGCGCAGCTTCGCGGTTTGCGATGTCAGCTGCACCGGATTCCTCCGGGTTGTGACGAACGCCCGCGTCTTTGCGGACCCGACTCCGCTGGATGTCGCCCTGCGATTTGTCGAGGCCCTTCGCGGCCACGCGGGCGCGATCGCGTTGAGTCCCGGAACCCGCCACTGGGCTCTCTTCTCCGAGCTGTGTGGTTCGATCGGGGCTCGCGGCAACGATATCCCCGATGCGTATCTCGCCGCGCTGGCGATCGAGTCGGGCAGCGAGCTGGTCACCGCGGACAAAAGCTTCGGCCGCTTCCCGGGCCTACGCTGGTCGTGTCCCGTATGACGCTTGTGGTCAAGCTCGGTTCCTCGATCGTCGCCGCCGACGACGGCGAGCTGCGCGTCGACGTGCTCGACTCGGTCTGCGAGCAGGTGGCAGAGCTGGAGCAGGAGGGGGAGCGGGTGGCGATGGTGACCTCGGGCGCGATCGCACGTGGGATCCGGTTGATGGATCTGCCGGAGCGCCCGCGGGCGATGGACGAGCTGCAGGCCGCCTCGGCGGTGGGCCAGGGCGATCTCTTCCAGGCCTACGAGACGCGGCTGGCCGGAAAGGGCACGCGAGCCGCCCAAGTGCTGTTGACCGCCGCCGACATCGCCGCGCGCACCAACTACCTCAATGCGCGGCAGACGCTGCGGCGATTGATCGATTGGGGAGTGGTGCCGGTCGTCAACGAGAACGACACCACCGCGACCGACGAGATCACCTTCGGCGACAACGACTTCCTTGCCGCCCAGGTCGCGATCCTGCTCGACGCACGGCTGTTGGTGCTGCTCTCCGATGTCGACGGCCTGCACCGCAGCGATCCCCGCGCCGACCCGGAGGCAGAGTTGATCGCCTCGGTCAAAGACTTTGCCGAGCTTGGGGAGATGGAGATCGGCGATCGCACCTCCGCCTTCGGTTCGGGTGGCATGCGCAGCAAGGTGGCGGCTGCGGAGATGGCGGCCGAGTCGGGGATTCCGGCCGTTATCTGCAATGGGACGAAACCGCAGACGTTGCTCGCGGCGGCGGCGGACCAGGCAGCTGGTACTCGCTTTGCCGCTCAGGACAGCAAAGCTTCGAGCTTCAAGCTATGGCTGAAGTACGCAAAGCCGTCGCGGGGGAAGATCATCGTCGACGACGGCGCCGCCCGAGTCCTCCGCGAGCGTGGCTCCAGTCTGCTTCCGGTGGGGATCTTCAAGATCCATGGTCCATTCAACGCGGGCGATGCGGTCGAGGTCGTCTCGGGCGACGATCTGATCGGCAAAGGCATCACCGACTATTCGGCAGAGGAGCTGTCACAGGTGCTCGGCTTGAAGACGGCCCAGGTGCGCGAGCTGCTTCCCCACGCATCCGACGAGGTCATCCACCGCGATCGTTTCGTACTGATCTAACGCTCGGGCATGGGGAGAGGGAACTCGACCCTCTCCGGTTACCCTTAGCGTTGATGGCTGTCACGACGAAAACCGTCGCTGAAACCTGCGCTGCGGCGCAGCGGGCGGCGCATGAGCTGGGAGCTGTGTCGACGGCAGCAAAGGACGCGGCGCTGGAGGCGATCGCGCGGCTGCTTGGAGAGCGGGCGGGGGATGTGCTGGAGGCGAATCTTGCCGACCTGGACGATGAGCGGGCCGAAGGACTGACTCAGGCGTTGCGGGACAGGCTGGCGCTGAGCGAGGAACGGATCGCGGCGATGGCTGATGGGGTCCGTGCTGTAGCGGCGCTCGATGATCCCGTTGGCGAGGAGCTTGAACGGAAAGTGTTGGACAGCGGGCTGAACCTGCGCAAGGTCCGCGTACCACTGGGCGTCGTTGCCGTCGTCTACGAGGCGCGGCCCAACGTGACGATTGATTGCGCGGCGCTGACGATCAAGAGCGGTAACGCGATTGTCCTGCGCGGGTCGCACTACGCGGAGCGGACCAATGGGGCGCTGGCGGCGATCGTGCGCGAGGCCCTCGCAGAGGCGGGCCTTCCCGAGGATGCGGTGCTGCTGCTGGCCGCTGGCGGCCACGAGGACCTGGCCGAGCTGGCAACCCAAGAGGACACGGTCGACCTGCTGATCCCGCGCGGTGGCGAAGGCCTGAAGAAGGTGCTGAAGAAGGTCGCAACGGTGCCCGTCATCTATGCCGCGGCCGGGAATTGCCACGTCTACGTGCACGCAGATGCGGACTTCGATGTGGCGCAGGAGATCGCGGTCAACGCGAAGACGCAGCGGCCCGGCGTCTGCAACTCTGCCGAGACGCTGCTCGTCGACGCCGCGGTCGCGGAGGAGTTCCTCTCGGGAGCGCTCACCGCACTGCGCGACGCCGGGGTGGAGCTGGTGGGAGACGAGCGCGCCCGAGAGAGCGCCGCCGGGGTGGAGATTGGCGTTGCCGACGAGAACGACTGGGACAGCGAGTACCTCGATCTGAAGCTCGCGGTTGCCGTCGTCGACTCGCTCGAGGACGCGGTCGATCATGTCAACCGGCACGGCACCCGCCACTCGGAGGCGATCGTCAGCCGTTCCGAAGAGGCCGTTGCGCGGTTCACGGCGGGCGTCGACGCCGCCGTTGTCTACGCCAACGCCTCGACCCGCTTCACCGACGGCTTCGAGTTCGGGATGGGCGCCGAGATCGGCAACTCGACCCAGAAGCTGCACGCTCGTGGCCCGATCGGCCTGCGCGAGCTGACTACCTACAAGTACGTCGTCCGCGGCGACGGCCAGGTGCGTGAGTAGCGCCCCCGGCCCGGACGCCCGGCCCGCCATCGGCGTCCTCGGCTCGGCGTTCAACCCGCCCCATCTCGGCCATCTGGCGCTTGCGCAGGAGGCGCTTTGGCAGCTCGGCCTCGACGAGGTCGTGCTGGTGCCGACCGGCGAGGCGCCGCACAAGCGGATCGCCGACGATCCTGGCCGGGAGCTGCGGCTGGGGATGACGCGGCTCGCCGCCGCCGACGACCCCCGCTTCACCGTCTCCACCCTGGAGGTCGAGCGCGAGGGGCCGTCCTACACGTATGAGACCTTGGAGCTGCTTGCGCGCGAGAAGGGAGACCCGGAGCTGGTGTTCGTGATGGGCGCGGACGCCGCCGTCGGGCTTGAGAGCTGGCGCGAGCCGCTTCGGGTGGTCGGGCTGGCGCGACTGGCTGTGGCGCGGCGATCGGGCATCTCCGACGCGGACGTTGGCGCCGTAATGCGCAGCCTCGATGCCGCTGGGCGGGCGACGATGCTCGAGATGCCGCAGTTCGGCGTCTCCTCCTCGGCGGTGCGGGAGCGGGCGGCGGCCGGCAGGCCACTGCGCTACCTGGTGCCGGAGGCCGTGGCGCGGTTCATCGAGGAGAAGGGGATCTACTCGTGAGCGCCGTTGAGCCGGAGGCACTGGCGCTGCGCCTGGCTGAGCTGGCTGACTTGAAGGGAGCGGCGGAGATAGTCGTTCTCGACATGCGCGGCCTCGCCTCCTACACCGACTTCCTGGCGATCTGCACGGCGCGCAACGAGCGCCAGGCGCGGGCAATCGTCGACGAGGTGAAATTGCGCCTCAAGCAGGAGCAGGGACTTCTGCCCGGCGGGGTCGACGGGGAGGGGGCAGCCGGCTGGATCGTGCTCGACTATCTCGATGCGGTCCTGCACGTCTTCACGGCTGAGGAAAGGGAGCGATACCAGCTCGAGGACCTCTGGCGGGAGGCGCCGCGGTCCGAGTTGCAGTTGACACAGGATGGCGTCCGAGGGCGCCTCTACGGTGCCGCGCATGGGTAGCTTCAAGAGGGCGCTCCTCGGCTACCGCCGCGATGACGTAGATGCGGCGATCGTGGCGCGCGACGCACGGATCGGGGCGCTTGAGCAGGACGCTGCCGAGGCGATCGAGGCGACGGCCGGGGCAGAGGCGGAGGCAGCGTCGCTCTCGGGAATGGTGATCGAGCGCGAGCGGGAGATCCGCAGCCTTGGCGAGCGCTTGCGCGAGGCGAACGAGCGCCACGACAGCAGCATCGCTTCGCTGCATGCGGTCTCGGAGCGGCTGGAGGACATCCAGGCGCAGGCACGCGGACAGGCGACGCGGATCCGGATGAAGGCCTTGCGGGAGGCGGTCGAGGTGAGCCGGCGCACCCAGGAGCTTGCCGAGCTTCACGACGGCTCGGCGAATGGCGCCGAGCAGGCCAGCCACAGCGGTGCCGAGGCTGCGCTGGGCGAGCTGTTCGAGGGCCTGATCAAGCTCGAGATCGGCCCGCTCGGCGATTTCTCCCAGTTGGTCGGCTTCGAAAACGCGGTCGGGCGCCTTGGCGCCTCGGAGATCTTGGTCGAGCGCTTCTCGGAGGGGCGCGCGACGCTCTCGATGCGGCTCGACGAGCCGGTCGATCTCCTCCGCGAGCTCGAAGAGAACGCCCCTTTCGACTTCAACATCCGTCGCACCGTCGACGACAACCTGATCCTCGACGTTGACGAGGATCAGGACCCCGAGCAGCGCGCCGCGTAGACACTTGACGAAATCGACGCCTTCGGGCTCTACTGCGGGGAGATCGATCAATGCTTTCTAATCCCAATCGATTTGGTTGATGGTCATTGGAGTTTGCAACTCAGGCTCGCGCCTGCGAGAAACGGCCAGCGTGCCGCACTACACTTCGCGGATAACTACCGACCTGGGGCTGTAGCTCAGCTGGCAGAGCGCCGGTATGGCATACCGGAGGCCGAGGGTTCGAGTCCCTCCAGCTCCACTGATCAGAGAGTCTCCAGCGAGCTGCCATTGGAAGACGTAGGCGCCCATGAGTTCCGCAATCACTTCGGCTATTACATGAACAGGCAGCCGGGGGAGCGGAAATTCTCATCCGCCGTCGCGTCGAGCTCTATGCCCGTCTCGGGCCCGCGACGCTGCAGGGCTAGCGTTTGGTTCGGGTGAGGAAGGACGTCAGCCGCCGTTCGTAGAGCCGTGGATCGACATTCCAGGCCTCGGTGTGGCCGGCCTCGGGGACGCGGTAGTAGGTGACCCAGCGGGGCAGCTCGGCGGCGAAGTCGTCGCTGGTCGAGATCGGCACGACCTTGTCGTCGGCGCCGTGGAAGAGCAGGATCGGCAGGTGGAAGTCGGCGGGATGCTCGAGCGCGTCGAGACTGGCCCAGTCGGCGTCGATCCGTGCGTCGATCGCCCACTCGACTGGGGTGGCGGTGAATGCGGGGAATCCCATCCGAGTCGCGTTGAACTCGAGGATCTTCTTCCAGTTGAGGGCGGGGGCATCGAGAACGAGGCCGGCGACTCGCGGCGCGAGCGGCGAGTGCTCCATGAACTGGGTGACGATCGCGCCGCCCATCGAGTAGCCAGCCAGAACGAGGCGGCGCGCTCCGTGAGCGAGGGCATAGCGGGCGGCGGCTTCGAGGTCGCGCCACTCGGTCAGGCCCATGTGGTGGAAGCCGTCCGGACTTGACGGGGCGCCCAAGTCCTCCCGGTAGGTGATCAGCAGGGTCGGCAGTCCGGCGTGGTGCAGGGTTGGAGTCGGGCGCAGCCCCTCCCGTAGGTTGCCGTTGATCCCATGCACGACGATCGCCCAGGTGTCACCACGAGCCGGGATCAGCCAGGCCGGCATCGGTCCCAGCTCGCCTGGGATGCGAACGTCAGAGAAGGGCAACCCGAGCGCCTGCCGGGGGTCACCGGCATAGACGTCCGCGTCTACGGCGACCTTCCTCCCAACCGGCAGGTAGCCGCTCACGCTGCGCAGTTGTCGCGTCACGGAGTCGTTGTCCTGGGCGGTAATCGCGCCCGCGATCGCGTGCCCGGCCTGCCAGTCCAACCCGTAGACGCCCGGGCGTTCGGTGTCTTCGGAGCGGGAGAGGACGACCCGGCCAGGGGCGAGGCCCTCCACGGTCACATCTTCGGGCCAGCTCCAGCGGTCCGGCACGAGCACCGCGGAGGAGAAATGCCAGCTCACCGCGGCCAGAACCGCGATAAGGGCGAGAAGCGCGAAGCCGCCACCGATCAGCCAGCGCCGGTTCCGGCGCAGCCACCCAGTTCCGCCTGGCTCCGCCGAACCGGTCCCCTCCATGTGCCGCAGCCTACTTCGGGGCTCTGCGGCGACGCCAACTCGGAATCAACCATCTGGCGGGCGCGCCCTATCGGTTCAACGCCATCGTCGGTGGAACGTGGCCGATCTGGATGCGGTAAAGCCGCCAGGCGCACTCAATCGTGGGATCGGCGTTGCCGATGACTGAGCGATGAATGTGGCCAACGAGCACGTGTTCTCGCACGGGATGCGAGATACGCGGGAGACGTTCGAGGCGTGGAACGGGCGCCCGTGGACGGTCTTGCGGAGTTGGCTGGCACTCAGCCTGGCGATCGCATTCGCGCTCCTGGGCGCGGTCTGGGTCGTTGCCGGCCTGCTGACGCCCGACATCACTCCGATCCACCTTCCCGGTTTGACCGAACCGCAGGGCCCGGGCGACCTGCTGCCGATCCTCTGGCGCAACTCGCTGGTGCTCGCTCTGCACGCGACCGCCTGTGTCGCCGGCTTCATCGCCGGCGCCTCGATGCCGATTGCCGCCGCCCAGCGCAGCGGGGTCTCGCGCTGGATCCACGTCAAGGCTGGGCAGTTCGCGATCCTCTTCGTCGCCTCGGTCACGATCTTCTCGCTCTGCACCCAGGCCCTCTACCTAGGCTTCCAGGGCGCGACGATCTCTTCTCAGCTCCACATCTCCCACGCCGTCCTCATCCTCACCGTGCTTCCCCACGCCATCCCCGAGCTGAGCGCCCTCTTCCTGCCCCTAGCCGCCTGGCTGATAGCCAGCCGCCGCGGTGAGTGGAATCAGCTCCTCGCAGCCACCTTTCTCACCGTCGCGCTAGCGATCCCGACCCTCGTAGCCGCCGCCACGATCGAGGTCTACATCTGGCCCCGGATCCTGGAAGCGGTCTCGCCGGTCTTCTGACTCGTAAGATCGGCCTTCATGGCCGGTTACGACCCAAAGGCGATCGAGAGCAAGTGGCAACAGCTATGGGCCGAGGAGAAGACCTGGGAGGTTGCCAATCCGGGCCAGCCCGGCTACGACGAGGAGAAGCCGAAGTCCTACGTGCTGGAGATGCTGCCCTACCCCTCGGGCGAGCCTCACGTCGGCCATCTGAAGTGCTACGCGGTCGGCGACGCGATCGCCCACTTCCGCCGACGCCACGGCTTCGAGGTGGTCCACCCGATGGGCTACGACGCCTTCGGCCTGCCGGCGGAGAACAACGCGATCAAGACCGGCGAGCCGCCACGCAAGGCGACCGAGCGCTCGATCGAGTCCTTCCGCCGCCAGTTCCGCGAGTGGGGGATCTCGATCGACTGGTCACGCGAGCTCGGCACCCACACGCCCGAGTACTACCGCTGGACCCAGTGGATCTTCCTCCGCCTCTTCGAGCGCGGCCTCGCCTACCGTGACGAGGCGCCGGTGCAGTGGTGCCCAAAGGACGCCACGGTGCTCGCCAACGAGCAGGTCGTCGACGGCCGCTGCGAGCGCTGCGGCACGCCGGTGCAGCAGCGCCGGCTCGAGCAGTGGTTCTTCAAGATCACCGAGTACGCCGAGCGGCTGCTCGCCGACTTCGACCTGCTCGAGTCCTGGCCCGAGCACGTAGTCACGATGCAGCGCAACTGGATCGGCCGTTCCGAGGGCGCCGAAGTGACCTTCCGCTGTGAGGAGCTCGACCTCGACTTCCCCGTCTTCACGACCCGCCCCGACACGCTCTTCGGCGCCACCTTCTTCGTCCTCGCCCCTGAGCACCCCGAGCTCGAGCGCCTGATCGCCGGCACGCCGGCCGAGGAGGCGGTGCGCGAGTACGTGAATCAAGTCGCCCGCGAGTCGGTCGAGGATCGCGGCGACGAGGAGCGGCCCAAGACCGGGGTGCCGCTCGGTCGCAGCGTCGTCAACCCGGTCAACGGCGAGGAGATCCCGATGTTCGTCGCCGACTACGTGCTGATGGAGTACGGCACCGGAGCGATCATGGCGGTGCCCGCCCACGACGCCCGCGACTACGGGTTCGCCAAGGCTTTCGGCCTCCCGGTGAAGCGGGTGATCGAAGGTTCGGACCCGGAGACCGCCCGCGACGACAACGGTCTCCCTTACTCCGGCGAGGGCCCGATGACCGCGTCGGGCCGCTTCGACGGCAAGCACAACCGCGAGGCCTACGAGGAGATCGTCGCGTGGCTGGCCGAGGAGGGCCGGGGGAAATCCGCCGTCAACTATCGCCTGCGTGACTGGCTGGTCTCACGCCAGCGCTACTGGGGCGCGCCGATCCCGATCGTCTACTGCGAGGCGTGCGGCATCGTCCCCCTTCCAGACGACCAGCTTCCGGTCGAGCTGCCCGAGGTCGACGACTACGCGCCCCAGGGTCGCAGCCCGCTGGCCGCCGCCGAGGATTGGGCCGCCACCGAGTGCCCCCGCTGCGGTGGGGCCGCTCGGCGCGAGACCGACACGATGGACACCTTCGTCGATTCCTCCTGGTACTTCATCCGCTACCTCGACCCGCGCAACGAGTCGGCCGCCTGGGATCGAGCGGCGGCGGACCATTGGCTGCCGGTCGATCAGTACATCGGTGGCGTCGAGCACGCGATCCTGCACCTGATGTACGCGCGCTTCTTCACCAAGGCCCTCGCCGACCTTGGCTGCCTCTCGGTGCAGGAGCCGTTCGCCAACCTCTTCACCCAGGGGATGATCACTCGCGACGGCGCCAAGATGTCGAAGTCGAAGGGGAATACGGTCAGCCCTGCCGAGTACGTGGCGCGCTACGGCGCCGACACCGCCCGCACCTACGTCTGCTTCATGGGGCCGCCGGAGCGTGGTGGCGACTGGTCCGACGAGGGGGTCGAGGGCGTCAACCGCTTTCTCTCTCGCCTTTGGCGCCTCTGCGAGGAGGTCGAGCCGATTCAGGCCGCCGAGATCGATGCGGCAACAGCCGAGGGACAGACGCGAGAGATGCTTGCCAAGGCCCACTGGGCGATCGACAAGGTGAGTCGGGACTTCGAGCGCGGCTTCCAGTTCAATACCGCGATCGCCGCCGTGATGGAGCTGGTCAACGAGGCCTACCGGCTCAAGGACGACCTCTATAGTGGCCCGGCGGGCGTCGCTGCCATTCGCTTTGCAACCGCCACGGCCGCCTCGCTGATCTTCCCCTTTGCCCCGCATTTGGGCGCCGAGGTCTGGGAGCGGCTCCAGGGCGGCCGTGCTTGGGAGGCCCCATGGCCGGTTGCCGATCCCGAGCTGCTGATCAGCGATACGGTCACTCTCGTTGTCCAGGTCAACGGCAAGCTGCGCGACCGGATCGAGGCCGCGGCCGACGCTACCGAACCCGACCTTCTGATCCTCGCGCGCGAAAGCGAGAAGGTGCGCCGCCACCTCGACGGCAAGGAGGTAGTCAAGGAGATCGTGGTGCCTGGCAAGTTGGTGAACCTTGTGGTTCGCTGAGTTTTCGCGGCCGAGGGGCTTTTATCTGGTACAAAGCCGCCGATGCTCGTCAGACGTCTGTCAGAAGCACCAGCGGAGGAGTGGCACCGGCTCCGCTATCGCGCCCTGATGGACGCCGGGCAGCTCGGCTCCCGCAACATGTCGGTGACCTGGCTGGAGATCCCCGCTGATGCCGAACAGACTCTGCGCTCCGATGAGGGCGCCGAGCAGGTCTACGTGATCGTCCGTGGCGCTGGCACGATGTCGGTGGCCGGCGATACACAGGGAGTGGGAGAGGGTGACCTGATCCTCGTCCCGCCCGCCACCGACCACTCGATCGCCAACAACGGCGAGGAGACGCTGGCCTGCGTTTCGGTGCAGTCGCCGCCCGTCGCCGCGGCAGAGCTCTACAGCGACCAGCTGGCCGAGGTATCCGGCTACGGAGAAGACGAAGAGCTGTAACGCAATTGTTTGATTGCGCGCGCCACGCGTGCGCTCGGACCGGCGACGCTGCGGTCCATGCCCGAGTTGAGCAGGTCCCAGGTTGTCGTCTACGGCGCTGTCGCGGTTGCTTTGCTGCTGGTTGGGGCGAGGGCGATCCGCTCTGAGGGTGGCGATGGGGCCGCGTCCGCTGCCTCAACCTCGACGAGTTCCAGTCGCTTCAGCGTCAGCTCCAGTGGCGGCGACGTGGTCGTCGACGTCGCCGGCGCAGTGCAGCGGCCGGGGGTGTACCGGCTGCCGGCCGGGGCGCGGGTCGTCGACGCGATCGGCCGCGCCGGTGGCGCAGCCGGCGACGCGATGTTGGAAGGAATCAACCGGGCCGCGCACCTTGCCGACGGTCAGCAGGTCGTGGTGCCCGAGCGGGGGCCCGCCGGGGCGGCTGCGGCCGGGGCGGTGGCCGAAGACGGCCCGATCAGCCTCGGCAGCGCCACCGCCGAGCAGCTCGAAACGATCGACGGGATCGGTCCGGTGACGGCGGTCAAGATCGTCGAATACCGCGACCAGCACGGCGGCCTCGCCTCGGTCGACCAGCTCGACCGGATGAGCGGCATCGGTCCGGCGACGATGGAATCGCTGCGCGCCCGCCTGCAGCCCTAGTTGTAGCTACTCAGGACGTTGTTCCAACTCGGCAAGCCGAGTGGCGGGCGCCTTGTGGCCGAGGGAGCCGTGTCGTCGGTTGAAGTTGTAGTGGGTCAGC
>Ga0209647_1000388_pt1 | contig 41364 bp, 33 predicted proteins | sample GraSoi_2013_60cm_FD_185827 | JGI IMG/M metagenome (GOLD analysis project Ga0209647, IMG submission 185827) | Grasslands soil microbial communities from the Angelo Coastal Reserve, California, USA - Sample 9_17_2013_60cm (SPAdes) (version 2) | ecosystem: Environmental > Terrestrial > Soil >...
GTGAGAGCATTGATGACACAAGCTGCTAGTGAGGACAAGCAAGAACGCCAGGAACGTTGTTTCCAGGCACGGGAGGAAGAACTGACACAGCAAGTCGTCGCCGCTTTGCAGCAGCTACGAGATCAAAACCGACGGATAACTAAACGAGCTTTAGAGAAACTTGTGCATGTTTCCAATATCTGTTTATACTATCCCAAAGTCAGAATCCTCATTGAGAAGGCTATTCAGGCACAACATACTGCAAACGAAACAGCCGTAGACTAACGGCTATTTCCATAAATCTACTTCTCTGTAGAAGAACGTGACTCGATCGAGCCTGGATGGTATTGTGCTGTTCCAGTACAGATATATCTAGGCCTACTTGTTCACCTTTTCTCCAATGTAGGGGGAACATTTAGGCGCATAATATAGAAGAGGATGATACAGAACAGTTTATTCTACGTATGGAATAGACAATCGCAAACGCAATTGCATACTTTTTCCACGCCAAAAATAGAATTCACGTTAATTCCACGATTACAGTAGACGTCACAAAAGTATGAGTCACACATAAAGAGGCAGAGGCGTATGGGAGTCGAACCCACCAGGGACCGCACCGAGCGACCCCTCAGCCGTTTTGAAGACGGTGAGACCCACCGGGGCCCCTACACCTCCATATGTCATGTATGGCGTATTGTGCCATCCATAGCCTGCCTTGTCAAGCAAGCGCCTGTACCTGGGCGAGACCCACCTCTTTGAGTGTCTTTACCATCAAATCCGCTTTACGCAAGCCTGGTAAATCGCGTTCACCAGCAACCGAGATACAACGCATTCCAGCAGCATGAGCTGCTTCTACGCCTGCTACCGCGTCTTCTATGACTAGGCAGAGGTGGGGGGGAATGCTTAGTTCATTGGCGGCTTTCAGGAAAACATCGGGGGCTGGCTTGCCATGGGGTACTGTTTCGCCAGATACCAGTACTGAAAGGTACCGCTCTAAACCCAGGGCATCGCTAATCAACTGAATATTCTCTATCGGTGTTGAAGAGGCAAGTGCTTGAGCGTATCTTGCCTCATGTAGTTCATGCATTAATTCCATGGCACCAGGTAGTGGGGCCGCAGTCTCGCGGATCAACTCGCGAAAATAGGCCTCTTTGCGATCTGCTAGTATTTGTGCCTCGGCGGCTGAAAGTGGACCCCATTTTTCCGCTAAAATCGCGTCATTACGCTTGCCGAAGGTGGCCCAGAAGTCGGCATCAGTGAAAGGCACACCCTCCTCGCGGGCGAGGCGTTGCCAGGCGCGGCGGTGTTCGTCCGCGCTATCGATTATCACACCGTCGAGATCCCAGATCACTGCTTGAATTGAATTTGACATAAAATATAAGCATCCTTCTAGATTTTTCATCATCATATCATAAGCTGGCGTCCATAGGTGAGTAGACGGTGATTTGCCGTCATGCTACAATGAGGGCGGAACGGAGGTTTTTGTTATGAGTAGTGATCGTACATATTTTAATGAAGAGATAGAAACGCTCCCTAAAAATAAACTCAAGGCTATGCAGTTGGAGCGTCTGCAAAAAATAGTCGAACGTGCATATGCGCAGAACAAGTTTTATCGTAAACTCTACGACGAAGTTGGCGTGAAGCCCGCGGATATACAATCATTGGAAGATATACAGAAATTGCCATTTCTGGAAAAGAAAACGGTGCGAGCTGCTTACCCGTTCGGTATGGCTTTTGCACAGCCAGGTGGTGCAGGTGGGGCTTTAGAGGTGCATGCCACGAGTGGAACCACGGGGAAGAGCGTGCCGGTCTTCGCAACAAAAAAAGACATCGAGTACTGGTCTGATCTCAATGCACGAGAATTATGGATGACCGGAATGCGCCCGGGTGATATTTTGATGAACTGTTACGGGTATGGGTTAGCTACAGGTGGATTTGGTTTTCATTATGGAGCCATGGCCATGGATGTGATGGCTATTCCTATGGGGTCAGATGCGCGCCAGTATGATCGTATGATTGACTTTATCATCGATTTTGGGGTTACTGCCATGTGTATGACTCCTTCGGTGGGCCTGTATGTTGGCAACAAAGCCCATGAGCGTGGCGTCAATTTCAAGGATACAAAGCTTAAGATTGGCTTATTTGGTGCTGAGCCATGGCCGTGGGAGACACGTTTAAAGCTTGAGGAACTCTTTCATATCACTGCTTATGATGAATTTGGTATGACCGAATTTCTTGGGCCGGGTATGACCTGTGAATGTGAAACCCGTGATGGTATGCATGCCTGGGCCGATGCATTCCTGGTAGAATGTATTGATCCGGAGACAGGTGAATGGGTCGAAGAGGGCAAAGACGGTGAACTGGTCTGGTCGTGGCTCTCGGCTGATGGTACGGCTATGCTGCGCTATCGCAGTCGCGATCTTTCGCGTATGTGGTGGGAAGAGCGTTGTGCCTGCGGTCGCACACATCCTAAGATAGCGGCCATCAAGGGACGTAGTGATGATGCTGTTTCCATTCGCGGCCTCATTGTATTTCCTAGCCAGGTTGAGGCGGCCCTGGTCAAGTTTCCTGAAACAGGAGCCAACTTTCGTATTATTGTGGACAAGCGTAACGATCTGGATACCTTTGATCTCAAAGTTGAAATAAAGGATGCTGCTTTATTAGAGCATGAGGAACGGTGTGCTGAATTAAGCCGGGAAATGGCAGAGGCAGTCAAAACTGTAACTGGCAATTCTCCTAAAGTTGAACTGGTACCAGCTGATAGCTTGCCTCGTGCAAGTGGTGGTGAGTCGAAGACAGCCAGTGCACGCGTAGAGGACCGGCGCAAAAAATAAGCCAGGTACATACATAACAGCAAGAAGTATGTTGACGGAATTGGGGGCATACTTCTTGCTGTTATGTATGTGGGTTATGGTTTTATTATGCCGTTCATCACGAGAATGATGGTGAATGCTCCCAGGCTATTATTAAGCATATGCAGCAGAATACCTGGCCAAATTGAGTTGGTGCGCCAGCGCAGAAAAGCGAGGGCCAACCCAATAATGAAAAGGACAGGAAATGAAGCTGGGTCACCATGGGCAATAGCAAAGAGGAGAGAGCTTACAACAATAGCCCAGCCAAGATCCATACTGCGGTGCAAACCGGGGAAGACAAAACCGCGGAAAAATATTTCCTCGCAGAAGGGAGCGACAATGACGGCTGCAGCCAGGATTGCGTAGGTTGTGATGGGCGAAGATGTGCTGTGTGCGAGCAGAACCTGGTCATTCGTTTGCAGGTTCAAGTGTAAGCTCGTAATCACAAACTGATAAAGATTATCGACGCCAATAATTGCTACTACAAGGATGCCTATCCAGCTAAATGCCTGCACAGGTTTGAAAGCGCGGAAGCCCAACACCTGCCAGATCTGACGTGCGTATACAGTGGTGGCATGTATTGCACGTTTGGCTACATAGAGGGGAGCGATGAGAAAAGCCGCTTCAACCAGGCTGGAAATGATGAATGTCAGAATAGCATTCAGTAGATCTTTCTGGAATGCCAGAGGTGGTACATGCGTTGCGCCTGTACTGTTAACGTTGGAGAGGCCAAAGACGAAAAATAACCAGGGAACGAGTGTGCAAATGGTGCCAATAATGGTCTGCTGTATTGTCCATGGTACTTCAGTTAGTTTGCGATCAACCAATAAATCCTCCATTTTTCCCATACTCTATTATAGCATAGGATATGGCTTTGTGTCTGTGAAAAATGCACTCAGATAGATCGTTGAGGATATGGTATACTTGGTGAAGCAGAATGTTCGCAATGGCATATACATTAGGAAGGATGCTTGATTGTCAGGCACAATAGAAACTAATCCATCTGAAAATATTAATTGGCGTAAGCATAAGAATGCCTGTCCATTTTATCGTGAACGTTGGTTTCCTGCTAACGATGTGCTGGCAGGTGAGCCGATGTATCAAGTCTTTTGTATGAAAGGCACGCCGCCAGTTACTTTAGAAGAGCAAGAAAAATGTTTTCGTAGCAAATCATGTTGTTGGCGCCTCACTGAGAAAAAGAATACTCATACGGCAAAGAAGCCAGACAACGAAGAAACACCACTTCACACTATGTAGTAGGGCAACAAAAAGCCAGTAGTCACAACAACTGGCTTGTCAATTCCACTAAAAAAGCCTCGATTATTGCTCGTAGATCCACTGCGCTGTAGCCAACCCATAATCCACCAGCTCTTCTGGTTTGAAGAAGAGGTTAATTTCCTGCTTGGCTGTCTCAGGGCCATCTGAGCCATGAATGATGTTGAAGCCAATATCCAGGGCAAAATCACCACGGATGGTGCCTGGAATGGCTTCAGCTGCATTCGTTGCGCCCATTGTGGTTCGTACCACACTAATGGCCTTTGGCCCCTCAACCACTGCTACGACCACAGGACCTGAGGTGATATGCTTGACCAGACCCGGATAGAAAGGTTTGCCCTTGTGAACACCGTAGTGTTGTTCGGCTAACGCAGGTGTAATATGTATAAGCTTAAGGCCTACAAATTTGAGACCTCGTTGCTCAAAGCGTGTGACAATGTTCCCAATGATGCCCCGTTGAACACCTTCAGGTTTGACAATGATTAATGTACGCTCCATAAAACTGACTAAAACTCCTTATTCGTTAATAGCTTGCCACTAGCTGTAAAATTTGGCGACAGGCTTTTTTCATTTCCAGGCGAACTCGTCCCAAGTTAGCACCTGGTTGGGTGCTAACGACCAGAATAAGATCTCCCACTTCTTCAAGTTGTATCGTACCGTTGTCTGTTTCAATGATGACCCGATGCATGTTACCGCTGTTCATCTGGGCTATAAAATTGGTTATAGAACCAAAAGCTGCAGCCGACATGGCTCCTATCACCTCTTCATCCTCACTATGCAATGTACCGGTAACGATCAGGCCGTCCTTGCCAACGAGAATAGCTCCATTGACGTTGTCAAGATCGGTTAGTCGTTGTAGGATAGTTTCCACGGTGTCACTCCTTTATGTATCTGTCCTGGTCAGGCAGGCTGCTAGCTTTTGGCTTTTTTGGCCATCGTTAAAGCCTTATTGTAGGCTTCCATGGCCTGGAGGTATTCACCCTGGCGCATGTACGCGTCTCCCAACACCCGATATCCTGCTGAATACTTTGGTGCAAGCTTCAGAAGCGCCCGCATATTGCTAATAACCTCCCCAAGTAACTCAGGTGCATTGCGAATAAGCAAGCGGTATTCTTGCATTGCATCATCATAGGAACCAGCAAGCTGATATTGGTAGCCTTTGAGTAGACGCTCTTTGTTGCTCAAATTACTCTCGGTAGGTTTGCTTGCTACGGAATGTCCCCTGTTTGTGCTTATGCCTGGATGAGCAGGCGGCCGCTGTTGCATTGACTGTAGCCGGACCGCTGGTCGCTTCATGGTTGTCTCTAGTTCCATATCCATGGGTATTGAGTAAGATGTGGCCGGTGTTGGTGCGGATGGAGCATTCATTACCGGATGAGACGTCGAGTTTGCATCTCGCTCTGGCTGTGCATCGGCTCGGGCCTCTTCCGATATATTACTACCTGTTGCGTTGGTGCTGGTTGCTTGTGCAGAAAATAACTGCGATAGCGTATCCAGATGATTGGCAAGGGCAGGTGCCGGTTCCTGTGGCCGGGCAGCGGTTGGTTGTACTGGCTGTTGCGTAAATGCTTCAGGCATAGCAGACCACAGCGATTCGACTGGTGCCTCCTCCTTTTGAGGAATCCAAGCGGGTTCAGCAGGAGGAGCTTCGGCTGGCTTCGGTTCAAAATTGCCAAGCTGTGCGAGTGCCGATGAAAGAGTTGGTTCCTGGGGTTGTGTTTGTGCAAACGCAGAAAGTGAATTTGGCTCTAGTGGCAGGAAACCCTGTGAGCGTAGCTCTTTTTCCAGGTCTTCTAATGTAGAAAGAACGTCCTGTTCTGGTGTTGACAGTTTTTGCGCTGCTTGATCTAGCCAATTTTGAGCCGATGTCTCTGCTTGGGACGAAGATGTTAGTTCAGCAGGTTGTTCAGGAATTACTGGCGTTGTTTGCGCTGTAGGTTCAGTGGGCACATTTTGCCTGGTAGGCTGAGGTTCATTCGATAAAAATGGTGCTGCTGGAGCAGGCGTTTCCTTTGTGGTTGTGGTGGGGTCAGGGCTATCGAAGGTTGTTGCTCCAAGTGATTTTAACCATTCTGGTCCAAAGAAGAAGCCCTCATCATCATCCTGGGTAGACTGAGATCCGGCAGTCTGCACGCTATCTCTGGCTTCACCCCATGGTGTTTGCCCGGCAAATTCAGGTTCAGTTGATGGTGGCTCGACTGCTTGCGGTCTAGGAGGTGCTTCTGCTTCAGCTGACGGTGTAGATGCTGTCCTGGCGGGCAACTTTCCGTTAGCTTCACGATGTTCTCCTTTTGTCAACATATCAAGCCATGCAGGAGGAGCAGGCATGGCCGTCTCTTGCTTTTCCTCTCCCTCCTCTTCCCATGAGGTACCAGTGGTTGTTTCCATAGGAGGGAGTACGCTGTTCCAGCTTTCGGCGCTACGTTCTTCAAAAATATCCATGTGATACCAGGGTCGTTCTTGCTCAGGGCCCGGCTGCTCAGGTATCATAGAGAGTTCATTGTTTATTTGCTCGGGCTGTGTTGGGGGCGCGGTTTCTGCCTGTACATTGCGTTGTCCTAATGCCTCTGCGCTCTGCCCATACAAGCTCCACGAACCGAGTTCACTTGAGGAGTTGCTGGTCCAGCTTCCAAAGGAAGAAGCCTCCTGCATAGTCTGGTATTCTTGTTGAGGCTCAATAATGTTATCCAGGCTGCTCCAACGTACCAAGGGATCGGAGAAGGTGGATGCTGCAGCAATACCATTTGTCACTACTGGCACGCTCTGTGCTGTTTTGACTGGCGTTGGTTCTGCTTGCTTTTCCACAGAAAGCACTGTTGGCGACTGTTTTAGCAGCGTGAGGAAGGGGTCTTTAGGATGGCTTACCATGAAATCGCTGAAGAGTTCCTGGGCTATAACAAGATCAGGATCTAGCACCTTTGCCTGCTGTATAAGTTCCCTGGATTGTAGGGCATTCTGGGCAAAGGTGACGTGAGCTAGAAGCACCAAAGCTTTCAAACAGTGTGGAACCTCGTTCAAAATCTGCTTTGCTAGCTGTTCGACCCGGTCATAAAGGCCTTCACGCCAAAATGTTTCGAGTAGTCCGGTACGGGCATCGAGACGATCAGGGGTGGCTACAAGTACGCTTTCCCATTCTTGGATGGCTTGTGGAAGCAAGTCTCCCCGCATGTAGAGACGCGCCAGGCCAGCGCGTGAGAAAATAAAACCATGCTGCCCCACTTTTTCGCTAAGTTGATTAAATTCCTGGCGTATATGGCTGATGCCCCGGCTGAGTTCGTAGGCCTGTTGATAACAGTCTAGCGCGGTGTCATAATCCTTTAGCTGCTCGCTAATTAAGGCGCGTGAACAGTATGAGACAACATTTTCTGGGTCATTTGTCAGCACCCAATCAAACGTTTGCTGCGCCTCTTCCAGACGGCTTTGCTTCAAGTAAATCTCACCTAAAAGGCGTCGCCCTTCCAGTAGCTCTGGAAAATGGGTGAGAATGTACTGGCAATTGGCAAAAGCCTCGTTCACGCGATCGGAATTAATCGCATCCTCTGTAATTTGCAAGTATTCGCGAAGCATAGTTTGTGCCATAAACCTCGTCTCCTCTTCCCGCTTTACTCACCTTTAAGCAATGTGCTAAAGTACTCTGATCGATGTGGATCATCTGGTCCAATAATAGCCAACCGACGCCATTCAGGGGCAAAGCAGGCTTGTGCCACACGCTGAATATCCTCTGGAGTGACGGCATCAATCTGCGCTGTCATTTCATCAGCATCCATTACTCTGTTGCGCAAGCTTTCCTGACCGCCTAGCCAGGATGCCACTTGTTGTGTACCTTCTAACCCCAAAAGAATGCCACCTCGTACATAGGCTTTGATGCGGTTCAGTTCTTCTACTGGCACAGGTGTCTCGCACAGCTGCTGCAATTCGCCAATAATGGCTTTTATAGCTGGCTCGGTTTGTGTAGGGTCAACTCCTGCACTTATTACCATACTACCAGTTTCATTATAACTATTGAAATAACTGCCAATATCGTATGCCAATCCCTGTTCTTCGCGAATAGTTTGGAAGAGCCGGGAACTCATGCCATCACCTAAAATACCATTGATTAACAATAGTGGGTAATAGTCTGGCGAAGTATAAGCGGCGCCTAGAGTTGCCAGGCAGATATTTGTTTGCTCTGTTTCTTTTTTAATCATCGCTATGGGAAGTGTATCATATGGAGGCAGACTCTTCGTCCAGTTTGGGTGTGTACCTGCTTCCCAATCCCCAAAAAGCTCATGCGTTCTCTGGATGACCTCTGCCTGGTCAATATTGCCTGCCACACTAATAACGAGTGAGTTGGGCCGATAGTATTGGTGCAGGTACTTAAGCATGGACTCACGCGTCATTTGCGCCACTGTTTCTACAAAACCAGCATCATCACGTCCTAATGGAAGTCCTGGCCACATTACTTCGTCAATCAACAGGTTGACCCATTCCTGTGGATCATCATGGGTGGCACTTAGCTCTTCGATGATGACAGCACGTTCTTTTTCGATCTCATGGGCGTCAAAAAGCGGTCGGCGTATCATATCTGCCATGACATCCATGACGAGAGATAGCTGTTCGCCTGGAACTTTTGCTGTATAGCTGGTAATTTCTTTACCTGTGCTGCCGTTGAAAATACCTCCAACGCCCTCAATCGCTTCAGATATCAAACGGGCTGTAGGATAACGCTGCGTGCCTTTGAAAAGCATGTGTTCAATAAAATGCGATACACCTGCGAGCTCACCTGATTCATAGCGTGAACCGACAGTGAAAAAGAAGGCAACGCTTGCAGAACGCATACCAGGCATAGGGGCGGTAAGGAGGCGTAAGCCATTATCTAGCGTTGTTCGCTCGTAATTCATCCAACTACTTATATGTGGTGTGTTTGGCATATGTCTACATATGGCAACATCCACCACTTCTCCTTGTGTTTCCAGGTCGTTATATTTATGGTACAGCGACAGATGGTGAGAACTTCTATGTTTCTGCATCCAGAAAACGGCTGTGTTCTGCAGGATTATAGACGGTTTCAACTTGTATTCTGCTGTATTATAGTAGGTTTCATCCTACGTAGCAACAAAACTATTAGAGAACAGCAATCAACGTAGCCATTTTGGGTGCTGAAGAGTTTATAGTAATAGGGAGGCACCCGCAAGGTATCTCTCTACGTTCTTGCGGATGTCTCTGTTCGCTTTGATTTTGCCTCTAGAATAAGCCGATGTCTCTCCCTAACTCACCCAGTCCACCCATCGGTCCTTCTTCACGATGGTGATGATGTCCTTCATATCCGTAGCCCATATCACCTTCAACCCGGTCTTCAATATGGTGTTCAATGCCACCCAGAAGCATTTCACCGCCGATAACGGCTGCTGCTCCACCTAGAGCACCCACGGCATATTTGCCTGCATTGCCCTGCATCATACCTCCCAGACCCCCCAGGATGCCACCCTGCTGAGCTTGTTGGGGAACATTAGCTGGCGTGGGTACAACTCCAGCCAGGCTGGTGTGGCAGCTTGGACAGCTGGGAGAACCCATCGGTGACATTGCCATGCAGACGGGACAGCGCAATACCATAGGCTGCTGACCTATCATAGGTTGTGGTTGATAGCCCATTTGGCCAGGTTGTGGATATTGTGGCTGCTGGGAATACTGTGGCTGCCCATACATGGGCTGTTGTGGATATTGTGGTTGCGGTACCGGCTGGCCATATTGCGGCTGCTGCGGATATTGCGGTTGTGGTACTGGCTGGCTGTATGGAGCCTGCCCATACTGGGTTGGATATGGCTGCGGTTGCCCTGGATATTGTCCAGATTGCATTGCACTTGCCTGGTTCATAGGCACTCCTGCCCCTGTTGTTGCTCCAAGCGCATTGCCACACCCGGCACAGAAATGCTCACCTGGAGCGCCCTGTCGTCCGCAGTTGGTGCAGAAGCTACTCGGTGGCGGAGCGGTCTGACTGCTTGCTGCGGGCAGACTTGCTACTTGCACAGGCGTTCCGCAATTTTGACAAAACTTTTTGCCAGTAACATCGTTACCGCAAGATGTACATGTTGCCATCGATTTCGACTCCCTTTATGTGACTAATGCTGCTCTCAAGGTCTTAAGTGCAGTGTAGCATAGTTTTCGAAATTAGTCGAGATGACAGGAAATAAAATCAGGAGCTTTGTGCCGCTAGATGTATCTAGCGGCACAAAGCTCCTGATTTTATTTTTTGCACAGGGAGCTAGACACATTCGCGTAGAGCGACATTGCCGCTGGCACTACGCAACTTCATTAGCGCAACAACCTCAAGCTGACGCACGCGTTCGCGTGAAATGCCTAATTCTTTGCCAACCTCAAGCAATGTACGACTGCGGCCATCACCAATGCCATAACGTAACGTAACAACTGCACGTTCACGAGGGGTCAGGAGTGCCAATGCGCGATGAAGCTCCTCTCCCAGCAGGTGTTGTGATGCAGTTTCTGCCGGTGCAGGGGTTGTACTATCCTCTAGGGTGTCAGCCAGCGAGTAGCGTGCCTCGTCATCAACTGGCGCATCGAGTGAGACCGGCTGTTCGATGACACCTAGCAAATCAATGACCTCGTTGACATCAATATTGCACGCTTCAGCAATCTGTTCAGGCAGGGGGTCAAGTCCATTCTCCTGTGAAAGCTGGGCGGCAATGCGACGCACTTTACGTAAGCGTGTCGCCACATGTTCAGGGAGGTGGATCAAGCGTGATTGCTCACCTGCTGCGCGACTAACGGCCTGGCGGATCCACCAGGTAGCATATGTGCCGAAATGACAGCCACGTCGATAATCAAATTTTTCCGCGGCTCGCATTAGGCCAAGGTTGCCTTCTTGAATGAGGTCAATTAGTGGCACGCCAGTGCTGGTGTAACGCCGAGCAATAGCGATGACAAGCCGTAGATTGGATTCGATGAGTTTGCGCCGGGCCCATTCCTCGCCAATAGCTGCTCGTTGAGCAAGATCTATTTCTTCCGCATGAGTGAGTAGACCAAGACCTCGAATGTCATGCAAGTAGCTTTGAAAAGCATCTTCAGCACCATTTGCTTGACGAGGAGTGGCTGTATGAGGATGGTGAGCGCGTCCCTCGGGTACCTCCCCTAACGTGTCGATCTCGCTGTTATCTTCAGCGGTACCAGTGATAAGTGCGTTTCCAGGTTCGTCTAAGGATGAGTCTAAATCAATAAGTGTATCTGTAATCCGGTCGGGTATACCTTTAACGAGCGGCGAGTCCAGATCCACTTCAAAATTTGTTGAAGTGGTGGAAGGAAACATTGCCGCCATCGTTTGTGATGTCAGCATAGCCCTGCTGGCATCACTAACAGGATTGACAAGTGCCATAAATCCACGCTCCCTTCGGGAAACTTGCCGACAAATCAGCTGCCGGACTCCCACTGGCCTCGTGGTCAGCTTCTACAGTCCGAGTAGCACAATCGTGCTGTATGGATATTTATCCATGCTTTTAGTATAATCCCTAAATCTTCCTCATTGTAAAAGAGTATATAGGATGTCACATCAGGTGATTACCTTAAATTGAATCAGGTTCTAACCGTATCTTAACTGACTACCGATAGCTATCTTTATAACTGATACGCTGGAGCCTAAAAATGGGTTTCGCTCATTAAATGCCTGTTCTTTAACCCCTTGAAAGGACCCAATTGTTTAACCTCTGTACCGTCGTCTCTCTATTTAAATGTAAGTATACAGACACACACATATATATACGTTACTCGGTTTATCGCAGACGAACTTTAGGGCGTACATTTCTTAATCACTCGGTGAACAAGCATTGACACCCTGATTTTTTGTAGTTGAGACGTCTGAATATTTTTTCGTGGGTAGGTTACGTTCTATTGGGATTTGTCTCATCAAAAGGATCGGAGACACCATGGCCTCGATCATAGAAGAGCTGGGTGGGATCCCCTGGATGATTTTCGTAGTCGGGACGCTTTTCCCATTCTTTGTCCTTGACTTCGTCAGCGGTCATAGTAAGTTGCACACGATCATTATCAACAGTCGCAATAGCACTGTAAGGAATATAACGGTCTTTGGGGAAAAAAAAGCCTTTGTGGATGAGAAAAGAGTCTTCAAATACCTCCGCAACATGTCCCAGGTTCTGGTTGTCGACTGAGTAGACATGCATATGTTCGTGTAAATTGGCTTGGCTCCAGTCCGGCATGAGTTGTTCACTTTCTGTTAACTGTACTATGTTCAATGGCTTGAACGCCTCGACAGAGCAAAAAGTTTCAAAAAGGCTTTCAATTTTTGCAGGTTGCCGTGGCCAAGCTCTCACAGCCTACAAAAATTGAAAATTACGTTTAAAGCGCAGGCTTGGCTTGACAGTCACTGTTATAGCCGTGTATAGTTCTCACATAAGAGAATACAAAAGACTTTGAACGAGTGGAGTACAGGGAAACGGTCTAGCAGAGAGTGGAGGTCACCGGGTGCGAGCCTCCTTTGGAAACGACCCTCGAACGTGACTCGGAAGTTGAATGCCTGAAGCAATATAAGTGTATAGTAAGGCGTTCCGGAGAAAGCCCGTTACTGCTACTATAAGGGCAATTGATCCACACTGGTTGGGCGGATTGATTGTCAAAACAAGGTGGTACCACGAGCACACTGCCCTCGTCCTTGCGAGGTGGCAGTGTTTTGTTTATTACGTAAGGAGTACTACGAGAATGTTGCCCAACCGTTATGATTTCCGCGAGGCAGAGCCACGCCTGGCTCGTCTCTGGGCCGAAGCTGACATTTATGCCTTTGATAGTACTGGTACGGCCCCACTTTTCACTATTGATACGCCCCCAGCGACTGTCTCAGGCCAACTGCATATTGGCCACTGCTATTCTTATACGCAGGCCGATACCATTGCTCGCTACCATAGAATGCGCGGTGAGCGCGTTTTCTACCCCATGGGCTTCGATGATAATGGTTTACCTACGGAACGTTTTGTCGAAAAAACGATTAAACGCAAGGCTAGCGAGATGGGCCGTGATGCGTTTATTGCAGTATGCCTGGAATTGACTCAACAGACGGAGGCCCGTTTTGAAACCCTCTGGCGGCGTCTGGGCCTGAGTGTCGATTGGGGCTATCGTTATTCAACCATTTCACCGGAGGCCAGGCGGGTTGCGCAGTGGTCATTTATACGTTTGCAGCAGCAAGGATTGACGTATACGCAGCAGGCGCCGACACTCTGGTGTCCCGAATGCCAGACTGCCATTGCCCAGGCTGAGGTCAATGACGTCGTCCTCCCCACGCAGTTTACTACTCTGGCCTTCTGCTTACCTAATGGAGCTATCCTGCCTATTGCTACAACAAGGCCGGAGTTGCTGCCTGCCTGTGTCGCAATTTTTGTTCATCCGCGTGATACACGCTATACGCATCTGATTGGTCAAACGGCGAAGATAGATTGTGGTGCGTGGCCAGATGCTCCTGCTCAGGGTGTTCCTATTCTAGCTGATGAACTGGTTGATCCCGCGAAGGGTAGTGGGGCAGTTATGTGCTGTACCTTTGGAGATTCGACCGATGTTCGTTGGTGGCATATTCACCATCTGCCCTTACGGGCGGCACTTGGGCGCGACGGGCGTATGACGCAACTGGCGGGAGCATATGCCGATCTCACAGTCATAGAAGCTCACAAGCGTATACTGAGCTACCTACAGGAGAGTGGTCAGATCTTGCGGCAGGAGACTATAGAGCATAATGTGGGGACACATGAGCGCTGTGGTACACCTGTTGAGTACCTGCATACACGCCAGTGGTTTATTCGTGTTCTTGACCAGAAAGAGCGCTTTCTTGAGGCAGGGGGCAAGATACATTGGTATCCCGAGCATATGCGCGTTCGTTATGAGCATTGGGTTGAACATCTCCAGTGGGACTGGTGCATTTCACGCCAGCGCTACTTCGGCGTTCCCTTTCCTGCCTGGATATGTCAGGCTTGTGGAGAAACCATTCTGGCCAGTTTTGAGCAACTACCTGTTGATCCACAAACAACGCAGCCCTTACAGGCATGTACATGTGGTTCGACTGCTTTTGAGCCGGAGTTGGATGTCATGGATACCTGGGCAACATCGTCTTGTTCACCTTTGATTATTGGTCATTGGCCCACTGATCCTGCCTGGTTCGCACAACACTTTCCCGCTAGTATGCGTCCGCAGGCACATGATATTATTCGCACCTGGGCATTTTATTCGATCGTCATGTCGCTCTATCACACTAATGAGATTCCCTGGGGTAACATCATGATTTCTGGCCATGGTCTTTCGGCAGACCGGCGTAAAATTTCCAAGTCGCGGGAACATCATGAGGCAGGTCCCATGGAGGTGATGGAACGGGAATCGGCGGATGCTCTGCGCTATTGGGCAACGACAGGACGTACCGGGGCGGATAGTCCACTTAGCTCTGAAACACTGACCACGGGACGGCGGCTGATTACCAAGCTCTGGAATGCCAGTCGCTTCGCCCAGGACCACCTGGCAGATTATACTGCTGAAGTCTCCACAGATGCACTGCTGCCAATTGATCGCTGGCTGCTCTCACACCTGGCAAGTACCATGACTCAGGCTACGAAGGAGTTGGACAACTATGAGTATGCTTCTGCGCGAGCTGAAGTTGAACGCTTTTTCTGGTCAGATCTCTGCGACAACTACCTGGAACTGGCTAAAGCACGCCTTTATGGAGTATCGGGATCGGAGCGGAGAGCCGCGCAGTGGACACTTTACCAGGCGTTACTCACTGTTTTGAAGTTGTTGGCACCGCACCTGCCCTATATTACCGAGGAAATCTACCAGGGGCTCTTCCGTGAGCGAGAGACAGCGCGGTCTATTCACATGGCAAGATGGCCCCAGGAACATCCTGAATGGCTCGATGCACAAGCAGAGGCGCTTGGCACTACACTTTTGGAGGTACTGCGCCAGGTCCGCCGCTATAAGGCCGAACATGGGCTGTCAGTTGGGGCGGAATTGGAGGTCCTCTATATCAATATGCATTCTGCACAGTACACGGCTTTCAACCAGATTTTAACGGATTTGAAGAGCGCGACTCGCGCTAAAAAGATTGCTTTTGGGGCAACGAGAGAGAGCCGCCAGGCGCTGGGCGAAAAAGCTGTCCAGGTAGAAGTATAAAAAGGGAAGTAGAGCGTGTTCTTGCTACCTACTGCAAAACCACTTGACCTGTTCGGCGTTTCCCTGGTAGAATGATCTCCATCCGCAGGCGTGGGAGGCGGCATCAGGTTTTCTTCGATCCGTTTGAGGATACTGCAAGTTTTAGGATGCTGCACTACGAGAAGAGGTAAATTGCGCAGAGCGCAGTAGGACCTTGTGCTGCTTGTTTGTCACGATCATGCAAAAGAAATAATATAATGATAATGATAAGGTGATGCGGGAGAGTAAGGGCAGGAATCATTGTTTTATTTCTTTTGCATGTGAGGATACTATGATTATTTTAGAGACGGAACACCTGCTGTTCCGGCCATTGACACTCTCTGACCTGGACGATCTGACAGCACTCTATGCAGATCCTGAAGTGATGCGCTTCCTGGGTGGACCGCGCAGCAAGGAAGATGTACAGCATGCCCTTAGTGGGTATATCCGAGAATATGAGATCTATGGGCACTCATTTTTTGCCACCATTCAGAAGAGCGATCAGCGTTTTATCGGGCACTGCGGACTCTTGAATCAGGAGGTAGAGGGAGTGCCGGAAGTGGAACTGGGGTATGTGCTGGCACCGCAATACTGGCAGCGCGGGCTGGCGCTGGAAGGTACGCAGGCGCTCAAAGACTATGGACTACAGCAGTTGGGCTTCCCCCGCCTGATTTCACTCATTCCACCTGACAATGTTGCGTCAATCCATATTGCGGAGAAGATTGGAATGAAGTACGAGCGCGATGTGGAACAGTGGGGACAGCGCTTCCGCCTCTACGCCGTGAAGCAACCGAGATCAAATTAGTTACGATGAACTGTGAAGTTGCTCTGTGGGATGACCAACTTTGCTGCTAAGTAGGGCTAATACTGCTTCGTTAGTTTCTATGAAGCAGATTTCACTTAAGCCTGTTAGCAGGCTCCTTGCTCTTGCATTTCATGAAGCCTTAGCTTTGACGTAACCTCTATCTCTGGCGTATTTCCAGAGTGATTGTTGTAATTGCCGCCGTGCCCGCGAGATACGGCTCATGACAGTCCCAATCGGTATTTCCAAAGCTTCAGCGATTTCTTTGTAGGATAATCCTTCGATATCTGCTAAGACTACCGCCATGCGGAAGTTGGGAGGTAAATCATTGAGCGCTTTGTACACATCTTCGTCAAGATATTGACTGAGGACTTCATCTTCAGCTCCCGCACTTAGTTCCTGCCCGCTGAGATCTTTGATACGATTATAGAGGTAGAAATCTTCCCCTTCTGGTAAGGACATGGTTGTTGGGTGAGTAGCTTGCTTGCGGTAGCGGTTGATTGCTGAAGTGTTCAAAATACGGAATAGCCAGGCCCGTAAATTAGTACCGCGTTGATAGGTGTGAGCAAAACGAAATGCCTTGAGCATGGTCTCCTGAACCAGGTCTTCAGCCTCCTGTTGATTATTTGTCATGCGTCGAGCAGTACGGTACAGGCTATCTAATTGAGCAAGCACCCCCGCCTCAAAATCTTCCGCTATTGTTTCATTTGTACCCGTTTGCTGTTGCTGTTCCTGATCCAATCCCGGCTTTGACTGTTCCGACATGCGTCGCTCCTCTATCAGCTGATCTTAACTTTCTTTTTGGAAGTCTTATAGCAGTATATCCTAATGGCACAGGGAATGAAAGTCCTTGCGTTTATGTTAGAATGAACAGATACAAAAATTGGACGAGCCGACGCAGGAGGATATGTGTTTATGAATAACTGTATGAGCTGTTATGAAACTGTTGCTCGTCTTCATCTCTACATTGATCGGGAACTCAGTGCCGAGGAAGTCGCTGTTGTGCAACAGCATCTCTCTGACTGTCCAGATTGCGAATGTCGCTTTCATTTTGACGAAAGTGTGAAGCGGCTTATTCACGAACGCTGTACTATTGAGCAAGCCCCTGCACATTTGCGCGAGGCAGTGATGCGTCTAGCCCATACACCTATGGGTGCACGTATCAAAATGGATTTCGCAATTGAGATGGAGATCAGAGCTGACATTAAGAATTTTCAAGATCATGAGTAGATACGTAATTGCTTACATGCCGAGCGCTTGTAGCAGTGAGTATTTAAGCTGCGCCAGTATGAGCATTTCTCCGATGCCGAGTAAAAGCGCAAGGCCAAAGAATGGTACTAGTTGACTGTAGTACTCATATAACTGTTCACGTTTGCTGAGAGCGAGAATTACAATCAAATTGACGGTGCTGATTACTACTAGCAGACCGATTGTACTTAGTAGTGCGATAGGATAAAGTACGATCGCGTTTTGTGACGCTACAGCGAAGAAGCAGAGGACGAGTCCAGGTACAAGTAGGAGAAGAGCGGGCCAGGAAGAGACGCTGCGTTTTTCATTATATCCACGCCAGAATAAGTAGTTGAGGGGGGGTAGGGCCAGGATTGCAAGTGCCAATCCCGTGACGAGACCTGTGGCAAGGCGTAACAAATTATGTGGCTGATAGAGATGTGCCAGGCCAAGATCGAGTAAGAACGAGTTAAAACCATCTATCGCCATGGCCAGGATGGCTGCCAGGAGAAAAATAATAATTGGCCATTGAGGTAGACGTTGTGCGCGGCCATGACCGGTCGCACATAAGGTCAACAGTGTGATGATGAACCCCAGATAGATGCCGGTGTTGCGTGCACATAGGGGTAAGCGTTCATTGCCTGGATAAAATGAGTGTGTTGGCAGTTGGGCGCAGATACCACTATCAAGCCAACGTAAGCGGTCAAGTAAAGATGGCCCGGGGAAAAGGACCAGGAATGCCAGTATAAGCAAATAGACTGATCCTAAGCCTACTATGACCCAGGAATGAGCTGACCGGCGAGTGTTGTTGATGCTAGATGTCGTATGCCTGTCAGATACCTCTTTCCTCGTTTCTTGCTGCAAATCCTCCCCTGGCATAGTTGTATCCTTTGCCTAGTTCTCAAAAATTAATACCCAGGTTGAAAAAGTGGTTTAAGTATGGGAGTAGATTGAAGAAGATAAGCCATCCGGCAATAATCATTACTACTCCTGTGCCGATCTCTACCTTGCCTAAATGCGGTTTTAACCATTTGAGCGCCTTACTGAATTGGTCCAATCCCAGACCTAATAAGAGAAAAGGTATGCCTAATCCCAGGGAATAGAAGAGCAATAAGGTTACGCCTTGGCGCAAGGTGGCTGCATTAGCTGCTAGGCCCAGGATAGGGCCTAGAATGAGGCCTACGCAAGGTGTCCAGCCAATGGCAAAGATGATACCAAACAGCAAAGACGCCGGGTAACTTGGCCGACTGGGATGAAATTCAAAGCGCTTCTGCCAGTAAAAGATCGATAATTTAAATAGACCTGTCATGTGAAGACCAATAATGATCAGAAGAATGCCGCCAATTTGGCGCAGCAGGATCTGGTAGGCGCTCAGGAAACTCCCCAGTGTACTGGCGGTGGCGCCCAAGGCAACAAAGGCCAGGGTAAATCCAAATACAAATATCAGTGCGTGTAAGAATGTGTTCAAACGGGCCGGGCGTTCTTCTTGCTTATTCTCACTCGTAGCCTGGTATACACTATGGCCTACCAATTGCGCGATATAAATAGGCACCAGCGGTAGAATGCATGGCGAGAGAAACGAGGCGAGCCCTGCAAGAAAAGCCACGCCGAAACTTATTTGTGATGAATCCATATCTGGTTTCTATTTCGTAATACTACACAACGTTTCTTTGCATAGTATAGCGTGTTTTGCCTGGGGTCTACAAGGGGTATGATGACATTCCTAGGGGTTTCTAGCCATTCTTTTGAGCATCGCCCGGGCTGATTGGGCCAGGTAGGTGATGCCTGTTGGGTTATATCTGAGACCATTCTGGGTTATACATCAAAAATGGAAAGAGCAGCTATTGTTCGAGATGTGAGGACCTAAAGAGCTTTCTCCAGAAGCGCCGACGTTTCGTTGGCTTGCTTTGTGATAGTAGTTTATAGCCAGAGGGTTGCTGTGTGTCATAGTTAAGGGGTCCGGTTGGTCCCTCTGTATCGATCTCTTGCTCTCGGGTTCGAGCTATTTCTGGATTGAAGGCAGAGGGTGGTGTGATGGCTTCTCCAGGAGGAATCTGGGTTATTTCTAAATCCACGGAGCGATACTGCTGCATAGGTGGCTGTGGCCGCTTTGGTGGTTGTATGAAACCTTTCACCTGCGAGGGTCGATGGTCATTAGTATGGATTGAAGATGCGGGTATAGCACCTGGACGGGTATCTGCCAGTGCTTTCAAATTGAGTGCGCGTAATGCCTGGGCCATTAATGTTGCTCGCTTGTAGCGATCGTCGCGATTGCGGGCCATGGCTACTAAGATAATTTGCTCTAAATCAGGGGAAAGATCTGGCTTGTGGATGCTGGGAGGCTGGACTGTACCACCTATTATCGCCTGGGTTAGTTCTGGTAATGAACGACCTACGAAGGGGCGATGTCCACTGACCATTTCATAAAGAACAACACCGAGCGCATAAATATCGCTGCGATTGTCCAATGCATGACCCCAAACCTGTTCAGGTGATGCATAATAAATACTACCAACGAGTGTTTTCGCAATGGTAATTTTTTGATGCCAGGTGGCTCGGGCCAGACCAAAATCCATAATCTTAATCTTACCCCAGCGATCAAGCATCAAATTTTCGGGTTTAATGTCCCGGTGGATAATATTGAGTTCACTGTAAGCAGAATCGAGCGCATCGGCTATTTGTGCTGCATATTCAGCAGCAATATGCTGGGGAAGGCTGTCATCGATTTGGAGTAAGCTTGCGATAGTCGGACCTTGCACATATTCCATTACAAAATAGAGCAGGCCGTTCTGCTGTCCTGCATCAAAAATTTGCACGATGTTAGGGTGATTTAAGCCAGCAATGATTTGTGCTTCGCGAATAAAACGTGCCACGTACGATGCATCGCGTGCTAAAGTCTGAGATAAAACCTTGACGGCAACTTCTCGTCCGAGGACAATCTGTCTACCGCGATAGACCAACCCCATCGAACCGCGTCCGATCTCTTCTTCCAACTGATATCCGCCCAAACACTGACCTGCCAGTTCGTTCATAGTTCTTGACTTTCGTCTCCCTGGGGATTCAGGATCGTGAAATATGTGCCATAATATATTTCACTATGCTCTTCATAATGATTAAACGTATGATAGCTGTGTATATAGTGCACGTTTGCTAAAAGTACTTATGTTCTGTACATTTTATACAACGGAGACGGGTGTAAAGCTACAGCAGATAGAGGCGTAGAGGGTAGTTGTAGATGAAATGTGAGCGTGAAGGGGGCTTCACGCTCTTTTTCTGTTAGTCGAGATATTCTTTTAGAATGCGGCTAGCCTGTGGATGACGCAACTTACGAATGGCTCGTTCTTCAATTTGACGTACGCGTTCTCTTGTCACTTTCAGCTTTTTCCCCACCTCTTCCAGCGTATGGTCGTGATCATCCACTAATCCAAAGCGGAGTTCAATGACCTGCCGTTCCCGCTGTGTAAGTTGTCCAAGCACTTTTCGAATCTCTTCGCGGAGCAATTGCTGGTCGGTAATTTCCATTGGCCCTCGCTCACGGACATCTTCAATGATATCACCGAGGGTATTTTCCTCTTCTTCAGAAAGAGGAGCATCCAATGAAAATACTTTTTCGGCCCAAATCAATAATTCGCTGACCCGGTCCGCCGTCATACTCAGGCGCTGCCCAATAATTTCAGGGGTAGGCTCGCGTCCTAATTCCTGATAGAGTTGGCGCGTCATGCGCTTGACACGCATGACCTCTTCCATGATATACACGGGGAGACGAACTGTACGGGTACCTTCCAGAATAGCACGGGTAATGGCTTGTTTAATCCACCATGTCGCGTATGTAGAGAAACGAAAGCCTTTCTTGTAGTCAAATTTCGTAACTGCGCGAATCAGGCCTATATTGCCTTCGCCGATGAGATCTTCCAAAGAAAGGCCCTGACCAACGTACTTCTTCGCAATGCTTACAACCAGGCGCAGGTTGGCCTCAATAAGGTGGTTGCGGGCGTCTCTATCTCCTTGCTCTGCTCTTTCTGCCAGCAGAGATTCACGGGTTGCGGTCAGCAAGGGAATGCGTGAAATTTCACGGAGATAAAGGCGTAAGCTGTCGCTTTGCGCCAAACTACTGAGGTCTGAATCTTGTAAGGTTTCGCGTTCTGGATCAGTTGGCTTTTCTCTGTCTGCGTCAAACATCACATTTCGTTCCAAGTACTTGCTCTCTCTTCCATCGACAGTGGACGTCGGATAGGTTCAGTCTGAAGTCATTGTATCATACATGTGTGCGATTGCAAGCAACATTCTCATCTGTTTTCTTAGCCCAAAGCCTTGCCAGGATAGATGAACTTCACACACATATCTATGTAAATATTTTCGGCAGAAATAGGGATTTAACCAGTTGGAAATCTAAGATGTCTCTGAATATTAAGAATTTTCGGAACTATTCAAGTTCCACGTCCATTGTAGAGGCAATGCTTGACGCTGTGTGCTACTATCTTCTTGGCATATTCAAAGCGATATATAGTAGCCAGGGAAGGTAGGCAACGTACTTTGACCTATGAAGAATCAATCAATCAAAAGGCCCAACTTATTCCTCCATCTAGTGATGACGGATTAGATGCGGGGACAGCTCTTACAGATGCTCAACCTCTCCAAGTAGCTGAGTTAGCACAAAGGCTCAGTAAGGAGTTGACCATCGGTAGCGGCCAGATTGCTCGTACTATTGCGCTGCTCGATGAGGGCAATACTATCCCCTTTATCGCACGCTATCGCAAAGAAGTTACCGGTAGCCTGGATGAAGTGCAAATTCAGGCTATCGCGGACCGGGCTTTAGCATTGCGAACACTACATGATCGCAAAGGGGATGTAACCAGGCTCATAGCTGGGCAAGGGAAACTCACACCAGAGCTTGCATCTGCGATTGGTGCAGCTACAACTTTGCAAGAAGTAGAAGACTTGTATTTACCGTATCGGCCCAAGCGCAAGACACGTGCCAGCGTTGCGCGTGAAAAAGGTTTAGCTCCACTGGCTGATATTATCCTGCGACAACCCGAATTTGCCAGCAATGGTAATAGCGATACTGTTCTTGGGGAGCATGCCAGACCTTTCCTGAATGCTGAAAAGGGTGTTGAGACTAGCCTGGAAGCTTATGCGGGGGCATGTGATATCGTCGCTGAAGTGATTGCCGAGGATGCTAATGTGCGCGGTAGCGTGCGTACAACCTTCTTCAAGCAGGCAACGTTTAGTGCGAAGGTTGCTGATCCCGATAAGGTTGCTGAGAAAGATCCCAATGGCGTCTATCGGCTCTACTATGATTTTAACGAGAAGGTTACCAAGCTTGTGCCGCACCGGGTCCTGGCACTTAATCGGGCTGAACGAGAGGATGTCTTGCGGGTAGGTGTTTCCTTAGCCTATGAGCAGGCGCAGTTGGATATTATGCAGCACTATCCTGTTAAAGCTACTTCACCTTTCGCGCGATATCTTGCTGATGCTATGGAGGATGGTTATAAGCGCCTTCTCTCACCTGCCATGGAACGTGAAGTGCGCACAGAGTTGACGCGTCAGGCTGAAGAACACGCGATTGCTATTTTTGCTGCCAACCTGCGCAACCTCTTGCTGCAACCGCCTCTGCGGGGTAAGAAAGTTCTGGGTGTTGATCCTGGCTATCGTACCGGCTGTAAACTTACTATCGTTGATGAAACAGGCAAGTTTATTGAGTCGGATACGTTGTACTTGCACCAGGCTGAGAAGGCACAACAGACCCTGCGCAAGCTGCTGACCAAACATAGCATAGGTGTAATTGCCATTGGCAACGGGACGGCTTCGCGCGAGACGGAACAGATGATCGCTGGATTGATTCGTGAGCTTGAGCGAGAGACAGGTCAAAGCGGGCAAATTGGCTATGTGATTGTCAGTGAGGCAGGTGCATCTGTGTATTCGGCCTCCGAGATTGCTCGCCAGGAGTTTCCAGATCTCGACGCGACCCAGCGTGGCACTATTTCGATTGCCCGTCGCCTACAAGATCCGCTGGCTGAACTGGTGAAGATTGATCCAAAGGCAGTAGGTGTAGGACTCTACCAGCATGACGTCGACCAGAAAGAGCTAGCGGACATGCTTGAGCGAGTCGTGGTCTCCTGTGTCAACTTTGCCGGTGTTGAGGTGAACTCGGCCTCTGCTGCCTTGCTTAAACATGTGTCAGGTATCAATAACCGTGTGGCTAGTGCTATTGTGAAATATCGCGAACAACATGGCCCATTTAAAGCGCGTGAAGAGCTGCAAAAGGTGCCTGGGGTAGGACCGGCGACCTTCGTGCAGGCGGCTGGTTTCCTCAAAATCGCTAGTGGGAGTGAACCCCTGGATAATACGTTCATCCACCCTGAGAGCTATGTGGCCGTGCGTACGCTGCTGGGGATGCTGCCTGCTAATGGTGATAGTAAAACGGGGAAGCCTGCCGAGCGCATTGCACAGTTTCGCCAGTTGATCAAGTTACAGCATAGTCTAGGACGCAATAATCGCAATCGTACGGCTAACGCACATGATGGCAGCGAACAGGCTGCCTGGGCAGATATTGCGAAGAAAGTAGGGGTTGGTCTGCCCACACTACATGATATCCTGGAGAACCTGGAAAAACCCGGATTGGACCCGCGTGACGCCTTGCCAGCCCCGATTTTACGCCATGACGTATTAAAGATGGAGGATTTGCAAAAGGGGATGGAGCTACAAGGGACAGTGCGCAATGTCGTGGATTTTGGGGCTTTTGTTGATATCGGGGTTAAGCAAGATGGACTGGTGCATGTCTCTGAAATGGCGGATCGTTTCGTCAAGGATCCCTTAACTATTGTCGCTGTAGGTCAGGTTGTACAGGTGCGTGTGCTCGAAGTCGATATACAGCGTGGACGGGTCCAATTGAGCATGCGTGGTATAAAGCAGTAGCTGTGCGTGTATGTAAGACGCTGTTAAACTCGATCTAACATGTCTCATTTTGAGACATGTTGTTTTGATATCTTAGAGCTACATAGAACATGAGTGGGAATGCATTGTCAGCTTGACTGGCATGTATACCCATTCATGTTCTATGTAGCTTGCAGAAAATAATTGTTGACTCTGCATAAAGCCCTATGGTAGTATTGGAAGCATGAAAAATATATCATGGTATGACTTTGGGCGGGATTCTATCGCCCAGCAGTGGATGATCCACCGCAACCGTAATCGTCGCACAAGCCATTTAGCCGCGTGAGCCTGGGGCATATGCTTACGCGGCGGAAGTAGTGCCACCTTAACGTATGGGCTCATCTCCTGTATGATGAGCTAGTTGTTGTGTCATACATGCGTTGACCTACTCTCCCCTCCAATGTTTTCTTTCATTCTTCATGAAATGCCTCCAGGCTGCTCGTTTCACTGTGCTGTATAACCTTTTTTTCACGCTGTATGTGCGCAATGTCATACGAGTGTGAGGGACAGCCAGCAAGATCTTTTAACCCCATGATTATGCTATATGAGCACTCCTGGCCTTGAATGAAAGGAAACTTCCTATGTCGACACTTGGAAAGCGCACGACGAATAAAGAAGAGATATTACCTCCAGTTAAAATAGTTCCGTTATGGCGCAACCGTGACTACCTGTTATTGTGGACCGGGCAAACGATATCCAATGTTGGTAGCAGCATTTCAGCGCTGGCATTTCCGCTGCTGGTGTTGCTGGTAACACACTCTGCCGCACAAGCCGGTATTGTTGGCGCTTTAAATGCGCTGCCGCGCGTATTTTTTACCCTGCTTGCCGGGGTAATGATTGATCGCTGGGACCGCAAACGTGTTATGCTTACCTGTGATTTCTGTCGCGCTCTCAGTCTGGCAAGTATCCCTATTGCGGTTGCCCTGGGACATTTGACCTTGTTACAACTCTATGTCACAGCCCTTGTCGAAGGTAGCCTTGTCATTTTCTCTAGCCTTGCACATACCGCATCTTTGCCGCAAGTTGTCAGTAAAGAGCATTTACCTGCTGCTGTCGGGCAGACAGAGGTGACTGAGGGCGTGACTGCGCTCTGTGGCCCATCGCTTGGTGGGCTGCTCTTCACGCTAGGGAGTATGTTGCCCTTTCTGGCGGACGCTATTTCCTATACTGTGTCCATCCTTACGCTGCTGCTCATTCGCACGCCTTTTCAAAAAGAGCGCCTGCCAGCACAGCGCAAACTTCGTGTGGAGATAGTTGAGGGCTTTGTCTGGCTATGGCATCAGCCATTTCTGCGTGATATGACGCTGTTGAGTGGCGCTTCTGCATTGGGGGTAGCTGGTGGTACATTGATTGTTATTCTGCTTGCTCAGCAACAACATGCATCGGCTGCAATCATTGGTTTGATTTTTGCTGCTGGAGGGGTCGGCGCTATTATTGGCTCGCTTGTTGCCCCCTTTGTACAAAAACGTGTTACGGTTGGACAATCAATTCTGCTTGTGCGCTGGATCTTTTGCGTGCTGCTGTTGCTCTATGTCTTTAAACCGAGCGTTCTGGTGCTTGGACTGATTGAGTTTGGCTTTGGAATAGCTGATCCTTTTGAAGATGTGCCCTTTTTCAGTTATCGCCACGCTTTGATTCCAGATGAACTCAAAGGGCGTGTGATCAGTGTGTGCCGCCTGTTTCCGGGGACTATTCGCTCACTGGGACTTGTCCTGACAGGTATACTCATTCAGCAAATGGGTGTGATGACCGCGATCCTGTTTAGTTTTGGCATATGGCTAGTGATGACCATCGCTATCACGTTCAACAGACATATTCGCAAGGCAGGCCGCTTAGCGGAGCTCTAAACGGCCTTGCAAACGTTCAATGAGGAGCGGCAATAAAACATGGACATCACCGACGACACCAATATCTGAATGACGGAAAATTGCGGCTCTTTTATTCTTATTGAAAGAGACGATATAATTTGCTTTACGAATACCCGCGATATGCTCTGAGGCTCCACGAACGCCAAGGGCGAGGTATAAACGAGGGGCTACAGCACGTCCGGTCAAGCCAATCTGCATTTGTTTAGGTAGCCAACCCTGGTCAGTGACGTTACGTGTTGCGCCAATGGCCGCGTGCAGCAACTGTGCCAATTGGTAGGCAGGTGCATACTCTGCTGGGGTGCCCATACCCATGCCGATGCCCAGGATGACCCGGGCTGACTCCAGTTCAGCTACTCCGGTATCTTGAAATGTTCTGGCGGTTACCTGGGTACGGATCTGTTGAGCGATGCCAGTTGTAGGCAATGTTACAATGGTAGGTCTGCGCTTGAAATCGGGTTCGGAGGCATGCAGCATACCTGGACGCAGGGTTGCCATGGCGGGCGTGGTATTTGAGAGGATCAGGGAAATGATGCTACCGCCAAAGGCTGGCTTGTACTGTACCAGGCGCTGCTGTTCGTCGATAGCCAGGTCGATACAATCGCCTGTCAGACCGAGATGCAGACGTGCTGCTACGCGGGGGGCCAGGTCGCGACCATTTGCGGTTGAGCCGAGCAGTACTATGGCCGGATTGTATCGTTGGATGGCTGCTGCTAGCACAGCAGTATAGCCGTCGGTAGTATAGTCCGCCTGCGCACTATCTGCAGCAACGTAGACTTTTTCAGCGCCGTAGGCTGCTAACGTAGAGGTATGCTGAATAACATCGTCGCCGCCAATTAATAGGGCGGCTAGCTCACCCTGCATTGCTGCTGCTAATGCATTTCCTTTACCTAGCAATTCGCGGGTAACCTGGCGTATGCCCCTCTGATCTTGTTCTGCTACTATCCATACTGCTTTACCTGCGACAGGATCACCCAGACGTAATGGTGCGGCCTGGCGTAGGTGGTGTTCTATTGCGTTCTGTTCTTCCGTATCAGGGCGTAGTAGCCCCTGGTCTTCCAGATCTGCTACCAGCAAGTCTATAGCTTGCGTGGGATCAGCCTCGGCGATAATGCGCCCGGCACGTGTGTGTGTATCTGGCTCAACATTGGCGACCCATGTTGGTGAGCCCGGCTGCCCTAGTGTCCTGGGATCGGTCTGTAAGTCAGCGGCTGTCACAAGCTGGTACAGTTCATTTTGCTCACTGGCTTTACGGATGGCGTGTTCGTCGGGCCAGATACCTTCATTGAGTCGCTCGGCGGCAGTTACCAGTGCTGGCAGAGGGACTAGTAAGGTTTCGCTTCCCTCATCAGTCTCACGGGTGGCGATAATCTGGCGTCCGGCATGGGTTATGCGTACATCGATGCTTAGAATGGCACTGATCTGCGGTATGTCGAGCATTTCCGCGATCTCAGGTCCCACCTGTGCTGTCTCCGCGTCGATGCTATGACGACCGCATAAGATGAGGTCCGCGTGCTCGCGCTGAATAGCCAGGGCCAGTGTCCGAGCTGTAGCAGCGGTATCGGCTCCGCCAAAAGCGCGATCGCAGAGGTGTATGGCGCGGTCAGCTCCCATGGCCAGGGCTGTGGCTAAGGCCTCATGCGCCTGAGGAGGGCCCATGGTGATGGCGATAACCTCACCTCCATAGCGTTCGCGCAGCCTGATGGCTTCACTGACCGCGTACACATCAAGCTCATTCATCTCTAACGGTACGCCTTCACGCACAAGGCGGCGTGTCGCTGGATCAAAGCGAAGCGCTGATAGAAGTGGAACCTGCTTAATGCAGACGATCATCTTGAGGGGTCCCGCGTTTTTTTCTCCTTTATCATCCATGAACGCTCTCCGTAATTTACACTACCAGGACCACTTTGCCAGTTGTTTTGCGTTCTGCGATAGCTTTATGCGCCTCTGCTACTGCAGCGAGAGGAAAAGTTTGGCCTACAACGATCTCTAGTTTGCCACCGATGAGGTATTGCATCAATTCCATGACAGCGCGGGTAATATGGTCTGGACGGCGCATTTGTGCTGTTAGCCAGTAACCAATGACTGCCTGGTTTTTATACACCAGCTGAACGCCGGTAAATTGAGCGATCTGGTTGCTGGCTGCTCCATAGATGACCATGCGGCCGAAAGGGGCCAGGCATTGCAAACTCTGCTCAGTAATTGAGCCGCCTACCATTTCTAAAATAATGTCGGGCCCTTTACCACCTGTGGCCTGTTTTACCTGTTCAGGCCAATTTTCTTCAGTATAATTAATGGCTGCGTCAGCTCCCAGGCGGCGTATCAGTTCAAGTTTTTGGGTGTTACTGGCTGTGCCGATAACGGTACCTGCCCCCAGCAATTTAGCGAGTTGGATGGCAAGTGTGCCGACACCGCCTGCAGCTGCATGCACCAGAACGCTTTCACCTTCTTGAATATGAGCCGATTCGCGTAGAAGTTGGTATGCAGTGATACCTTGAACGGGAAAGGCGGCGGCGTGGGTGAAATCAAGCATATCGGGAATAGGAATGATAGTAGAGGACTGGGCAAGCGCGTATTCAGCATAGCCACCATCTCCGAAGGCTACCACACGCGTACCCACTGCTGGCGAGGTTACACCTGGGCCAAGAGCCTCGACGGTGCCGGCAAACTCAAAACCAAGGGTTGTTGGTGTAAGCGTACGGGTCAAATAGGCTCCCTGGCATCGAGCTAAATCTGCGTAGTTAATGCCTGCTGCTGCTACTTTGATGAGTATTTCGCCAGTTTTGGGGGTAGGTGTCTCAATCTCTTCTATGTGCATGACTTCGGGACCACCCGTTTCGTTGATGCGAACTGCTTTCATGACTGTAGATCCTTTCTCAATGGGCATTCGTAGCTTTCCCAGATTGTTGTACCAAGATTGAGGGCGTTTCCTAACTCAAAAGCTCTGCCGGCAGGGTGTGAGGCCACCGCCCAGCTGAGGCGCCTCGCCCTCTCTCATACGAGTATAAGGAGGAAGCGCCATGAAAGCGTCATGAGCAGCGTCATGGCAGTGGCCCTCAACTCTGAGCAGGAGATGAGCCAGAACGCGCTTGGAAGCAAGCATACCCACGCGCCCGAACTCCGAGCGAGCAGCAGGGGAACGCGATCAGCAGTGCTGGCATCGCGAGCGGATCTTCAGGAGAAGGAAGTCGGCCTCCTCTCGCCAATCAGCTCAGTTTCCCCTCTTTTTGCCATTAGGAAATGCTCTCAAGATTGTATCATATGTGCCCGCTCTATCATTTTTGTACCTACTTTCCCTGTTGATTGAGAGGCTGAAAGCGGAGCAGTAGTAACGGGCAGCGCAGGTTGTGTCAGCCCTTACAGCCACAACCTATAACAGCACACATTTCTCTGATGACAACCTCTTTTTTAGTGTTGATGAAGATATGCAACTGATAGCGCAACTTGTAACGTATTAGAAATAGAGATAGCCAACAAATGCCGGAGACTAACGTTCAAACAATGAATGCATTACGCGGATTAATCTCAAGCATGATCTACCCATGAACAGAATACTGTGCATCTTTGATTCGATACATTTGAAAATACCTATTGGAGTGTGGTGAAATAAATAGAAACAAGATGAAGTGGCTGTTATAATGAGAACAAAGTACTGAAAATAGTAGCGACTTTGTTTCTTATCCTTGTATTCAATACAATATCTTCCAGTGCTCATGTGTTTAATCACCTATTTTCTTGTTATTGCAAATGTTTTTATGGCCTTTTTCCTGCTTTTATTGGCAGGCGACAAAAGAGGATTCCTTTACCATACTGTGTCATTTGGGCAATGGAGATGGAAAGGGAATGTTGCTTAACTCTGTAGGATGATAATAGAAATGTGGAGGTAAACTGCTGTGGTAATAAATTGGATCCCTTCTCTGCCATACTACTGGATTACCTCCGCAGCAATAGATATGGGTTGTCAAGACAATGTGATCTGGGCAACCTTATCCAGGCGAGGTAATAACACATGGACGGCAAAGGTGGTCGCCGCTTGAAGGTGAGTGAACGGCGACGCAAAGATATGAAGAGCTATGGACAAAATGTCTCAAAGTTTCTCAAGGCACATAAGCGATTTCTACTAACCTGTACATTGCTTATTGCGATGATAGCTCTACTTTTTGGCATTGTGAGTCGATTTCAGGCTCCTTCCATCAACACTCCGCCCAATGGGGTGACTGTGATCAGTTATAGTACATTTGTGGAGCAGGTGAATAGTGGCAATGTGACAGCAGTTACATTTCAGGGTAATGGTATAAATGTTTTACTGGCAAGTCCCTATACTCAGAAGCCAGTGACCGCGACCACGCCGACGGCGAATTCCACGAGTAAAAACGCGGCAGACTTTGCTGCATGGAGTCGCTATGTAGGTGCGGGGTATCCCACCTGGCCAAATTCATCTTCACCCCCGCCAGTTGATCCGGCGCGTGCGATCTATGTACAAATGCCTCCTAGCGGTGATGCTAGCTTAATGCAGTTGCTTTTAAGCAAGCATATTACAGTAAGCACCCTTCCCGTAGCACAAGCACCAATGTGGTTGAGCCTGCTCTGGCGCTTTGTTCCCATTGTTTTCTTTGTGCTGGTGCTTTGCCTGATCCTGGCTCCCAAGAACCAGATGCGGTCATCTGGCCGAATGGATGACCGCGTTTCTCAACTTGGTAAGAGCCGTGCGCGCCGTTTTGAACGCGCTAAAGAGGCCACGCAGCCTCGTTCTGATAAGCCTACCCCAGCGGTTAAACCCACGACGCCAGTGGCTAATGGCCAATCTCATGTCACCCTTGAACCACCAGTGACCTTTGCCGATGTTGCCGGTATAGACGAAGTACGAACCGAATTGGAAGAAATTGTACAGTTCTTACGTAGCCCCGAACGTTTTGATCGCTTAGGTGCGCGCATTCCACGTGGCGCCTTGCTGATTGGGCCTCCTGGAACCGGGAAAACTCTGCTAGCAAAAGCGGTGGCTGGTGAAGCTGGCGTACCATTTTTTAGCATAAGCGCCTCAGAATTTGTAGAGATGTTTGTGGGGGTTGGGGCTAGCCGTGTACGCGATCTCTTTAATAAAGCTCGCCAGGCAGCACCATGTGTGATCTTTATCGACGAAATCGATGCTGTAGGACGTAAGCGCTCGATGCGTGTTTCTGGCAATGACGAACGCGATCAGACGCTGAACCAGCTACTGGTAGAACTTGATGGCTTTGATAGCCGCCAGGCAGTGGTGGTACTTGCTGCAACGAATCGTGTGGATATTCTAGATAAAGCGCTGCTACGACCAGGTCGCTTTGATCGCCAGGTTAGCGTCTCGTATCCTGATCGTGTAGGACGTGAGGCTATTCTGAAGGTGCATACTCGTCGTACACCGCTGCACGAGGAAGTTAGCCTGGAGCGACTCGCGCGCCTGACCACGGGTATGAGTGGTGCGGATCTTGCCAACCTGGTCAATGAAGCCGCTCTCACGGCAGCTCGCCAGGACCTGGAGCATCTCACGCACGACTGTTTTGAAGATGCGCTGGCGCGTGTACAGCTTGGTGCGCTGCGGCCGATCGTCATGAGTGAGACTGATCGTCGTATTATTGCCTACCATGAAGGTGGACATGCTCTTGTGGCTTATCATCTGCCACAAGCAGACACTGTCAACCGCGTAACCATTCTACCGCGGGGGCAGAGCCTGGGTGTGACGCAATTTACCGCCGAGGAAGATCGCTATAACTATAGCCGTGAAACACTGATGGCGCGTATTGCCGTCGGCCTGGGAGGCCGTGCTGCTGAAGAACTGACCTTTGGACCAGAATGTGTTACCACAGGAGCTGAAAATGATCTCCAGGTTGTAACAGACCTGGCACGACGTATGGTTACTCGCTGGGGTATGAGTGAGCAAGTAGGTGTCGTGTTTGCCGACTATGAACCTGGTAGTATGAGTCTGAATATGCGACGGATTGACCCCGAGGCTTTCCCAAAACAGGCCCGTTCGCTCGTTGTTGATGCTGATGGTCGGCTGCTGCTCAACGGAGGTGATCTATCCAATCACCAGACTGCATTCGCGATGAGTGTAAATGTGCCTGCGACTCGCAATAATGCCAGCAGTGCAAGCATGGCTACGTTGATTGATTTCGAGGTGCAACAAATTCTTAAGCAAGGCTATGAGATGGCTCGTACAATCTTGAAAGAGCATTGTGACCAACTCACGAAACTCGCTGACGAGCTGATGGAACGCGAACAACTGGACCGCAAACAGTTCGAGAACTTGTTACAGGAGTGATACATCGTGTTGGATAAACAGCCAGATGGATGCCCAGCAGTTGCCAGGCATCCATCTGGCTGTTTATTTTATGTAGGGTCGATGGCTGAAAACTTCTGTGCCTTTTCACCAAATCTGAGGCGATATGTTACTACATCATCCTGGGTGACTTGTGAAAGTGGTCCTGGTAATGCATCAAGTGCAAACCAGCCTATCTCCACACATTTCTCAGGTTCAAGGATGGTGGGAGTACCGCTGACATGACGTGCAATGAAGGTTGGTGAGACCCAATGCTCCTGCTCTTCGGCTAAAATATGGTCACTTACGCCTAATAATGCTACAACTTCGATGACCATGTCATATTCTTCAAGGAACTCGCGAGCAATGGCTGCGGCGAGCTTTTCGCCAAAAGAGACTTTGCCTCCTGGAAACTCCCAAGTGCCGCGTTCATTGCTGGCACGTGGCCCTCTTTTAGCAAGGAAGACCTGCCCTTGCTGATTGAAGACCATGGCTCCAACACCAATACCTATGTAGTCGCGTCCTGGTTGCATAATTATTTCCTTATAAAAACGAAAAAACAAAGGAGTATTAACTATCTTTTGTGCCGATTATTTGGGTGGTGCAGACTGTACTGATAGGTTATCACATGATCAGAGCTAAAAGATACGTTCAATATGATGGTATGCTCCATTTGACCTGCCTGCCTATTCGTTTGTACAATTCATCATTGAAACATGGTATTGTAGCGTTATAGTTTGGCAGTAGGGAGAAAAGGCTGATGATTCCTCGCGACGATTTTACTCCGCATGGTTATCTGGATAATCCCTATCACTCGTGGAAACTGAACCCGAGTGGGGTCCTACGTTCAATGGCTCCATTGGGTATGGGCTGGCACGTTCCCAATCTTGGCAGTTATGTGCGCAATCAGTTTCAGTATACAGCCCATCTTACGCTCGGCTTGAGGATTGGCAAAACGGTCCTGGTAACACCCGAAGATTTCAAGCGCCATGGCTGTACTATCGTCAGCCATCTGCATACCAAGAATCGCTTTGAATATACATGTTTTGTATCAAAATATGCCCTGACACTTACTGCCCGCTATTTTCTGGTGCAGGAGCATGCGCTTGGTTGCATTCTCACACTATCTACAACAATGAAGCAACCTTTGCCAGTGACCTGTTTCTTAATTCATCAACATACGCACAATCCGCATACCAGTCGTGCGTGGGAACACGGGCTCTATGCGATCAATGGGCCGCAGGAAGGCACGGCGATGCTTGGTATTGCCAGTGAAGGCGATGTGTTTGTGCATGGTGCGAGGTCCGCAGATGGCAGCGAGATCAAATTTGGCGAGATGGGATATGTGGTTGCGCTGGAAGATGCGGCGATCTGGGCACATGGCATTGACCTGGCGCGTCCGCATGTCACTGAGCACGAAGAAAGCACTGGCTGGCAGATACGTACCGTTATTTTGCCCTGTACGGTGACTCTTGCCCCTGAGTCTGAGAGCATTATGAACGTCATTCTTGCGCGAGGTGTCTCGCAAGATGAAGCCAATCAGCGTTGGGAGGATGGAATTGAGGAGATTGCCCTGGCTGAAGCACAACATCGTGCTGATGATGAGCAATTCTGGGGCCGGGCTCCACAGCTATTGGGGGATTGGCCCGATAGCTGGCGTCGTGGCCTGGTTTATGATCTAGAGACGCTGCGTATGACCATGCGCCCTTCTGCTGGCGTGCTTGATGGAATATGGGATGGTATGCAAATTCAGGCTCCCAGGACAGTGCTGGCCGAGGCCGCTCTGGATGCGCTGTTTCTTAGCTATGCCGATCCAGAACTCGCCTCCGAGGTCATCCTCACGCACTTCGAGTCTGCCCCTCATCCGAACCTCCCCTGCATGCGCGAAGATGGCAGCTATAATATGGTGGCCGATGACGGGCAAATCTGCGGAACCGCACCAGAGTGGGGCTATCCTTTATGGTGCTGCCAGCAACTGTGGTTGAAATCGGGCAATCTCTCCTGGTTACAACGGCTTTATCCTGGCGCGGCTGCGTACTTGCGCTGGTGGCTCGATCATCGTCGCGATGCCGAAGGCTGGGAAATATATGAGTGCTCATGGGAGAGCGGCCAAGATGTGTCCAGCCGCTTTGGTCCTCAGCAGACTGGAGGCACAATCATCCAACATCTCCGCCCGGTTGATCTTCAGGCCAGCATCGCTCAGAGCGCAGCGATTCTGGCTTCCTGGGCCGAAATGCTTTCGCCGACGCACACCGATGAAACGCTTCCCAATCCCTATCCTGCTGACATCGCTTTCTGGCAGGAGATCGCCAACGAGTTCACGGAGAAAACCCGCTTGATGTGGCGCGATGGCTGGTTCCGCGATTACGATTCTGTGGCCAGCATCTGGTCCAGCGAGCGTGATGCCATGCACCTCGCTCCGATTTTCTGTGGCGTGGCTAATGGGGACCAGATTGAACAATTGCGCTCAACGCTGGCAGAGCCGCCGCGCCACAGCAGCCAGTGGGCACCACTGAGCTGGCCGCCAGTGGTTCTGACTCTGATTGGCGCGACCGCCGCAGCCCAGATGCCGCAGGAGGCCGCTGAACTGGCCTACCGCTTCATCGACTCCTCCTTTCGCAGCACCGATAGCCGCGAACTGGACGAATACGGTGGCCTGCCCGGCGTCACGCGCGAATATCATCGTGCCGTTCCCAGAGGCAAATGGGGAGAGGTCGACTACGCCAATGCAGGCATTGAGGGCTATGGCTGGGGCGCGCTCAGCATTCATCTGCTCATACGCCATCTGCTTGGCCTGTATGCCACTGATCTCAACAGCATCACCCTGGCTCCGACCCTCCCCCTAGCCCTGCGCCACCCTGGTGCAACCTATACCATTGCCCCCATTCCTTGGGGGAAGTACATGCTGAGTCTTACTTGCCAAGTGAAAAACGCGCACAGCTATGAAGCAACCTTCCATTTGCGCTTACGCTCACAAGAAGATCAGCCAGAGGAGAAGACTGAGGCTCGGTCAGAGACGGTCGGCGAACAGGAACATCATTGGGAAGGAACCTGGGGCGAAGAGCGAACATTTCTACTGGATCACTGATGATGACGAACAGAAGAAACAGCATATTGTTGATCAACGGCAGAAGCTTTATGAGACATATCCTTTGACCGACGAGGAAAAAAGAATGGGGCGGCATAATACCCTGCCCCATTCTTTTTTAGGCGTATGCGGCTTCTAACAGATTGGGATTAATGTAATAGCCCGCATACGTCATGCCGATAAAATACCATTTTTGCATATCATTTTCGTACGTGTGTGGTGCAAGACAATGCTCATTATAATGTGCAGGTTCGTTGTACAAGGGCAGCGCGATCAGAGGAGGAATTTCCTCAACAGGTGAAAGAAAAGGTGTGGAACTGTGTCATTTCTCAGGTAAATTGGCGCATTTCTCTCAGATAATTTGCCGACGATTGGCTTGAGGATTGCATTGAGACGATTTTTGAGAAAAATTTCTCTCTCATAATATGGCGGTGCAATTTAATCTCATCTCTTTGATGCTTTTCAGAAAAATGCAACGGCTCATTTTGTAAGCATAAAATGGCGTCCATTTCGGGCCGTTGCTTCGATCACGAGAACTGCGACTAGAAGCAAATTGTGGCGGATTCCCAGTGAAGCATGACGATTCGCACGCAGGCTACGATGTAAATCACGGAATTAAGATACTGTTGGCGAATTGCAAAACTGAGCACGATTCCGAGCTTCAATTGTTAGCTTCCAAGCTTGATTTTTTAATTCGCCAACAGTATCATTAAGGGGGTCTTCCGCGAGTATGGTGAAAGCTCTCCACTAGGACAAGAGCGAGGTTTCTGTTCTCTGCTCAAAGAGCACATGGTTTTTGTTCAATAAGCTCATCATTCACCAAAGGAGCGGAAGACCCATGAAATGGAGGAATCTGCACAATTCTGTGGGTTCTGATGACCTCAAAAAGCCAGAGAGCGGCCCACGTAGAGGTAGGCCCAGGATACGTGTGAAAACCACTCAAAGTGATAGATTTTTTCACGTAGTACGGATAGGTAGGGTCTCACGACCTTTCCCCCCGTCCAAACGCAGCATGCGACTTTCACCGCACTGCGCTTTCCAGTACTCGGATGAACACAGTTACGTGTTCCTCAGTGTGAGTCGATGGATTAGGTTTTACTCCCCCAGAGCGCACCAGTCAGAGCACAGCACAACCCGTTGCATGGAGTCCTCCACTGTGCTGGAGAACATGGCTCCATTACTCTTTCCGTCATTTGCCTTCTCTGGTGCATCCATTTCTTCCCTCTTGAAGCTCCTTTCCCTGGCGGACCTTCACCATGTCCTTGCCATTACAGCAAGGCATTCGGCTACTATGCCGCCTCCGCCCTCTCTGCCGCATGCTGGCATTCTCGCATCCCTTTCAGGTAAAGCGGTTTGAGAGTTCCCTAATTTCCTATCGAGAAGTGATAGCAACCCGTAGCTGCCTGCTTTACGCCGAGCGGACAAGAGAGTAGTGCTCATTGGACTAAGAAGCCAACAAGCCAGCCGCTTCGCCATTTTGGCTAAGGGGTATCAGCCATTTCCCCTTTCGGTAGTAACGACGCTTACGCAGGTTCCTTTCGTCAGCATAGATCGCAGGGGTAGCCCGATGTCCCTTTCGGCTAGGCCCATCCGGTACATTGTCAGCGGGCTTCCCACCCCCAACAGTGCCACTGCTGGACGCAGGCCGCTTACCCCTCGTACCACCACTCAAGTACGGCCCTTATAGGCAACTTCTCGATAAGCTAATAGGCGCACTCCTAGCCCTACCTCAGGCTACGCCGACATCTTTTCTGGCACCTCTTGACAAGATCCTCATCTCCGACTATACTAAGTAAGTGAACACTCACTCACTTAGGGAGAAGAACAGCGTGAGAGAAACTCGACAAAAAATCCTGGATGCCGCTGAAAAGCTAATTCTCTTGAAAGGGCTGGCACATGTGACGACCAAGGAGATCGCACGCGAGGTTGGCCTGTCCGAAGGCGCGCTCTACAGGCATTTCGACCACAAAGAGGAGATCTTCTTTGCGCTCATGGCCACACATCTGCCAGCCTTCTACGACGCGTTCCAGACACACCGGGGAGGCACAGCCACGTTGCGCGAGAATCTTGCCGCTCTCGCGCTGGCAGCCATTCATTACTATGTACAGATTCTCCCCATGGGCGTCTCCTTCCTGGCTGACACGGAACTCCTGACCCAGTTTCGCGCAACGACCCAGCCGCTGGGCCTGGGTCCACACAACCTCTTTGAACGGGTTGCGGCTTATATTGAGGAGGAGCAGCAACTGGGACGCATCGGGCAGCATATCCCCCCTTTGAACATTGCTACCCTGTTGCTGGGGCCCTGTTTTCAGTGGGTGTTCAACCGGCTGTTCCTTGGCTCCGATCCCTTCCACAAAACGGAGCAGCAGTTTGCTGAGGAACTGGTGCAAGGGGTGCTGGCCGGTATCCTTCCTTCCTGACAGGAGGAGAGAAAAAAGGTCTCTGCGTCATGTGAGGAGAGAGATTGCGGTTTGTCAACAGGACGAACGGACAGCAGTATGTACTTTTGTGAGGGTGCTTGTTGCTCTCGAATAACGCTTGGAAACAAGGAGATGAATTGATGATCACCTTAGCTGAAACCTTTTCACACAAGGGAATAACACTGGAGACAGTGACAGCTTACGTACGGTACTATATCGATGCACATGGACAAGAGGTCTGGCAGCACCATCTGACGGAGATCGAACAACGGTATCAGCAAGCTGGCAACAAGGCCTATGGTTTGTACAGCCAGACGCTTTTTCGACCGCTGGAGGAGGAGTTACGAGCGGCAGGTCTGACCTGTGATCCCAGGTTGCCAGGAACGTTCTCCCTCTCACGAGAGCACTGGGGAGCGGAGGAAGCACGTGAACGCCGCTTCTGGTGCGTGCTGCGAAAGACGCAGGGAGAAGCGCTGGGGACGCTGGTCACACGCTTTGTTCACGACGAAACCCAGTTGCGCATGCCGCAGCTCTCGCGATGATGATTGAGTTATCCACCATCCCTGGTTTGGAAGCAGTATCCAGAGAAAAGAAAGGCAATTGGTCATGATCAGTGCCGCATTTCCGTATGAGAAAAAATATCAAGCGGTTCTTGGGCACCAGATGGCCTATATTGAAGTCGGTGAGGGCGATCCGATTGTCTTCTTACATGGCAATCCCACCTCATCCTACCTCTGGCGCAACATTCTTCCCTATGTGCAGGGGCTTGGCCGCTGTATCGCACCGGACCTGATTGGGATGGGCGATTCCGACAAGCTGCCCAACAGCGGCCCTGGTTCCTACACCTTTGTCGAACACCGCCGTTACCTGGATGCACTTCTCGACACGCTAGACGTACACCAGCGAGTCACCCTGGTTGTGCATGATTGGGGCTCGGCCCTGGGCTTCGACTGGGCCAATCGCCATCGTGATGCGGTGAAAGGCATTGCCTACATGGAAGCCATCGTCCAACCGCGCGTGTGGAGCGAGATGCCTGAACCCATCCGCCAGACCTTCCAGGCGTTGCGATCGCCAGCAGGGGAACAGATGATCCTGGAACACAACTCCTTCGTCGAGGCTATGCTCCCACGCGCGATCTTACGCACCTTGACCGAGGAGGAGATGGAACACTACCGCCGTCCCTTCGCCGAGCCAGGCGAAGGGCGCCGTCCTACCCTCTCCTGGCCGCGCCAGATCCCCATGGACGGAGAGCCTGCCGACGTGACGGAAATCGTGACCGCCTTTGCCAGGTGGCTCTCTCACAGTGACGTTCCCAAATTATTCATCCAGGGCGTTCCTGGCACGATGCCGCAGACTTCGCGCGACTTCTGCCGCACCTGGCCCGCGCAAAGCGAAGTGACCGTGCGAGGACTCCATTTTCTTCAGGAGGACGTTCCTGATGAGATTGGTACCGCCCTCGCCACCTGGCTCCAGACCCTGGAATAGAGCCTGTTTGGGTTCGAGGATCTTTGCTGATTGCAGGAAGTTTCGAGCATAGTCTTAAAAGAAAGGCACATCTATCATGAGCAAAAACACCACACAAACTACGCGACAGCTCCTGACCACACCCGGGAAAGGCCATACGACCATGCTGACCAGCTTTCGCCGCAATGGCATAGGGGTCAGCACCCCGGTTGGCGTGGTGGCCTCGAACGGCAAACTCTACTTCATGACTGCGGCGGATACCTGGAAAGTCAAACGCCTCGCGCACAATCCGCGCGTGACCATCGCTCCTGGCACTTACAACGGGAAAGTACTCGGCCCGGCGATCGAGGGCACTGCGCGCCGCCTGTATGGCGAGGAACTCAAACAGATACGAGACCTGTTGCGCGTGGGAGTGGTGGGCCATTTCTTTGGTTTCATCTTCGATTGGAGAAATCCTGGCGAGAAAACGGCGGCGTACGAAATCTCGCTGGAGGCTGAGGGCGTGGAGCATAAGTTGACTCCATCGACGCTTCCCTAAGCATGTTTGAACGTTCAAACAGAGCAGGAAGAAAGGTTTCTCCTTATAAACCCCGTGTGCAAGTTCGCTTTGCACAAAGAAAGACCCCTGAAGTTTACTCTCCTCAGTAAGAGTCATCAAATAACCGAGGAGGAATACCAGGAGTCTGGACGATTTCATTCTCACATGTTTTTGCCAGAGCAAATGAAAGGAGCTTACTATGATTTTAGTTACCGGAGCGACGGGAAACGTTGGTCGTGAGGTTGTGAACTTGCTGCTGGATGGCGGCGAGAAGGTGGTGGCGGTCACCCGCAATCCAGCCACCGCCGCGTTACCTGACGGCGCTCACGTGGTGGGCGGCGACCCCTCCTGCCCGCAGACGCTGACGTCGGAGCTGCGCGGCGTTAAGGCGGTCTTCATCAGCCCGCGCGCCCTCGGGGACGCCACTGCCGGAGCCGCTACCGCCGTTCTGCTGGCGCAGGCGGCTGAGCAGGGCGCGGAGCGAGTGGTCCTGCTGTCGGCAGTCACCCTGGAGTACAGCGGCGGGTATCAGCGCTTCGCCGACGCATTCAAGGTGGTCGAGGACGCTGCGAAAGCCTCTGGCTTGCAGTGGACCATCCTGCGCTGTGCTGACTTCGCCTCCAACACCCTGGTCTGGGCACCGCAGATCCGCTCGACCGGCGTGATACGGCATGCTTACGGTGACGCGGCGACCTCGACGATCCACGAGCGGGACGTTGCCGCAGTCAGTGCACGGGCGCTGGTGGGCGCCGCACACGCCGGACATTCCTACGTGCTCACTGGCCCGCAGTCACTTACCCAACGCGCCAAGGTCCGCCTGATCGGCGAGGCCATAGGCCGCGAGGTGTCCTGGGAGGAGATCTCTCCCCAGCAGGTCCGCCAGGCCATGCTCGCTCAGGGCGTTCCCGAAGATGTTCCTGACAGGCTGCTCGGATACCTGTCCGACCGCGTCCAGCAGCCGGGACCGTCTTCGGACACCGTGGAGCAGATTCTGGGCCGCCCCGCGCTCGCCTTTGCCGAATGGGCAGCCGAGCACGCCGCCGCCTTCCGAAACTGACAGGAAAACCATCAGGGCTGTCAATCATAGAAGGAACGAGGAAGCGGAGTGACAATGGGATCGTGCGCTCGACAGAAGGACATTTGCCAATCAAGTCTGGAGCACGATCCCCAGTCAGGAGCTGATTGCTCAGGTGTTGGCAGGGGTGATTCCCATCTGGCTCGATAATCGTCAGGCCCTCCGATTTTGAACCGCTCGTTGGCACGTTTGCGAACGGAGTTGGCACCATTCGCATACACCATCACGACGCAGGAGGGTGCATGCTAATTTGCCGAATGCCCTGATTGGCCCTCGAGTATGAATAGGCCTCTGAGGAGTAACGGAACGATACACAACGGGAAGAAAGCGGAGTGGCCTGTAGAGCAGGCCGAGGGACGCGTCACGCAACCTGCCATACGTGTCTATTGTC
>Ga0209647_1000391_pt1 | contig 41355 bp, 42 predicted proteins | sample GraSoi_2013_60cm_FD_185827 | JGI IMG/M metagenome (GOLD analysis project Ga0209647, IMG submission 185827) | Grasslands soil microbial communities from the Angelo Coastal Reserve, California, USA - Sample 9_17_2013_60cm (SPAdes) (version 2) | ecosystem: Environmental > Terrestrial > Soil >...
TGAAGATTTGGTTGGAGCATAATGCTGCGGCAGTATAACAGGCTGTCGATTGTGAACTGTGTGTGACCAATTCGTTTGGTTCTCAGTAACGGCTGACTGACTACACGCTGACGCTAGCAGAAGTGATCGGTGTTTCGGCTCCCATTGCCGAGCAGCCCAGGGCCTGGGCTTCCCGAAACTAACCGCCGACATCCAGCGACGTTGCGACAGGTGGGATTCGCTAGTGTTCGTTAGGCCGGTAACGGTTGATTACCTACAAGTGGTCTCATAGTTTAACCGTGGATGCGCATGGCCCGATACACAACTTTTGACGATCTGTTCATTAGCTCATAGGTCCTAGAAGCAAAAAACCTCCAACCGGAAGGCAGAGGGCAAAACTTAACTTGGAGGCGCTATCAAAATCGCCTGGGGGGAATCACGATAGTGCTGTCCGCGCATCAGTCGATCCATTAGAACGCGACCTGCGACAGATTCGACTCTTGCCGATCAGACGGCCGGCCCGGAGGGTCGTCCTGGCCGTGATACAAGAATTTCAGCGCTTGAACATCAAACCGCTGAAATTCGTCCGGCTCAGGCACGGGCCTTTCCTGTCTGCACGCGTTGCGTACTGCTATCAATGCTAATGCTAGGGATAGTGCTTCCATCTTGCTCTTACTTTGTTGTTTAGTTTCAACAGGCAGAGCAGCTTAGACTGCTATGCTTCCAAAGGATTGAATCGCTATGGTCCGGGTTTATCACAATCAAGGTTGACCTGGGATCAGGCCCTAGTCAGGCCGGGCTCATAGGACCTGCCAATGACTGTATGTCAACGCGAGTAAAAGTTTTTTAAGCTGTCCAGAGCTTCGAGGATAAGCAGCAAGCGCCGTTGAAGATCAGAAACACCGCGACCAGCAACACTAGCAGCTCAGGCTACTTTAGGATGAGCACTCCGAGCAGGATGAAACTCAATCCCTCTGATCAATCAACGCCCAGGGCTTATTACGCCGCTGATCGAAGGGTCTCGAGCTTCTCTGCAGCATCCGTCTCCTCTGACGAGAGAGCCCCGTAGATCCTCAAATAATCGCCTGTCATACGACTGGCACTGAATCGTTGCTCGAAGATTGTACGGCAGGTATGCCTGCTCAAAAGTGAGATACGATCAACGGCTCTTACGGCATCCTGTAGACTGTTGACAATGAACCCTGTCTTCTTGTCTTCCAAGACCTCTGGAACAGATCCATTTCGATAGGCGATTGTCGGTGTACCACATGCCATGGCCTCAATCATCACAAGGCCGAAAGGCTCGGGCCAATCGATTGGGAATAGCAAAGCAGAAGCGTTACCTAAGAATTCGTTTTTCTCGCCCTGTCCGATTTCGCCGATATATTCGATAAGTGGGTCGGTTAGGAGAGGTTTTATTTTGCTTTCGAAGTAGTCGCGATCCACAGAATCGATTTTTGCTGCGATCTTAAGTTCCTTCCCGGCCTGCTTCGCGATTTGAATCGCACGATCCACGCGTTTCTCTGGAGAGATTCTTCCCAAAAATGCTAGGTACGAACCGAGTTTTGCCCGAAGCCTATATAGTTCTGTGGGCAATCCGTGGTACACCGTCCCTCGCCAATTTGCCCAATGCACAGGATTGCGTTGGGCATCAGAAACGGAAACGACGTTCACGTCTGAGATCTGCCGGAAAAGTGGAATCAGGTCAGGAATGTCCAGCCTTCCGTGGAGTATTGTTAGTGTAGTAAGCGGAAGCCGCTTCACCACAGGGAAGTGAAGATAGTCGGTGTGAAAGTGGATAACATCAAATTCGTGGGCCTGTTCAAAAACCATTTCCAGCATGCGGACATGGTGCACGATTGGGTCCATGACATTCCCACGATCAAGTCGGAGCGCTCTTTCAGTGACCGGTACCAGATTGGCACGAGTCACGGAATCGCCGCTCGCGAACAGGGTAACATCGTGACCTTGATTTACTAGTTCCTCAGTTAAGTAAGAGACTACGCGTTCAGTGCCTCCATAAAGCTTTGGAGGCACGCTCTCCCATAAGGGTGCAACTTGCGCGATTTTCATAAATGCCTTCGCAATCGAATGATTCGTTTGGTTTAGTTACCACCTGAATTCCGAGCAGGGGCGTTCCAGCAGCTCCGCTGTCCGACGTACGCGCAGGAAGATCTGGTCGCTAGCTCAAATCATGTTGAAAGACCTGAGCCGTCGCAGGATGACTTCCGCTCCGCGGGAGTCTTCCCACCAACCAGAGAAATCGGCAGAATCAATCGGTGGGGAGAGGCTCCTCGCGAGCCGCCCCTCTCATCGGGCGCGCGGTTTTTAACAAAACGGACTTTATGGAACGGCCGTCGGAGCCGATGGAATGCTATTAAGCTGATGAGGTGCGGATTGACGCGCCTCGGCGCTTTGGCAGATGGGTCGTCCACGGATCCTGGAACAATCCCCCGCCTGCTCAGAACTGCAGATTCGCAGCTCGACGTTTTACACCCGATTCTTCTTAAATCGGGAAATAAAACTCTTAACAGCGTCCATGTTCACAGAAGGCAGTAGACGGAATTTCCGTTCCCCGACCTTGGACAATTTTTGGTTCTTCAAAACTCGGAAAAAGTTAACCATAACAAGCCTCCTTTTTCGCCTAGTCGCTGCTTATCCAAATCGAGATCAACTGGTTGAAACCTCAATCAGCTGTGGCTTCGCTTCGTCAGATTTCGGCAACACAACCTCTAGGACGCCATCCTGGTAAGTAGCGGTGATTTTTTCACTATCAACTGCGGCGGGCAAGGAGATAGTCCTCTGGAACCGGCCAAAGAATCTCTCACTGCGATACGCCTGTTGATCGCCCTCTTCCCATTTGCGTTCGCCTGAGATAGTCAACGCGTTGCCCTGAAACGAGATTTCAATCTCTTCTTTCTTCACCCCAGGCAATTCAGCCACCACGGTGAATTGATCTCGGTTCTGGTATACGTCAATTGCGGGTGACCATTGACCCAGAGATCCAGAATTGTTGGAAAATGAGCCAAACGAAGATCGAAGCAACTGATCCATCTCCTCGCGCAGCGTCGTTGCGAGTCGAGCGTACGGGGTTGACAGCTCTATTTGCAGATCATCAGGTTGGTAATGAATGATATTCATCGGCTTAAACTCCTTTCTAAAAAGATCAACTCCAGCCATGGCAAATGTCATACCAGGCGGATTTGTCGAATCTATCTAACACAATCTGAAATAGTTACGCTCGCGCAAGCCTTCATCTGCCAAGGTGATTCCTGTGACACTTCGTCGCATCTGTGAGTCATCGTAGGTAAAAATGGCACAAGGCGCGCCTGCACAAAATCCACGCGATGGCACGGTGCCGCGCACAGGCGACATGCAAATCTTCGCGCGTCGCCACTGGCACTAGCGACCGGTTTATCGCGAATCATTTCCGTTTTACTCGCCGCTTGCGACTTGTAAGGTGTCACGACGTCCATTACCCCACCCCGGCCATCATCAAACTTCCAATTCCAGTCCGGGCTTGAACCGCATTTTACCGTCTTCGATCGTCACAATTGAGGAGCCCGGAATTGAGCTTTTCCGGTTAGGCGAAAGAAAAGGGGACAGAAGGGATCATAGCCAAACGAAAAGCGAGCATATATAAGCCCCGCCGACGCTCGCCGGATTGAATAAAAATCAAGGCCCGTCCTTTCTACGCCGTGCCAGTCGCCGCCTTTCTTTTAGTAGCTATTTTGTGGTTTTTCGAGGGAATCTGGTAGAGGCCCGGTGCTTTATCCTAGCCTGTTCGCCGCAAGCCTGGGGCAGGCGCCGTGTTCCTTCTCCTTCAGGCTTGTCTTAGTTTAACCATCCGTGCCTCCGAGAGCAGAATCTATTTCTTTCATCCCGGTCTCCCTGAGTCTCTGAAGCAAGTGAGAATCCGAGATCTGAAAGTCGGCCACAGTTCCATCGATTTGGAAGTGGTGAGGTACAGAGCAACGGTGAGCGTCAACATCTTGCGCCAAGCCGGCGATCTCGATATCGTGACGGTCAAATGACCAAGGGTGGAAGAGAGTCTAGAACTCGAGGAGCCAGAATGTGGTAGCTCGCAGTTGTACACCGTCTTCTAGATTCTGAACGCTTCGGATGAATCGGATTCACGATTTAGCTGCAAGACGGACGATCAGTCTGCTATCTAATCGTAAAAGTTGACCTCAGAATGATCCAGCCCAGGATTTAACTGAAATCGAGACTGAGCCTCAATATTCATTCCAATCTGCCGAGTCGCTGTCTTCCCAATCGTTATCCTCATTAAAACCGGTTTACCGACACGCCCGCGGGCGGCAAAACGATGATAAGAGAGGGCAGACGAAACGAATGCTTCCGAGAGATCCTTATAGTCGTCGAATCTTTGCCGAGCATCCTCGGTAGCGGGCCAGCGCCGAAGCCTCACAGTCGTCACGAGTTTCCTGCGAAGGTCCTCGATCCAGGCAGCTACATGAAACGGCAGCACCGACGTGAGTTCTAGGTTATGTGCTTTACACCAAGATTTTTCGTTCAATCGCTTGAACGTTTTGCAAAATCCGCTGTCATTTTGAAATGTAGAGACAAACAACAACCTATTTAGAAAGGAGTTGAATTACCTATGAACCTGAAAAGCGTTATTCCGTGGAAAAAAGAGGAGCGATCACTTGCGCGCGGGCATCGCGACGGCGAGCCGTTTGCCCAATTGCAACGGCGGATGAACAGCCTCTTCGAGGATTTCTTTGGCCGTTCATCTTCCGATCTATGGGGCGAGTCCGCCAGAGAATTCCTGGCGCGAATGGATGTCAGCGAAACGAGCAAAGAGGTGCGGATTACAGCCGAGCTGCCCGGCCTCGATGAGAAGGATGTGGAGGTCACGGTGACAAACAACATGCTCACGATCAAAGGCGAGAAGAAGGTCGAGAAGGAAGAGGAAGAGGGCGACTACTATTACTCGGAGCGCAGCTATGGTTACTTTGACCGCACCATCGCGCTGCCGCAGGGGATCGACGCCGAGAACGCCAAAGCGAAGCTCAAAAAGGGCGTTTTGAAAGTGACGATTCCCAAGAAGCCGGAAGCGCAGAGCTGGCGGAGAAAGATCGAGCTGACCGAAGGCTAATCTGCCTGCTCGCGGCCCGCGTGGCTCCTCCAAAATGGCAGCCGCTCTGGCCATGCATGGCAATGGAAAATGATTGTTCAGTGAGAACTTAGAAAGGATGGATACCGCAATGCAAATCAGAAATGATGATTCGATTCGTGATGACGTTTTATTTGAGCTGAAGTGGGACCCAAAAATAGAATCCAGCAGCGACATCGCTGTAGCTGTAAAGGACGGCGTGGTAACGCTTTCCGGGTTCGTTCGAAGCTATTGGGGCAAAGACGCAGCCGGGAAGGCGGCCAAACGGGTCTATGGCGTGCGAGGAGTGGCCAATGATATTGAAGTCAAACCGGCCACGGCGCGAACCGATCCTGAAATCGCGCGCGAAGCTATTCAACAACTTGAGAGTCATGTCAGCATCCCTAGTGACAAGATCAAGGTAACAGTAGAGAAAGGTTGGGTAACTTTGGAAGGTACAGTGGACTGGCAGTACCAAAAGAGTCTCGCCGAGTCCTCAGTCGAGAAGCTGAAGGGGGTGGTCGGTATCATCAACAACATAACGGTGAAGCCGAAGGTTACCCCCACCGAGATAAAGGCTAAGATCGAAGAAGCGTTGCGACGAAGCGCCGAACTGAATGCTCGCCGGATCAGAGTCGAGATCGACGGCGAGACGGTCAAACTTTATGGCAGCGTACGCTCGTGGGCCGAGAGACAGGAGGCCGAAGAGGCTGCATCGTCGGCACCTGGAACCGTGAAGGTAGAAAACTACATCACTATTCAACTATAATCGGTAGATCGAATGCGCACGGTTTGGCTGCGTTTCAAGCCGAGCGAAATGCCAAACCGTGCCTGCTTCCTTAACCAGATTCAGCAACTAGGCTGAAGACTCTCTTCCTACCACGGCAGGTCTATCATAGATCAACCCTGGGAGCGAGGGATACGTCCGATCCAACTTGGCGCTGGTCAGCCTCACGCTGATTCTCTACTCACCTGTGCAGTGATCATTCTGCTCACTACACTCCTGACGCATAGATGACCTGGAGGCGTGAAACATTCACTATACATCGCGTCTCGATGTATCGAAGGATACCAATCCTTACTTGGAAGAACGACTGACTGGTAAGAAAACTAGACTATAGCTAGTTCTGCCGGAATCTGTGCAAACGATGCCAAGCAATGGACGATTCCTATCGCAATAGGAGGAATTGTTGAAGCAGAATCAACGTTATCGAGTATTGTTTTCTCGGATTGCCTCGACATCCAGAGCATCTCGCTCCGAAAAGACGCGGCGAACTATTTGGTAGGTGAAGATGACGCTCGTTGAACAACTTGCTGCATTCGTCGCGGGCTCCTCTTACGACAAACTGTCGCTGGCAGCCCGCGGTCAACTCAAGATCAGCATCCTGGACCCACTCGGTTGCGCAATCGCCGCGTTTAATGGCGAGCCCATTCAGTTGATTCGCGCTCATACCGAAGATTTCGGCGGCGCCAAGTATTGCACACTGATCGGCGGAGACCGCACGGTGCCAGACCGCGCAGCGTTTTACAATAGTGCGCTGGTGCGCTACCTGGATTTTAACGACAGCTTTCTAGCACCCGGCGAGACCTGCCACCCCGGTGATAACTTCGGATCGGCTCTGGCCGCAGCTGAGTATGCCGGACGAAGCGGGCGCGACCTGCTCACGGCACTGGCCGTGGCATACCAAGTGCAGTGTCACTTGGAGTGAGGGTCGCTCCGGTGCGCGCGAAAGGGTTTGACCATACCACGCAAGGGATCTTCGGCCTTTTTGGAGGATTGTCGACGCCATGGCTGTGAAATCGCCCCAACTGGTCTTCTGTCGAAACGAGAGCGTAAGCGCGGGCTTGAGACGTATCGTCGATGAACTGAGCAATAGCGCCATTGCGCGTATTAAAGAACCGTCCACGAACCGGGAAGAGGATTTGCACCAGGTTCGACTGGCGATCAAAAGGCTGCGGGCCATCTTGCGACTCGTACGGCCGCTCGTCAGCAAGACGTTCTTTAGACGCGAAAACGCTCGTCTTCGCTCTGCCGCCAGGCGTTTAGCCCGTCTGCGCGATCTCGCGGTGGCGCGCCGCACGCTTGAACAGGTCACCGACAAACTGGCGGGCCATTCACAAGACGCTGCAGTCCGCGAAGTCTTTGAAAACTTTCTCGCTCGAACCCCTGCATCATCTCATTACGACGAGGACCGTGAAACCGCGCTCCGACTTGCCGGGAGAGCTCTCGCGCAAGCGCGCCATGCCTTTCACGCGCTGTGTTTGCGCGATCGTGGGTGGAAAACTATCGAACCGGGTTTGAAGAAACTGTATCGCCAGACTCGAACGTGGATGAAGTGCGCTGCATCCAGCGATAAAGATGAGGAATTTCACGAATGGCGAAAGCGGGTGAAATACTACTTCTATCTACTGAGGATGCTTACACCGATGTGGCCCAGCCGACTTGGGAAAACGGTAAAACATCTAGATTGCCTACAAGACAAGCTGGGTAAGGACCATGATTTGGCTGTGCTGAAAAGCTTCCTGGTGAAACAACTAGATATTTCCGGATACAGGACACCGGTAGGGCAGGTCGTCCAATACCTGAAGAAACGGAGCGCGAAGTTTAGGAAGCAAAGCATTTCTCTTGGCAAGATACTTTTTGATGACAAAGCCGACCAGTGGATGAAGGCACTGCGGAAAAGATGGGAGGATTGGCAGTCCTCTCCGAAAGTGCGCGGAAACCTGGTTCCCGGAGCATCGGCCCGATGTCGCAGCGCGGTTGTCTCCGGAACCCGGCATCGACCATCTGTCCAGGCAGCAGGTGGTTGAAATCGACCGGCGTGCGATGGGGGCGTGGCAACCGATTTCGTTATTCGGTTCTCTTAACTGGTGACTCCGCCGGTGCAAGGTGGTGCTTGGACCACTCGCGTTCCAGCGGTGCCACCTCATCGAGCGCTCCAGGAACGATCACCAGGCGCTTCTCGCAGCGGAGTTGCGCGAACGCCGCTTCGTTGTAGGTGGCGATTGCGTGGGCTGTGCCGGCTACTTCCGCTGACAGATTCTGCCGATATCTGCAATGCTCTGAGGGTTCCTGATGATGCCCAAATTAACGACAGATCAGCTCCAGAACTGGATTTATCACGAGTGTCCCCGGCGGCGATCGAACCCACATTTAAGGTTTAGGAAACCTCCGTTCTATCCGTTGAACTACGGGGACGGCTTATTATGAACGACTTATGACTAAGGAGGTCTTCATTGGAGCGAAAGTTCTACCAAAAGTTCTACTTTAACCCTTTGTGTCCTAAGTCGTGCACAGGCGTTCAAATAGTCTAAAAAGTCTCCATCTGCAATTCTGATCGCGACCCGATTTTGACCGGGCGTCCTGCACACCCGCTGGCCCACGAATAATCAGTAATCAGTAATCGGTAGCGTCGCCGCATCATTTACTGATTACTCTTTACTCTGACCGACCGGCCGCGAACTCTTTCTAAACCCATACGCTCTGTCAGTCCTTCGGTCGAACGAGAAGGGCGGCGTGTACGTAACGGATTCTTCTGCTCCCGTGGATGAGGCTGCTCGGTTTCCCCGATAATGGATAGTAAACGTTTTTGGTTTTCGAACGAATTATCATAACAATTGATTAGTTGATTCGTATGCTCTTGAAGCTTCAGATATGCCAACTGTCACCTATCTTTGTAAGTGGCTGATTGAATGCGACTTATGAATTACCCGTTATGGGGTTGAGCAGGACGAAAAATTGGATCTGAGAACCGTCGTCTGAGAGCTGCTAGTGGTGCATCGAGCCGAAGCTGCCGAGAAGCTGTTGGTCCACTCAGGCCGATCGCGCAAAAGCAATCACTAATCAGTAAGTCAGTAATTAGTAGCCGTCGGCAAATAACTACTGATTACTGACCCACCGATTACTCATGACTTCGCCGACTGGCCAAGATCCCTCTAAAACCCGTACGCGACAGCACGAATCGCGGCGCGGGAAAGCTACCGAACAAAGTTTCGTTCGCCCAATCGAAAGAAACTTTTGACACTCCAGATCAAGTCATGCTGTTGAGCTGCAACCGCCCGAAGCGCGGATTGCTCAAAGCTAGCATGGAATTCTTTCATCTTCGAAACGTAGTGACAAAGCTCTTCAGCCAATTCCGGTCTGGCCTCGATGATGTCGGTCTAGGTGAACAACCGAACCATCTGGCTACGGATCAGAAGGTTGTGTGTTCGAATCACGCCGGGTGCATTGCTCATTATCAGCGACTTATGCACTAAACCAGGCATCAGTATCGATTGCTGCTTGGACACTTCTTGGACACTTTTTGGTTTCTCCAGTTCAGGTCGCGGATCTGATTTGATTCAGGTTTAGTGTGTCCAGGTACCATCCCGGAACAACGTGACTCTTAATCACTGGGTTGTTAGTTCGATTCCAACACGGTGCATGGCTCATTATCAATGGGTTACGTGAATAATACCAATTCGCACCCAAACGAGCTTAGCCACTTCTTAGCCACTTTTCTGATCCTTAGTGTTGAAGTTTGAGGTCTCTTAGACCATACGGCGAGTGTCTCGAATAGGAGAGGGATCAGACTGAACCTGCGGAAGATCAGGAAACGTCTAAACGTAGCTTCGGCACGATGAAATGGCGAGGCAGGCACGGACGGGATATCCGGGGGCGTTGTACGGCATCATGGCTCGAGGCGATCAATCTCCAATAAGGACGTTCCCTAACCGTATTCAGCGCAGCGGCCAAGCGGGACATGATCATGGCCTTGGCCGGATGCAGGCGCTTGAAACCTACTGAAGAGGAGCTGAAGCGGACATCTAAGAACAAACCGCGCGAGCTTGAACTGGGCTGGGCGACCGGTCGCTCAACGACCATGGAAGAGTGATTGGATTGCTGCTCCCATAGGCCCGGCGACCGTAAGTCAGGAGATCCGGCGTCGTGGAGAGCGACTCAAGCGAACACAGACCGCGGAATCGAGCGCTTGACACAGTTACCCGAGAATTTTGACTGACCAAGAGCGTCTCGTTCGCAGTGAGAAGGCAGGGGTTCGAGTCCCCTTCCTCCAAGTTGTTGGTAATCAGGGGATTACGGTGGCATCGCTCCAAAAGTAAGAACGAAGGTAAGAACAAGTCGAACTGCGTCCAACTCCGTTTCTTACCTGTAAGAATTCGGCAACTTTTAAGATCTTGAACTTGGCCAGAAGTCTCGAATCGTTGCTTGAAACGTCTTTACGTCTCTAGGTTGAGGTGTATTGACCTTTCGTTGAGTGTGGTATAGATTCTACCACAGCAATGAGATTCAACGAACTACTAAAAGAACTCCGTATAAAGCACCGGAAGACACTAAGAGAGTGCGCTGGTGATTTGGGTGTGGACCCAAGTAATTGGAGCAAGATCGAGAGGGGAGTCAATCCCGGTCCAAAAGACGTCGTGATTTTGAAGGAATGGGCCGATTATTTTGGTCTTCACGGCGAGGCGGAAGCGGACTTCTACGATGCCGCGGCGGTATCTCGAAAAGAAATCCCGTCTGATATTGCATCAGATGACCGAATTATGAGCGCACTCCCTGCTTTCTTCCGATCCTTGAGAGACAGTGACATGAGCGATGAGAAGCTACGACAATTCGTAGAAGATCTTCGCAAGCTCCACTCACGAGATCCAAAAGCGTAAGTCGGCAGAATCATTCTTGGGATGCAGGAAATTTGGGATCAAGTCGAGCAATTCCGCCGTATTCAGCTGGGTGATCGGGGCGAATTATTGCCGATTGATGTGATTACGTTGGCTGAGCTTGAGCTAAGACTGGACCTTATTCCGTTTGATGACTTGTTCTCTAAGTTCAATATTGATGCCGCCCTGATTCAGGATTTCTCGGGGATCTACGTCGATGCGCAAAGCTATTACGAATTGGATAATGGTCCTATTTGGAGACGCTACCGTCTTCGATTTTCTATAGCACACGAACTCGGACACTATGTCCTTCATCGGTCCTTAGCTGAACAGCATAAGTTCACAACGTTTGGTGAATTCTTCGAATGGATTCGAAGTGGTGACGGAGAAAAATACAACCTAGAGAAAGCGGCAAACGAATTCGCTGGCCGACTTCTTGTCCCAAAGAGTCGTCTAGACGAACACTATTCTGAAACGCGCTTCGAGATCTCGTGAATCTCGACGTTGTCCCTTGGCGGTCCAGTGATCTCGCTGGCAGCAACCACGGGCTAGTTAGAAGCAGAATGGCGCAGGCTCGATCAAATTTCGCAGGTTTACCCTCTCAAATTTGATTCGGCTTGAAATATCATCCGCGTCGGGGCTTTGGATTACTAATCTTTCGCAGTTTTGTGCTTCGCTCAACAAGTCGAGAACAGGCCCTCTATCAATACCGCCGAAAGAATAGCCTATTACGTGGATCTCCCGAGCAGTCGAGATGATCTCTCTTGCTCGATTCCAAACTTCTCTCCCGTACCTATGAAAGAGAAATCCACTTTCCTTTGACGTGATGAATTGTCGTTCGCTTGGAAAAAACAAGAGCGGCTCTCTTTGGGAACAAGACCGACCGGATTGAGACGATCGATTCGAAAAGAATAGACCATCGTCAACCGCAGTGTCATCTCTATTGTGAGGCTCGTCTTGAGAGTATATTGGATCGCCTGGGAAATCGGTGACCCACATACCGACAGAGCCGTGGAGCTTCAGAAATGAAAATGCCTCGGTCTCAAAGCTAATTCCGTTGAGATTTAACCCCGAGTTCAGCACCCTTTGACCATAGAGGGAAAAGCCGTGCAGATCGTGAAACCGGTCGAGGAAAGCCTTTTCGAAAATTTGATCGTAGTTAAACGTTAGCACGTGACTCACGCCGGTTTTTGGAATTGACAGCCAATTCGAGTCGGCTCCAGGAAAGATCTGGTAGAGAAAATTCCGATACCGCCCAAAACCAAGTTCTTGCGCACGCCTCTCTTTCGAGAAAAAGGCCGCGCTGATCGCTATTGTGGCTTTTGTCACACGTTCACGGCGAACTCTATTTCGACTGAATAGGTCGAGATTTTGTGCTCCGATTTCCTGGTCGAGTTGGCCCGAATTGAGCTTTTGGACTAGCGCGTCGATCGTATCTACACTCCCGCCAAGAAGCGCGACCGTGTCCCCAACCGCCGCTTTAAGGCGAGGGGATCTCAGCGGATCTATTGATTGCAAATAGCTCTCTAGATCGGCTCTCATTTGTGGTCCGAGCGGATAGTCGCAATCCTTCGAACAGCCTGCACCGAGGATGTAAACTCTCGATTCTGGGGTGGGTGGCATATGATCTTGCGAGTTTGGATCACTCTGGCTAATACCGAAAACGCGGTAACATGGCCGTATGAAAGTCGCGGAAAAATTGACTTTCCCCGGAAGTAGAAGGTTTTAGGCCACCGATGTTTTGATACCCGAGAACCCACGTGCGACCGGTACCATTAAGGTCGACTGCCGGGATATTATAACACACCATATACCCACCTACTCGCAGCGAGAATTGGTGCAGGAAAGCCTCTCGATGGAGATCAAGAAACGACAGGACTCGTTCCTCTACTACTTGACCAAATTGGACTTGGTTTAGGACCCCAACCATATTGCTCGGCAGTTCGAAGTTCCCATATTTTGTTGGCTGGTAACGCTCAAGTCCTTGAAGGTCGAGGTGAACAACCCGGGAGATATCGATCGCAATCAACCCAATAGCGTTAGCCGGACAGTGGGGTTCGGCGAGTGCATCCCGAAGCTGGCTGTTCGCTATTTTCAAATTCTTGGCAAAGGCTTTGGGCGTCTGGGGACGCTTACATTCACATAGAACCGGAACACCATTGAACTCGAATCTGAGATCTGCTGAGTGACCAAGTTGGACAGGTAACAGCCAGTCTTTAAGTAGTGCTGCAGTCTCTAATTCAAAGAGAATATCTCGCGGTTCGGTCTTTTTGCCTTCAGAACTCGTAAGTTGAGCTCCACGAACAATAATCGCAAGCTTCTCCGCCAGAAGTCGTGATGTGTCAGACCGGAACTGCTTCCAGACGTTGATAAGAGCGTTTGCCTCGAATCGTGTCTCAACGTACTCAGCGGGGGAGATCTCTTCGGGAATCGATCGTTGGCGATTTTCCAAAACCCTCCGGAAAACTTTGCTCAGCGTGTTTTTGTAATTCTGAAATCTGCCTACTTGGCCAACCTTGCCTTGAAGCCATTCCAAGGCACGGTCGTATTCCGCATTAGCCTCAGCATGAGACTGCTTTTTGATTGCCTCCGCGGGTGGGAACCAATCTGGCGAAAGCCAGACACTTTACAGGAGTGGTTTTAGGCGAACCTGGGTGCGCCTAGGAGAATGAGGAAGGAGAGACGCTTCGGCTCGACGGGGAGAAAGTCTTTTCTCCCTATGGGTGCATGCCTACCCGAAGAACTGAAGAGTTTGATTACCATTGTCGAGATATCAGCGTCCAGGTCGAACGGTGAAACATGCTACGCGGAAATCGTTGAGTCCAAAACCGAGTTGGAGAAAGAAAGTGACGGAGGAAATTCGCCGATCGCAGCCGAGAGTTAGCGCAACTAACGCGGTGATAAAAGCAAGAAGTAAACTGGGTATAACGGTAGCGGCAGTAAGTAGTATTCCGGTGGGCATGAGCATGTGGGAATATACTCGTGTAGGTATGCCAGGGAGCCACCGAGTACCTGATTTGATTTCGACGGGCAGCAATTCGTTGCCTTCGGTAATCAGAATAGGGACTCGCTTCGCTCGATTTGATTTGTCGCACAAGCCTTCGACAACATTGTGGATGCCAATGTGTCTCTGTTTTCGCCAATAGATATCCGATAGTCGGCGCTGGGCCCGGTAGTCAAAAATTGGTCCTCCGGGCCATGAGCAGAGGCACGCCAGCAGCTGCAGAAAACTGACTAGTATATCTCTGTCTAGTGGATAGGCACGATGGCGTCCTCTTTCGCCGATCAACGCATTCCAATCGCGGTCCTCGACCGCTTTGAAGAATCGCGCAATTGGTAATGGATAGTCACGGCTCTTAGCGAGCGATTTGTTAGTGCCTTTCAGCGGGTAAACACCGTTTTGCCGTGAGTTTCGCCTCCTGCCATTGCGCGGAACGCTCGTTCGGCATCAGACATTGGCATAACTTCGCCAATCTCGGGCTTGATCCCTGCCTGTACCACGAAGTTCATCAGTGATTTCATCTCGTCCAAAGTACCCATGATCGTTCCCGCCACAGTTATCTGCTCCACGAAAAGCTTCAGTAAGTTCGCAGATGGATCATTCCCGCTTGTTATGCCCACCGTAAGTACGGTGCCCCCTCGTCGGACCGACTCTAGCGAGTGTGCCCATGTAGCCTGACCAACATTGTCCATAACGGCGTCCACTCGCCGTGGAAGCTTCTCGCTAGCGGCAAAAGTGCGATGAGCGCCGAGCCTCTCAGCCATTTCTCGGCCCTCCTTCGAACGACTTGTTACCCACACCTCGAAACCTGCAGCCGCGCCTAGTTGAATCAATGCTGTTGCCATACCGCCCGTTGCGCCCTGCACAAGCATGGTCTGACCGGGCTTGAGGTCAGACTTAGTAAACAGCATCCGATAGGCAGTCAGCCACGCCGTTCCCATAACCGAGGCGTGCACGGCGGAAAGTCCCTCAGGGCGCGGAATGGCATTTCTCTTCGGAACGGCCACGTAATCGGCAAACGTTCCCTGAACCAGCTCGCTGAATATGTGCCAATGCGGATCAAGAGTTTCGTCACCATGCCAGTCCGCACTCCCCATAACAGGATATATAACGACGTCCGTGCCATCATCTAACGTTCCGGCTCCATCATTTCCCAGGATCATTGGGTAAACGATGGGGTCAGCTTGAGCAGTCACACCTAGTAAGGTGAAGATATCATGGCGATTCAAACTCGCATGAGTGACTTTAACACGAAGCCAGCCTTCGGGAATCTCGGGGATAGGGCGTTCGCCCACCACAAGCCCTGACAAAGGATTTTGAATGTCACCCTTCGAGGCGTACACAGCAAACATTGATTTAGTCGTCATTTTGGAATTTTTCTGGTTGAAACTTTGCTTATTTGGCGGCGGCCCTCTCGCACCGAACCTTCAACGAATAGGTTCATCGTTGTCGTTTGACCAAAACGAAAATTTGAATCCTTCGATGGCCGGGAGTTGCTTTTGGCATCTTAGACTGCTGGCGAAAACTGAGGGAGAAATGAAGCGGCTTTTCGCACGCTCGGCGATTGGAATAGGGTATTGTCCATCAGCTCTTGTGATCAATCCGGGTGAATAGTAGACCTCCGAAGAGTTCTGCTTCGAACGTCGACGCGCTTATTCCGCTCACGTCGTGGGCATCGTGCCACCGTCGACAATGTAATCAGCGCCGCTGATAAACGCGCCTCGGTCTGAGGCGAGAAAGGCTACCAGCTCTGCCACTTCCTCGGGTCGACCGGTACGGCCGATGGGAATGCCTCCAAGCATCTCCACAATCCGTTGACGTGCAGCGTCCTTACTGATGCCACTGCCTTTGGAAATGTCTTCGATCATCCCCTGCGCGCCGGGGGTCTCGATGAAACCGGGCGAAATCATCGTTACTCGCACTCCTCTCGGAGCAACACCCTTTGCGAGCCCCTTGCTGTAAGTAGCAAGGGCTCCCTTGGCGGCCGCGTAGGCGAGAGTCGAATTGGAGAACGGTAGACGATGAGAGATGGAAGAGATATGAATGACGACTCCGGACTGGCGTTCGATCATGCCGGGAAGGAAAGCACGGTCCAGGCGAACGGCGGCGAGCAGGTTGACCTCCAGTATTCGTTGCCAGTCCTCGTCGGAGAGCACCTCGAATCCGCCTGGTCTTGTTTCTGTTCCACCGACATTGTTCACCAATACGTCGAGCCCACCCCACTCTTGCTGAATGCGATCGACGACGTTTTGGACGCCGCGGGCCGTTCCGAGATCCGCCTGTATAAAGAGAGCAGGAGCCAGGCCTGGGGCCGCCGCAGAGCGCGCGGTGGTGGCGACCGAGGCACTGCTCAATTCAAAACGACGTACGATCGCTTCTCCTACACCCTTCGTGCCACCGGTCACGAGAACACGCTTGCCTTTGAACTCATCGCCAAAAACGACAAAAGGATAGCTGTTGGTCATATTCTCCCCCAAGAAATTGTGATTCGAGAAATGTTTGAGCCTTGCGGTCGGGCCGGTTAGCTGCTGAGTTTTAGATCGGGGCGTTCGACCAGCCGCCGCAGCATTGGCCCGAGGTCTGGCGCTTTATAGAACGGATGTCCGCGGAAGATTTCCGCACATTTTCCGTCCAGGGTGTTGATGGCCTCATGCACCTTCGGTGCGGCTTCCCGCACCTCGCAGACTCGTTCGCGAACGAACAAGAGGTTCTGGGGATCGACGTGGCCCGCTTGTATGAAGCCACGGGTCTTCTTGGCACACCGGCAGGGGTTCGCGTGGTTTACCAGTCCGCACTTGTCGTTCATGAAGTTGCGCAGGTCTCGGCGCGCACGGGCCAGGCGTTGGCGAAAGTTGTCGGGGGTGATCTCCAAGAGCTCAGCGGCAACGGTGTCGCTTACACCGAAGATGGCACCGAGGATAAAGGTCAAGCGTTGCTCGCGGTCAAGGCAAAGAAGCATTCCGGAAGTACAGGAGATCATTGCCTCGGTCACCAGCAGGTCCGTGTCCGGCGATGCGCTTTTTGGATCGGCCAGCTCTAATTCTGGCGTGTTGTCGAGCGCCGCGCCGTAAAAGGCAAAATCCAATGACGCATGCTCGACGCGCCCGCGCTTCATATTGAGCACATGGTTGACTACGATGCGGTAGAGCCAGGTGCGGAAGCTGCTGCGGCCCTCAAAGGATGCGAGACGGGTGAGTACTTTGATGAGGATCTCTTGCGTGGCGTCCTCCGCATCCTGCGGATGGTGGAGCATGCGGACGGCGATATTGTAAATCCACGCTTGATGCCGGTGGATCAGATCTTCGAGCGCCTGGCGATCTCCCGAGCGGGCGCGCAGCGCAAGGCTTTGATCCTCGTGGTCGGGGGAGTTGTCGGCTAGCGGGTTACTGATAGTCACGTTCCATCTCCAGTCTGGCAGGATGATCTCGCCTGATTCTCGGAGCGCCTAGGGCATAGCAGAGAAGTGGGCGCTGACAATCTTCCACTGCCCGCTCTGTTTGAGGAAGACCAAGGTCGTTCGGCCGTGGATGGACCGGGCCTTGCCGTCTTTGGTTACGCCCGTAAACATGTCGTAAGCATTTACGATACCTACGGTATCGCCGTACACGCGACACGATGGTTGCCGGAAGCCGAAGCTCGCTGAGACAAGGCCCGCGACGGCCTCGTGGAGATACTTGGCGAAGAGCGGCTTGCCATCGAACCGATAGGGAACGTGGTCAAACACCTCCACGTCCTCAGAAAGCATCTCCATGACCGGCTGGAGGTCGCGCTGATCGAAGGCATCGGCGAACTTCTGTGTTAAGGCTTGGAGTTCATTGACGCTCATATTTGTGTCTCCTTTTATCTAGTAAGACACGCGCCGCGGCACACTGTGACAGAACTATACGGCCAAATCTGCGCACTGCGAGTGGAGGCATCCCATCAGATTGTGCTCGGATGACGGGCAATTCGGAAGTAATACAAACGAGGGAGTTATTGGCAAGCATGCCTTTTGGTACGAGACTCGCCTAAGACTCCGTAGTTATTCAGTGCGGTACTCATGGTTAGTTTGGTAGGGTTAGGAGGCCCGCAACACCGGCGAGGCTTTGGGAGCTGCGGAAGCTTTTTCGAAAGTTCGCTTTGCGTTCGAAAAAGTATGCTGGGGCATATTTTTCCACTGCTCGGAGTCCCAACTCTTGCTGCGTCACGCCAAAGCGCGTCACGCAGTTGTCTTAACTAAACGCGCGCGATCATTCGAACACGCAGGCGCGGCTTCGCTCTAGCTTTGATCGAGAACACTCCAGTCCTGCTTACGCGCCCACTCCTCGAAAGTATGCCACTTCACCTCTGGGAAATCACGGCGCAGGCTCTTGATGTCGGCGGCATACCCTGAACTATCGAACCACTCGAACATCCGAGCCATATCTTCGCTCTGGGCACGTAAGACGTCTGGTGGAAACCCCTCATAGTGGACCTCGCGGCCCGTCACCTTGGACAATATGGCCGCGGCTTCTTCGCCCGTTAGCTCATCCCCGGCGATATCAAAGCGACGACCGAAGACGGTGTCACCGCGCTCAATAACCGCTGCAACGAACGCCCCGATGTCGGCCACGGTGATTTGTTGTAGCGAGCGGGTGGCAGGCAATGCCATAGCGAGCTTCCCCTGACGCAGACTCGGGAGCGTCCACGGCTGCAACAAATTCTCCATGAAGAAGACCGGGGCGACGATGGTGTAGGGCACGCCGGACGCTTGAACGTGCTTTTCGACCGCATATTTGCCGTCAAAATGTTGAATACCCGTTCCGCGATTTGCACTGGCGACCGAACTGTAAATAAGATGAGCGACTCGAGCCGCCTTGGCAGCATCCGTGATGGTGATGCCCTGAGCGGTTTCTTTGTCAGCACCCTGTTCATAGGGTGTGCTCATCGCATAAACAGCGTCGACGCCGCGTGCAGCGCGCACTAATGAATCATGGTCAGTGAAGTCACCGACAACGATTTCAACTCCCTGCTCACGCAGTCGCTTAGCTGCCGGGGAGGCAGAATTTCGTGTCAGAGCCCGGACTTGATGTCCGCGCGTCAATAACGCATCAACGCAGGCACCACCTTGGTTACCGGTAGCACCGGTGACGAGCACGAGTTTTGATTGAGACATTGTAATACTCCTTTCCGAATACTTTTCGGCTTGTTTCGTAGCGGGCCAAGCCTTTCGGGCGAGACCGATCTGCTGCATAATGGCAAGCGAGTCCGTCATGACGGCGTCTTCGAGGATTTTGCCGTCACGAATGGTGTAGATATGGATGGCCGTCCACTCGATGTGATTGCCCGTACCGGGACTGCCGAAGAACTCCCCGCGATGCGTACCACCGAAGCGATCGACGAGTACGACCTTGTCGCCTTCCGCGACAACGTCAACCACTTGGCCTCGCGCGTCGGGGATCGCTTGGAGGAACATCTGGTAGAGCTTTCGCCGAGCACCGGGTCCGACCACGGGGCCGCCCGGCACAACGGCTGAGATTCCGCGCCCGCGGAACTTGGGATGAAGCACATCCTCAAGCCGATCGAGTTGCCGGCCGTTGAAAACCTCGACCAGTCGTAGTGCGATGGCCTTGTTCGTTTCAAGGTCAGACATGGCGATAACCTCCATGCGGTTCGCCCCACACCGAAACTGAACAGCCGAATGGCTTGGCCTGCATGGTGGCAAGGTTGCTAGAACCGGATTACCGGCCGACCACGATGGCCGCCGGCCACGAGCGCGCGCTGTGCATCGGCGGCTTTCGTGGGCAGGTATTCCTCAACAGCGCGCAGCTTTATCTCCCTAGCTGCGACCATGTCGCGGAGCAGTTCGAGCCATTCGGTACGTTCGAGGACATCGGACACAAGCATCGGCTTGATCTTGATTCCCCGTTCGGCGGGCTTGCCTCCCCAGCCGCGAACCGGAATGTAGATGCCCCCGTCACGGATGGCGCCAAAGGACTCTTCCCCAAGGACCGCCGTGTCGAGCAGCGCGTCGGCACCATTGGGCAGCTCCCGGCGGATCGCCTTGGCGAAGCCGAGTCCGCGCTCGACCACGATATTCGCGCCGTAGCCGCGTACCAGCTCGGTATCTGCTGGCTTGGCGTCGGCGATAACCTTTATTCCCCGCCGTTTCGCGGCCGCGATCGCGTATTGAGCCAGAAGCCCAGCGCCACCGCTCACGGCTAAGATCTGACCCGTCTTCAGCGCAGCAATTTCCAGCGCGTTGAGCGCAGTCAGCCCGGTCGTCGGCAGCGTAGAAGCCTCAGCCAAAGAAACGCCCTCGGGTATCGGAACGACCGAGGCAGCGGGCACCACGATGTGTTGCGCCTGCGCGCCGCCTTCGGGGCGCACTGGCATGACTGCCGCCATCACCTTCTCGCCAGCATGTAGGCGAGATACGCCCGGTCCGACAGATTCGATGATACCTGCGGCATCCATGCCGGGCACGATGGGGAAAGTGTCACCGCCAAACTGATCACCAAAGCCTGGATCGCGGAAAAGGATGTCGGTCGGATTGACCGCCGCCGCCTTCACCTCGATACGGACCTCACCGGCCGCAGGCGCCCGGACCGTACGTTCCACGATTTCGATGACCTCGGGGCCGCCTAGAGCCTTGTATGTAACGGCCTTGCCGGCGAGCGGTCGATTCGATGATTGGTCTGACATTCGTCGACTCCTTGTAAGCCTCCTAGCAAACTATTGAAAACGTCGACCAGTCGTAAGTGCGATGGCCTTGTTGGCTTCGGGTGTCATGACTATTTCCCTCCATTGTGATTCACCACTCGCAGGACAATCTTTCCGTGCATGTGACCCGATTGGCTGAGCTCTTGGGCGCGCCGCGCTTCGCTCAGCGGGAGAATGCGATTGATCACCGGCGCGAGTTGGCCTGAGTCAATGATTTTCGCGATCTCGGCAAGCTTGGCGCCATCCGGCCGGCTTTGAACCATTGCTCCGCGAGCGCCAACGGATCTTGCTTTTTCCCCCGATGGCGGCTGCACGATCGAAACCAGGACTCCGCCCTTCTTCAAAACTTTCCAGGAACGTTCCTGCGTGTCGTCGCCGATCGAATCGAGGACGATGTCGATCTTGCGCGCGACGTCTTCGAATTTTTGCGCCTGGTAATCGATCACCTCATCAGCGCCGAGCTCGTAGACCAGCTCATGATTTTTCGCTGATGCGGTCGCTATTACGTGTGCGCCTTTCCGCTTGGCGAGTTGCACCGCGAAATGACCGACGCCACCGGCGCCGCCGTGAATCAGCACGCGTTGACCCGACTGCAACTGCGCTGTTTCGAACAGCGCATTCCAGGCGATGACCGCGGCGACTGGAACTGCCGCCGCTCGAATGTGATGGAGTAACTTCGGTTTCAACGCGAGTTCCGACTCGCTGACTACAACGTATTCGGCATACGCGCCGCCTTTCGCTGGATTCAGCAGGGCGAACACCTCATCGCCCTTTTTGAATCTCGTGACATCGGGACCAACCTCTTCAATAACACCCGACACGTCCGATCCCGGAATCCACGGGAGCGAAACTGGAAATATCTCCTTCACGAGGCCACGACGAATTGCCGAGTCCACTGGATTTACACCGGCTGCATGAACCCGAATTAGCACTTCGGTCGCCGCGGAGACCTGCGGCGGCGGCAAATCCTCGGACTGCAGAACTTCTGGCCCACCGTATTTGTGAATGCGAACTGCTTTCATCGTTTGGTTATCCACTTTTCCGGACGCGAGGCTGCGAGGGCTCGTAATTGCTTCGAGCGTTCTGCTCATGATTGCTCCTTTCTTGGTTCAATCGTTAGGCCGGTGAAACGACACGCGAGTGCACTCGCACCGGCGCAGTTTTCATGTCAACTCGCGCCTGAAAGATTCCGGCGAACGCCGACCTGACACTCGCGAACACGACGCCCCAAAGGATCGCGGCAAAAACTGCGAGCCCCAAACCGGCCGGATTCATCAAAACGTGAAACAGCAAAATGTTCACGATGATCGCAGCGAGGATCGTCAGCGCGAGCGGCACGAATCGATTAACCAGGAGCAAAGCGCCCGAGATCACCTGGAGCCCGAAAATGGGCACCAGATAGTTCGAAACGAACAATGCTCCGAAGAACTGTCCCGCGACTCCGCTGGGCGGCGGCATCGGAATGAAGTGAAGAAATCCGTTGAGCCCGAAGATCAGAAAGATCAGGCCTAACAGGAACCGACTGACTTTATTTAAGATCTTCATAGCAACACGATCCGTCCGGTATGTCGATCTTGTGAAATATCGTTTTTCTTGGCTGAGCATAACTCTGAGTTAGGCTCTGAGAGATGGAGCTGCGGCACTTGCGTTACTTCGTAGCCGTGGGCGAGGAGGAAAACATGTCTCGCGCCGCGGTGAAGCTGCACGTCTCGCAACCGGCGTTGAGCAAACAGGTGCGCGATCTCGAAGACGAAATTGGATTTTCGTTGCTCCAACGTACGGCCAAGTCAGTTCGGTTAACCGAGGCAGGCCGGGTGTTCCTCGACAATGCGCGCGCCGTGTTGCGACGCGCCGACGAAGCCGTCAAAGAAGCGCGAGCGGTTGCAAGGGCAGAGCCTGCCGAACTCCACGTCGGCTACTCGCCGACGCCAGTCGCCGAAATTCTGCCGAAAATCCTACGGGCATTTCAGAGAAAAATGCCAAACGTGCACGTCAGACTGCACGATTGGAGCAACCAAGCCATTCTCGACGGCGTACGCGATGGCCGGCTTCAAGTCGGATTGATCGTTCGTCCCCCGAAGGCTAGTTCGCTGCGCGACCTGCGATATGAAGAGTTGTTTCACGAACGCGTTTGTGTGGCGGTTTCCCCGCAGCATCCGTTTGCCCGACGCCGCGCCATCCCAATTAGCGAGGTCGCGACCGAACCGTTGATCGGCCTCACCCACGAAGATTATCCGGAATATTATGATTATCTCTCGATCACGTTTTCGAAGGTGAAACAGAAACCGCGGGTCGTGGAGGAACATGACAGCATGGCCGGCATTCTTTCGTCGGTCGAAGCGGGAGCCGGCGTCGCCTTTGGTGGGGACGTTTTTGGTTACAGTTTCGGACCTCGGGTCAAAGTTTTGCACCTCACGCCTGAACCAAAACCAATCTCGATCGGCTTGGCCGCGCTGAAAGGGAAACTCAGCCCTGCCGCAGAAAAATTCTGGCACTGCGCGAAAGAAATGGCGACCAAATGATATTGCCGCCAGAATTCTATCGCTCGCTTAACAACACGTCGCTTCCCGCGTAGTCAGAATCTTCGAATCGCAAGTGTCGAGAAACAAACGACTTTGCGCGCTGAGTTTGTCCCTGGCGAGGACAACCACCCGGTTTTTACCGGTTGCGGTGAGCGTCCCGGGGCCGCGCGAGTTTGCGATCCGCACGTCGTGCCCGAGCTTGGCCCAATGACGAGCCACCGTTCCACCCATGTGTCCGACGCAGATGATGCCGATCTGCACGTTCTCGCTGCTTGCTCAAACGGACAGGCCGAAGAGGCGACGTTGGAGGAGGACCATATCGCGCGACGTCGAACCTGCCGGCAGCTTCGCGAACTCGGCCAGCGACCGCTCGCGCTCCTGCGGCGCCTTCGCTCGATCGGCCTGGCGCAAGGTGCGCCGAACGCCGTCCGCGTCCAGATTGGTGCAATAGACGGGCGTCCCGGGTTGCTGTCGCCAGGACTCGTCGAGCGATCCCGCGTCGACGCCGTCGAAGCCGAGCTCGTCGACGAAGGCCAGGACCACGGACTTGGCGAGGGCATCGTCGCCGGCGACGGGGAGAGCGATCCGATCCTTCGCTCCTTTCGGCCGGCCCCCCTCCGCCAAGAAGTGCGCAGTGATGTTGTTGAACACCTTCACCACGGGTCGCCCGAGCACGCTGGAAACCCAACCCGACTCGGTGCCCGCTTCTTCGATGGCCGCGATGCGGCCGTCGCGAAACGAGGGGTAGTAGTTGCTCGTGTCGACGACGACGACGTCGCTCGGCACGCCGCGGAAGAGTCCCTTGGGCAAGTCGGGCACGTTCTTCGTGTTGAGGGCCACGACGACGAGGTCGACGTTCTTGACGGCGTCGGCGACCGTGACCGAATGCGCTCCAGTCTCCTTCGCGAGATCGGCGAGGGTCGGTCTCGACGGCCCGGAAGTAACGGTCTGGCCAAACCCGGTAATTGGCGGCGTAAACGACGTGATAGCCGGAGCTGCCGACCCTGGGCCGCGGGAGTTCGCGATGGACACGGTGTGCCTCAGGCGGGTGAGCCTGCGCGTGAGCGTGCTGCCGACTTCCCCCGTGCCAATGATGCCGATTTTCATGTCTTGGTTCCTTTCTTTCCCCTTTCGGTAGTTAGTTGATTGTTCATGGGGACACGATCAGACCGTGACCAACCGATTGTGAAAGGCGATGTTTCTTGTCTCCTTATGCCGTCGCGGCATAGTTGGATCGGCAGTGGAACTTCGGCATCTTCGTTATTTCGTCGCTGTGGCAGAGGCTGAAAACGTCCTGCGCGCTGCCACCCGGAAACTTCACGTCTCGCAACCGGCGGTGAGCCGGCAGATCCGCGATCTCGAGGACGAGCTCGGTGTGCAGTTATTCGAGCGCAGCGGTAAAGCAATCAGTCTTACTGAGGCAGGCCGACTGTTTTTGAAAGAAGCGGGCGCCGTGCTTGAGCGAACGGATGAAGCGGTGCGAAACGTGCGCGCATTCGCGCAGGCCGGTGAAACGGAACTGCACGTTGGTTATTCGCTTACACCAAGCGCACACATCTTGTCCTCAGCAGCGCGCGCTTTTCAAAGAGCAATGCCTAACGTTCACGTTAAACTGCACGATTGGAGTAACGAAGAAATTGCCGTTGGCCTGCGAGATGGACGACTGAAGGTGGCCTTAGTCGCCCGCGCGCTGGAGCGCGGCGAATTTCGTGATTTCCGCTTTGAAGAATTGTTGCGTCAGCATGTCCGGCTGGCGGTGCCACCGACCCATCCGTTTGCACGACGTCGTTCGGTCTCCCTGGCTGATGCGGCGCAACAACCGTTTGTAGGGTTAACGCGAGAAGATTTTGCCGATTACTCCGGTTACCTCGCCACGCTATTCGCTCCGGTAAAAAACAAGCCGCGAGTCGTGGAGGAACACGATAGCATGACCAGTGTTATCTCCGCCATCGAAGCTGGCACAGGTGTGGGCATTGCGGTGGACGCGCTTGGATACGCTTTCGGAAATCGGGTGAAGTTAGTGCGACTCACGCCCGAGCCGAAACCAATCTCCGTCGGTCTGGCCGCGCTCAAAGGAAAACTCAGCCCTGCCGCAGAAAAATTCTGGCACTGCGCTAAAGAAGCGGTTTCGAAGAAATGATACCGCTTGCGATTCGTTAGGGATGTACTGGCTATCCGTGCCGTTGAACGGAGACTGCTGCACCATGGAAGCCCTCTGGCGAGCCAGGGTTCGAATCCCCTTACCTCCAAACTCCGCCTCCTCGCGTAAGCTCCGAGAGGCTACGTTTGGCAAGCCGGGAGGCTTCCGACTTCGCCATCAGCATCCCTACCCGCTGCGCGGGTGCAATTCGGACTTGGCGCAGTACTCCAATACTCCCGCCCGCAACGCTTCGCGTAGCGATGCGGGCGGGCCAACACTCCATCACTCCGCGGGGCCGGATTCGAGGACGACGACGAGGACGAGAACGAAGCGCCTTGTGAACTTCGGCGCGGTGGCAGGCTCGTTCTCATGGGGAGTATGACCGTTGATCTCCCGGTCCCGTACATGCAGTTAATGATCAACAGTCTGGAGATCATCGGGAATTTCATGCACCCGGCCGATGCCTATCGCAGCGTGCTCGCCATGATACGCAGCGGCGCGCTGGAAGTAACCGCGATTTCACCCAAGGTCTTTCTCTTGGCCGACCTGCCGGCGGCGATGGAGGCGGCCGCAAGCGCCGACAGTCTCGAATGTGTCGTAATGAAATCGTGAAAGGAACGTTGACGCATTCGGCAGTCGGTGCGCGGGTTCGAGTCCCGTACGCTTTCCTCTAGTCCTAAGATGTTAGCCAAAGATCGATTGACATGGCGCCGCTTCCTCTAACGATGACTATCAAGAGCAGCGAGAGGAGCAATACGCCGCCTCAGTACTGAGGCTGGACTGGTTTGTAATGCGTCGGGCTGCCAAGGCGATCGGTAAGCCAACGAACAAAGCGTGCCCGAGAACCCCGTTCAGCAAGAGCGGCAAAGACAAGGGTGATTTCACGACGGCTGTGTGCGGTAGTACGACAAAGTTCATAACAATGAATACCGCAGCGCCGTAGATCGTGCCCCACATTACCGCCTCCCTGCTTAGCATGGGCAGAAACCGGGTTGCTCCCACGTAGATGGCGGCAACCGCGAAGGCGATGAAAAAATGGGCGAGGAGACCAACCAAGGCGCCGGGAATTCCCTTTTCAAAAGCGGCCGCTCCATAAAAGCCGCTGGCAATGAATTGCAGAACTTGGATCGGGTTTAAGCCCGCAGCCAAGTAATAGGCAACGAAGCCGTCAGCCGCATCGAGTATTCCAGCGATGAGTCCACCGTAAAATATCGCGGCACCTAGTGTGATCGGTTTCGATTTAGACATAATCACCTCCATGCTCCATTTCTGCCACTCGTCTCGGTGAAGGGTGAGTTTACGGTGTCGGGCCGCTGTATCTCGACTGCCACTAGTTGGGCTTCGGGAAGGGCGAGTTTCTGTCCATCCAGACTGATATTTGTGAGAATCATGTTCAAGCCTTTCCGATTTGCGGAATGGCGGCAATGACAAATATCCCAGAATTTCTGCCAAACTTGGAGTTAACCGGCAACTGCCTACTAACGGTCTGCCGAGGAGAGTATTGAAAAACGCCGACGATAGTCCCGAGGTGATATAGCCAAGTGCCGTTTGAAGGATGCGCGCATCCGTTCCTCGTCACCGAAACCGCAACGCCGCGCGATCTGATCAACATCGAGTTTGGCTTCTTCCAGTAGGCGACGAGCAGCTTCTACCCGGAAAAGCTCAAGAGCCTTGGCCGGAGTTCGTCCGGTCTTGGTCTTGTAAATTCGAGCGAAGTTCCGCGGGCTCATATTCACATGCCTCGCGAGCCTATCTACAGTCAACTTCTGGTCCTGCAGATTTTTCTCAATCCATAGATGAAGTTCATCGAAAACTGGAGAGTCGGTGGTCTGCGATTGCAATAATTCGCTGAACTGCGATTGCCCTCCTGGCCTCTTCATATATATGACCAACTCCCGGGCAACCTGCATGGCGACATGGTGCCCGCAGTCGTCTTGCACCATCGCCAAAGAAAGGTCGATGCCAGCGCTGACTCCCGCGGACGTCCAAATTGGATCGTCACGCACGAAGATAGCATCTGGTTCAACCTTCAACGAAGGATAACGCTCTCCGAGTAGAGTGCATGAGGACCAGTGGGTCGCGGCACGACGCCCGTGTAATAGGCCCGCCTCGGCCAGCAGAAATGCTCCTGCACAAACGGATGCTGTCCGTCGCGCTTTTGGAGCAGTGACACGTAACCAGTCCACCAGCCGACGGTCGCGTAATGCTGGCTCTATATTGGGCGCACCGGGCACGACGATAGTGTCGATCCCAGCGTCCGCAAAATCCGAAATCGGCGCAGTGGCGATACCGATCCCTTCCGCCGTGATAATAAGGCCGCCGTCGATGCTGACTGCATAGAGAGAGTAGCCCAGCTTTCCTTGCTGCTTGCTAAATAAAGATGCTGACCAGAAGACAGTCGTCGAACCAGTCAGGTCAAGCAATCCCATGCCTTCGAATGCCACAAAAAGCACAGTCCGGGAATTTGTCTCTCGCCGGTGTCTTCGTGGCAGAAAGTCTGGGATATTTGTCATTGCTGCCATTCAATCTTACCGCCTACATTTGTCAATAGGAGATTATTTCTTTATGACAAATAACAGCTACACCGTAACAACTAGAGTGCCACCGAAAGTGGATATACAACCGGCCGACATGCGCGCTTTGCTCGATCGGCAAAGAGCCTCCTTCCTGGCAAATGGAACACCTACCTACGACTCTCGTATTGATCGCCTAGATCGCCTGATCACAATGTTAGTTGATAACAAGGATGAGATAACCGCGACCTTGACGGCAGACTTTGGAACGCGCAGCGAGGTTACCAGTCTATTTGCGGAAGTATGGCACGTTGTGGAGAGTCTCAAATACTATAAAATTCACCTCAGAGAATGGATGCAACCAGAGATCCACGAAGCGCTGTTGCCTGACTCAGAAGCGCGCGTTGAGTTCCAGCCAAAAGGGGTAGTTGGTGTTCTTAGTGCCTGGAATGTTCCCTGGACACTCGCATTTATTCCAGTCGGCAGCATTTTTGCAGCTGGCAATCGCTGTATGTTGAAACCATCTGAACTTACTCCAAAGACATCGGCTCTGATGGCCCGGCTCGTGGCCCAGTTCTTCGATGAATCTGAACTTGTTGTCATCCAAGGTGGACAGACCACCGGCGCTGCTTTCACCAGCCTTCCCTTCGATCACCTGATATATACAGGAAGTACTCGGGTAGGCATCGCCATCATGCGCGCGGCCTCCGAAAACCTGACTCCTCTAACTCTCGAACTCGGAGGCAAATCGCCTGTGCTGATCGGACGATCTGCAGACTTGGCCGATGCCGTGCGCCGGGTTATGACGGCTAAGATCTTCAACGCAGGCCAAGGCTGTCTCCTGCCAGACTATGTCTTGGTGCCAAAAGGGTTGGAGGATGAATTCGTTGTGCATGCGACGAGGGCAATCAAGACTATGTTCGGAGCCCTGAAGGATAATCCCGACTACACCTCTATCATTAACGACCGGCACTTCGGAAGGCTTCGTTCCTGGATCGAGGAGGCGCGGCAGAAGGGCGCAACGGTTATTGAACTCAATCCAGCCGCTGAAGATCTTTCCGATCCCACCTTACGCCGTATTGCACCAACCCTAATCCTCGACGCCACCGAGGAAATGACTGTCCTGAAAGAAGAAATATTTGGACCTATTCTGCCCGTCTTGACCTATGACTCGATTGATGATGCAATCGCATACGTTAGAAACCATCCGCATCCATTAACCCTTTACTATTTTGGACAGGATGAAGCTGAGGAGCGACTTGTCCTTGATCAGACAGTTTCTGGGGGGGTGACGGTCAACGATTGCATAACTCACGCCTTAGCTAAAAGCCTACCGTTTGGCGGAATCGGTCACTCCGGAATGGGTGCGTATGGCGGGAAAGCCGGTTTCCTCACCTTCAGCCATACACGTTCTATTTACCGCCAAGGCAAATCGTCGGAAGCTGAGTTGGCGCTGCGGCCACCGTTCAGCCCCGCCTTCCGAGCGTCTCTCACCGAAGCCATAAATCGAGGGTAACTTTAAGGAATGATATCGGGCTCTTATCCGCTCCGCGCCGACTCGCGCTGCAAGGGTGCAGCTTACTCAAAGTGGAGCATCGAGCAGGTAATGACTATCGCTGCCAATCTTCTTAAACATTACGTAGCTGTCATCAGTTCTCGCTGATGACAGCTGTAACGTTTATATTTCTAAGTGCGTGATGCCTTCATCTTGTGATCTATGCAAGGCAGAACGTACTAAAACCAGACCTAGCTAGCAGTCAGTTGCCAAGCAGGAGATCATCTCGACAGCGGCTGCCAGAGCACCTCCCGCGCGAAGTGTATCTACAGATGCGCCTGACCTCACGAAACGGAAAAAGTCGTAGCTTAGGCCTTCTAAGGATCATTCGACTAAGTCTCGGGGCTCGCTCTTGAGCTTGATTCGGTGATCGTCGCGGTTCTGCCCCTGATCACCATGACGCTGGCGGCATTGATGCGGCTCTCTCACAGTTCCTACTGAAAGCAAGGCCCGGCTGGATTTCGCTTGGGTTGCTCAAGTTAGCGATCGACCCAGGCCATAAGCTTTTCATTGTAACGGGCACCGGACACGGCTTCAGGGCGTAATGCGGCCTCCAAGCGAGCCATATCGTCGTCGCTGAGTTTGACATCCACGGCGCCGGCATTCTCCTCAAGGTAGGCACGGCGTTTCGTGCCCGGAATCGGCACGATGAAATCGCCTTTGCCCAACAGCCAAGCGAGGGCCACCTGGCTTGGCTTTGCGCCGATGGCCTTGGCGATGTTCCGCACGATCTCGACCGCATTCATGTTGGCGTCGAAATTCTCGCCATGGAAGCGGGGATCGTACTGACGGGAGTCCTGCGCTGTATATTCCTCCGCACGCCTGACGTTACCCGTCAGGAACCCCCGGCCAAGTGGGCAGAAGGGAACAAGACCAATCCCGAGTTCTCGTAGCACGGGGATGATCTCTCTTTCAAGGTTTCGCTCCCACAGCGAATATTCGCTCTGTAGCGCACTGACGGGATGGACGGCATGGGCTCGACGAATGTTTTCAACGCCCGCTTCGGATAGACCGAAGAAGCGCACCTTGCCTTCCCGCACAAGATCGCCGACCGCGCCGGCAACATCCTCCATCGGCACGGCCCGGTCGACCCGATGCTGGTAGAACAGATCGATGTGATCGATGCCGAGCCGGAGAAGCGATGCGTCGGCGACCTCACGGATGTGTTCGGGCCGACTATTGGTTCCACTGGCCGCGCCCTGCGAAAGGTCCCAACCGAATTTCGTCGCCACAATGGCCTTGTCGCGGCGCCCCTTGAGCGCCCGGCCGAGGAGTTCCTCGTTGGCATAGGGGCCATAGGCCTCCGCAGTGTCGAAGAAGTTGACACCGAGATCAATTGCGCGGTGGACCGTGGCGATCGACTCCGCCTCGTTCGCTTCGCCGTAGTAGTCGCTCATGCCCATGCAGCCAGCCGAGTCCAATGGCCGAGACTTCCAAGTTGCTTTTTCCAAGTTTGCGCTTTTGCATTTTCTTGATGTCGTTGTCGTGCGCCTGAACCATTCAGGCGTGGCAGGAGTATCGGGCATCATACGCGGCGCTTCTCTCGCGATCGTGCGCAGCCTGTCGCGTTCTTGCGGAAAAAAGGGTGAGCCTCCTCACAAGCCGCTGCGGAACTCTGTGGGCGCCACGCCAACCACACGCCGGAAGACTTGAGCAAAATGGCTCGGGCTCGTGTAACCGACTTCGAGCGCGATCTCGATCAAGCTCCGGGAGGTTTCGCGGACGAGCTGCTGTGCACGGACGATACGCTCTCGCGTAACGAACTGCAGTGGAGACATCCCCGTTGCGTGCTTGAACACACGGGAAAAGTGGAAGGGACTGAGTTCCACCATCTCGGCCAACGCCTCGACGGAAATGCTTTCTGCTAGGTGCGCACGCACATAGTCTTCGATCTTGCGGAGGCGTGCGATCGGTAAGCCGCCGCGATAATCAGGCCTCTGCGATGCGATGTTCGTGTATTTCTCGGCGATGTGAATCGCGAGAAGTTGTGCGAAGGACGCGACCCGTTTCGCATTGCCCGCAGTTCGGGCAGATAACATCTCGGCGCACGCAAAACTCAGATACACAAGCGTTTCATCCCGGCCGTAGAAGTCAGTCACCTCTACAGCGCCGGCCTTGTCGTGGTAGACCATTTCAAACGCTGCGAGACACTGATCCACGGCCAGATGGATGTGGATCACCTCCATTTCCGCTCCCAAAGGGGAGCGCCAGCGCAACTCGTAAGGGGTCTTTGAGCCCGTCACGAAGATGTCTCCGCGCCGGACTTGTCGAGGCAGCCATTCGCCGCCGATGTCACGTTCTTGAAACTCGGCCGAGCCGTTTAAGGTGCACGTGATCAGTGGCTCTGCCGTAGCCGGCACAAGATAGCCATCCACCACGCGAGGAAAGCGGCAGCGCCGCGCGAAAAGCCCCGGCCATTTTAGCGTTGCGCTGTCCGCGAGCACCTCGCCGCCGATGTACCGGGGAAAGACCTCGGCGGTGGTGCGTTCAGGGGCCTTCATAGATGAGGAGGGACTTCTCCATTCGCGTGAGGCGATCAATCGATAGCCATTGGAACGTAGTGTTTTGCGACAAAGAGAACGAACATCGTGAAACGCGCGTACGCAACCCAACTACCTGATCGGAGGCGCAGCCTAGCGAAGGCTGGCTCTTAGCGTGCTAAAATCTCCTTTAGTGAGGTGACCCCTCGTTTGACTCGCGTTTTGTAGCCTGCTGCGGCGACCGGAATACAACTAGAAGGAGCATCGGGGTCGCGTCTATATAATATAATATAAAACACACAACGACCATGTTTTTGAAGATAGAAGTGCGGATGTTTTGAACAGGTTTTGATCGCCATTCAGGAACTACGAACCGCGGTGAAGATAACGCTCGGGTCGGACGGACGGCCAGGAAGCCAAGCCCGCCATCCGCTTACCGGCTTTTTCCATTAGACCCTTAGCGAGCCGCGGAACCCCCTAGCCGCGTAGTAAGATTCTGCACCGTTGTGATATACGAAGACAGTGTTGTAGCGACGATCACAAAAAAGGGCTCCGCCGAATTTTCTAATATCAGCAGGTGTTTTCACCCAGCTCGATGTTTTCGAATCGAAATTTCCAAGTTTCTGCAATTCTCGATATTGTTGTTCCGTTAAAAGCTCAATGCCGATGGAGGCAGCCATATCAACAGCGTTGTTTGCCGGTTTATGTTCTTTCCTTGAATCCAGCGCTTCGCGGTCATAACAAAAACTTCTTCGGCCTTGAGGGCTTTCCGGCGAACAATCATAAAAAATGTATTCGCCCGTCTTTTTATCATGGCCAACAACATCCGGTTCACCACCGGTTATTTCCATTTCATTTAGCGACCACAGCTTTTCAGTATTCGCTTCGAGCTTTGCTTGTACTTTTGCCCATTCGAGACCTTTGTGGCGGTTCATATTTTTCTCAAAGCGGGCCTTCGATGCTTTGAGAAGTTCTTCACGTTGTTCTGGTGAGAATTCCTTTTTCATTTCTATTCGTCTATTTGCCTGAGGCAGGTCGAGATTTCGAACGTGTGATTCGCGTCACGAAGAGGGGATCACGACGCCTTGGAACCAGCGCTTTCCTGCTTAATTTGTTCCAGCTCTTCCCAGCGACTGTACAACTCTACTACTCGTTCCCTGGAAGTTTTTAGGTCCGCTTCCAACGCCGCATAGTTCTTGCCATGCTTTTGATAAAACTCTGGATCCGCAAACGTTTTTTCCAGGTTGGTTACTTTGTCCTCGGCCTCTAGGATGACTGCTTCGATTGTCTCCAGCTCGCGTTCCTCTTTCCACTTCAGTTTCCGTAACCGGTTGGCTACGGGAGCGGCCGGTCTAACCCTAGCCGTTGATCCGGCCGGCTTCAGTTGGATGGCTGCCTGTTCTTCGGCGCGTTTTTCTAGGTAGTAGTCGTAGTTACCGACCGCGTATCGAACCACCGCTTCGCCTTCAAACGCCAGAATCGCGGTCGCCATCCGGTTCAGAAAATAGCGGTCGTGACTGACTACAATGATGGTCCCGGGAAAATCGATGAGCGCTTCTTCTAGTAAACGCAGCGTACCCAGATCGAGGTCGTTAGTCGGTTCATCGAGAATCAGTACGTTGCCGCCCTGCTTCAGGGTTTTCGCCAGGACCACGCGATTTCGTTCTCCACCGCTGAGGAGTTCTATCTTGGTGTTAATGCGGTCTTCAGTGAAAAGGAACCGACGGAGATACGATCGCAGCGAAAGAGTCTCTTCACCGAGCCGGATAGACTCATATCCTTCGCCAACCTCCTGCCAAACCGTTTTCTGATCATCAAGCAGCGCCCGATTTTGATCGACATAGTTAATTTGTACCCGGGCGCCGAGCACGACCTCCCCCTTGGTCGGTGGTAACTCACCAAGAATCACCTTAAGCAGACTGGACTTGCCTAGACCGTTAGCGCCAATCACTCCCAACTTTTCGCCGGGTCTAAGATCCAGGTTGAGATTATCGATCAACTTTCGTCCGGCGATTTCTAAAGTGATCTCTTTCAATTCGATGACGCGTTCGCCCAGTTTCGGGGGCGGGGGAATGATCAATTCCGCTTCCGACTCAGGAGCCGGCTCCTCTTGTCCGGCCATTTCGAAATATCGTTCTACCCGGTCAATCGATTTCGTCCGGCGCGCACTGGGGCTACGACGAATCCATTCCAGTTCCCGCTTCAGAAACTTTTGGCGTTTACGTTCTTGTTGTTCCAAGGCTGCTTGTCGCGCAGCGCGAGCCAGCAAGAAATCCGTGTAATTACCGGTGTAGCGCAGGAATGCTCCGCGGTCTAACTCGACGATCCCGGTAGCAATTTTGTCGAGAAAATAACGATCGTGCGTGACGAAAAGACAGGTGCCCTGATAATGAGCGAGAAAATCTTCTAACCATTCGATAGCAGCGGTATCAAGATGGTTGGTTGGTTCATCGAGCAGCAACAGGTCAGGCTGCGAAACTAGGGCGCGACAGAGAGCAACCCGCCGTTTTTCGCCGCCGGACAAATCGCGCACCGCGCGGTCGAGCGCCGGAGCATGGAGATGTTCGACTAGCGATTTGATCCGGTGTTCCAGGGTCCAACCGCCCAGATGCTCAATTCTCTCCAGCAAGTGCGCGCTCTCGGCCGAAGCAGCCGGGGCGTGCTCATATTTCTTAAGCAAATCGAGTGTGGTTTGCGCTCCGGCCATGATATTGGCGTGGACGGTGCCACCTTCTTCGAGCGCAAATTGCTGAGGCATGTATCCAACCACGAGCTCGCGTCTGCGCGCGACCTCTCCAGTGTCCGGAAGCTGATCACCGGCAAGGATTTTTAGAAAGGTCGATTTACCCGAACCGTTCGGCCCGACCAGACCGAGGCGTTCTCCTTCCTCGATATTCAGGCTAGCGTCGTCCAGCACGGTTTGCGGTCCGTACCTTACCATCAGCCGTTTTGCGCTTACCACTGAGATTGGATCCGCCATCGGCTGACTGTGGCACGATGCTGCTCATCTGACTACGGCGGATCCTGAGGTGAGAAGTGAGAGGTGAAAGGTGAAAGGTGAAAGGTGCCCCGTGGAGCGTGCCCTGCTTGCGAGGCCGAAGTCAACGCCGCCAATTCGGACAGCGTTCACGGCAGTCGGGGCGGAAACGGCCGATCTCGGCGATGAGATGGTTTATGCTATCGACTTGAATTGAGCGAAACGGATTGGCAAAAGTCGTCATCTAAGTTAGCTGATTCATCATTTTATTTTTCAGGAGAACAACAACGGGTTGGGGATTTTGATCTGAATTCGACCGGCATTCGAGAGGGATAATTTAGGATTTTGAAAAAGGGACGTTTTCTTCAACTGGCAATTGTGTTGGGGCTCATCACCGCCGTGGGTCCATTTGCTATCGATATGTATCTGCCGGCGTTGCCCTCGATCGGGGGCTCGCTGCACGCCACCCCAGCCGCAGTGCAGATGAGCCTCATGGTGTTTTTCATCACCCTCGGCGTCTGTCAGCTCGTTTACGGGCCACTCTCGGACATATTCGGCCGCAAGCTGCCGATTTATGCCGGTCTCGCGATCTTCACTATCGGCAGCGTCGGCTGCGCCTTCGCCCCGAATATCAACGTGCTGATCGGTTTTCGCGTGCTGCAGTCCTTGGGTGCGTGCGCGGGCATGGTGGTTCCCCGTGCGGTCGTACGCGACCTTTACACCGGGCATGATGCCACCCGGCTCATGTCGCTTCTGATGCTCGTCGTGAGCATTTCGCCGATCCTGGCGCCTCTCACTGGAAGCTTCATCATCGCGGGGTTTGGCTGGCGAGGCGTCTTCTGGGCGCTGACCATCGCCGGCGCTATCACATTCCTGCTTGCTGCCACCCAGTTAAAGGAAACGCGGGAAATCCACCATCGCGCCGATAGTTCATGGGCAAGTGCAATCGCAGCCTATCGCAAGCTCCTGGCTGACCCCACATTTCTTGGATTGACCTTTGTCGGCGCGTTCGGGGTTTCCTCCTTTTTTATCTACCTGGCAAGCGCGTCATTCGTGATCGTCAATCATTATGGATTGACGCCCACCATGTTCAGCCTGTGTTTTGCTCTCAACGCAGCCGCCTTTTTCGGCTTCAGCCAGTTGACAGCGCGTATGACGGCTAAATACGGTCTGGCGCGGGTCATTCGCGTGGCCGTCTCTGGGTTCGCTCTCGCCATGAGCATCATGGCCGTCCTGTTTGTGGCGGGCGCCGACAGTCTGGTGCTCATGATGATTTTCCTGTTCGTTGGCTACGGGTTCCTGGGCCTCGTATTGCCGACGACAGCGGTTTTGTCCCTTGAAAATCACGGCGCGATCGCAGGCACAGCTTCAGCACTAATGGGAGCGTTGCAGTTCGTTGTGGGCGCCGCGGTGATGGCCGTATCCGGCATCTTCGCTAACGGCGCGCCGAAGCCAATGGTGATCGGGATCGCGATCTCCGCCGCGATTGCTTTCGCCATCGCCCGGGTCACCCTGCCCCCTGAAAACGGCCGGCTGCCGGCCGCTGCTCCAGAGGAAATTTGATCTAGAGGCAAAAGGCCAGGGTCGCGTCTATTGCGAGTCCAATGCGGGCGGCCGTTGCTTTCGCAACCAGGCTTTAGCCGAATCGGCCATCACAACTAGGGAAGCGCCCATCATTATAGCATCCTTGATTACCAGCCGTCCGGCCCCGCTCAAGAATGGAAAGCCGTGGTTGACGTCGCCGAGCGGAGGCACCCAGCACGCCGGCGTTGTGACGAGAAAGGAGAGCGTTACGAGCGACATCACGAATACCAAGAATCCACCCAGCGCTGCGACCTGCGGAAGCCATGGGTGGAGACAGAGCATCAATGCGTACAGCACGATCACTGCACCGAGGCCATAAGCGAAAGCGTACGTCTGGTTTTTCTCATTCCATTCAACGTTTGCCGGCACGAGGGTTCCCTCAGGGTTCATATGCGCTTGGTAATGGCCGGGATCCGCGTAGAAGAAGCTCATGAGCGGGCTGTTCGCGACGAAAGGCACGATCCCCTGTGCCTCGTATTTGAAGGCCTTCAGACCGCCGATCCAGAGAAGGACGACGATGAGACCGGTGCGGGCCACTACGACGCCGACGCGATCCGCTCGCGCCGCGATTTCGAAGATGCGCGTGATCATGCCGGGCACAGTTTTGAGCGTGGGCTCAGCTTGGGTGATAGTATGGTTCATAGGTGTCGATGTTGATTTGCGATGTCGAAAAATATTCGAAATAGTTCCTTTACGGAATGGATGGACACCACGGATGCATGGACGAAAACGCCCGGGTCGTCCGATACTTGTGAGATGGATTTGAAATCCGAAGAGCTGTTCAGAAGACCGAACAGAACTGGGAGTGCATGAAATCCGGAAGCCAGCCCGCTGCTTTGACATTGCTCGACCCGCGTGAAGGCCATATCGCTTTTCAGTTGCAGAATTTCACGCTGGCTGCCGGATCTGTGTTCAGCGAACGATCTAACTATTTCAACGTTCGGTGGATCAAGACCGGATCTGGCGCCTGGGATTTGGATCTAGCGACCTTCTCCTTTTCTTCGCCGGCCCTCCTCTTTGCGGCTCCTTATCAGGATATCCTGTTGAGAAGTCAGGTACCGATCACCGGCGTCTGTATTCGTTTTCACGCGGAGTTTCTTTGTATCGAAACTCACCATGAAGCGGTCGGATGCAACGGTGTTCTGTTTAACAATGTTTACGGAGTGCCATTGACCCGGTTAACGCCGGATGACGAGCCAGTTTTCGATGCAATCGTCGAGCAAATGCAGGCGGAATTAGGCTTCGGCGCGCTCGCCACCTCTGAGATACTGGTCTCGTATTTGAAAATCTTCTTGATCAAAGCAACTCGTCTGAAAATAAGCCAGGACGCGTGCGCTACAGAGAGTCTCGCCCCCCGCATCCCGCCGATACTCGATCGGTTGAAAGCGTTGATCGAGCAACACTATCGATCGAAGCATCGTCCCGCTGACTATGCAAAAATCGTGGGAATGAATCCCCGGGCACTCGGCAAGCTAAGCAGGACGTACTTTCGCAAAACCCTGACCGACCTCATTCGGGAAAGGATCTTAAAACACGCAAAATGTCAGTTGCTTCATACTTTGCGACCCGTAAAAGAAATCGCTTACGAGGTCGGATTCGATGATGAATTCTATTTCAGTCGTCTTTTCAAGGGTTCCACAGGGTGTTCGCCGCAATTCTATCGAGAATACGAAACCGAGATTCGCGGCGGGAAAAATCTATTGCCGGTAGATAAACTGGAATCGATGCGCCCAAAGCATGCCGCGTGAATCGGTGGGAAAGGCCTCAGGGAATCAGGGTCACATCTTAGTGCTCATAACAATTATGATTCAGTGTGCGTTGCCATATCAGCGTAGACTCTGGCTGACCGCTGGGGTTAGTACGGCAAGCAACTCCTGCGTGGTTAGTACGGCGTGCGCGAAGGTAGGCCCGTTGAGCTCGGCCGCGTGCATCGCATCCCAACTTTCGGCCGCCGTCGCATCTTTGACTAAGGTGACGTGGTAGCCGAGTTCCATCCCGAAACGGCCGGTGGACTCGATGCAAGTGTTCGCCAGCATGCCGATGAGGATGATCTTTTGGATTCCGTGCTGTTTAAGCTGCTGGTCGAGGTCAGTATTAGCAAAGCCGCTTTGCGCCCAGTGCTCCTTGATGATGATGTCTCCCTCCTGCGGGACAAAGTCAGGATGCCAGTCACCGCCCCAGGTACCCTTCGCGAAGATCTCGTTCTCAGCCCCGGCGAGCTGCCTGGGAGTCGCGTGTTTCCAATGGGTGTAGTCGCCCGGTTCCCAGCGATGATGGGGAACGATGAAGATGCGGACACCTGACTGCCGGGCCGCGTCCACGATCGATTTCAGGTTCGCTAGAAGGTTCACTTCCCTCGGCGACCTCTCTGGCTCGGGGCCAAAACTTACCGGTCGGAGATAGGAAGTCGTTGTACGGATCGACGAGAAGGAGTCCCGTCGTCTCTCTGATGTAATCTTCAGTGTGCATATCTATATTCTTCTACTGTGCGTTATCGTCTAAATCCCCCTAAGGGGGCCATGTAGACGGGGCCCAATCCGGCGAGGTTATCCTTCACCTGTGCGCTTGGTGTGCCATAGACAACCAGGCGGACGGGCGTCACCGCTTCCCTTAATCGCACGGAAAAGTTCGCGCCGAACGACTCCAGATGGGCCACGACGGCGGCGGAGTCCCGGTAGCGTTCATAGACGTGGCAGACCTGTTGATCATCGCTGATAGCCCACTCGTAATTCAGTGTGCCGACCTCATTTTTCTGAGTCGCTTCAACCATATCCGCCATTAGAGTCTTCAAATCCTCAAATCGACCGGGATTAATGGCGAGCTCAAATACCCAAGATATCTCTAAATTATCCATTGCTGTTCTCTCTAAATCTCCGTTCACCACAATCTTGGTGGCGGTTTCGTTTTAGTTGTCCACTGATCAATCTGTGCCTAGGCTTAGTAATTAGATGTAATTACACCTAATGCTAGAAGAAATTCATAAAGGATGGCATGCCTCCAAGCTTTGGTCCCTGCGCCTGTTCTCAGGTTCGCAGATTAGGGAGTCTGAATCCCGCCACACTTGTCACTCCCACCGTTCAACACCCGATACTAATCTAGCTGGTACCAACCAACGACGGCACAAAAGGTGATGAAAACTCAAATCGAAATAGGAAAGCAAAAACAAAATGGCTATCGCAAATAAAACAGTCTTGATCACTGGCTCCAACCGAGGCATTGGTCGAGCTCTCGTCGAAGAGGCACTCAAGCGTGGCGCGAAGCGGGTATATGCGGGTGCGCGCAACGCAATCCGACATCCTGACAAACGCGTGACGCCTGTAACTTTGGACGTGACCAGCGCCTCGCAGATTCAGCAGGCGGCTGCCGAAATAGATACCCTTGACGTTCTTATAAATAATGCCGGTATTGCGATCTACGACGATCTGAGCAATTTCGAGGTGATCGAACAGCATTTAGCTGTCAATCTTTTTGGTCCGCTCAATATGTCGCGCGCTTTCCTGCCGCCGCTGACCCGCTCCCAAGGTGCTATCGTCAACAATCTCTCGTTGGTGGCGCTTGCAGCCTTGCCGATTATACCCGCGTACTCGATTTCTAAGGCAGCCGCGTTGAACATGACGCAATCAATGAGAGCAATCTTGGCTGGCCAAGGAGTAATGGTACATGCCGTCATGCTCGGCCCCATCGACACCGATATGAACCGCGGTTTTGAGATACCGAAAGCCTCTCCCGAGTCCGCGGCAGCGGGCATTTTCGATGGAATGGAGAGCGGGGAAGAGGAGATCTTCCCCGATCCAGTGTCCCAATCCATCGCTGAGGCATGGCGCACGGGCGCGGCCAAGGCGCTCGAGCGCCAGTTTGCGGCTTTCGTCCAGGCACCGGCGGAGAACCCTGTGTAACGGGGATTAGCGGGCTAGCCTTAGGGTCGCGTCTTATAGGGACTGTTACCCAAATCCTTTTTTGTAACAGCAAGGATGCAAAGACAGATCTTTGAACAGAAGTTAGCAAAGGTAAGCGTGCTACAAATTAAGTAATAGAGTTGAAATCGCCGCCAAAACCTGAGGTTATCCCTATCTCCGACACAACATCCGGGAGCTGTAAACTTCGCTACCTTTCTAACTTCTGTTCAAATGGTCCGTCTTTGCGAACTTGGCTCGTTATCCGAAGCGCGAATCGAGAATCCGGGCACCAGCAGTGCGAACATGACCACAGCGGATGCCAACTGGCTTTGAAATGGTAGTAAGTTTTTTTTGGTTTCAACTTTGTTCATACCGATCTTCCTTTTCTGCCGGACAACACAGCGATGAGATATAGAAAATTTCTGACTGATCTCTGTTTGTAGGGAATAAATTCAGATATTTCCAGGTCTAGTTCTTGGAGGCTTAGCGGACTACGTCACCGCAAGCAACCAGACTCCCCAGAACGAGAATTCTTATATGAAATTCGAGGCCCCCTCACTTTTTGTGTCCTGTGCGACACGGTCTCCCTCAAGAGCGCGCCAGGAGAAGGAGATTCACAACAATGGCAACGTCGGTCGACGTTTGTTTCTAATCGTGCTTGTTCTTTTGGTAAACGCTGCGCGTTTGCAAGCGCAGACCTATGGGATCACCGATTTAGGGGCGTTACCTGGAAACAGCACAAGCAAAGCCTATGGCCTCAACAATCTCGGGCAGGCGGCAGGCATATCAGATAGTGGCGCCGCGATCGCGACTTTGTTTCGCAATGGAACGGCCACGAACATGAACACGCTTAACGCTAATGTCTCCGTCGCGACCTGCATCAGCGGCTCCAGTCAAGCCGCAGGCTACAACATCTTTTACTCCGATCCGAACCCTATTTCCCGAGCATTTCTATACGGCAACGGAGGCATGACAGATATCCAATCGGACTCGTTGTTCCCTTCGGGTACTCGAGCGCATGGAATAAATAGCTCCGGAATGGTAGTGGGAGAAGGTTGGGTCAACAATTATAGCTTTCATGTCTTTTTATACGCCGGCGGCCGGATGGTCGATTTGGGTACTTTCCCCGGCGGCATTCAGGCTGTGGCATCCGCCATCAACGACGTCGGACAGGTGGTGGGGGTTTCTGACGGCGCGATAGCCGTCTCGAAGAAGACAACCCAACACTTCAGCCACGCGTTCCTTTATGCCAACGG